>Ga0066710_100007421_pt1 | contig 10463 bp, 8 predicted proteins | sample GraSoiAngelo_159_FD_79666 | JGI IMG/M metagenome (GOLD analysis project Ga0066710, IMG submission 79666) | Grasslands soil microbial communities from the Angelo Coastal Reserve, California, USA - 14_1009_16_40cm | ecosystem: Environmental > Terrestrial > Soil > Grasslands | place: USA...
GTCCGCTTCTCATCCGGAGGCAAACAGTACGACCTCTACGACTACGTGTCGCTGAACCGGGTGAGTGGGCTGCTCGTGCTCAAGGACGCCGCGATCGCCCTTGAAACCTACCAGCTCGGCAATACGGAACGAACTCGGTGGATGTCGATGTCCATCGTGAAGTCGGTTGTCTCCACGCTCATAGGAGCGGCGATCCAGGACGGCCACATCCGAAGCCTGGACGATCCGATCGCCCGCTATCTTCCCCAACTCGCCAAGGGAGCCTATGAGGGCGTGTCGCTACGCCAGCTTCTGCAGATGTCTTCGGGCGTGAACTGGAATGAGACCTACACCGACCCGCGTTCCGATCGCCGCAGGATGCTGGAAGCCCAGATGCAGCAACAGCCAGGTCTCGTGCTGGAGCTGATGTCGCGGCTTCCGCGAGCCGCGCCACCCGGGACGCGTTGGAATTACAGCACTGGCGAAACCCACGTCGCCGGCGCACTCCTGCGCGCGGCAGTCGGCAAGCCGCTTGCGGACTATCTGTCGGAGCGGGTCTGGGCGAGGTTTGGCATGGAGTCCGACGCGACGTGGTGGCTGGAATCTCCCGACGGACTCGAGGTCGGGGGAAGCGGCCTCTCAGCTACGCTTCGTGACTACGGCCGCTTCGGTCTGTTTCTGCTGGGAAGCGGCATGGCCGGCGGCGAGAAGATCGTCCCTGACGACTGGGTAAAGGAGGCGGGTAGCGCCAAAGTCGTCGGCGGTCAGCCGGTCAACTATGGATACATGTTCTGGCCAGTGCCCGATGCCTCGGGCACGATTCACGACGGCGCATTCGAGGCGCGAGGGATTTTCGGTCAGCATCTCTATCTGAATCCGAAGGAGCGGGTGGTGGTGGCGGTGTGGAGCGCTCAGTCCAAACCGACCGGCAAGGCCGTCGTGGAGGACAACGCCTTCTTCGCCGCGGTCACACAGGCCGTGCGCTGATAGCCCCGCCGGAGATCGACCCTAATGCCTACCGATGGAGCGACCGAAAAACGAAGGCGAGTTCTCCACTCGAGATACTCGCGGGCCATTTCGGTGCGTTTCGTGCAGCAGCGGGAAGCCCTCCCGGGTGCTGCGGGAGCCGGGCAGGACGGACAAGGGGAGTGTCGCATGATGACTCGTCGAGGCTGGATCGTGGCAATCGCCATCGCCCTTGCTGCGACCCCGGCCATCGCGCAAACGCAGCCCACCCCAGCCGGTCGCATCAAGCTCGCATCGGGTCAGGTGTTCGTCGTTCGGGGGGGGACGAGCGCACCGGCTGAAGCCGGCCAGGTGCTGCTCGAATCCGATACGCTCAGAACCGGCCCGGACGGCCGGATCGGGGTGATGCTGCGGGATGACACACGCCTCTCGCTTGGCCCAGGCAGCGAAGTGCGGCTCGACAGCTTTCTCTACACGCCGGCTGAAGGCCGCCTTGGACTCGTGCTCAGTTTCGTGCGCGGCGTCGCTATCTATGTCTCGGGCAAGATCGCGAAACTCGCGCCCGACTCCATCCGCCTTGAAACACCTGGTGCCATCGTCGGCGTACGGGGTACGACGGTCGCTGTTCGTGTCGACCCGCGATGAACGCACCACGACAGCCCGCCTTGAAGGCGATGCTCGTCGCCGCGGCCCTCCTGTCTGGGTGCGCACCGAAGACGGCGAAAATCGACCCCTCTGCCCCTCCGGCCGACGTCCTCGTCGTGCTCGTGCCGGACACCGAGACGGGAACCGTCGGACGCGTGGTGGTCTCCAACCAGGCCGGGCGTACGGAGCTGGCGTCACCCTACGCCTCGGCGCGCGTGACCGGCACGCGCTCTCCGCGCGCGCGTGCCCTGCGCGAGGGCGATGTCAAGCGAATCTTCGGGGACGCCCTGGCGGCATTGCCTCCGCCCCCGCTCCATTTCACGCTGTTCTTCCGCTTCGACTCGGAGGAGCTGACGAGCGAGAGCCGCGCGCTCGTACAGGACGTATTGACCTCGGTCAAGTCGCTGCCGGTGCCCGACGTGCTCATCATCGGCCACACCGACACGAGGGGCACCGAGATGTCCAACTTCGAGCTCGGTATGCGACGCGCCAACGCGGTCCGCGCGATCCTCATCGACGCCGGTCTCAGCCCATCGGTGATCGACGTCCGCTCGCACGGAGAGCTCGAGTTGCTCGTGCCGACGAAAGATGAGGTCTTCGAGCCCAAGAACCGCAGGGTCGAAATCACCGTCCGATGACCACCCGCCGTTTCCGTCGAATCATCATGCGGTGTGGCCTGGTGCCCACCGCGGCCGTCGCGGTCCTCTCGCTGTATCGTCCCGCCTTCCTTACCAGCCTGGACCTTGGGGTCTACGACAACATGTCGCGCGCGCTGCCGACCCGCACGCCGAGCGACCGGATCGTCATTGTCGATGTCGATGAACGCAGCCTGGCATCAGTCGGGCAATGGCCGTGGCGGCGAGACGTCATGGGACAGTTGATCGATCGACTCCGCATGGCCGGTGCGGCGGTTGTCGCGCTCGACGTCATGTTCCCGGAGCGCGATCGCTACGAAGCCGCCGGCGACACGCCCGATGACGCGCTGGCCGCGGCGGTGCGCGGGGGGCGCGTGATACTCGGATACGCGATGACCTTCGATGGACAGCATTACGGCCCGCGAACGTGCGTGCAGCATCCGCTGGGGGTGGCCATCGTGCACCCTGCGTACGACCAGAGCGGCGACCCGTTCTTTCACGCCACGGGCGGCGTGTGCAACCTCGAGGGTCTGTCCGACGCAGCAGGTCGGTCGGGGTTTCTGAACGCGGCGCCCGACGGCGACGGCATCCTGCGACGGGTGCCGATGCTGGTCGAATTCGACGGCCGCGTGTTCCCCTCGCTGGCGCTCGCTGCGGTGACGGCGTTCACCGGTGCAGAGCCCGTGACGATCCACGTCGGCAACGCCAACAGCTCGACGCTGGTGCTGACCGGCAATCGGACCATGGCCCTCGACGGCAAGGGCAACCTGCTCCTCCGCTACCGGGGCCCCAAGCACACGTTCACCTACGCGTCCGCCGTCGACGTGCTCACCGGCAAAGAGGGTCCGGAAACGTTCGACAAACGCATGGTCTTCGTCGGCACGACCGCACTCGGCCAACGCGAGGTCGTCTCGACGCCGCTCGATACCCAGTTTGCCGGCGTCGAGGTGCATGCGACCGCCGCGGACAATCTGCTCCAGCAGGACCCGATCCGCCGGCCCGCGTTCGGCGTCGGGCTCGAAACCCAGATCGTCCTGTGTCTCGGCGTCCTTGCCGCGCTGCTCTTCCTGCACTTCGGACTCTATCTAGGCGGGTCGATGGCCACGGTCTGCGGCGTGCTGGTGTGGGGGGCGGCGATCTGGACGATGTCCAGCGCCGGTACGGCGCTCTCGCCCCTGTACCCGACGCTCGGGCTGTTGAGCGCGCTCGGCTCGATGACCATCGCCGGATTCACCCTCGAACGGCGGCGGGCCGATCGTGCCGGCGAGGAGAACGTCACGTCACGACTTTTGATGGTGCAGACGCTGTTGTCATTGACCGGCATTCGGGACCTGGAGACCGGGCGGCACTCGGTGCGGACACAGAAGTACACGCACGTGCTGGCCGAGGAGCTCGCCAAACATCCAGCCTATCGCGACTACCTGACGCCCGATCGCGTGGAACTCCTTGCCAGCCTGGCGCCGCTTCACGACATCGGCAAGGTTGGGGTCCCCGACGCCGTGCTCAACAAGCCTGGCGGGCTGACGCCCGAGGAACTGGCCGAGATGCGCAAGCATCCGGCCCACGGGCGCGCTGTGATCGAGAACGCGGAGAAAGCGGCGGGGGTGCGCGCCGACTTCACGCTGGCGATCGCCAAGGACATCGTCTACACCCACCACGAGAAGTGGGACGGCAGCGGATACCCGCAGGGCCTGCGCGGCACCGCCATCCCCATTCCGGGGCGCGTGATGGCGGTCGTCGACGTCTACGACGCCATCACGTCGAAGCGCCTGTATCACACGCCGAAGTCACAGGACGAAGCGACCGAATTCATCGTGCAGCGAAGAGGCACCCACTTCGATCCCGCCGTAGTCGACGCGTTCGTCCGAGTGTCGTCGGTGTTGGAGCGGCTGCGTCTGACGGACGACGCTGCGGCGACGGTGGCGTCCCGTGATCAGGGCAGCGGTTCCCACACCACGCCGGCCAGCCCAGTCGTCGCGAGCCCTTCGCGACAATAGGCGGCTTCTCCTGTGGTCACATAAAATGCGGCGCCGTTTCTGACGGTTCTGAATATGACGCTGCGGCCAAAGGGTTCGACCTGGACGACGTAGTCGATCCCTGCCTGGGTGAGCCAGGCTTCGACGCGCTGAGCCGTGCGAAGCGAGGTCGCGAGAAAGATCTGCTCGGGCTCACGCAACGTTTCCAGCTCGATGCGTGCCATCGCTCAGATTCTATAGCCGGAGGAACCACGGTGCCTCTCGCGGATCACGCGCATTCTCTTCAGAGGTGATGATTTCGCACGGCATCAGGGGTTAGGATAGCCTTCCACAACGTGCCTCTGAAACTGTCCGCACACAGGAACGAGTGAGAGTTGGTCCATGTACAAAATCAAGCCTCGTTTCCGCTCCAGCATGCCGTCCGACGCTCCCCTGAACGTGTTGGTGCTGAACGCATCCTTGAAACATGAGCCTACGCTGTCCAACACGGGGGAGCTCGCCGCTCTTGTACTCGACGAAATGCGCGCGATGGCGGCAATCAGCGCCAATGTGGTCAGGCTGTCTGACGCGACGCTTCCCGTCGGGCTTGGCTTTCGGGAAGCGGCAGACGATGACTGGCCGGACCTTGTGACGAAGATCAAAGCCGCAGACATCGCGCTCTTCTGCACGCCGGTCTGGTGGGGTGGCCGCTCGAGTCTCATGCAGCGCCTCATCGAACGGCTCGATGCGCTCGACGAGGAGTACAGCGCCACGGGACGCAGCGCCATCAAGGGCAAGGTCGCCGGCATCGTCATCACCGGCAGCGAGGATGGCGCGCTGAGCGTCATGGGCAGCGTCATGATGGTCCTCAGCTGGATGGGCTTCACGCTGCCGCCTGAATGCGCGGCCTACTGGGTCGGCGAAGTGGGACAGCCGCCCTCGCAGGATCGTGACAAGCGACTCAGGAACATGGCCACCCTTCACATGGCGAAGGGTCTTGCCCAGAATCTCATCTTCTACTCACGGTTGCTGAAGGCTCATCCCCAGACATTTGTGCCGGGGAAGGCGATATGTTGCGAGAGGCACGCCAATCTTGACGCGCCATAGCACGCGTTACCGCCGAACGGTGATTTCTCCCTGCTGCCAGGGATGACTCTCGCAGGTGAACACGTACGTGCCAGGTACGTCGAACTGGATGGAGCCCGCTGCATCAGGTTTGATGGCTCCGGTCGTCCATATTTGGCCTCGAACGCGTATCGTGTGCGGCTCGTGTCCCGTGTTTTTCCAGGTGACTCGGGTGCCTGCCGGTACCTCGACGCGGCGCGGCTCGAAGGTCTCGTAATCGTCGATTCGAAATCCCGGCGGTCGGATGGTGTCCTTGTCCCGTTCCGTGAAATCGATGACGATCTGGTTCGTGCTGGCGACCACGCCGCGGCCTTCGAACGTCTGAACCAGCGGCGGCAGTGGTGGTGGAGCCTGCGGTTGCAACCGGCCCCCGAGTTTGAACGCCCACACCATGTCTCCGGGCGACTGGGCGCTTCCCAATCCGCCTTGCGACGATGCGGCGCCACTCGGTGCCAGGGCGATATATTGTTCGCCGTCCAGCTCGTACGTGATGAAGGGCGCGGAGGCGGCGCCAACGCCGGTTTGGAATTGCCAGCGGGGTTCTCCCGTCCTGGCATCGAGAGCCCGTACGTTTCCGTCAGCGTCGCCTTGAAAGACCACGCCGCCTGCTGTTGCCAAGATGCCGCCGCCATGCCCCAGCGGATACGACGACCGCTGTTGCCACACGATCTTGTTGGTGCGGGAGTCAACTGCGGAAATCAACCCGTAAGACCGCTGGCCCGGCTCACCGAAACCGATGCCAAACCTCGTCGCCCAAAACGGGTTCACCGAGGCCGCCATGTAGAAATATCCCGTGTCTCGGCTGTAGGCCATCGGGGCCTGACGCGTGCCGATGTAGGGCACCATCAGGTTCGGCTGATTGAGCGGGGTGAAATAGCAGCCGCTCTTGAATCCCGGCGGCATGAGCCACGGCTCGACGCAGTTCGGGACCACCTGATCGCCTCCGACCGGAAACGGCTGTGTGGGGAACGTCACCTGATACGGATCCTGCGGGACGGGGCGCTCTTCGATCGGCAAGAGCGGCGATCCATCGACGCGATCCAGCAGGAAGAGGTAACCGTCGGTTCGCAACACCGCAATCCCCTTCCGCAGACGCCCATCCACGGTCGTGTCGTAGAGGACGACCGGAGTGACCACATCCATGTCGAAGATGTCGTGATGCGTCAGCTGGAAGTGCCATCGATAGGCACCCGTTTTGAGATCGAGCGCTACCACCGACGCCGTAAACAGCGCCGTGCCCGGGCGCAGATCCCCTGCGTGTGACGGATGCGGACCCGGATGCTTCGTTGGATGCTGCCCCAGGAGGCCGTCCGGATTACCGTTCGCGTTTCCGGTGCCGAAGTAGACGAGCCCAAGCTCCAGATCGACGGCAGGAGGGCTCCAGACGGCTCCTCCACCGGCGCGCCACATCTCATTGTTCGGCCAGGTCTCGGACCCGCGTTCGCCAGGTTGGGGAACGGCGTAGAAACGCCACATTTCCTTGCCCGTGACGGCGTCGAGGGCGCTAACCCCTCCTCGCCGGCCGCTGTCGCCGCCCGAGATCGACACAAGCAGCACGCCCCTGGCATAGGTCGGCGCCGATGTAATGTTCGCAGGTCGTCCGTGGGCTGGATCCGGCGTCAGCCTGTGCGTCCACATGCTCTTCCCGGTCTCTGCATTGATGGCAGTGATTGATCCTGTGCTCCCGACCGCAAAGACGAGACCGACATCGTTTCCGACGGCGACGCCTCGCCGGGCAGGCCGCTCCGGTAATGCGAATTCCCAAACAATCTCGCCGGTCTTTGCGTTCAACGCGACCACCTGGCAGTTCGCGGTCGGTACAAAAATCAGGCCGTTCGACATCGTGAGCCCTGTTTGGTTCGTCCGGCCAGGAAGCTGCGTCGCCCAGGCGCCCCCGAGCGAAGTGACATTGCTCGGGGTAATTGCCGCTAGCGTCGAGTAGCGCTGGTTCGACGACGAGCCTCCGTACACCGGCCACTCGCTCGCCGACGCGCCTGACACCCGCCCCCGTCGCGCGCTGTTCGGCGCAGTCTGAGACTGTGCAACATCCGGGCACGGTGGCGGACCACTTTGCGTTTCAGTCGCAGGGGGCGCGGCGGCGACCGCCGGCCGGCTGGTCTTGAGCGACGCGAGCGCATCGGCCGCCGTCAGCGTCAGGCGACCTGGGCCAGCAGCAATGCCGTTTGTCTGCAGTATGTAAGCGGCAAGATTGAGACGTGCATCGTCGTCGAACATGCGAGGGTTGGCTGGCGGCATGGTCCGAATGGACTCGATCAAATCGCGGGTGGAACGCTTGCTCCAGACGTCCACGAAGGCGCGGCCGGCGAGCGGGGGCGCATACGGGCCTCCCGACAGATCGGCGCCATGACACGTGGCGCAGTTGGTCTGAAACACCTGTCGGCCCGCACCGGCCTGCTCTGCGGTGAACGAGGGGTTCACGCTCGACTGCTGGCCGGCCGCTGACAGCACGAAGGCGGACGCAGCCGCACTGACTGCGGCTCCCGCACAGAAACCCTTGACTGTCATACAACCTCCTGTCCGACTTCGAAATCATACTGTTGCAGTCAGCCGGCCACTCACGATTTTCCGCTCCGGACCATCTGCCGCGTAGACTTTCGTGTCATGAGAGCGAACTGGAAGCTCGCGGCGGTGGCCCCACTGGCTGGTCTTCCGCTGGCAGCCGGATGCGCGGCGGCGCCGGGCACAGATGGGCCGCTTCCGGCGCAATCGGGCCGACCTTCACCTCGCGGGGATTCCGCCGGCGCTCGACGCGTACCTCGCGACCGTCGTCACGCCGACGCTCGAGGCGCAGAAAAGCGTGCCGCTACCTGGTGGTGAAGTTCGAAGCCGCGTACCTTAGAAGCCTGGACTGAGCCAGTAATCGTTCGACTCGACGCCGCGTGCCTTCCGCTCCTCGAGCAGGGGTCGAAAACAAGCGCGCCAGATCCTCGTCGAGTCATCGAAGTGCTGCTCGACTGGGCCGTCCCGTCGCTTAGGTGGTAGTTGGACGTTACGCGCGCTTGACGTTTTCGGCCCGTGGCCCCTTCGGACCCTGCCCTCTTTCAAACGTCACCGCCTCCCCCTCGCGCAATTCGTCGAACCGTACGCCCGAACACGCCGACTGGTGGAAGAAATACTCCTGGCCGTCTGCCGTGGCAATGAATCCAAAGCCCTTGCCCGTTAAGGTCTTGATTGTGCCGTTCATCGCTGCCATGTCGTCTCCGTTCGCCTGTTCCGTTGTGCCACACCTGATTGTACTCCCGACCACCCGAAGACATCCTCCCGCTTGAATAGGTAGAGAACGACCGCAGTGTTGAGCCCGAGGACGAACCAGCGGCGTTCTGGCCATAGGATATAGCAGCGGCCAGCTGAAGCCACCTAGCCCGTTCTAGCCCATCGCGAGGGTCAAGAATCATGGACGCCATCGGGACCTTTCAACGCCAGCTCTGGGACCAGAGCCGTCGGGTGAACCACCGGACGCCCATCAGTCGAGAGACCGAACAAGCGTACTTCGCGACGCCCCGGCATCTCTTTGTGCCACGCTATCGGGAATGGGGATCCAGGGCGTGGCACCAGGTCAACCCCGACAACCTGGAGCAGCATTTAGCCGCGCTGTACGCCGACCGGCCGCTGGTGCTGTTCGGCGACGATGATGACGACCTGCTGTCGACCGTCTCTCAACCATCGTTCGTCCTGCGAATGCTCGATCTGCTGAACCCGAAGCCTGGGCAAGCCGTCTTCGAGCTTGGAACAGGAAGCGGGTGGAATGGGGCCCTCCTGGGGCATCTGGTCGGGCCCGAGGGACGTGTGGTCAGCGTCGACATCCTCCACGACGTGGCAACCACGGCGGCCGAGACCATCGAACGGCTCGGGATCACGAACGTCACCGTCGTCGAGGGTGACGGCGGTGAGGGATACCCGGCAGCGGCGCCGTACGATCGCGCGATCTTTACGGCCGGGACGTATGACCTGCCGCGCGCCTTCTACGATCAGCTCAAGGAAGGCGCGCTTCTTCTGAGCGTGATCAAGATCGAGGGTGGGGGCGACGGCTTGTTTCTGTTGCGAAAGACGGCCGACCACTTCGAGTCCATCCACTCGATGACGTGCGCGTTTGTGCAGTTGCGGGGCAGATATCAGATCGAGGGCTTGGAGCCAATCCGCGTGGAGACGCTCCCCGAGTGGACGACCTTGCAGCATCGGGAGGTCTCACGCACACCCTTCTGGTGGGGTGGAACGGGACCGGAATGGTTTGCCTGGGGCACGCTCGGTATCCGATTCTTTCTGGCGATTGCCGAGCCGGCCTTTCGGGCGTTCAAGACGAAGCCAGCGGACGAGCGCGCCCCCGCAGAGGTCTACTTCGGTCTGTGGAACGCCGCTCGGGAGTCGCTCGTCCTGGCCAAGGATGATCGGCTCATCACCTATGGCAATCACGAGGCCAGGGAACGCCTGTTGGAGAGAGTCCGACAATGGGTGGAGCTGGGCATGCCGACGGCGGCCAGCTTTAGATTGCAGGTCTTTCCCAGCGACGTTCACGTGACGGACGCCGACCATCAGTGGACGGTGAAACGACGCGAGTCCCAGTTTGTGTGGAGCCTCGACACCTAGACTCTTCACGAACCACTTCACCGACCCTCGCCTTTCGTCTCGGCGCGCCTCGCCGCCTCTGCCTGGCCGTCTTCCAGCCGTGGAGGACCATCAGCCCGAAATTTCCGAGGAGCTCGAGACCCCGGGTTGCTCAAGAGCCCGGTGCGTCCAAGTTCCAGATGACACAAGCGGCAGAGCTCAGGAGGTCCCTTTTCGCCATCTAAACGTGTCATCGGCAAGGGATTGCGGCGTGGCTGCCGTCGGGTTTGGGTCCCCGACGAGGGTGTGCGGCTCGGTGCCCCCCAGGCCGCCCGAAAGGACCGCCACGGTTCAGCTCGACCCTTACACAATATGCGCGCCCCTCATCCGTCTACAGTTGGCAGATGGACCAGACGGTGCCGCTTTTCGACGTGACAGGACAAGACCGACGAATCGCCGACACCGTCCGGCAAGAGCAGAACCGTCTGCGGAGCTTCATCCGCATACGGGTGGGCGACATCGATGACGCCGAAGACATTTTGCAGGATGTGTTGTACGAGCTCGTCGAAGCGACGCGACTGATGAAGCCGATTGA
>Ga0066710_100007422_pt1 | contig 10463 bp, 8 predicted proteins | sample GraSoiAngelo_159_FD_79666 | JGI IMG/M metagenome (GOLD analysis project Ga0066710, IMG submission 79666) | Grasslands soil microbial communities from the Angelo Coastal Reserve, California, USA - 14_1009_16_40cm | ecosystem: Environmental > Terrestrial > Soil > Grasslands | place: USA...
ATAGCCAATCAGTTGCTCCGTCACACCGACCTCTGTTTGGCGACGACTGTGATTTAGTAAATGGCGCTGCAATACGGGGCCCGCGTCTCAACTGCCCAGCCCGATGAGGAAGCCGTCGCCCTGAGCGCCGGGTCGAAGCCCGTCGGGCAGCGGAGTTCGCCAGCGGTTGCGCTGGTGACGCTCGTTCCATTGATCTGGTTGCTGTCCGTGACGATGACTGCCGGCGTGCAAAAGATTTTTCATTCAGATCCGAAAATCGGGTTCCTGGCGGCCGTGAAGGTGTATTCGGGGAAAATCGCGGAGGCTTATCCCGCGACTGGCTTGGCCAAGTCGGATGACGCCATCGCCGCAGCTCAGAGAGCGTTGGACTCCAATAAGAGACAGCTTTTCAACAATATGTTGGACGCCTTTGTCGCCGGTGCCTTCCTTGTCCTCGTCATCCTCATCGTCGCCATCAGTGTTCGCGAATGGATACTCTTGCTCGCGCGCAGGAAGCTGGCCCAGCTCCGTGAAAGCGACCCGGTCTGGCTGCCGGAGTTTGCGGTCGCGGAAGGTAAGCCGCTGGCTTTGTTCAGCCTGTTGACGCTTGCCTTTGCGCTGGCCAAAGAATTGTCCGGCGAGGCGGCGCTCGAACGCGCCCGGGACACGGCGAACACCTGCGCCTTCGGTTCGCCAGCCCATCACAAGATCAATTTGATCGGAGAAAAAGATGCGAGCCGCGCCCCAACCGAAGAACAGCTCTACGTGGAAACTCTCGAAAAACGGTTCAACGGCATCCATCGCTGTTGTTGAAACGAGCCCGCGCAGTTTCCAATCGCAAATCGCAATTCCGAAATCTAAATTTCCGCCGTGCAACGTATCGGTCTTTTGGGCGGCTCGTTCAATCCGGTCCATCTCGGCCATCTGCTCGTGGCGCAGGCGGCGCGTGAGGAATTGCAGTTGGCACGGCTGTTTTTCATTCCCGCCGCACAGTCGCCGTTCAAACCAGGCCTGCCGCTGGCACCGGCGGAACAGCGACTTCGTCTGTTGCGCCTGGCGCTGGCCGGCCAAACCGATTGCGACATCGACGAGCAGGAAATCAAACGCGGCGGTGTGTCCTACACGATTGATACTGTTCGCGATTATGCCCGGCGTTTTCCCGACGCGCAGTTGTTTTATCTCATGGGCGCCGACCACGTGCCGCATCTGACCAAGTGGCGCGACGCGGATGAACTGGCCCGGCTTGTCGAATTTGTCGTTCTTCGGCGGCCGGGACAGGTGCCCGCGCCGCTCCCGGCGCCGTTTCGTGGCCGGGCTCTGGTTGGTTTTCCCCTGGGCGTTTCCTCTTCACAAATCCGTGAGCGGGTCAAGGCCGGTTTGCCGATTGACCTGTTCGTCGGCCCCGCCGTGGCCGAGGCGATTCGCAACAATCGACTTTATCTTTGAGCGGACATTGCTCATCCTCGCCGGCAATGGATTCGAAGCAATTGGCGCTTCTCTGTCGGGAGCTGGCCGACAATAAAAAGGCGGAAAACATCGTCATTCTCGAGGTGCGCGAGTTGTCGTCCGTAACGGACTATTTTGTCATTTGCACCGGCACGAGCGAGCCGCACCTGCGCGCCATCGTCGAGGAAATCACCGACAAACTGCGCGAACAACACGCCCTGCGGCCGCGAGCGATGGATGGCACGCTGCAGACCGCCTGGGTGGTGCTGGATTTTTTCGACGTCATCGTGCACGTCATGCGGGCCGAGATCCGCGAGCATTACGATTTGGAGGGGCTTTGGGGCGATGCCCCGCGGGTCCGCACACGCAAAGCGGCGCGCGGCCCGAGAAAACTCGATTGATTCTCACACTCCCCAATCGGGCGAGGACTTTGGCCGCCGCGAGCGCAGGAACCGGCGAGAGGACTATGGGCCTTTCTCGGGAATATCCTCCGAGGCTCTAACCATGTCATCCAGTAGCTTCTTGAACTCTCCCAACCCAGGCGCCGGAACGATAATGGTATCGCGCCGCCCGTTCACATCCTCGGTGATGCGCAAAAAGCGGCCCCGTGGATTCTCCTTTAGCGTGAAGATAAAAGTCTTCCGCTCAATTTGAACCTTGTCGGTCTTCAACGTGTCCTCTTGTACGCTGGGGCGGGTGCCCGACGGATAAGGCCGCGGGTTATAAGGCGATCGGCGCTCGTTCGAGATCATAGTACTCTGCCAACTCAAGGCGCTGTGTGCGCCTCACTACTATACCCATTTTTGCTGGCACGTCACAAACTATGTCAACCTTTCATTTTTGTAGGACACCGTCGCGGGGGGGGGTGACGCGTGCCAAGTGCCCTTCAGCGGCGCCCGGGCGACCGGATTTGACATTTTTTCCGTGATTCATCGAAGCTGTCCGCGCCACCTGCATTCAAGCCCGATATCGGTAACCGCTGCCCGGTGTGGTTGCCCGCCAGAGATACACACCCACGCCGCCGAGCACGACCAAGTTGAGCGCTTGCGATGCAGAGTGCCAGAGCTTGAAGGACTGTTTGGCCTGATCGATCTCCTGAGGAGTCGAACCGGGGCCGTAGATCGTCCGGTGCAGGGCCCGCAACTTCGGCTGCAGACTGTGACCGCCCACTAGGCCCAGCACGAAAATCCCCAGCAATAGCCAGAGCGTCAACCGTTGCAGTGGCTTTCCCATGTATAACCACTCCGCCACAAGATGCGCCAACGCGACCCCCCCGCACAGTTCGTGAAACAGAAAATAACGCTCGATGACGATTTGCGCCGCCGCTCCGGCATACGGCCGGGTCAACAGTCCGATCATTTTGTCGGAAAAAAAGGCCGGCCCGACGCTGAAGGTGAAGAAGATTGAAGCGCCAAACCACACGGCGGCATTGGCCACACCCACGAATCGCAAAAACCCAATCACCTGTTCAGGTTAGGAAAATTGGATGGCAGTGCCAAGTTTTCTCTCAGCCAGTGGAACGATCAGCTTGAGGCGCACGAGGCGTGAACGGCGCAGCCGCTCTTTTCGCACTCTCGCCGAGCACATGCTCTGGCCCAACAGTCCCGGGTTTGATCCCGCGAGTTCATGCCTTGGCCCGTCGGAAAGAGGCGAGCACGTTGACCCGATATGTCGCTGTGACGGCGTTCAAGCCGCTGTTTGCTTAGTACTCCGTTTCATAAATACGACCCCGTTTGCGGCGAGGGATTTTTGGCCCAGACGAGGCGCGAGCGACGCGCATACCCTTCAGGGGTCTGTAAGGAGGGAGCAACGACGTCTGGGCCAAAAAGAACCGCCGCCCGAAGAGTTGCGTCGCTTTTATGAAACGGAGTACTTAGGGGGCCTGTGCTTCCGCGCGCTCCACCATCGCCTGCACGGTGAAGCCTTTGGTCATTCTCCGTTCCGCCTCTTGAATGGCGTCAAACGCCCCGCGCACCAGATCGCGCGCCGCCTCCGCGCGCGTCGCCGGCTCCTGTCCTTTGCCGACCCGAAGGGTGTAGAGGATATCTTCGTAGGTAATTCTCTCCAGCGGCCGGGCCGGACAGTAAGCCGCTTCCGGCGTCGCGACCTCCACCAGCAATTTGCTCTGCAACAGAGGCTGAAGGAGCTGGCTGATCAGCCGGCTCGACACCGCCAATGCGTCCGCGATTTCCCCCGCGCTCGGTGGTTTTTCACCACGATGGAACTTTTGTCCGACCAACGTCATCAACCGCAGCGCAATGAATTCGCGCCCGCGCTGATTGACGCTCTCCGCCTGCTTTTCCTGAACGTAAGCCCGGCGGTTTTGATGCGCGTAAGCCACTTGTGCCCCGAAGAACAGGATCGTCCAGGAGAGGTAAAGCCCGAAGAGAAAGATCGGGATGGCGCTGAGTGAACCGTAGATTTTGCTGGCCGAAACCACCCGCGACGCGAACAGCGCGTTGAAGCTGCCGTTGGCGACCCACAGCGCCCCGGCAACCGCGCCGCCCACCAACGCCGCTTTCCAATGCACCTTGGTGTTCGGCATGAGCTGATAGAGCAGCATGAACGAGCCGCTTAACACGAAGAACGGAATCAGTTTGAAAACCAACCCGCCAATGATCGGCGTCTCCTCGATGAAGTCCTGCGCGACCTGGAACTGCGAGCCGACCGCCAGCCCCATCGCCAGGATGACGACCAAAGGCCCCAGCGTGATCGCGGCCCAATAATGAATAATGCGCACGAACCAGTTCCGTCCGCGGGGCACACCCCAGATGTCGTTGAAGGTTGCTTCGATGGTGCTGAGCAATCCAATCGCGACGAAGACCAGCGCGATTGTACCGGTCAAACCGAGCGCGCCGCTGTGAACGTTGGCAATGAAGGATTTGATTTGCTCGACTACTTTCTGGCTCGTTTCATCCTGTCCGCGGTTTGCCCGCAGGTTCCACAAGGTCAAATCATCGACCACTTTGCCAACCAGTTTGTCTCGCCGCTGCTCGCTGGTCTTCGCCAATCGGGGCAACATCTCCTGCAAGCGGCTGACCACCTTTTGCCGATAGTCCGCGTTTTCGTCTTTGCCCGCCCCTTCTGCATTCCTTGAGGGAACCAACCTGGCCGCCAGCTCGTTGACCAGATTCGTCCGCTGCGATTGGCGGCTCTGGAGCAGCGCCGGCATCGCCTCCTGGATTTTCTCCGCCACCTTGTTCCGCATCTCCGCCTTTTCCTCGTTCGACACGGGGACCAACCCCAACTGCGGCGCCAGTTCATCGACCAGCGTCTGGATCAACTCCGCTTTCTGCTCCTCGCTGCTTTGCAGCAGCTTGGTGGACACCCCCAGCCCCACCGCCAGCAGCGGAATCAACGCCAGCAGCGTTGTGTAGGCCAGCGCCGAGGCGCGCACCGGACAGCGGTTGCGCACGAAACTCTTTCCCACCAGCACCCAGAAATGGACGAATTTATGCAGCGGATGAAGCTGCGTCTCGTCCACCGTCGCAATCCCGCGGTCATCGAGCAACACCTGCGCTTCAGCCTGGAGCTTCTTGATTTGCGAGACCGAATCTTTGGCCATGCTCCGACAAGTCTAGAGGGCAGTGTTCAAAGTTCAATGTTCAAAGTTGCTGCTGGTGGGTTGTGGGTTGTCAGTTGTCCGTCGCTGCAAGAACTGTAGCCGCCGACGTGAGGAGGCGGACTTTGGCGCGAAAAATACTTCCGCCTCGTTACCTCGTCGGCTACGTCTCGATTCTTGAACCCACCCACCAACTCTTTCACTTGTTGAACTTTGAAATGCCGTGCTTTAGGCTGGCTCTCATGGCTCGCAAAACATCGCCCAGCGAAGTCCATGCACGCGGCTTCGGCGACATCATCGGCATCGTGCTCATCGCGATGTCCGTGTTGATGCTGGTCGCCCTGTTTTCCTACGACCCGAAGGACGTTCCCGCCAACACGACCGACATCAACCAGACGCCGCACAATTGGATCGGCCAGGTCGGCGCGTGGCTCGCCTTTGGGTTGTATAATGGCTTTGGCGCGGGCGCCTACGTTTTGCCCATTTTGCTGTTCTGTTTCGGGCTCAGCTACCTCTTTCAACTGATGGCTTACTTCCATCGCCGCTGGCTCTGGGCCGCGCTGCTCCTGTTTTGTTGCATGGGTCTGCTCGACTTGAATCATGCCGTGAATTTCCTCGCGCGCTGGCAACAGAATCACAACGCGACTTCCGCCGGCGGCTGGTTCGGGCTGATGATGAATAAGTACGTTTTCGGCCATTTCGGCTCCGTGGGTGCCACCATCATCTTCGCCACCCTTTACCTGATCAGCCTCCTGTTTCTGACCAACTTTCAACTCGGCGAATGGCTGCGCGCACTCTGGCGGCGTGAACCGGCCGAACGGGAGAGCGATTTGCGGGGCGAGGACAAGGTTCTCGAGCGTCGCGCCAAGGAACTGGAACGGCAGGCGAAGAAATTGCAGGAACAGGTCATCAAAGCCGGCCTTGGCGCTGACCTTCAGCCGGTGCCGGAACCAACGGTACGCGACCTGAGCGTGCCGCAGTCCAAACCGGCCTATCGTTCCAGCACCCGACCCGCCAAGGCCAAGCCGGCCGAAATCGAGATGGAGGAACCGGCTGGGCTCGATGGCGAAGTAATCCCCGCTCGGGAAATCGTCGCTGCCACTGCCCAGGACATCCTTGGTCAGCCGAAGGAAAAAACCAAAGCGCCCAAAGAACCCAGAGATGCAAAGAACGAAGAGACCGTCGCGATCACAGACGTGGCCGAAACGACGGGCAGGGGCACGCTCGTGGACGAGAAGAGCACCGCCGACCAGGAGCCGGCCGTTCACCCGCCGCCTGAGCCGACACCCAGACCCAAGCCGGTGCCGAAAAAGCCCAAACCCATTGCCGTCGCCGCCACGCCACAAATTGGCAACTATCAATTGCCCCCCTTCGATTTGCTCAATTATCCCGACCCGAACGTGCGCCCCACCGAGTCCAAGGAGGAGCTGATGGCCAATGCGCGGCTGATGCAGCAGACCCTCGCCCAGTTCGACATCGAAGTTTCCCTCGGCGACATCACCAAAGGTCCGACCATCACCCGCTATGAACTGCACCCGGCGCCGGGAGTGAAACTCGAAAAAATCACCGCCCTCAACAACAACATCGCTGCCGCGCTCAAAGCCGAGCGCATCCACATCCTCGCGCCCGTCCCCGGCAAGAGCTCCGTCGGTGTCGAAGTGCCGAATATCGTCAAGACCAAGGTCATCATGCGTGACCTGCTTGAATCGGAGCCATGGCGCACCAGCAAGGCGCGCATTCCGCTGGCCCTGGGCAAGGACGTTTACGGCCAGCCGATTGTCGCCGACCTCACCGAGATGCCGCACCTGCTCATCGCCGGCAGCACCGGCTCGGGCAAATCCGTTTCCATCAACGCCATCATCACTTCGCTGCTCTACCGGTTCTCGCCCGACCAGCTCCGGTTCGTCATGATTGATCCCAAAGTCGTCGAGCTCCAGCAATACAACGCCTTGCCGCACCTTGTCGTGCCCGTGGTCAATGACCCGAAAAAAGTCATTCTCGCGCTGCGCTGGGTCGTCAACGAAATGGAGAAGCGCTACCAGATTTTCGCCAGAGTCGGCGTGCGCAACATCAAATCCTTCAACGAACGGCCCAAAGGCAGGCCGCTCCCGAAAGCCGAGCCGGAACTGCCGCTCAAAGCCCGGAAGGAAAAGATCGAGGCCGGCGCCGACGGGTTCGCCGTCGAAGTGGATGAGGAAATCGTCGTGCCGCGCGACGATGACATCGTCATTCCGGAAAAACTCAGCTACATCGTCGTCATCATTGACGAGCTGGCCGACCTCATGCTCGTCGCGCCGGCCGACGTGGAAATGGCCATCGCCCGCATCACGCAGATGGCCCGCGCCGCCGGCATTCATTGCATCGTCGCCACGCAGCGCCCCAGCGTCGATGTCATCACCGGCGTCATCAAGGCGAACATTCCCGCCCGGATGGCCTTTCAAGTCGCGGCGAAAGTGGACTCGCGCACGATTCTCGACGCCATGGGCGCCGACAAATTGCTCGGCAAAGGCGACATGCTTTATCTGCCGCCCGGTTCGGCCAAACTGGTTCGAGCCCAGGGCGCGCTTATCACCGATCAGGAAATCAGCGGCATCGTCGAGTTCATCCAGAAGCAGGGCAAACCGAGTTACGAAGTGGAAATCCATCAACAACTGCAGAAGGCCGCGAGCAGTTTCGCCGTCGAAGACGGGCCGGGCGATGAAGACGAGGACCTGATTCAACAGTGCATCGAAGTCATTCGCAGCGAGCAAAAGGCGAGCGTCTCTTTGCTCCAGCGCCGTCTGCGCCTCGGTTACACGCGCGCCGCCCGCATCATGGACGAACTGGAAAACCGCGGTATCGTTGGCCCCAGCAAAGGCGCCGAACCTCGCGACATCCTGATCGACCTCGACGGCACCGGCGCGGACGGCCAGCAATAAATAGCTCGACTGGATGTTCGATGTTCGATGTTCGAGGTTGGTTGTTGGATGTCGGCTGTTGGTTCCATCTTTCGATGCTCTACCACTCCGACGTTCTCACGCTCACCGATCCAGCGGACTCCGCACCCCCAGCCCAGCCTGTTTCGTCACGTGCAAATAAATCTGCGTCGTTTCGACGCTGTTATGTCCCAACAACTCCTGCACGGTACGGATGTCGGTCCCAGACTCCAGCAGGTGCGTGGCAAAACTGTGCCTTAGTACGCAACGCCGCACCCCACCGGGCCTTCTGCCATTCTGCCGGATTCCGTTCCCGAACTTTCTCCAGGTAAAACCGGCGGGCCACTTCACGGGTCGGCTCGACCCCTGGCCGTTGACGATCGCACCAGCCCAAAAACCAGCGAATCGTGATCTCGTGCCCCTTGCGTCGCTGCTCCGAAAGACGCGCCCGGCCCAACTCGACCACCCACTCTTCCCGCCCCATCACCCTGCGGTTGGAATTCATTCTCGCACCTCCACCCATTTCCCGACTTTGGTTCCCTCGTCCAGGACTTACGCTTTTGTCGGCGCTGTCCTGACTTCCGCATAACAAGGGTAGCCTTCAGCTCCTGCTCTCAGCGCCGCCATTGACCCGGTGGCGGTGCAGCAGTTGCGGCTACGTGCCAGAGGAAGATGAATCACGAGAGGGCAATTGTCCGCGCTGCGCGTTCGAGAGTTCTTGTATGCTCGTGAGAGACAGCTATGGCTTCCACAGATGGTGCCACGTTTGCGGATTATTCGAGAGCACTTCAGAATCATTTGTCCGATGAACACCATGCCGAACAAACCGGATGCAGCGAACCCCGCGATTGCTTCTCGGTTGCATTGCGGGAGTCATTGGCGCGGGGTCGCTGATCCGGCGCGTTAGGCCGACTTGTGCGTATTGGATGATTGTAAAACCCATACTTTATTTTCTCGGCTTCGTGGCAATCGCATTGTGGATTACCATCCGGTGGTTTGTTCGCCCTGCGAGGTTGATCGCGAGGGCATCTTACGACCCGGTTGGAGGCTGTATCCGATGTGTGCTGCACCTTGCTCGTGCGAAACGCCATGCCCAGGTTTGGGAAATCACGATGTCGAGACATTGGGTAGAGGCTGCTGGCGCATCGCCTCCCACCGCTTTCGCCGAAGAGCCGCTTAAAGAGCATCTCGAGCGGGACGTAGAAACGTTCAATCGAGAGATGGTCCGTTGGGTGGGCAGCTTATCCGTTCCACCCAATCAGGATGTTGTGCTTTGTATACCGACCAAGCATGTGGACATCGCTGGGAGTAAGATCTGGTTTGAATGGTCGTACACTGAGAAGATGGCAACGTTCACCAAGTCATGTGAGACCACAGTTGAATCAGGTTTGGGAAATGTTGCGGCCTAAGTCACATAGCGAAAATAACTTGAACAATTATAGACCATTTTGAGGTCGAATCGTATAGTTCCATTCTCCGTGGAAGTCCGCTGGCACAAGTTTTACTTGGGCCAATTCTGCTTTGCTGACCTTGATACCCGCCTCATAGGCCCTTTCATCCAAGACCGCTTTGATCTTCAGGCCTTGTTTGGTCGTCGTGGATCCAATCAATGCAATGATCACCTCCCGGCTGATTAATGGACGCCCACGCCAATTCTGGCTGATGTGACAGTTCTCCGGTCGCTCAGCTTGGTCGTTCGGCGGCAAGCACACATTGAGTTAAAGGAGCGATTTTTTGAACCGCAGATGCACGCAGATAGACGCAGATTCTTTTGGTGTGTTTCGCGTGATTTGTGGGTACGTTCCAGTTCTAGCGACATCGCCGGTCGGCGCTGCAGTTCGGAGATTTTTGGCCGGAGACTCTTGAGTGATGAACTATGGATGCCAAACCAGATCGCTGGACCGAAGGGCCGTTTGCGCTTCGGACTGGTGCCTTGGATTTTGGAACTTTGACAAAGTCAGGGCTCGGCGGTCGGTGAGCTCTATCGTTAGGCGACTATGCATATTGCGAAACCAAATCGAGCAACGCACACATACCGGCAGCGATTGCCTTGGAGTTTTGGAAATTTGACAAGTCAGGGCTTGGCAGTCGGTGAGCTCTGACGTTCGGCGGCATTCGCGTCATGAAATACATCACGCCATTCTTACTCTGTGGATTGTTGCTCGGTTGCGGTCGCGGTGGCTCTTTCACTCCGCAAGGACGCCTGGCCAAGGCGACGAATGAATTGGTCAAAGCCAAGACTCCACAGGAAAGGTTCTACGCTTTGAATGACGCCGCGAAGGAGAGTTTTGTCGTGGGCAACGTGGAGGATGCCACGAAATACGCAGAGGAGTTGATGACATTACTCCCCAAATTTACCGGCGATTGGAATTATGGAAATGCTGTTCAGGACGCCAATCTGGTGCTTGGGCGTATTGCAGTTAAGGAAGGTCGTATTGACGAAGCGAAGCGATACTTGATCGCCGCAGGCAACAGCCCTGGCTCACCGCAGATGAACAGTTTCGGACCGAACGTGAGTTTGGCGAAAGATCTCCTTGAGAAGGGAGAGCGAGATGTGGCGA
>Ga0066710_100007423_pt1 | contig 10463 bp, 8 predicted proteins | sample GraSoiAngelo_159_FD_79666 | JGI IMG/M metagenome (GOLD analysis project Ga0066710, IMG submission 79666) | Grasslands soil microbial communities from the Angelo Coastal Reserve, California, USA - 14_1009_16_40cm | ecosystem: Environmental > Terrestrial > Soil > Grasslands | place: USA...
GAACCTTTAACCCGACGCCGCGGAATCGTGCGGGCGCCGCGCCGATCGCGCGGTCCATCGGCACTCGGGAGGCGTGCGGATCCCCCTCGCAAGCGCGTTCCAGGGATGGGAGCTCGTCCACTTCGCGTCGAAGGCGAAGAGGTACGGCGTCCTCGACAACGGGGCTCGGCTCGAGCTCTATGAGGCAGGCCGGCTCGAGATGCGGGGGGAGGTCCTCGACCCGGCGATGGCGGCGCGCCTGGAGGTCCATCTCGGCGGCCTCATCGCCGCGAACCTGGGCGAGGCCGAGTGCGACCGGGGGGATTGCGAGGCGTGCGGACGGCTGTCCGTCCTCGAGGCACCGGGCGGGCCCGCCCTCGCCCCCGCGGAGCCCATCATCCCCGTACCCTCTCCGGAGCCTGCGGTGCCTTCACCGGAGGACCTGACGGCATTCGCCTACGAACCCACCCGCGTCCCCGGGCTCGTGTTCTCGCCGCACAACGCGGAGGTGCTCGCAAGGATTCGGGACGGAGTCGTCGAGGATGCCGCCGACTGGGTGCTACACTACCGCGCCCGCCTCTTGGGCCTCCAGTCGGGGTTCGACCGGCTCCTCACGCTCCCCCTGATCCGCGGGGTGCGACACTACGACTACCAGGAGAACACGGCCTTGAAGGTCCTCCGGGAGATGCGGGGGCGGGCGATCCTCGCGGACGAGGTCGGCCTCGGCAAGACGATCGAGGCGGGGATGATCCTCAAGGAACTCCTGGTCCGGGGGCTCGCGAAGAAGGTCCTCGTGCTCACGCCCGCCTCCCTGACGACGCAGTGGCGGGAGGAGATGGACGTCAAGTTCGGGCTCTCGTTCGAGATCATGGACGAGTTCGAGGACTGGGCCCGTCACGACCTGGTGATCTCCTCCATCGACACGGCGAAGCGCGACGTGCACAGAGAAGAGATCCAGAAGCTCTCGTACGACGTCGTCATCGTCGACGAGGCCCACAAGCTGAAGAACCGCGCCACGAAGAACTGGAAGCTCGTCGCCTCGGTCCGGAAGAAGTACATGCTCCTCCTCACCGCCACGCCGGTGCAGAACGATCTGGAGGAATTGTTCAACCTCGTGACCCTCCTCCGGCCCGGCCAGCTGAGTTCGTACGGAGGGTTCAAGCGCCGGTTCATCCGGCGAGGGGACCGGAGGCTCCCGACGAACCCCGTGGAGCTGCGCCGCCTCCTGAGGGAGGTGATGATCCGCAACCGGAGGAGCGCGGTCCTCGTCCTCCCGCCGCGGCGCGTGTTCCCGGCGGAGATCACGCTCTCCCGCCCGGAGAGGAAGCTGTACGAGGACGTGACGGACTTCGTCCGGGACCGCTACGCCGGATACGGCGGGGGGTCGACGAGCGTGAACCGCCTCACGCTGGTCGTCCTCCAGAAGGAGCTGGGGAGCAGCACGTTCGCGGCCGCGGAGACGCTCCGGAAGATGAAGGAGAGCCCGAACTTCCCGTTCGAGGATCGCCTCGTCCTCGGCGAGTTGCACGAGCGGGCGGCGGGGATCCGGGAGAACGAGAAGGCCCGCCGCCTCCGGGAGCTCTTCGCGCGGATCGACGACAAGGCGATCGTGTTCACCCAGTACCTCCGGACCCTCGAGCACCTCCGGGGGCTCCTCGAGGCGGACGGTCACAGCGTCTCGGTGTTCCACGGCGGGATGCAGCAGGGGGAGAAGGACGCGAGCGTACGCGCGTTCCGGGACACGAAACGGATCTTCCTCAGCTCGGAGGCGGGGGGCGAGGGGCGGAACCTCCAGTTCTGCAACACGGTCGTGAACTTCGACCTCCCCTGGAACCCGCTCAAGATCGAACAGCGGATCGGACGCGTCCACCGCCTCGGGCAGACGCGGGAGGTGCACATCGTGAACCTCTGGGCGAAGGACACGATCGAGGAGTACGTGATGGAGCTCCTCGACAAGAAGATCAACATGTTCCAGCTCGTCGTGGGAGAACTCGACCTCGTCCTCGGCCGGGTCGACGAGGCGAAGACGTTCGAGGAGGTCCTCATGGACATCTGGACCACGAAGGACCGGGTCCGGCGGCGGGAGGAACTTGCGCGGTTCGGGGACCGCCTCCTCGCGGCGAAGCAGGCGTACGAGACGACGAAGTCCTACGAGGACGCCCTATTCGGCGGCGAGCTCGCAGCGGAGGTCCGGCCGTGAGCAGCCCTCCGTCGGAGGTCGAGGCGTTCGTCCGGCGGTACTTCGAGCGGCGCTCGGGGCCGATCGCGACGGAGGATCCCGGCATCTATCGTGCGACCCTGCCGGAAGCCCTGCGACCCGCCTTCGAGGGGGCCGACGAGATCCGGATCGCGTTCTCTCCCGAGGTCGCGGCGGGGGCGAGCCGGGTCGAGCTCGTCGCGGTCGGGAGCTACGTCCTGGACCGCATCATCGAGGACGCCGCCCGGTCGGGGTGGCACACGGTCGAACGGCTCGAGGCGACTCCGGACGAGACCGCAAGGTTCGCAGCGCAGGCAATCCGACCGACGAACGCCTCCCTCGAGGTGGGCTCGATCTCCACCGAGCCGGTCGTCCATCTGCTTTTCAACTTCCGCGTCCGCCTCACCACGGACGAACGCGTGGACCGATTCGAGTCGATCCTGATCGACGTCGGCTCCCGGACGGAGCGGCGGACCGCGCCGGCCCTGTTCGAGGAGCGAGCGAGCTTAAACGAGGAAGGCGGGCCCGAGTCGGTGGAGATCGCGGACGCCTACCGGATCGCGTGCGCCGCGCTCGAAGCCCGCGTCGAATCCGCGGTTCGGCCGCTCCGGGAACAAGCGGAGGCCCTCCGCAAAGCGGAGGTGGAACGGATCACCTCGTACTTCGACCGTTCCGTCAACGAGGTCCTCGATTCGAAGGTCGCCGACGGACGCGACCAGATCCGGGCCCTCGAGGGGGACCGCGAGCGCCGTCTCGCGGAAGCGGAGGAGAAGTACCGGTTCACGGGGGAGGTCGAACTGTGCAACGTCCGGACCGTGAGGCTCGACGTGACGAAGGCAGACCTCATGCTGTCCCATCGGGGGGCCCGCCGATCCATCCCCGTCGAATTCGACTGCATGCGCGTGGAGGTGGGTCCCCTGCGGTGCGAGGTGTGTGCCGCCCCGATGGCCTCGCCCGTGCTCTGCTTTGGCGGCCACCTGGCGGGTCCGGAGTGCGTCAAGGGGTGCGGCTTCTGCGACCGGATCCACTGCCGCACGTGCATCGCAGCGGGTGCAATCGCCACGTGCTCGACGTGCCGCCGGTCCGTCTGCACCGACCATCTCGAGGTGTGCGCCCTGAGCCGGCGGCCGTACTGCCCGGATGACATCCACGAGTGCGCAATCTGCGGAAGGACGGTCGGCCCGGAGTACGTCGTCCGCTGCGCGAGCTGCGAGCAGAGGTATTGTGCCGTGTGCGTCGCCCCGCCCGCGGACCGGTGCCTGACGTGCCGGGAACTGCAGGCCGCCGCGCCTGGGGACCCGGCGGTCGCGGCTCTCCGGAGCGGAGACCCCGCTCTCGCGAAGGTGACGAAGTGGAGGCGGGCGTCGAACCAGCGGTTCACGGTCCTCCTCGCGAAGGGGCTCGTCTGGAACGTGTTGCTCGTCGTCGAGCCCGGCGGGAAGATCGTCGTGCGGAAGAAGGTCCTCGGGACCTAGGGCAAGCGGGTCCGCTCGACTTCCAGGCCATCCGAGGTCGGGTACTCCTCGACGATGTACGACGGGCGTCCGAGGCGGGGCGCAATCTCCTCGAGGACCCACGGTGCGATCTCGAGGCGGCGTCGCTCCCCGTCAAAGCCCATGAGGTCCCCGGGGACCCGGTGGATTCGAGACAGCTCGCCGAGGAGTTCGTCGAGCCCCTCGCCTTCGATGATCCCCTTCACGAGGGTCCCGTCCTCCGTGACGACGTCCCACGCCCGGGCGACGCTCGCCGCGCGGCGCTTGAACCGGGAGCGGAGCTGCCAGCCGTCCTTGTACCCGCTCGTGCAATAGTGGACCGTGATCCCCCACGGCCGCCGGAGGAGCGCGAGCGCGGCTCCGTCCGAGCCCTTCACGCCGTGGGAGAGCTCGTCCTTCGTCTCGTACCCCTGGCGGGCCATCCGCGCGTAGTTCGCCTCGGAGAACTCGAGCTCGTTCAGGTTCACGAAGGCGAGCCCCTCCGCCTCCGCCCACTCGATGAGGGTCACCAACTCCCTCTGTCGATCCGGGAGGAGGGGCACCTCGAGGCCCACGGTGATCCCGAGCTCCCGCGCGAGGCGGGCCGCGACCGCGTAGCGCGAGGCCGCGGGTCGCCCCCAGAGGCCGGGAGGGACGTGGAACCGGATCTCGTCGAGTCCCGCCTCCGCGAGGCTCCGGATCTTCTCGAGGTCCGCCGTCATCGTGTACAGGTGCGTGTGGAACGCCTCCCCGAACTCCGCCTTCAAGAGGCGGATGTAGTGGCACGTCCGCTCGACCACGTCCAGCGGGTCGCCCCCCGTGATGCCGGCGCCCTTCGCCCGGATCGCTCGCGCCTCCTCGAGCACGTCCGCGTCCGAGGTGACCCGCTTCTCGTCCGCGTACACGACGTCCCGATACATCTTCTCGTCCGAGACGGGACAGTAGAAGCAGTGGAAGCCGCACAGGCCCGTGACGAAGAGGACCATCTTCGCGCCCTCCCCGCACTGGCGGCACCCTATCGGCAGCTTCCCGCCGACCATCGAGCCGCACGGGCGCTCCGCGATGTGCATCGACCGCGTCCATCCGGAGGCGCGAGATAAAGGTTCCCGGAGGGCGTCCCTGGGCATCCCTCGGGACTCCCAGAGAAGATGGTTACACCCGCACCGAACTGCACCGCTAAGCCCATATAGGAAGAGGCGTGATTCGGGGTTCAGGAGGGAATCAGGTGACAACGGAACCGGGCTCACGTCGAGCGACGGTCATCCTGTGCGGACTGTGCGGGATTGCTGCAAGCGCCGTGGTGGGTGCGGCACTCTATCGGTACATGTTCTGGGGCGGGCAACTCCCCGGCGGGGTTGCGATCAACCCGGTCGACGTCGATGGCGGAGGCTCCCCCGAGTACTTGATCGTGAAGGCCGCAGTCGATCTCCCGGAGTCCGGGGACTACACCGCCGTCGCGGTGCTCCTCGACCCCTCGACCGGCAACGCGCTCTCCAGCACGAGTGGGCGGGTCGAGATGGACCGCGGCACGGACATCTTCTCCACGGGATTCTGGGCACCGGAGATCCGGAAGGCCGAGGTCAGCGGCCCGTACTCTGTGCGCCTGACGTTCATCCGCGAGCAGAGCGACAGCATCTTCGAGCGGTCCGCGAGCCCGGACATGGTCGGCCGCGTCTACCAGTGGACGTTCTCGACCCCCGCGTACGATTGGCGGTCCTTCCAGGCGCAGGCGAGTTCCGTGTCGATCGACGGCGCGGTGGCCACCCAGAAGCACGACGTGGACGGGGACGGTCTCGCGGACGCGTACTCCCTCAGCATCCCGGTCACGGTCCAGAAGAACGGGTTCTACTCCGTGCGGGCGGAGAGCAAGGCGTTCGTGCTCCCCGGGGTCACGGATCGGTTCTTCCCCGCGGGGACGGACCTGGGGGCGCCCCAGTTTGTCCAGATGGCTCCCGGGGAGCGAAACGTTGAGATCACGGTCCCCGCGGACCAGGTCTACCTGAGCGGGGTCGACGGACCCACGGACATCCACATCACGGTCGCGACCGCGCGCGACACGGTGACGACCCACCCATGCTGCGGCACGGTGGACGAGACGTTCTCGGAGGAACCGACGACCGCCCCCGCACCGGACGGCTCCGTGTTCGGCCTGCGGCAGCCGTACGTGCTGCCCCGCACGCCGCTCGGCTCCGCGGCGGAGGCCCACGTGTCCGAAGCCCTCCACTGGTACGAGTTCAAGGGGCCCTGGATGCCCATCGAGTTTGCCGGGAACGTGCAGGACCACGGCACCGACACGGATGGCAACGGGGTCTTCGACTACCTCACGGTCCAGGCGGACGTGCACGTGCGGTCCCTCGGATCGTATGACCTTTCCGGGACCCTGTATGCCGGCGGGTCGGAGCCGAGCAACCAGATCCTGATGCGATCCACCCCGGACAGCTCGCGCGTCGTGACGACCGCGTGGACCCGGATCTCCTTCTCGGACTGGTCCCAGACCCAGGGCACGCAGACGGTCCGGCTCGACTTTGCGGGAGCGGAGATCCTCGCTGCGGGCCTCAGCGGCCCGTACGACGTGAAGCTCCGGATCGTCCCTGCGCAGGTGATCATCGACCCGGTGGTCGCGCACACGACCGCCGCCTACGACCTGTCCCAGTTCGAGGCGACGGGAGCGAAGGTCGCGCGGCTCCCCTCGGTCATCGTGACCCCGTCGGAATCGGGCACGTTTGACGTCCGGCTGGCAGGAGAGATCCTGCCCTCCGGGTCCACGGTGACGGTCCGGATCATCCATGCGAACGGTGTCGTCGCCCTCGAGTCGGTCATCCGCTCTGGGCAGACCGGTGGGGTGTCGTTCCACACGGACCGAACGCGGGCCTCGGGGTTCGCGGTTGCGGTGTACCTCACGGCTCCAAGCGGAGACGGCGTGGACTACATCGAAGTGCCGCTGTCGACCACGTAGGGCGCCCGGGATCCTCGGCGGTCCGCCGGACGCATCGGGATGCCTCACACGGGACGCTTGCACTTCGCGCAGACGAGACGACAGTCCTTCTTGCACTCCGTGCACACGCCGTGCAGGAACCTCTCCCGCACGGGAGCATGGTGACAGTCGCTCACGACGGAGACCATGTGGCCGCAGTAGTCGCAGAGGTGCTGGACGGGCCTCTTCCCCGCCACGTATCGCTGGTACGCCATCAGCGCGAGAAGGATCAGAACGAGGACGCCCAGGATTGCCGCCACGGTGATGCACGCGAGGCTGCCGGTGGTCTCCTGGAGCGGCAGGAGGGGGAGGATCGCCACCGGTTAAGACAACCCATGGGATTGACTTAAAGGTTGGCCGCTCAGGTCCGTCCGCCTCCTCTATATCCGGCCCGCATCATCCCCGCGCCGTGCACGCCCCAAGCCCTGCGGCGGAGCTCCGCCGCCTGGGGATCCGCGCGAGCCGGGGCCTGGGTCAGCACTTTCTCGTTGACGAGCGGGTCGCCCGCCGGCAGGTCGAGCGCGCCGCGATCCGCGGGGACGAGACGGTGCTCGAGGTCGGGCCCGGGCTCGGGATCCTGACCCGCCTCCTCGCATCGCGGGCGCGGCGGGTGATTGCGATCGAGAAGGACTCCCGCCTTGCCTCCGCCCTCGCGGGACTCGGCGCCCGCGTCGAGGTCGTGAGGGGCGACGCGCTCAAGGTCGAGTGGCCGGCGTTCGACGCGATGGTCTCGAACCTGCCGTACCGGATCTCGTCACCGATCACGTTCCGCCTGCTCGAACAGGTCTTCGACCGCGCGATCCTGATGTTCCAACGGGAGTTCGCAGAGCGGATGGTGGCGAGGCCCGGGACGAAGGACTACTCCCGCCTCACGGTGAACGTCGCCTTCCACGCGGAGTGCGAGATCCTCGAGGAGGTGCCTCGGAGCGCGTTCTATCCTTCCCCCCGAGTGGACTCTGCGATCGTTCGCCTGGTCCGACGGTCACCGCCGTACGAGGTCGCGGACGTTGCGCGGTTCCACGCGGTCGTCGACGCGTCGTTCCTTCACCGTCGAAAGACGATTCGAAACGCGTTGGACCTCGCGTGGCGCACGTTCGCCCCGACTCGTGATCGATGGCGGGCGATGGTGGAGCACGCTCCCTTCCTCGAGGCGAGGGCGGGGGATCTCGCGCCCGAACAGTTCGCGACCCTGTCAAACGAGCTTGCAGGGGCGAAAGGTTAATTGCCGTTTCGCAAATAGCGTGCCTCCCTAGGGAGCGCTCGATGGTCCGCAGGAAGGAGAAGACTGAGCTGGATCAGGCGGAAATCAAACTCGAGAGTCTGATCCAGAAGCGGGACGCCCTGAACGCGGAGGCGGCGGTGTTCCGCGAAGAGCGGGACCTGCTGAACAAGCAGAAGAAGGAGATCGCGGACCAGATGCGGTCCCTCCGCGCGGAACGGGACCGGCTCGTGGACGAGATGCGGGCCCACCGGGACCAGAGGAACGAACTGCAGCGGAAGGCCCGGGAGCTCATCGAGCTGAAACGGAAGGTCCGCGGCCAGCTTCACGGTTCGATCTCGGGCGAGGTCGACCGGCTCCGGAAGGAAGTGAAGGGCCTCGAGATGCGACAACAGACGATGCCCCTCAAGCTGGAGGAGGAGAACGCCCTCCTGGACGACCTGCGGGACAAGCTGAAGGAACTGAAGAGCCTCGAGCACCTCCGGTCCGAACAGGACAAGATCGGCCGGGAGGTCCGGGACCTTGACGGCTCGATCACGGACCTGTTCCGCGCGGCCGACAAGGAGCACGAGCTCGTCGTGAAGCTGAGCGACGAGGCGAAGGCCCGCCACGAGAAGATCGTCGACCTCGTGAAGCAGATCGCGGGCCTCACCGCGGACGCGGACAAGAAACACGAGGAGTTCGTGAAGATCCGCACGCGCGCAGACGAGTTCCACCAGAAGGCGATGGAGATGAGGGAGAGGGTCCTCGGGATCCGGAACGAGCAGCGGTCGGAGATCCGGGAGGCCCGGAACCTCCTGCGGCAGCAGAACCTCACCGTCCGCAAGGAACTGCTCGACGACCGGAAGCTCGACCGGGCCGCCGAGGAGGCCCTCCAGCTCCTTCTGAAGAAAGGGCGGGTGGAGATGAAGGGATGAAGGCGGTCATCCTCGCGGGCGGGGAGGGCACGCGCCTCAAGCCCCTCACGTCGCGCCGCCCGAAGCCCCTGATCCCGATCGCCGGGCGTCCGTGCATCGACTTCGTGATCCGCTCCTTGATCGCGTCCGGGTTCCGGGAGATCGTAATCACGACCGCGTACCTCTCCGACAAACTGATCCAGTCGATCGGGGACGGCGTCGACTACAACGCCTCGATCCTCTACTCGTTCGAGGGGACCCCTGCGGGCACCGCGGGGGCGGTCCGGCGGGTCGCGAACTTCATCGGGGAGACGTTCGTCGTCGCGATGGGGGATGTCCTCGCGGACGTGGACTTCCGCGCCCTGTATGAGTTCCACCGGGAGCGGGGCGGCATCGCGACGATCGCCCTCACTCGGGTCTCGGACCCGACCCAGTACGGGATTGCGGCGATCGACGCCCGCGGTCGGATCGTGAAGTTTCGGGAGAAGCCGAAAAAGGAGGAGGCGTTCTCCGACCTCGCGAACGCCGGAATCTACATTCTCGAGCCGAAGGTCCTGGAGTTCATCCCGCCGGACCAGCCGTTCGACTTCGCGAAGGACGTGTTCCCGAACCTCCTGGCGAAGGGGCTACCGGTGTACGGGAGGGAGCTCGAAGGCGTGTGGATGGACATCGGACGCCCGAAGGACCTCTGGCGGGCGAGCATGGAGGTCGTGAAGAGGGAGGGGAAACGGCTCTCGTGGACGGGCGTGAAAACGGACGGACATCTCATCGTCCAGAAGGGGGCGGTCGTGGAAGAGGGCGCGACCCTCCACGGGCCGGTCTTCCTCGCGGCGGGCTCGCGGATCGCTCGCGGCTGCACGGTGAGCAACGCGTGCATCTACGAGGGCACGGTCGTCGAGGAGGACGCGAGCGTCACGAACAGCATCGTCCTCGAGCAGAGCCGGATCGGGGCCCGGAGCGAGATCGTGGACAGCGTCGTGGCGCGGGACTGCATCATCGAGGAGGACGTCCGCCTCGCGACGAGCCTGATCGGGGACGAGATGACCGTGAAGGCCCACTCGCGCCTCGAGAACGCGACGGTCTCCCCGCCGTCCGAGTGAGCGACGCCTGGGCTAGCGGATCGGCGCACGGTCGACGACGATCTGCCCGCCCTTGATGACCTTCTCGACGAGATTCCCCGCCAGGCGGTACCCGAGGTGGCCTACGGAGTCCGCGTCGAGGACGAGGAGGTCCCCGGCCATTCCGACCTCCAAGGTCCCGACGTCCTTCCCCCGCCCGACCGCGAACGCCGCGTTGACGGTCGCGGCGATGACCGCTTCCTCGGGATACATCCCGAGTCGGTGGGTCGCAAGGGCGAGGACCGATTGCATCGACTCGTTCCAGGTCCCCGGACTCAGATCCGTCCCGAGGGCGACCGGCACCCCCGACGCGATGATCTTGCGCGCGTCCGCGAACGGGAGATTTGCGGCCAGCGAGGTCGCAGGGAGGAGGACGCCGATCACACCCTTCTCCGCCATCGCGCGGAGCCCCGCCTCGCTCGCGTGGAGGAGGTGGTCCGCGGTCACCGCGCCCAGCTCCGCGGCAAGGGCCGCCCCGCCCCCATCGGAGAGCTCGTCCGCGTGAAGCTTCGCGTCAAGTCCGTGGGCCTTCGCCGCCGCGAGCACTCGGCGCGCGTGCTCCGGAGTGAAGTAGCCGCCCTCGACCCATACGTCGGCGAATCGCACGC
>Ga0066710_100007424_pt1 | contig 10463 bp, 8 predicted proteins | sample GraSoiAngelo_159_FD_79666 | JGI IMG/M metagenome (GOLD analysis project Ga0066710, IMG submission 79666) | Grasslands soil microbial communities from the Angelo Coastal Reserve, California, USA - 14_1009_16_40cm | ecosystem: Environmental > Terrestrial > Soil > Grasslands | place: USA...
GACGGGGGACGTGGTGTTCGTGCCGACGTATCAGACGCGGGCGGAGGTGTCGGGGGCCATCGTACGACCCGGGATCTACGAGCTGAAGGGCGGCGAGACGCTGGCGGATTTGCTGCATGCGGCGGGCGGATTCCGCGCCAACGCCGCGCTCAAGCGGTTGGCGGTGTACCGCCTGCTCCCCGAACCGAGCCGTGCCCCGGGGCGGCCAGCGCGGGCCGTAGTGGATGTCGCGCTGGCGGCCGCTAATGCGGGTGGCGCCGGAGACCCGATGGGCGGGGTGGTCATTCCCGAGCTGGGCGTGATCGACGGGGACTCGATAGTGGTCGACTCGGTGCCGTCGCTCGACCAGCAGTACTACGTGGCGATCGCGGGGATGGTGAACAAGCCCGGGCTGTACCCGTGGCGCGAGGGGATGACGCTGCGCGAGCTGATCTTGCTGGCCCGCGGGTCGAAGGTGGGAGCGGACCTGCGCGAAGCGGAGATCGCGCGCCTGCCGACCGACCGCACCCATGGCGAGCTGGCGACGACGCTGCGGACGCCGCTCGACTCGAGCTACCTGTTCGAGCGCGACGCGGCGGGGCGCTACATCGGGCCACCCGGGCTGTCATTTCCGGGCAAGGGCGCGCCTGAGGTCCCGCTGCAACCCTACGACAACGTGCTGATCTTCCAGCAACCGGATTTCAACTTCCAGCGGACCGTCGTGCTGCTGGGTGAGGTGCGGTATCCCGGGGAGTATTCGCTGCGCACCAAGGGCGATCGCCTGAGCCAGTTGATCACGCGAGCCGGCGGGCTGACGCCGCGGGCCTACGCCGCAGGCATCCGGTTCTACCGGGTGACGGGGAACGCTGGGCGGCTGGACATCGATCTGGTGCGTGCCATGGCGGATTCCGCAGCGCGGGACAACGTGGTGCTGCAACCCGACGACTCCATCGTGATCCCGGAGTTCCTGCCGAGCGTCAAGGTGATAGGAGCAGTGAACTCGCCGGGGAGCGTGCTGTGGCGCAAGGGCGCCGGGCTCGATTACTACCTCAACTCGGCGGGAGGCTTCGCGCCTAACGCGGAGAAGGGCACCGTGAGCGTGCGCTACGCCAACGGGCGGGTGCGGACGCGGGTGCGGGCCTTGTTCATCCACAGCGACCCCAAGCCGGAGCCCGGGTCGGAGGTGTTTGTGCCGATGAAACTGCAGGGGCCGAGGACGGACGTTCTTCCCGTGTTGGCCACGGTCGCGCAGATGATGGCGAGTCTGGTAACGATTATCGTCGTTGCAAAGCGGTGAGCCGCGACCAGACGGGGTTAGATACCATCGGCAGTTGAGGCCACGGGGAGGATACGCTGTGAAGCGAGCCTTGGTTTGTGGCGCGGACGGCTTCATCGCCCGCCACACTTGGTCAAGCGACTGAAGCCTGGGGGCTATTGGGCGCGTGGCGTCGAGATGAAGCACCCTGAGTTCTGTACAGCGGCGAACTGCTGGTGGCGACGAGGTTGTACCCATAGCGGTGGTCACAGGGTGAGCCAGTGTCCATGAAGCCTGCGGTGTTGGTGACAGGCGGTGCCGGGTTCGTTGGCTCTCATGTTGCTGACGCCTACATAGCCGCAGGCTACCCAGTGACAGTCCTCGACAATCTCTCCAACGGCTTTCGGGAAAATGTGCCAGATACGGCACGGTTCGTCCAAGCGGACGTGCGCTCAGAGGAAGCCTGGGAGCTGCTGGCAAGTGGAGAATTCGGCATTCTGAATCACCAGGCCGGACAGATAGACGTGCGGTGTTCGGTCGCTGATCCGATCGCTGATGCGAACGTGAATATCCTCGGCTTTCTCAACCTCTTACAAGGCGCATGCAAGGGTAAGGTCAGGCGGATCGTGTTCGCATCGTCGGGTGGAGCTATTTACAGGGAGGCCACAGGTACTCCGCTTGATGAAAGTGCCATCAAGCTGCCAGTATCTCCGTATGGCGCTGCCAAACTGGCTTCGGAATACTATCTGGTAGCGTTTGCGCAGATGCATGGAATTGAAGCCGTCACCTTGCGCTACTGTAACGTCTACGGACCACGCCAGAACCCGCGTGGCGAGGCGGGAGTGGTTGCGATCTTTGTTCAGAAGATCCGCGAAGGTGAGCCGCTCGTTGTGTACGGCGATGGAGAACAGACGCGGGACATGGTCTACGTGGAGGATGTTGCGGTCGCCAATGTCGCAGCCAGTCGTTGCCCCCCGCCCCCGCTTTACGATTTAGACAGGTGCGCCTACAACATCGGCACGGGCACCGAGACGTCCGTGAACCAACTGGCGACGCTACTCTCAGCAATGATTGACGGTACGCCTCAAATCCGCCACGCACCTGAGCGGCAGGGAGAGATCCGACGAAATGCTCTGGCCTGTGACAAAGCGGCACGGGAACTTGGATGGCGGCCGCAGACCTCGCTCGTTGAAGGCCTTCGCCTAACTCTCAGCTGGCTCGCCCAGGACTGACCATTCTCGGGGCTCAGTGCGCCCCTCCTCCTGGACTCAGGCTTGAGAGGTCTAGACTTCCGCGACTACTGTGCAGGGTGCCCCATCGCCACCCTCAACACGTAGCGGAAACGCCCATACCCGGATGGGAGGGCCCTGAAGTTCACGAAGCGCCATGTCCTCTATAAGCAGAATCGGTTGGCCGTATCGAGGGTTCAGGAACCTTCGGTGAGCGTCACGTCCAATCTCCCGATGTCGATAAGAGGAGATGGAGATGCAGTCAATACCTACCGCACGAAGCTTAGGCGCAGCAGTTCGGAACCATTCTGCAGCTTCAGGTCTGAGGCCGGGATTCATTTCCCGATAGAGCGGTTCACCGCGAAAGCGTTCGAAGCCTGTCCGCACAAGGATGAGCTCAGCATTAGTAAGCTGGCCGCGGTGCGGTTCCAGGTCGGAGACGCCGATCAATTGCGCGGGCTCCACGACAATACGGAGCAGTTCGACAGGCTCGAACACCCACTCGTGCGCAGCGAAGCGGTCTACGCTCGCCCCGTCGTCACCGAAGTGCAGCGGCGCGTCGACATGAGTTCCCGTGTGACTGTGCATCTCGTAGAATTGCGTGTTCGCCGTGTCACCGCGGGATATCTGTCGATCGTGGCGTGCAACTAGTGCCGGATTGTCTGCGTACACCGGGGTCCTGGGACTGAGAACGTGTGAGAGATAGATTAGTCGCATCGCACTGCAACTCCGTCGTTTGGGGGCCCCTCGACGTAGGTTCGGATGCGTCTGTAGAAGAGCTGCCGCTGTGGTGCCACGCTGCGCTCATGGTATTCCAGCGCGGTGCGATGATTCCTCTCTGACATCGCGGTGAGCCGGTCTGGGTGGGCGCACACCTCTGAGATCTTCGCGACAAGTGCCTGAACATCTCGCGGTCTTACGAGGTCCTCATCGGCCAGAAGTTCCGGGATTCCTCCGACTCTCGTGGCCACGGCGGGCAACCCGCGCGCCATGGCCTCGATCAGGGCCTTGGGCGACCCCTCCGTGTACGAGGGAAACACAAATAAGTGGGCCTCATCCATTAACCGAAACAGTGGCGCGCCCCACGCCACGTTGCCGCGGAAGCGGGCGCGGTCGCCAAGGCCGAGGTGCGTTGCCAACTCCTCAAATCGCAGTCGGTTGGTGCCGTCACCCACGAGGGTAAGCTGGCAATCCAGCCCCGCTCGTGTCAGCGCCACGAGAGCGCGCAGCAATTCGGCGTGTCCCTTGTAGATCTGATTCATGTTGCCCACGTGGAGGAGCTGCAGGGGCCTGGGCACCACCGTGTGCTGCCTGGGCGGCGTGTACTGCTCATCTCCCAGACGGACATCGTTCACGACAAACGCTTCGGTACCCGCGCCGGGAGGGTAGGCTCTTTGGAGGACGGCGCGTGTTACATACGACACGGCGACGGCACTCTGGCATTCCCGGCGCAGCGCGGACCGGAACAACACGCCCCATAGGGCTCTCAGAGGATGATCGATCGTGCGCATAATCTCCGCGGGATCGCTCACGACCTCGACGGCAAACGGTTTCCTGAACCGGCGGACCCAGAAGTACACGAGCAGTGACAAGAGGCCTGCATCCCTGAGGACGAAGACATCATGCGTTTCAGCGGCACGGCGCGCGGCGACGAGGAGCATTGGCAGGCGCAGCAGGGCTCGCCACGGACCGAGGTAGTAGGGAAAGCGAATCACATGGATCGAGGGTGGTAATGCGTTGGCTCGCTGGGCTCCCTGGTTCGCAGGCTGGACTCGTGCCAGGACCGACACGCTCTCAAAAGTGCTCTCGAGGTCGCGCCACTGTGACGGCGGGTAGGTCTGGCCCGGGTGCCAGTACGCACCGCCCTGCTCCGCCAGGCGGGCCTCCACGACGCAACAGCACGAAACACGCGACACGTATCTGGCTCGAATCACTCGCGCCAGGCATGTACAACGATCCGACCCTGGCTGAGAGATGGGAGGAATGATCCTCGGCCCTCGAGCCGCAACCTTGCCGCCTTCGCCAGTCGGTACAGGAGAGGATAGGTCGAGACCACCCTAACAGTGCTATATCCTACGCTCTTCAGCATTGCAATCACCGCCGGAGGGTTGGGACCCCACCAGTTCGTAGGGTCCCCGCGCAATTCTCTGGCCGGATAGAACGCTGCGGCAGGTCGCCGCAGCCAGAGCATATCAACATGGGTTTCGAGAATAAGCTGCTTGCCCGTCACGCTAAACACGCGCTCGAGAGCGAGCAGCGGGTGTCGCATGTGGTAAAGGACTCCTAAAAAGAGCACCACATCGAACAGGCCTACTCTCTCTGGGGACAGATCGAGGACGTCAATGTCCATGTCCTCTACCTTGGAATTCAGGACCTTCCGCGCCAGGATGAAGCCTGCCTTCGTAGCGAAACCGCCCTGGCCCCAAGAAAAGCTGTCAGTGGCGAGCACTCGGGCGGCGCCGCGCCGCTCAGCCTCGAAGGAGAAGAACCCATCCCAGGCGCCGACGTCGAGGACGGTTAACCCCTTCAGGCTCTTGGGGAGTTCCAGGCGCTTGAGCTTGTCTTCGGTCCGGTCGAAGCCCGGCGTGATGATCCCGTGGCCAAGGTCAATCCTGTGATACCACGGATGGACCTGGGCGACCTCCTGCCTCAGCCTCTCGACATCCATTGGGTGGATAGCTCCGCCTTCAGATGCAGGTGCTCTCTCACTCTGACGACAGAGAAAACTAGGCAGTTGCCACGCCGGCGGAGGAGACGACTACTCGCGTCTGGCGACGTGCTATCCACGTCAGCCCGATCAGGGCGATCGCGACGGGTAATGCGAGGTAATAGCTGTACAGAATGGTGGCGTCGAGCCCATAGCTATTGATCAGCAGATACACCGAATAGAGCCACCACACTTCCGCATACAGGCGGTAAGGCGAGTTCCAACGGCGCACGAACTGGAAGCCCGCAGCGGCAATGAACAAGAGGACAAATGCGAAGACCTGGCCGCCCCACCATCCAAAGTGCGCGTAGCACGTGCCCCAGAGGGTCCAGATGTACGTACTGTACTGTTCGCTCAGGTAGATCCACGGAGTTCCGTGATATACCACCCCATACAGTCTCGACGTTTCGATTAGATCCGGCCACGGATGAATCGGGGTCAAGCGGTTCACGACAACCTTAGCTTCGTAGACCAGATTGGCGTACCTATCTACGTTGAACGCTTGCCCGCGGATGATGTATACGAGGGCATCGAGCGCGCTTAAGCGTGCAAACACGGCTGTCATGATGGTTGTCGCAGTCGCGCCAAGTTGCGATCCAAAGGCGGAAACGATGTTGTACAAGCCCCTCGCCGAGATGCTCGCGCCTGGGACGGCACTGAGGAACCAGTAAAGCCTCGCAGCCGTCGCAAGCGGGAAGACTGCCATACTGAGGAGTCCTGCCGCCACTACCGCCCCGATATGGCGGCTCGTGAGACGGAGAGCGCTTCCGCTCCGCAGAATGTGATACACGAACCAGATCATTCCCAGCACAAACAGCGCGGATCGAGACCCGGTGACAGCTCTGTACGAAACGTCGACGAGTCCCGCAGCCAGAATGAGCTTCCGATCGCGTCCACGGAGCGCACTCCAGTGTTCAGCTGCATACACCAAACCGATGAACTCCATCGCATCAATAGTGAAGAACCGCATCCACCAGTGCGGCCGCGCTAGGTCAACCGCACGACTGTAGACCCCGAAGCGCGCCGCCAGGGCCATGTCGAATACCACATAAGCAAGGAACGCAGTTACGATGAGCCCCGGATGCAGCGCCTGGACACGCGCGGCGTTGCCGCCTCGTGTCGAACGCAACATTGAGCCGACGCGGAACGCCGTGGTCGCTCCGAAAACACCAAGAAGGAGATAGAGTAAAGAGCGATCTACAGCACCTTGCACGACCGATTGGGCTCCTCCAAAGGGAAACGCCGCTGGATTTACGAGGTAGCCGATAAACGGAACGCAGTAGAAGAGAAAGACTACCACGACAAGGAGAAGATCGAGCGGGGCGCTGGCCTGACGCACAGTGAGCACAATGCCGATGAGAAGCGCAACAAGCAACACCATGAAGGTCACGGTCGTAGCGCCGACCAATGGGTTGTCGTGCATGGCGGTGAACGCCACCAGCACGAATGCACCGTAGATCCCGAGCACCCAAGCTAAGCCTGACGAGAGCTTCATCCACCCGACCTCGAACCCATCGCCCAAGCAAATCAACCGTTGCAGGCTACCATTGATCACCGCGAAAGGCACGGCGGCCCCTTCTAAATAGCCTCCGCAAGAAGGGGCGCGCAGCCCCCGACAAATGTGCGCCGAGGACAACCGCGCTACGACCCAGAGTCCAGCGGTAAATCTGCCGCCTGGCAGTTGGGCTGGGCCGCTCTCGACTGAGAAAGTGTCGCAGCAATCTAATTAGTAACCGATGCGCAGCCACCTGCTCTCTGAGACTGCGCGCGGACTTGAACAAGTAAGCGTGAACAAACCCGGTTATCGCCTCGTCCGATTCTTCCGGTAGGTGGTAGCGAACGGCAGCCTTCGCGATTGCCCCTGCCTCTGTCGTAAGATGAGCTGGACGTCGTTGAGACCCTCCTTGAGGATGGACACGGTAACGCACCAGGTACTCAGGCAAGTTGGCTATTCGGTAGCCGCTGCGCACCATCCTATGGAATAAATCGTAGTCGCCAGCGATCACGAATTGCTCATCGTAGAGCCCCACGCCAAGCAGTGCTTCTCGGCGGGCACAAATGGTAGAGTGGGTGATTGGGTTCTTTAGGTGCAGAGCCCAGTTAATAGCCGATGGCTCCAAGTTGCACCGGTTGACGTCAAGCACGCGTCCCTGCCCATCAATGACTTCAGCATTTGTGCCGACGAGGGCGATGTCTGGATGGCGATCTAACCAGCCGACTTGACGAGCGAGGCGCTCCGGGTGGGACACGTCATCAGCGTCGTGGTTGGCGACCAACCGCCCTCGCGCCATCTGAATCGCCACGTTGCAGGTTGCGTAGGCCCCGAGGTTAGTCGGGTTTGCTGCAACGCGGAAACGTGGGTCGCGAACCGATCGCAAAATGCTGAGTGATTCATCGGTGGAGCAGTCGTCTATGGCGAGCACTTCAAAGTCAGGGAAGGCTTGGGCAAAGATGCCATCCAGCGCCTCAGGGAGATACTCCGCAGCATTGTAGACGGGAAGTATGATCGACACTTTAGGCGAGCTAATGGCCAGAGCGCCCCAGAACGCGGGCCGACGCGGCCTGCACGGTGGCCTTCCGCTGAGAGTCCCGATGCTTGCGGGACGCGTAAGAGTCCATCTAGCTTGCCAACCTCAATCAGGATGGGCGCCTAGGGAGCGAGCACCCTTCGTTCCGCTAGGTAGTCGCAAAGGCGCTGGGTCGCGTTCCCGTCAGCCCTGTAAACCATCTTCTTCAAGGCCGCGGCCCAGTTTGCAGATCTGCGCTCGTATTCCTGCCCAGTAGTCAGGACCTCCTCGAGGGCGCGCTGAAGGCCCGTCGCGTCGCTGAAGAAGAATACCGCTTCGCGGACATCCCGCAGAGGGCCCAAGTCGTAGTGCCCAGTCGTTGTGTAGACAATAGGCATGCAGCTGAGAGCTATTGCTTCGATGCCAACGGAGGTCGTGCCCATCACCACTGCTCGCGACACTTGGAGGAGTTCCGGTAGCTGGCCGTCGAAGATGCGGTAATTATGAAGGCCGCGACGACGCCCGACTGCACGTAGCGCTCTAGTCATGTCGCACAAGTAATGAAATTTGAACAGGAAGGTTACATGTGTTGTGCGCGCACTGACTTCCCCCACAAGCTCAAGAATGTGAAGCGACTCCTCGGGGTCGATGCTCGTTGCGACAAGGATGAGCGGGCCCTCGGGGGCAAGATCGAGGGCCCTCCGTAGCACAGCCGGCGCAGCCGGGAGCCGCTGGCCGAGATGCGGATAGCGGATGGCACCAGTGAGAACCACTCGATCGCCTCCCAGCATGGCCTGCAGCATGTCACGTGTTGTGGTTCCGTACGCAGCAACGTAATCCGGGGCAGGCGCGAGCCGGGGACTAGAACTTCCGCCAACTGGAGCCACCTGGTCCGGAAGGAAGCGATAGCCGAGGTGATTCTCCCCTGACATCGCGGTTTGGACCCCCAGCACCGGCAATCCCTTCGCGCCCTCTCGGACTCCTGCGATGAACGCTCGCTCGATAGGTTGTCCCTCCACCGCCAGTAGAGCCAGCCGCAGGTTGTCGATCGTGGCAGCGACTCGAGCGGTCGCTTGAGCGACGCACAAGTCTTGTCGAACCTCGGCGCTCCACGCGTCACGATCAAGCACGCGTCGGAGCAGCGGCGCGACGTCGATGCCGCCAAACAGAGCGCGGGCGCTTCGGTGGTTCCCTCGCCACCGCCGGTAGGCACGCAGCCACCGACCGTCGGTCACAGAGCGGAGCAACTCCCACAGCGATACCGCGCGGTCGATTGGAATTACTCGGTGGGACGTCAGTGCGCGCGCGAGTCGCCTCCTTTGGAAGAGGAGCTGCTTCAAGCTCCAGGTCACCGCTGCAACATAGATCACGTCGCACCCACGTCCGGCGAGCGATTCGGGTAGATCGCCCAAGGACCGGTTGCGCCACTGGCCCGACGTCCCGTATCGCTCCCAAAGCGAGGGAAAGAGCGTGAATGCTAGGACGCGTTGGCGGCCAGCCGGTTCACTCGGCAGCGCAGGAAAGCGAGCCACGCGCAGTGCCCACCACGCCAGGACCCGCTTGACACCATGGCCCCACCACGTGACCCGGTACCGCAGGCTGTCTGGCAGCCAGGTCAGCTTCCCCTCGCGGCGCCCCCGGCGCGGCGACCGGAGCCTCCGGGCCCTGAACGCGACCCCGTGGCGCTCCGCCGCCTGACGCGCAGCCAGCGCAAACTCTTTGTCCGCGCTCAAGAGAGTGACTACCGCAAAGCGAGACGATTCGAGGACTGCGTCGATCAGCGCCAACTGATACAGCTCGTCTACTAGCGGCGTCCGAAACCGGCTCATTTCCGACAAGGGGAGAAACCAAAAGGCGCTGACCTGGTTTCTCCAGTGGTACAGGTCCAAGAGCCCGGTCGACGCGGCAAACTCATGTATGAGCCTCGGAAGTTCGTCCCGAATCCGTCCCTCTGCTCGCGCGACAAACGGAGCGGGATCAATGCGCTCCGCCGCTCCGAAAACGTCCTGGGGGACCGACCCTCCATCGAGCAGCAAGATTGCCAGCCCGCTCGAAGCCCGCAGTACCGTAGGCATCACGCTCCGCCACTCCGCCATCGTAGGCGGGCCCTTGGCGACGACCAGCGTGTCGCCCATCTACGGCGATCTCTGGAGCGCCGTGGTCAGTTCGGACCAGCGCGCGTCGAGCTCACCCAGATCCCGCACGCGGGCTACGGCGGGCTCGTCTCGAAAGGGGTCGACTCCGCCGTCCCGCACCCGGGCGATGAAGGGCACTCCGGCGCCACGGGCGCCGACAAGATCCTCCAGTGAGTCCCCGACGAACACGGCTCGCTCAACAGCACACCCCTCTTCCGCAAGGCCTGCCCGGAGAATCTGCTCCTTGGTCCGCGGAGACCCGTGGACCGCTCGGAAGTAGCCAGCCAAGCCCCGGAGGCGCACGATGTCCCGGAGCTCCTCCTCAGGCGTGCCCGACGCGATAAGCATGCGATGGGACCCGGCGTACTTCGCGAGAAACGCCTCTGCCCCCGGCACGAACGCACAGCGCAGCATCTGCGCTACCACGAGCCCCGAAAACCGGCGACCCAGACGATCGAGCTCCCCCTCAGACAACGGCTCGCAGAGCAAGTCTCGATATACCACGCGGATCTTCTCGTATCGGGACAGACCCGTGTGTGCGAGGTGGTAGCCAACAATGGCCTCGAGCTCGTCGGGACGGTCTCGAAATAGCTCGCGGAATGCCTGGGTCTTGATGTCCACGGACTCGAGAATCACGCCATCGAAGTCGAA
>Ga0066710_100007425_pt1 | contig 10462 bp, 4 predicted proteins | sample GraSoiAngelo_159_FD_79666 | JGI IMG/M metagenome (GOLD analysis project Ga0066710, IMG submission 79666) | Grasslands soil microbial communities from the Angelo Coastal Reserve, California, USA - 14_1009_16_40cm | ecosystem: Environmental > Terrestrial > Soil > Grasslands | place: USA...
CTTCCGCGGGCTCGCTCCCGACGCGCAGCTCATCTCGCTCCGCGCCCTGTCACCCGACGGCACGGGGTACACCTCCGACATCATCACCGGCATCGACTGGGTGATCAAGAACCGCTCGTACTACAACATCCGCGTCCTCAACCTGTCGCTCGGCCACCCGGTGTATGAGACGTACCGCACCGACCCGCTGTGCCGGGCGGTGGCCGCCGCGGTACGCAAGGGGATCGTGGTGGTGGTCGCCGCCGGCAACGACGGCGGTGTCGGCACCGGCTACGGAACGATCACGAGCCCGGGCAACTCACCCGACGCCGTCACGGTCGGCGCCATGGACGACCGCAACACCGTTCCCCTCACCGACGACGTCCTGGCCTGGTATTCGAGTCGCGGTCCGTCGCTCGTCGATTTCGTCGTCAAGCCCGATCTGGTCGCGCCCGGGACGTGGATCGTCTCGGCCCGCGCCGTCTCCTCGTGGCTGGACACCCAGCACCACGAGCTGACATTGCAGATCGGGGACTACAAGAACGACCCGGCGCACGCCACGCAGGACGGGTCGTACTACTCGCTCTCAGGGACGTCGATGGCGGCCCCGATGGTCGCGGGCGCCGCCGCCCTGATGCTGCAGAAGGACCCGACGCTCAACCCCGCCACGGTCAAGGCGCGGCTGATGAAGTCGGCCGTGAAGGACACGCGGCTCGTCTTCGAGACCGGCGCCGGGACCCTCGACGCCTACGGCGCGGTGAACGCCACGGGTTCCGCGCAAAACGCCTCCTCCCCCTTGGCGATGACCGCCAGCGACGGCTTCATCTATATCCAGGACACCGCCTTGCTGTGGGGGTCGAGCTGGACGCAGGGGGCGATCTGGGGTGGCGGGAAGGGCAGCGCCGCCGGGATCACTCTGACACCGGTGCCGCAATCGATCACCTACGGCAGCGGCGCCATCTGGGGCGGCACGGGCGGCGCCAAGTCGACCGTCGACAACCCGGCGGTCGCCGGATCGGGTGCGATCTGGGGCGGAGGGCGCTCTTCGCTCGACTCGACCAGCGGCACGGTCACCGACGACGGGGCGATCTGGGGCGGCGACCCCGGCGACCGCAAGTAGCCCGCGGTCAGTCCCGATACAGCCAGCCGGCGATCAGGGCGACGAACACCGAGCCGAGACCCAGGTCGAGCGCCCAGCAGAACGGAAAGATCCTCCCGAACATCGCCCACGCCGCCATCGACAGGTTTCCGGGGAACCCGATCGCGAATCCGACCAGGATGCCCAGCTTGAGCGCGGTCATCGGCCCGGGTCCCCACGTCGCCCGCACGGCGCCATACAGCGACGCGATGATCCAGGCGAGCACGAACAGCGTGACGATCCACAGCGGCATGAACGGAAGACGCGGCTGCTCCTGGAACAGCCCCGCCGTGATCGCCCTCTTGTAGCGATCGCCCAGCAGGAACACGTTGACCGTGATGCTCCAGACGTTCCACACCAAACCGCCGACCAGGGCGCCGATCAGGACTCGCTTCGCGTTGACGGCCATGCGCTCCCCCCATCGAAGGCCGCGTTCGGCCAGAACGAAGTGCGTTCCCGTGCGGGACACCGACTGCGGCGGATTCTAGCGGCGGCTTCCCCGCCGTGTCAATCGGCGGGGGCGGCTTGACTTGCCGGGCGGCCGGGGATACAACGGCGCCGCTCCGACGCCCGGACCCTTGACCCGCGGGAGGTCCTCGATGAAATCATCCGTCCCCTGTTCCTTGTGTTGTGCCCTCGTCGCCACGACGGTCTTCGCCGCCGGGAGCGTGGACCCCGCGAAGCATCCCTTCTCGGTTCGCGACATGGTGGCGATGCAGAGGCTCGCGTCGCCGCAGCCATCGCCGGACGGCGGCCGGGTCGTGTACACGAGCCGGGTCTACGACGCGGCGGCGAACAAGAACTCCACGAGCCTCTGGATCGTGCCGATCGGCGGCGGCGAGCCGCGACGGCTGACGAGCGCGACCTCGTCGGACACCTCGCCGCGCTGGTCGCCCGACGGATCCTCGATCGCGTTCGTTTCCGATCGCGGCGGGTCGTCGCAGGTGTGGGCGATCGAGCCGTCCGGGGGTGAGGCGCGTCGGCTCACCGACCTTCCCGTGGACGTGGACAACGTCGAGTGGTCGCCCGATGGGACGCGGCTGGCGTTCTCGGCCGAGGTCTATCCGGACTGCCCGGACCTCGCCTGCACGGCGAAGCGCGACAAGGAGAAAAGCGACGATCCGGTGAAGGCGCGCCTCTACACCCGGCTGATGTTCCGCCACTGGGACAACTGGGACGAAGGCAAGCGGAGCCACATCTTCGTCTGGTCTCTCAAGGGCGGCGACCCGCTCGACGTCATGAAGGGGGCGAACGCGGACGCGCCGACGAAGCCGTTCGGCGGAGCCGAGGAGTTCGCCTGGTCCCCCGACGGCCGGTCGATCGCGTTCACGTCCAAGATGACCGAGGACGAGGCCTGGTCGACCGACGACAACGTCTATCTCGCCGCGGCCGACGGAGGCGGATACCGCTGCCTCACCTGCGCCAACAAGGCGCATGACGCACAGCCGGCGTTCTCGCCGGACGGCAGGCGGATCGCCTATCTGGCGATGACCCGCCCGGGGTACGAGGCGGATCGGCAGAGGGTGATGCTGTACGACCTCGCCGCGGGGACGAGCCGCGCGCTGACCGAGGCGTGGGATCGCTCGGCCGACTCGGTCGCCTGGTCACCCGACGGCAAGACACTGTTCGTCGCGGCGGAGGAGACGGCGCGCAGGAAGATCTTCGCGGTCGATTCCGCCGGCGGCCGTGTGAGCGTCGTGGTGGGCGATCATGACAACACGGACCTGACGGTGACGTCGCGCGGCCGGCTGGTGTACGGTCAGGACTCGCTCACCTCTCCGACCGAGATCGTCACCTGCCGCCTGGACGGCGCCGACGCGCGGGCGCTGACCCGGGTGAACGCCGCCCGCCTCGAGACGATCGCCATGAGCCGGCCGGAGGAGTTCTGGTTCAAGGGGGCGATGAACGACAAGGTGCATGGCTGGATCCTGCGGCCGGTCGATTTCCAGGAAGGACGCAGGTACCCGCTGGCGTTCCTGATCCACGGCGGTCCGCAGGGATCATGGGAGGATCACTTCCATTACCGCTGGAATCCGCAGGCGTACGCCGGAGCCGGTTACGTGACCGTCGCGATCAATTTCCACGGCAGCACCGGGTTCGGACAGGCGTTCACCGACGCCATCCGCCGGAACTGGGGCGCCGCACCGTACGAGGATCTGATGAAGGGCCTGGATTACGTGATCGCCACGTACGGGTTCGTCGACAAGGACCGCATGGGGGCCCTCGGGGCCTCGTACGGCGGCTACATGGTGAACTGGATCGCCGGGCACACCGATCGGTTCAAATGCCTGGTCAGCCACGACGGCGAATTCGACACGCGCACGTCCTATTACACCACCGAAGAGCTGTGGTTTCCGGAGTGGGAGCACGGTGGTCCGCCGTGGGAGGCCGACACCACGCACGAGAGATGGTCCCCCGCGCTCTTTGTCGCGAACTGGAAGACGCCGATGCTGGTGATCCACGGCGCGAAGGATTTCCGGCTTCCGGAGACGGAGGGATTCTCCGTGTTCACCGCGCTGCAGCGACGCGGCATCCCGTCGAAGTTCCTCTACTTTCCCGACGAAAACCACTGGGTTCTCAAGGCGAAGAACAGCATCCTGTGGCACGACACGGTCATCGCCTGGCTGGACCAGTGGCTGAAGGGCTCCTGATCGACCGGACCGTTCATCGATCCTCCTTCGCCACGTCCTCGACCCAGGACAGGGCGGCCATCATCGCGGGGAAACCGATGGTGGTCAGCGCGAGCAGGACGACGTGCCGGCATTCGTCGAGGCTGGCCCCCGCTTCGAGCGAGCGGCGGGTGTGCGAGTGCACCGCGCCCTCGTGACGCGTGCCGATGGCGATCGCCAGCTTCACCAGCGCCGCGCTCTTGCCGTCGAGCGGCCCGGCTTTCCGGCAGGCGTCGCCGAGGGTCTCGTAGGCGCGGAACACCTCCGGGTATCGCTTCTTCTGATCCTTGTACCATCCGGGGACCTTGGGCATCCGTCACCTCATGAGTGCGGCCGCCGATGGGCCGCGTGTCGCCGCTCTCCGGTCTTGATCGGCGTGTCCGACTGGTCGCGTGGAACGATCACACGGGTCTCCACCGTGCCGGTGTTGCCGGCGTCGTCGCTCACCCGATAGGCCAGCGTGTAGACCCGCCCCGTCCCGGCGCTCGAGCGCTCGGCCCGCAGCAGGACGTCGCGATCATCCCCCGGGTCAAGCCCGTCGATATCCCCTTTCGTACGGCCGTCGCCGCTTCCGGGGGCGTCGTCGGCCTCGTTGCTCGAGACACTCACGAGGATCACGCTCGGGGATCCCGAGCAGGCGTCGGACGTCGTCAGGTCGACGTGCACCGGGACGAGCCGGTGATCGGGCGGCCAGAGGACCCCGGGGCGGGCGACGGCGGTCGCCAAAGGGGGCGTGGTATCGGCCACGGTCACTACGAACGACGCGCTGTCGACGAGGCCGGCGGCGTTGCGCACGCGATGCGCCAGCACGTGACGGCCCCGTGACAGCGTCACCGTGGCCCGCTCTTCGGACGCCAGCGTCACGGGCGGCCCGGGGCCGTCCATCAGCTCCCAACGGTGCTCGAGCGCTCCCCCGCCGGAGTCGGTCGAACCGCTCCCGTCGAGGCTCACCGCGGCGCCCGCCGCCGAGGCGCACTCGACGACGCTGTCGGCCGGCCTCGACGCGAGGGGTGGGCGGCCGAGCACGAGATACGTCTCCCCGCGCCAGAGGACGTCCCGGCGGTCGAACACTTCGGGTGTCTCACCGTCGGTCGTCGACAGCGAGAGCGTGATCAGGGTCCCTTCCTCGAATGGCGCCGCGCCGAGCCCCTCGAGCGGGATCGGCCCCGGCAGGACCGAGCCCGCGTAGATCATCTTGATGCGGGTGACGTCCTGCTCCGCCCGGAGGTCGGCGTTCTCGGGCGCGATCGTCTCGACCCTCAGATCGAACCGGCGCCCGGGGTCCTCCACGGCCCGGGCGCATGCCAGGATCGGCAGCGGCATGCCGACCATGACGAGGCTCGAGCCGAACACCTGCCCGGCGCTGCCGCAGGCGCCGGCGGCGATCTCGTAGTCCTGCAGGCCGTCATGGCAGGCGAGGTACAGATCCTCGTCGAGGAGCGTCGGCTCCCCCACCGAGGCGTTCAGGAAAGCCAGCCCCTCCCCCGGGCGCTCCTCGAACGCCAGACCGCGGCTGCAATCGACGGAGTCGCTCGATTCTCCGGAGAGGCCGGCGTCCCGGAGCGCGACCGGTCGTGTCTCGCGTGTCGAGATGACCGCCCGGCCGCGCAGCGGCTGGCCGTCGGGGTCGGCGATGCGCGCGCCGGCGGCCAGCGCCGGCACGACCGGCCCATCCGCCTCGAGACCGAGCCCGGCCACGACGACCGTTCCGATCGAGACGGTCGGCTGACAGGCGTCACCCGCGCCGTCGTGGTTCGCGTCCTCCTGACCGGGGTTCGGCACGCCGGGGCAGTTGTCGAGCAGCGGGACCAGTCCGTCTCCATCCTCATCCAGGGCCGGCAGCAGCAGGACGCCGGCCGAGGGGTTCGCCGCCTGTATGCCGGTCGCGACCGGCGGGATCACGGGCGCCACGAGGCGTCCGTCGTCCCGCACACCGAGCGTCGTGATGGTGTTCGACACCCGCCCGACGACGTGCAGTCTCGTTCCGTCCGGACCGAGGACCAGCCCGGCCGGGGCGACGTTGCCGGGAGGAAGCGCCTGCGGCGAGCCGGCTGCCTGGCGGGGAGACCCCGCGGCGGCGCCGTCGATGACCGCCACGGAGTCCACGCCGGGCAGCGAGACGAACAGACGGTCCCGCTTCCCGTCCGCGGCGATGCCGAGCGTCCCACCGATCGGCCCGAGGTCGAGCGCCGACGCGAGGACCGGCCCGCCGGGCGATGCCGCGACCACGGCGATCGCCGCCGGCCCCGGCGGCGCCTCTCCCGCCACCAGCATCCACTCCGCCGGGACGCCCGCACCGCTCTGCACGCCATGCGGTCGGGCCCTCTCCGCGACCGCGATCGGCCTGGGCAGGAAGGCCAGCGGCCCCGGTCGATCGATGCCCGGAACGGCCGCCGGCCATCCCGGGACCGGCACGAGAAGCCCCGGCTCGCCGACCGCGAACAGAGCCACCTTCCCCTCTTCCGGCAAAGCCGCCGCCAGGAGCGAGCCGTCGGCCGTCATGGCCATGCCGTCCGATGTCCCACCGAGGGGAGCCGGCGGCCCCGGCAGGAGCGTCAGACGACCGGAACGCGCCACGCTGAACGCCGCGACCACGCCTTGCGGGTGCAGCGGATCCCCGCCCGGGGCGCCGCCCGCCACGTACAGTGTCTCCCCCGCGCGATCGATCAGCATGCCGAGAGGGTCGACCAGCGGCACCGCGTATGGCGAGCCGATGCCGAGACCGAGCACACCGTGGACATCGAGGTTCATCACGGTCACCGAGCGCGACAACGAATTGAGCGCAAGCAGATGGTCGCCACGCCCTGCTGCCGCGAGTCCGGGGGCGGCCGAGGGCGGAGGATCGTTCTGTCGCCCCGACCCCACCGTCAGGTAGGGCGAGCCGGCGATCGGCATCAGCGTCCCGGTGGTCTTCGTCTCGAATCCGGCGACCCGGTTCTGCGGCGACAGCCCGTTGAGATACAGGTAGCCTTCGAGCTGGAAGCCCCGCTCGCACGCGTCCCCCTCTGCGTTGCCGTCCGCATCCGCCTGGTCGGGGTTGTAGACCGACAGGCAGTTGTCGCAGGAGTTGCCGACGCCGTCGTGGTCGGCGTCCTCCTGCAAGGGATTCGGGGACAGCGGACAGTTGTCCCTTTGCGCGCAGCTGCCGTCGTGGTCGCCGTCGTTCAGCGGATCGTCGGGGCAGCGGTCGCAGACGTCCGCGATGCCGTCGCCGTCTCGATCGGTCTCCAGCGGGTCGTAGTCCAGCGGGCAGCTGTCCCGGGGCGGCAGGAGACCGTCACCGTCCGGGTCGGGGTCGCAGGCGTTCCCGGTCCCATCGCCATCGGAGTCCTCCTGACCGGCGTTGGGCGACGAGGGACAATTGTCGCAGGCGTCGCCGGCGCCGTCCCGATCGGCGTCCAGCTGCGCGCTATTGGCGGTGCCGGGACAGTTGTCGATCAGGGAGTCGACACCGTCGCCGTCCTCGTCGCCGGAAGGGACGAACAGGATGCCGCCGAGCGGCGCTCCCATCAGCGCGCCGGTCTTCTCGGCGCCGCCGACTGCGGCCAGCGAACCGTCGTGCCCGATGCGAAGCACGGAGACTCCGTTCGTGCCCTCGTCGACCGCGAACAGGTAGCGGCCGAGCGGATCGATGACCATGCCGTCGGGGACGTCGCCGAGAGGAGCGTTGGGGAACGGCGTGCCCGGGAGCCGGACCATCGAACCGGACGGCTCCAGGCGGAAGCCGGCGATCGTGTTGCTTCCCTGGTTCGAGACGTACAGGAAGCGGTCGCCCGGGGAGACCAGCGCGACGTTCGAATTCAGGCCGCCGCCGGTCTGCGGGGAGCGCGTCATCTCGGTGACCCGGCCGGTCGGATCGACCACGAACGCTCCGACGAGCGAGGGGCCGCTCGTCGCGCTCGCCAGGTACAGCCGGTTCCCCGCGGCGTTGAACGCCACGCCCGCCGGCACGCCGCCGGGGTCGCCCGCCTGGGATCCCGGGACGAGGCCGAGCGGCGCGTGCAGCGAGATCGCCCGCGCCGCGCCGGTCACGGGCAACACGGCCTCCAGGAACAGCCCGTGCGACGGGAAGACCAGACCGTTCGCACGACCGGGGATCGCGATCCCCGAACCGGGAGGAGACGACGTGGCGCCGGTCGACGGCACGACGACGAACTGGCTGATCGTTCCGGTGTTCGCGACCGCCAGGGTGACACCGTTCGGGTGCAGCGCCAGACCGGTGGGTCGGAGTCCGCGACTGGAGAACGGCGAACTGGCGGTCAGCGACAACCTGCCGTCCGCGAGCACCTGGAACCCGCTCAGATCATTGCTGCCTTCGTTGCTGGCGAAGATCCAGGACGGCGCCGAGCGCACGAAGGCCAGACGCGGCGGACCGAAGAAGGTCGAGAGCGCCGGTCCCCTGCCGCCGGTCGGGAACGGCGAGCCGGGAAGGCGGCGCAGTCTGCCGAGGCGGTCCGCCTCCCACCCGGCGATCGAATTGTCCGGGGCCGCGGTCAGAACGTACAGCCAGCCGATACGGATGAACGGCTGGGCGCAGGCGTCGCCCTCGGCGTCGCCGTCCGCGTCCTCCTGACCGGCGTCCGGCACCAGAGGACAGTCGTCGCACGCGTCGCCCACGCCGTCGCCGTCGGTGTCGGCCTGCGCGGGGTCGGGCGCATCCGGACAGACATCCTCGACGTTGGCCGCGCCATCCCCGTCCCGGTCGTCGTCGCAGGCATCGCCCGTCCCGTCGCCATCCTCGTCCCTCTGGCCGACGTTCGCCGTGTCCGGACAGTCGTCGCACGCGTCGCCGCGCCCGTCGCCATCGGCGTCGCCCTGCGTGGGATTCGCGGTCGCCGGGCAGTCGTCCTGGAGAAAGTCGACGCCATCGAGGTCCGGGTCGCCCGCCGCTGCGAACGCGACACCGGCCAGCGGCAGACCGTCCACGCCGGTCCGCACGTCGTCGCCGGCGAGATCGATGCGGCCGCCCGGGGCCCTCCGGAAGACCGACACGGTCCCGCTCAGGGTGTTCGCGACGTACAGATAGCGGCCGAGGGGGTCGGTCGCCATGCCGGCCGGCGCGTTGCCGAGCGGGCCGTTCGTAAACGGAGAGCCGGCCGCGGGTGACGGCCATCCGCCGGCGCCGATCGTAAAGGTGGCGATACGGTTGTCGTTCTGGAGCGTCGCCGCCAGGAGATCGCCGCCGGGGAAGAGCTGCAGGACGTTCGCGGAGCCGCCCGGCCCGGTGAAGGGCGACCCCGCCACGGAACGCAGCGCTCCGCCGGCGCCCAGCGAGTAGAGGCTCACCTTGAGAGAGGCGGCGTCGGCGTCCGCGACGTAGGCCAGCGCTCCGCCCCGACCGAGAGCGATGCCGTCTCCCGTCCCGCTGTCGGTCTTGAACGACGAGCCCGCGACGCGGGACAGATGACCGTCGACGCCGATCTGCAGGACGGCGATGCGGCCGAGGGCCGGCAGCGTGGCCAGCAGGAACTTTCCGTCGGGCGTGACCGACAGGCCGTCGGGGGCCGACTGCACGTCGAACGACTCGCCTCGGGCGGGAAAGCCGGCCGCATCCACCGCGAACGGCACGATATCGTGCGTCGCCGAGTGGCCGATGAACAGGAAGCGGCCGTCGGGGCTCGAGACGACCGCCTCGGGCCGGCGGCCGCCGCTCGCGAAGGGGGAGCCGGGGACCGCCTGAAGCGATCCGTCGCCGGCGATCGAAAAGACGGCGACGTCATCGGTCCCCGAGTCGAGGACGAACAGGCGTCGGCGCTCGGCGCACAGATCGATGCGCGGTGACGCGGCGAACACCGAGCCGGTTGGACCCTTGCCGCCCGTGCGCCAGGGTGATCCCGGAAGCACCACCAGCGAGCCGTCGGCCAGCGCGACCAGACCCGACACGACATTGTCGGCGCCCGGGACGGCGCGGTTGGACGTTCCTTCGTTGATGTACAGGTAGCCGATCGGCCCGGGAGACTGCAGCGGCGAGCTCTCGCCGTGAGGCAGGGCTCCGGCCGACACGGTCGCCAGGATCAGCGCGGCCGCGAGCGACACGACGGGCAGGCGCGGCGCCATTTCCCTCTCTCATACGTCCGGTGGGGCGGCCGCGTCAACTCCCCCGGACCGCGGCCCGACCGGCCGGTCGGTGGGCAGAGGGGCGCCGACCGGGCGCGACAGCTATTGAAGGGGGAGAGTGGTGCGGGGGAGAGTCAGACTTCGAGTGTTCGCCGTGTTACGCGCTGGCGCTGAGTGATCCCCGGTCGGCGTACTGCTGTACGTTGGCTGCGTCCTTTCGGTTCCGCGGGCGTCAGGCTCCGATCTCGGAACGGCCCGGGTCGATCTCGTTCAGGATGACAATCGGCAACCGGCCCGCGCCGCGCGGCTGCACCGCGACGTTGCCGGTCCGGCCCGCGCCGGCGCCCTGGTTCGGCGCCTCGCTCCGGTCGCCGGCGCCCGGCGGCGTCGCCTGCAGGCATCCCGCAGGCAGGAGCCCCGCGGAGCGCCGCAGCAGGAGACCGTACTCGTAGCTCTCGACGATGGCGTGCAACGTCGCGGCGATGATGTCCGGGTCGACGCCGGTCGTGCTCCAGGTGGTTTCGCTGTCGCCCATTTCGACGTGCACGCGCGTGCGGGCGGCCGTGCCGTCGTGGCCGTCCAGGATCCGCACCTTGAAATCGACGAGACGCAGCCCGCC
>Ga0066710_100007426_pt1 | contig 10462 bp, 7 predicted proteins | sample GraSoiAngelo_159_FD_79666 | JGI IMG/M metagenome (GOLD analysis project Ga0066710, IMG submission 79666) | Grasslands soil microbial communities from the Angelo Coastal Reserve, California, USA - 14_1009_16_40cm | ecosystem: Environmental > Terrestrial > Soil > Grasslands | place: USA...
CCCCGGGCTTTGGTGCTGTGTCCTCGCCACCATTTTAGTGGCTATCCTCTGTGGTTTCAGTTTTGCGAATAGCCAGGCCCCTCTTTGGATAATTAGCCAATTTGTAGGCGCTATTTACACCCCCGGGTTCCTAAAGAACTTCGGTTTCGGGTCTTACAACGGCAGCCTTTGGACAATTCCAGTCGAACTACAATTCTACTTCCTTCTGCCGGCGCTCTACTGGTTAACCCGTAAAGGTACAAAGGATCAGACCTCGCGCATTTGGCTGGCGTGGTTTGCCTTCGTCGCCGTGGGCTTCGCGGCTAGTTTGATGTTTCCTCCGTTGGAGAATCCGGAAGGCGAGGCGACGCTGCAAAAGCTGATTCGCTACTCGTTTTTCCCTCATTTTTTCCTATTCATAAGCGGGGTACTTTTGCAGCGGCTAAAGGCTTATGAGTCGAAATGGATAGCCGGCAAGGGGACGTACTGGCTCGCCGCCTATCTTGCGTTTTATTACGTCGTGCCAAAAGCACCCGTGACCTATGTGCCCACTACGCTGCTACTTGGGATTGTCACGGTATCGATGGCCTATACAATGCCAAGCATTTCGCAAAGGATACTAAGGGGTAATGACATTTCCTACGGTGTCTACATCTACCATGGATTGATGATCAATATATTGGTTGAGATGGGGCTAACTGGTCGTACTGAATACTTCGTATTGTTAGCTGGTTGCACTTACCTTGCGGGATACGTGTCTTGGATCGCCATAGAGAGGCCGTTCCTACGGAAGAAAAAACAGACCATTTCTCCTACCCTGGTCACGCCGGATGAAAAGAAGCTTGGGCACCTGCCGGGCATGGTGTTAAGACGCCTGCCGGACGTTCTGGGTGAACATGGCACGATTCGTCGTATTGGATAGCTGGCGCGGTATCGCCGCGTGCCTAGTGGCTCTGTTCCACCTCGACGCCTACAGCCACTTGTACGGGATGCCGTTCCTGCGCAACTCCTGGCTTTTCGTCGATTTTTTTTTCGTGCTGAGCGGCTTCGTCATCGCCGCAAACTATCAGCAACGGTTGCTCGACGGTTTTGGCGTGGGGCGGTTTCTCCTGCTGCGGCTGGGCAGACTCTATCCCCTTCATTTTGCGATGTTGGCGCTTTTTATCGCCTTTGAATTACTGAAGGTCCTGAAGAGGATCGTGATCCCGACGCTTTTATCCGTCAACCCGATAGCACCATTCAGCACCCTCCAGGAAGCGCCGAATACCGTTGTCGCCAATCTGCTGCTCATCCAGAGCCTCCATGTATTCGATTTCCTAACCTGGAACGTGCCGAGCTGGAGCATCAGCACCGAGTTCTACACCTATGTCGTTTTCGCCGTGTGCTTGATCGGGCTTCGCAGGCATGCGTGGATCGCTCTGCTCGTTTCCCTGATAGGAGGTCCGGTATTGATCGCCGCCTTGAGCGAGCACAATATGAACACCCATTACGACTGGGGGATTATTCGGTGCATCTACGGATTCTCCGCCGGCGTGGTGTCGTGGAAAATCTATGAGAGATGGGATGAAAAGCTCAAGAAATGGTTCTCCGGAAGCATTGTCGAGTGCGGCGTGCTCGGACTCGTTGTCGTGTTCGTAAGCGTCGCGGGCACGACCCTCCTTTCGATCGCGGCTCCCTATGTATTCGCGCTCGTCGTGCTCGTCTTCGCGTTTGAAGCAGGGGCTGCGAGCGCGGTCCTCAGACTGCGGCCGCTGGTTTTTTTGGGAACGGTCTCGTACTCCATCTACATGACGCACGCCTTCATTGCAAAAAGAATATTCGATGCGGGCATTCAGCTTGACAAACGATGGCATATCAACCCTTTTACGCATCGCGCGATCGACGGCGAGGATGTCCCATTTTTGGGAACCCAGCTATGGCATGGTGATATCGCTTACCCGGTTTACATGGCGATCATCATCGCCATGTCCTATTTCACTTACCGCTGGATCGAAAAGCCGGGGCGTGAATGGGTCAGAAACCGGGTTCAGAGACGGCGACAGACAATCGCGTCGCGCGGCATCGTCAGCGCTTGAACGATACTCGGCCCCAAGCCGTGCGGGCGATCCGGCTCCAGGCGGCCGGTCCCCGGAGGAACTCTCTCCCAAGCGCCCCCGCGCGCTGGAATCCGAGGTAAATCTTGTGCGCGATCGCCGGGGTAGGTGCGACCCGCACGAGCCACCACAGGGCGGCCACTGGAGAAGGGCGGAATCGGCCCTGCTTCGCTTCTCCGAAATAGCGGAGCGCCTCGACGCGATTTCCCTGAGAGAGCGCGGCCCGGCCGACGACGAGCTGTCTTGCGCGGCGCAGCGTCGCGATTTCCGAGTCCTCGCTCGGCTTCGCTCCGAACAACTCCTCGAACTGGTGCAGTAGATCCCGTTCGAACTCGAACCGCGTCGAGCCGGTCGAGAGATGTCCCTCGTTCAGCTGCGTGCCGTCGCGAGCGTACTCGTGTTTGATCGCCATCGGTAGTGACACGAAGTTCGCGTTGAACCGGCGGCAGAGATTAGCGAGGTAGCTGTAGTCGGCGCCGATACGGTAGCGGACATCGAAGAGGCCCACCGCCTCCCGGGCGCGGCGCGTCACCACCGTGGGCTGCAAGGCGAAGAGGAAGCCGAAGCGCATGTGCTCGAAAACGCGCCCCCGGTACAGGCACGCATCGCGATAGGGAGTGCGGGCCACGATGTCCCGCCCCCACTCCCCGATCGGCTCTACGCTTGCGAACACCCTGCGGTAGGGGTCGCTCTCACCGGGAGGCAGCCGCAGCAACGAGGAGCCCGCCCGCTCAGCGAGCGGCGGGTACCACTCGGTCAATGCGCTGTGAAGGAAGTGGACGAGGCCTCGGGAGCCTCCATCCTCACTGAATTCCCCGGAGAGGAAATCCTCCCCGGGAAAGGCCCGGAAAAACGCGACGCTGAGCTCCAGGTGGTGCGGGAGCCATTCGTCGTCGGAGTCGAGGAACGCGATGTACCGGCCGCGTGCGCGGAGCATGCCGGTGTTCCGCGCCCCGTTCACGCCTTGGTTCTTCTGCCGAATCAGGACGAGGCGGGGGTCCGAGCCCTCGATCAGGGCGGCCGTGTCGTCGGTGGAACCGTCGTCCACCACGACCAGCTCCCAATCCGCGAAAGTCTGCCGCTGCACGCTTGCGATCGCGGCCTGGATCGTTTCCCTGCGGTTGTAGGTCGGGACGATCACGGAGACGAGGCTCATGGCGGGGGACTCCTGGATTGCAACTCTACCTGCGAAGCACTATTCCGTCCTTGGCTTCGAGCGTCATTTGAGCGATCACTGAGCCATTGTTGACCGCGCGATCTTGGTTCCCGGCGAGCCTGCGCAGGCCAGGCTCGAGCTTCACCGTCTTCGCGGAGGTCGTGGGATTTACCAGTATCACGCCGTTCTGAAAATCCCGGCGCCACACCCCTTGGCTCCAGGCGGCGGTCGGCGGCTTCGAAAGCGCATTCCCGAGCTTGTGGTCGTACTCGTCGAACCACGGAACACTGCTGTACTCCCGGGATTTGTCCGTGAACGAGAAATAGCCGTCGTCGAGGAGACAAGACGCATATGCGTATCGGAAGAAGCGATAGTCCGAGGGGCTCCCCTGAACGTTGAAGCCGACGATCCTGGGCGGTTTGGTGTTCTGCAATACCGATCTATAACGCTCCATCATCTTGCCCCATCCGGCCCGTGTCTCCAGTGACCAGCTCCAACCCATCAGCGATTCCAGAAACCCTCCATCGAGTTGATCGCGCCACTGCGCATTGGCAAGGTCATTGTCGGTGTTGCCGATCAGAAGCCGCTTGGGGGCGAGTTCGCGCAGGCGGTTCCACTCGGCGAGGTGGCCGGCGTAGTGTGCGGCGAGAATGCCCGGGTCGTTGCGATCATCGTCCTTGCCATCGAGATTCCAGTCCGCCGTCACGCGGGGCGCCCCCACGCCGTCGAGGTACACGATGTCGAACTCCGGGATGTCGCGGAAAAAGACGGCGTGGTCGCGTTTTGCGAGCCACTGAGGCCAGCGTTGGCCGTTGACGTCCGGTTGTGACCAGGTCGTGAAGTTGACCTCCCACGTGCGGTATTGAGAAGTCCACTGGACCTTTCGCCCTGCGGCGTTCAGCAGCCACCACTTGCTCGCGTAGAGCTTGTCGCGCTTGTCTTGATCCGCCGCGCTGTCGGGATCGTCATAGGCTTCGCTGAGGATCGTGTACTGCCCGACGAGAATCTTCGGGTTTCGTTCCTTGAGCGCTTTGACGACCTTCTGTATCGCAAGGGTTGCAGTCGGGGCGTACCCGGCAGGCTGCCATCCCCGATGGAAGCCGAGAATCACCACGTCCAGCCGCGCCATCTCTTTCTGGTAGTCGGTGTCCTGGTAATTCTTCGCGCCGATGTTCAGGCCCATCAGCCGGGGAAAGCTTGCGGTCGCTGGTTCATCTCCTTTCGCAACCTTGCTTCCTGTTCCGAGCGCAACCAACGCGCAGAGCAAGAAGGTTTTGAACGCGTGCCGTGGATGTTGCTTTTCCAATGGCAACGTTGGTCGACCCACAGTCGGTCACAACCCCACGATCGGCGGCAGCGGGGGCACGACCACCGGAGGCGGCGGCAGCACCACGGGCGGGAGGAGCGGAGAAGTTGCGCTGCCTGCGGTCACATCGAACGCGTCCAACGCAACATAGGTGCCGCCGGAGCTGCTCATGCCCGTCACGATGATCACCATCGTGTGACTCCCGGCCGCAAGGCCTGAAGCGGAGAACACGGGTTCGGAGGTGAGGCTGCCCGGCGCGCCGGGGCCGGCCGTATTCACCGTGGCCGGTGCGCCGCCGTCGATGGACACCGCGGCGATCCCGCAGACGTTGCATTTGACGCCGATCCAGCTCACCGCCGTTCCGGTGAAGCTGAACATCGCGGTGGACGCGATGACATTGGAAGCGACGATGCTGCCGCCGCTGAACGTGCCGGTCTCCGCACCGTAGGTCGTCCAGAATCCGATCTCGGTTGCGGCGCTCTCTTCGGAGCGCGTCGTGCCGGAGCTTGTCGGCGCGGGAGGCGGCGGGGGCACCACGTCGACGATCTTCGCGACGAAGACGTCGCGGGACCCGGCGAGCATGGGTTGGAAGACCCCCGGGGTCGTCGGGAAGTTCGAGGATATCGTTTGCCCTGTCACGTAGGCGTTACCGGCCGTGTCCACTGCGATGCCATGGCCCTCGTCGAGGCCGTCACCGTGCTGCGGAACAGGGCCACTTCCGCCCAAGTAGGTGGAGTAGGCAAGGGCCGAGCCGGTGAGATTGAACTTCGTGACGAAGACGTCCCATCCGCCGACGTGGGTGGCCTGGAAAGCTCCGAGAGTCGTTGGGAAGTCGTCGGAGAAGGTGCCCCCGGTGACGTAGGCGTTGCCGGCAGCGTCCACGGCGATGCCGAACCCCACGTCATTGGCGCTGCCGCCCAAGCGGGTGGAGTAGACGAGAGCGGAGCCGGCAGCATCAAACTTCGTGACGAAGGCGTCATACAGGCTGTTGGCGGCGACAGGCTGGAAGGCGCCCGGGGTCGTCGGAAAGTCAAAGGACTCGGTTCGGCCCGTCACGTAGGCGCTGCCGCTTGCGTCCACGGCGATGCCGGCGCCACTTTCATCGGAACCGCCGCCGAGGTAAGTGGAGTAGACGAGAGAGGAGCCCGTGCTGTCGAGCTTCGCCACGAAGGCGTCGGAATTGAAATCGGACGTGCTCGCGAACGTCGTCTGAAAGGCTCCGGCGGTCGTCGGGAAGTTGGCTGAGTTGGTGCCCCCCGTCACATAGGCATTGCCGGCGCTATCCACGGCGATCCCGGTGCCACTGTCGCCGTCGCTGCCGCCGATGTAGGTGGAGTAGACGAGTGCGGAGCCGGCAGGATTGAGCTTCGCGACGAAGGCGTCAGTCGTACTGCCCCCGGTCGGCTGGAAGGCCCCCGCAACCGTTGGAAAGTTAGGCGAGCTCGTGCGACCCGCTACGTAGGCATTACCATCTGCGTCGACGGCGATACCCCCGCCAGAGTCATCACCACTCCCGCCGAGGTAGGTGGAGTACGAAAGCACGATCGGGTCGATAACGAGCGGCCGCGTCGTGTCGTAGGCGGGCAGTTGAAAACCGACGCGATTGGCGCCTTTGCGTACGTAGCCGCCGGCGATTTCGCGCCGGACTCCGTCGATGTCTTGATAGATGACAGGCTTGTGCTGGCGTATGTCTCCGCCAGTCGCGTGCAGCACGAGACTGTCTTCAGCATCGATCTCCACTTTGTCCGCGCCCTTGAAACCGAGCATGATCCTGTTCGGGTCCGCTCCAGGTGCGACGACGAAGTCGTATTCCAATTGGCGCTGGTTGCCGTAGTAGACGAGGTCGATGCCGGGATAGACCTCGCGATAGCGCACCTTCGCGTAAATCGAGACTCTGGTGCGCCACTTCGCAGGATCCTTGCCGATGAAGTAGTTCGCCTTTCCCGGTTGTTCCTCAAGTCCACTCACGACGGGCTTGTGCGCGGCACCCACGAGGCTCATGCGCAGCGCGACGGACTTTGCATGCGCCGACGGCACTTCGGCCCGCACCGGGGTGCTGCGCGCGTCGCGTTTAGCGTCCGCGTCGGGTCTGGAGAGCACCAACACCGCTTCGCTCGAGGTCAGATAGAGGCTGTAACCGGGACCGCGTGACAGGAAGCGCACATCCTTGTGCGCTTGGCCGCGATTCGCCTCGAAGTGCAATGGCAGTTTGCCGTAGCTCTCGCTCAGGCGAGCTCCGGTCGCCTGCCAGGCGAAGGCGGCGAGGAACGTGAACGCGAGCAGGGTCATGGTGTGAAACGGGCCCAACGGGTGCTGGGACATGGTCAACTCCCCTCTTTGAAAGACCAACGGCCGGGCGGCGAAGGAAGGAGTGCTCGACGCTCCCCTTCAAAGTGCCAGAGATTTATGACGCGCGGTTGCCGCGCGCGAGCCCTGCGCGTGGCTCATCCGGCGCAGCAGGTAGAAGCTTTCCCGCAGGGCTACCGGCCCGCGGCCGGCTGGGCGGAATTTCGACGCCGCCAGGCGTCGCGAAGAGGAAGCCAGAGGCGGCCTCGGATGGTCACTGGCAGCGTGCAGTCGTAGGTACGTACTTGCTGCCCGCCGAAGTCCTTCTTGAACCTGTTGATCCCCGCGTTTTCCGGTACGGATTCGTCCTCGAAGAGGCCGCCCCAGTCATAGCGTTTTAATCCCATCTCCTTGAACTGCAGCATTTCCTTCCAATGGAGCCAGCGGTTGGCGCGCCCGACCAGGGCGCGATAATCGTTTTCCTTGTTTCTGAAACAGGAACCCGTGTACTGGAGCCAGGCGGATTTTCCGCTGATGAGATAGGCGTGCCAGACCAATGCCTCACCGTTCTGAGACGCCGAGGTGAGGACGAGCTGACGGGCTTTGCAGGCGCCAAGCAGCCATTCATGATAGGAGGGCGCGACCGATTTTTCCTTCGCGAAAGCGTCGTAGAACGCGCGGAATTCATCCAACCGGCTTTCCGGTTCGGTGATGAACTCCATGCGAAGGCCGTCCTTCGTTTCAGCGCGCCTGATCTTGTATCGGCAGTCCTTGCCGAATTTCTCCGCGATCGCGTCCACCTCGGCGGAAAGATCGGTCACCATTGTGAGGAACGGGGTAGTCCGGGCATCTGCAATCGGAGTCTCTCTCTGGCGGTAGAGGACGATGTCCACTTCGGAATCGCGAGGCAGCTCTTCCTCGTACCAGACTTCTCCGTAGACAGCGGCGCGGCCCTCAATGCGGATCATTCAAGCCCCGGCCATTTCTTGATCGGCGGCACGATCAGAAGGCCTTTCCCCGGGGTTGCCGCATACCGCTTCGCCCGGCGACTCCCTGAGCCATGCGTGGAACTCCTTCAGGGTCATGCCGCGGCACCAGGTCGAAAGCTCCTCGAATAGAATCTCCAGGCGCTCGTACAAGAGCTCGATATCCGATGCGTTCCGGAAAGTCGGACTGCCCCCCGGCATGAGCTCAGAGGAATGCAGCGTGAACTCCATATGAACGGCGCCTTCAGCCCGTCCTTCGCGCGCGGCCCGTAACATTCCGCCGAGATCGCTCTCCGTCGGGCACAAATGGTTGAGCGCCGGCGACACCAGCCTATTGGCGGTCTGGCGCAGCAAGGGAATGCGGTACACCCAGGGCGCATTTCGGTACAAGCTGCTTGAGCGGATCGTCATCGGTACCTCCAGCATCCCTTCGATCGCCGGTACCGAGATGTCTGAGGGGTTGAAGAAGTACGGTCGATCAGGAAAGGCCGTGTAGTCCGTGCCGCCGTTCCCGTTTGGATCGCCGGGAGTTCCACTCCAGTCGAGGCCCGGGCTCACGGAGCAGTCCACGCGATATCCCTCGTCGAGCAGCATGGCGGCATAACGGCCGTCGAAACCCAATCGCCCGGCACGATGACTGATCATCGCCTGATCGAACCGGTCTTCGAGGAGGCGGGTGACGATCCTGATCTTCTCCTTCATCACCGGGTCGGGATATTCGATCAGGTACGGTTGAAAACGGAAATCGTCGCTCGTCAGCGGGACGAGCGGCGGCGAGTTCCAAGCGTGCAGGTGCATTCCGACCTCCCCGGCGCCGCGCGCAAGCACATCGCGCGCAAACTCGACGAAGGCGTCCGACATCGCCATCTCATAGTTCGTGAGGTAGACGGGCTTGAAACGGAACCGCTCACATAGCGCCTGGAAACGCGGCAGGTACTCCGCGTTGCGCGTGGTGATCTGCCGCGGCTTTGCCCAGAGATCATCCCCTTCGGTGTCAATCGCGATGATGAAAGGTGTCTCAGACATGGCGCGGCTCGTTCGACATGAGCATTTTCGGTTTGCTCGCGCCAAGGCGCATGACCTCTTCGAACGTGTCAAGGTAGGCCGCAAGAACTTTGTCTTCACCGTGTTCCCGCGCCATGAACGCACGGCAACGATCGCTCGCCGCGTCCCACGCAGTCGGGTTACCCAAAAGATGTCTGACCGCAGCAGGGATCTGCGCGGCGGAACCTACAGCAACGCCGAGACGCTCGCGCTCGATTATGCGGTCGGGATCGATGAACGTCACGACGGGAACGCCCTTGATCCAGGCTTGCAGGTAGGAATTCGGGAATCCTTCGACATCCGACGTATTGACCAGCACCTTGGCCCGGCCATACAGGTGGTCGGCGTCGCGGTACGACAGGCGGCCATGAAACGTCAGGTTGGTTCTGGCAGCCGCCGTGTCTCTGACGTCCCGAAACAGGGACTCTTCGCCGGGCAGGGGTCCTCCTACCATATGAATCCTCACCTCCGGCAATCTCTCGGCGAGTTCGAGAATTCGGTCCGGTCGCTTTACGCGCCGAATATTGCTTACCCACAGCACGTCGATATCGCGTGCCGCAGCCGGCTGCAGGTTCTCTACCAACATTCCCGCCACTCGACCCGCCAAACCGTAGCAGCGCGCCAGAGTCTCTGCTTGTGAAACGCTCTGCACGAGGATGGCATCGGCCCGCCGCAGGCCGTACTCGTAAAGCCAACGATCGCGCGCGAATCGCACGAGCAGGCGCGACCTGCCACAGTCGGTATCACTCGCGGCGCGAAAAACGAACCGTTTGCGATGACGGCGGCAGAACAAGGCCACCAGACCTACGTGCATGCCCGCGCAGCTGGTGTAGTAGAGGTCCGCATCGGCCCGTGCCAGCGCCGACCACATGCCGGTCCAGCGAGGATGAATGAAGCGGAGCACCGGAATTCCCGCGTTGGGACGATAGGCCTTGAAAACCCGTATCCCTTCCCATTCCGCGCCGTCAACCTGGCCATAGTCCCAAACCACCATGCTCACATTGTGGCCGCGCCGCGCCAACGCCCGGCCGAGCAGCGTTTGCTGCACTCCTTCACCGGCGATATTGTGCTGTCCGTATTCGGGTGCCAGGACCGGCAGATTCTCGATCCCGACGAAGCAGATCTTCATTGCCTAGGATCGTAGCTCCGCTCGAAGACTGGACGACACCGAGATACGCCGCAACCCTGATCCGTTTGGCTCATCGGGCCGGAGACCTACCATGCAAGGGAGCGAGTGCTCGACGCGATGCTGCAAGCGCTCGCTCACCGCGAGATCACCCCTCAGCGGGCTGTGTGTTCAGCCATTTTTGCGCCCGGTTGAGCGCGCGAGCGACCTGCAATTTCATCGCGTCGCGCAACGCACCGTTGCCGCAGGGGGGAGTGGGACGGAGCCCCATCTTCCGCATCCTGCCGTTCAGGTTGTAGATCATGCCGCGCCGCAGCGAGGCGCGCGTCTTGAAGCCGTTGCTGAACGAGATCGACACGGCGTCGCCGTTCTTTATCCAGTGCGGGTCCGTCGTCGGGATATGGATGCCGTACCCGGCCTTGAGCTCGAAGACCGTGGCGCGTTCCTGGTATCGCTCGTGGAACACCATGTTGCGGTGGATTGCCG
>Ga0066710_100007428_pt1 | contig 10462 bp, 6 predicted proteins | sample GraSoiAngelo_159_FD_79666 | JGI IMG/M metagenome (GOLD analysis project Ga0066710, IMG submission 79666) | Grasslands soil microbial communities from the Angelo Coastal Reserve, California, USA - 14_1009_16_40cm | ecosystem: Environmental > Terrestrial > Soil > Grasslands | place: USA...
GGGGGAGGCCCCTCCCGCAGCGTCAGCCGCGAGGCGGGATCGAAGAGGTGACGCCCGCTGTCGGAGGTGTCGAGGCGCAGCGCACGGCAGAGCCGGCCCGGCCCCCGCAGCGAGCCGGCCGGCAGCCGCCCGAGCGGCTCCGCCGCCCGGACGAGCACGCAGCCGGGAAGGCCCTCGCGGTCCACCGAGACGTTGAGGCAGTGGTGCATGCCGTAGATGAAGTAGACGTAGACCGTCCCCGGCGGTCCCCAGAGCGGCTCGGTGCGGCGCGTGCGGCGGCCGCCGTAGGCGTGGGCAGCCGGGTCCTCCTCGCCGAGGTAGGCCTCGGTCTCCACGATGCGGGCGGCCAGCGCCGCGCGACTCGCCCGGCGGACGAGCACCTTGCCGAGGAGGAACCGCGCCGCTTCGACGGGCGGCTGGCCGAGGCCGGCCAGCAGCCGCTTCCGCTCCGCGGGTCCCGGCCCGGCCGCGCGGGGGACGGGCTCAGCGGAAGGCAAGGACCTCGTCGAGCACGCGGCCGGCGGCCCCGCTCGGCGTCTCGACGCCGAGGATCTCGGCGAGCGTCGGGGCCACGTCGTTGACGGTGACCTCGCGCCGGTAGATCCCGGGGCGGATGCCCGGCCCCATGAAGATCACCGGGACGTGGGTGTCGTAGCCGAAGACGCTGCCGTGAGTGGTTCCGGTCGCGGCAAACATCCAGTAGGGGTCCACGAGCACCTGCACGTCGGCGCTGCGCTGGGCCTGCACGCTGTTGACGAGCGTGCGCCCCAGGGGATCGCCGGCGGCGGCCCCCGAGAGCAGCTCGTGGAGCGTGAAGGCCCGCAGCACGTGGGGCAGCGTTTCGGCGGCGTCCCGCGCCGCGTCCTGCAGCTCGTCTAGGTCGAGCTTCTTGTCCGCGATCAGCTTCCGGTTGAGGTAGATGGAGTGGTCGGACGGGCTGACCACCCACTGGCCCTCACCCCACCGCCCGGCCAGGGCCGCCTGCACCGCCTGGCGCACGCTTCCCACCGCCAGCCGCCCGCCGGGCATCCGGCGCGCCGCCTCGACCTCGGGCGCGGGAGCCACGCCGTGGTCGGCGGTCAGGACGACGAGCACGCTGCGCATGCCGACCCGCGCCTCCAGGAAAGCGAAGAGCCGGCCCAGGGTCTTGTCGGTCCGCAGCGAGACGTCACGCACCTCGGCTGAGTCCGGCCCGTGCTCGTGGCCGACCGGGTCGTTGGAGGAGAAGCTCAGCGTGAGCAGGTCCGTCTCCCCGCGCTGCCCGAGCCGCTCCGCCTCCACCGCCCGCTCGGCCAGCGCCTCGAGCAGCTCGTTGCCGAAAGGGCTGGAGTACACGGCGCCGTAGAGGGCCGGCCCCGCCTCCGGCGGCAAGGACCCCCCCGCCCACCTCGCCCCCCGGAACGCGTCGGCCGGGCGCCCGGCGTCGAAGCCGGCCACCCAGTCGGGCAGGGCGGCGAAGTAGAAGGTGCTGCTGACGAACAGCCCCGTCTGCGGGTCGTACCAGAAGGCGCCGTCGGCCATGTGGCCCGCGGGCAGGACGGCGCTGCGGTCCTTCAAGGAGAGCCCGATCACCCTGGCCCGCGAGCCGGTGGCGATCTTCAGCTCGTCGCCCACGGTGCTCACGAGCATCCGCCGGGGCGAAGCGCCCTCGCCGGCGCCGCCGAGGATCTTCTCCGCCGGATCGGACACGCTCGTGACGGACCGTCCGGTGGCCCGGTCGTACCAGTCGTTGCCGATGATGCCGCTCACGGCCGGCAGCGCGCCCGACATGTAGGTGCTGTGGCCGATGGCGGTGACGGTGGGGAAGTGCTGGAAGCGGGCCTGGGTGAACACGGCCCCCCGCTCGAGTAGCCGGTGGAGGCCGCCGGTGTACTCGGCGCGGAACCGGGTGAGGTAGTCGTAGCGGAACTGGTCGATCGCGAGCGCGAGCACGAGCTTCGGCCGGGGAGCGGCGGCGGGGGCCGGCGAGGGCCGGACGGCCGGCGACGCGGTGGCGGCGGCCAGCAGCAGCGACGCCAGGGCCGTGATCATCCCATGAGACTATATCGAAATGGCGCGATCGGAGCGTCGGCCGCAGGCCTTCCGTCCCGTCCCCCGCACGGGCGTCATCTTCGTGATGGGAGAGGCGGCGCGCTGCGGCTACGACGCGCGCTCCGCCGAGTGGAGCAACCTCGGCCAGGGCATGCCGGAGACCGGCGCGCTGCCCGGCGGTCCTCCGCGCGTGGACAACGTCGGCGTGGACCCCGGCGACCTGGAGTACGCGCCGATCGCCGGGATCTGGGAGCTGCGCGCGGCGGTGGCCGACTTGTACAACGCCCTGCACCGGCGCGGGCGGGCCAGCCGCTACCGGGCCGAGAACGTCGCCATCGCCGGCGGCGGCCGCGCCGCGCTCACCCGCGTGGCGGCGGCCCTCGGCGGCATCAACCTCGGCCACTTCCTGCCCGACTACACCGCCTACGAGGAGCTGCTGGAGATCTTCCGCGCCTTCAGCTCCATCCCGATCCTGCTCGACCCCGAGCAGGGCTACGCGTTCACCGCCGCCGAGCTGCGCAAGGAGATCCTCGGCCGCGGCCTGGGGGCCGTGCTCGCCTCCAACCCGGCCAACCCCACCGGCCGCGTGGTGGCGGGGACGGAGCTGCAGGGGTGGGTCGATGCCGCCCGCGAGCTGGACTGCTGCCTCGTCCTCGACGAGTTCTACTCCCACTACGTGTGGGACGGGGCGGGGGCGCCGGTCGTGAGCGCGGCCGCCTGCATCGAGGACGTGGACCGCGACCCGGTGGTCATCCTCGACGGCCTGACCAAGAACTGGCGCTATCCCGGCTGGCGGGTGAGCTGGATCCTCGGTCCCCGCGACGTGATCGAGGCCGTCTCCTCCGCCGGCTCCTTCCTCGACGGAGGCGGCTCGCGCCCGCTCCAGCGCGCGGCCCTGCGGCTGCTGACGCCGGATTGGACGCGCGCGGAGACCGACGCCCTGCAGCGGGTCTTCCGGGCCAAGCGCGACCTCATGGTCGCCCGCCTGAAGCAGATCGGGGTCCGCCTGGACGTCCCGCCCGAGGGGACGTTCTACTGCTTCGGCTCGGTGGCCGAGCTTCCGGAGCCGCTCGCGAGCGGCATGAGGTTCTTCCGGGCCGCTCTCGAGCGCAAGGTCATCACGGTGCCCGGCATCTTCTTCGACGTGAACCCCGGCAAGCGGCGCACGGCCCGCCACTCCCGCTTCGAGTCCCACGTCCGCTTCTCCTTCGGCCCGCCGCGGGACGTCATGGAGGCGGGGCTGGACCGGCTGGAAGAGATGGTGCGCGAGGGCGGCCGCCGGTCCGCCCCCAGCTCGGCCGCGGTAGAAGCTCGTCGGGGCTGATTGATCAGCGAGCGCCGGCCGCCCGCGGCCGGAAGAGGTCGTAGGGTCCCAGCTGGCTGACGAGCTGGTAGCGCCGGTCGAGGCAGGCATCCAGCCCGGGGATATCGCGCAGCCGGTCCTCGTAGACGATGAGCGCGAAGCGCCCGGCATCGCAGTCGGCGGCCAGCCGGTCCGGCTGCCAGCGCCCCTTCCGCGACAGCAGCAGCATGCCGAACGGCTCCACCAGGACCGGCTTGCCCTTGCGCACGAGCACGCTCAGGTTCTCGGACAGGATCGGCCCCGCCGTCGACTGCACCTCCTCGTCCAGGGCCTGATATTCCGTCGCCTGTCGCGGGTTGCGGATCGGCCGCGGCAGCCGCGCGGCGTCGTGGCCCACGAGCAGCGCCACTGCCGCCGCGGCCAGCATCGCCGCCGGCCACGACCGGAACGTCTCGGGACTGCGCTCGCGCAGGGCGCCCAGGGCGAGCGCGGCCAGCAGCACCGTGGCCAGCCAGGGCTCGACGAGGTAGTTCTGGGCCGCGCCCGCCTTGGCGGTGGTGGCCAGCGCGGCCAGGTTCAGCAGCCAGTAGAAGGTGAAGGCCAGCTCGGCGCCGACCAGCAGCCGGTCCGGACGGGCGGCGAGCCCGAGGAGGACGAGAGCGACGAGGGGCCCGGAGCAGGCCAGGAACGACGCGTAACCTCGGACGAGGGCGGCCAGGCTGTAATCGGCGGCGGCGGTATAGGTGACGAGGTGCGTCCAGGCCTGGCCGCGGGTCACGGCGGAGAGGGCCAGCAGGCCGGCCCCGGCGGGAAGCGCGAAGCCGACGAACCAGGGGCGGAGCCGCCAGCGTCCCTCGGGCCGGGCCAGGATCGACAGCAGGACCGCGGCCGGCGCGAGGAGCGCCGTCTGTTTGGTGAACGCGCCGAGGACGAAGCAGGCAGAGCCGGCCCACGGCCGCCGGCCCGGCGCGTCGGCCGAGCCGGGGAAGAGCCAGAGGCCCGCCGCGGAGAAGAGGCAGGCCAGCATGTCCACGCGGCCGAGCGGCGCCCAGGTGACCACGAACCACGGGGCCACGAGGAGAAGGGCCGCGCAGAGCGCCAGGGCGCCGTCGCGGGCGTGATGGCGGACGACCGCGTGCACGACGCCCATCAGGGCGAGGGTGGAGGCCAGCGAGAGGGCCCGCGGGCCGGCCAGGGACGGGCCGAAGAGCCGGAAGGCCGGCACGCTGAGGGCGGGGAAGACGGGCGGATAGTTGCCGTGGATCATCGGATACTCGTCCACCCGCGCGAAGTAGTTTCCGCGCTCGGCGAGCAGGCGGATGAGGGCCAGCACGACCCCCTCGCCGTAGTCGCGGCTGTAGGGCGAGCGCAGATAGTAGAAGCCGGCGACGGCGAAGCGGAAAGCCGCGACCGCGAGCACGGCCACGCAGGCGGCCAGGGTGAGCTGCGATGCGAAGCTCCGGCGGTCCACGGGCAGACTCTATCGCCGCCGCCCCTCCCGCGCTTGACCCCTCGCGTCCGGGCGGCTAAGATCCGCGTTTTCGAGCGGCGGCCCGTCGCCGCCGCAAGGAGGACGCGGGCGTGGAGGAGAGACGGAGGAGGCGGGCGGGACTGATGCCGACGGCATCGGCGATCGTCTTCGCGACCGCCTGCGGAGGCGGCACTCCCACGAGCGCGATCCTCCCCAGCCCCTTGCCGACGGCCACACCCACGCCGGTGCCCGCTCCCACTCCGACCCCCGTGCCGACTCCCACTCCCTGTGCCCAGGGTCTTTGCGAGCCCAAGGTGGTCAACGACGCCCCCGCCGCCCGGCTCACCCTGCGCCTGTATACGGTCGAGGACGGCTTCGGCAACTTCATCTCCAACCCCGATCCCGACCAGGACATCCACGTGGGATGGCTCGCCCGCATCGACGCCACCGCCAAGGACGAAGACGGCAAGGAGACCAACGGCCTCGGCGACATCGAGTTCTTCTTCGACAACCGCAACCTCGTCTCGATTGGCGGGGGGAACGGCCCCCAGCAGCGCCGGCTCAAGGTGCTGAAGGCCGGCCAGCTCCACTGCTGGGCCGAACTGGATGGCGTGCAGTCCAACATCCTGACCCTCAGCTTCGCGCCCTGACCAAAACGTAGATTGTGCACGATCTCGTGCACGCGACGGCGGCCTTCTTGCGTGGGCGCTGCGGTTTTTTTCTTTTGCGCCGAACGACTTCCGGTTCAATCCGGACTGGGGACCGTTGGCATCTCCTTTGCTCTCGCTCCATTCGGTATCGAGCGCTCAACCAATGGTTCTAGAACCTGTTCTTCAAAGGAGAAAGCCCCTCATGAAGAGACTTTCGTTGCTGCTGGTCCTCCTCCTGGCGGCGGGAGTCGCGACGGCCCAGGCCGCACCGGCGGGCACGACCCATCACAAGTCCTCCGCCTCCGCCAAGCTGAAGCCGATCAAGGCCGAGGGTGAGGTGGTCTCGGTCGACACGACCGCCAACACCGCCACCGTCACCGTCAACGGCGAGCAGATGACGCATCCGGTCAAGGGCAAGGCGGCCATCGCCGAGCTCAAGAAGCTCAAGGCGGGCGACAAGGTCAGCCTCACCGTCATGGCCAACGCGGCCGGCGAGCATCAGTACATCTCCGCCATTCGCCCCTCCATGGGCTCGACCGCGACGGCCGAGAAGAAGCCCATGGCGAAGAAGAAGTACTAACGAGTCACCTCTACCGGTGAAGTCCAGGGCGCCGGGTTCCGGCGCCCTTTTCTTTTTGTCCCGGAGCGGTCTTCCTCAGACTCGGGGCGGGGTAGCGACGACCTTCTCGGCTGCCTCGTCGAAGTAGAGGACCCGGCCCTCGCGGTAGGACTGGACGGCCATGCCGATGGGGACCATCGCCCGGTAGGCGGTGTCGGCGTCGAGGACCGGAGTCTTCCGCGTGCGCACGCAGCGGAGGAAGTTCTCCATGTGGGACTCGCGCGGCTCGGTCTCGATCTTCATCTCGATCGTGCCGTGCTTCGCCTTGAAGGCGTCCTTGGCGATGGGCTGCGGGGTCACGGTGATGTAGTCGACCCTCCCCTCGAACTTCCCGTCGGGCACCATCACGATCGTGCCCCCGTGTCCGCGGATCAGCCCCGGGATGTGCGTGTCGTTGGCCATGCTGGAGCTGAGCACCAGGGAATGGCCCTTCGGGTAGTCCGCGGTCAGGGTGAACGTGTCGGGGACCTCGCGGCCGTCGTCGTTGAACACGTAGATGCCCCCGCTCCCGTTCACCCGGCGGGGAAACTGTGCCTCGCCCCAGCAGATGTTGAGAGGCGCCATCACGTGGTAGAAGAGGTCGGTGGCGATCCCGCCCGAGTAGTCCCAGTACTTCCGGAAGCGGAAGAAGCGGTCGGCGTCCCAGGGCCGGGAGGGTGCGTCGCCCAGCCACATCTTCCAGTCCACGAAGTCGTCGCCCTTTCCGTCCGGTCCCGCGTCCGGATCGATCGTCCAGTTCCACTCTCCCTTGTCGGAGTTGCGGTGGTAGGAGCCCTGGCTCATGAGCAGCTTGCCGATCATCCCGTCCTGGATGGCCTGGCGAGCCTTCCACCACTGGTCGGAGCTGGTCGTCTGCGAGCCGACCTGCAGCACGCGGCCGGTCTTCTTCACGGCGGCCGCGAGGTTCTTGGCCTCTTCCACCGTGTGGGTGACGGGCTTCTCGAGGTAGACGTCCTTGTCCTTGCCCATCGCCTCGAGGGCCATGCGGGCGTGCCAGTGGTCGGGGGTGGCGATGATGACCGCGTCCACGTCGGAGCGGTCCAGCACCTGCCGGTAGTCGAGCGCGGAGTCGCACTTGGCGAACTCGGCCGCCTTGTTCTTGCGCCTGGCGTAGACGTCGCAGACCGCCACCACCTGGGTGGCCAGCGCGGGATCGGGCGGTTTGCGCTCCCGGGCGCCGGCTCCGAAGACCGGCGCGGCGGGCTCGATCTGGCCACCGGTCTCCATGACCCAGCGCAAGAGGTACGAGCCGCGACCCCCGGCGCCGATGAGGGCCACGTTGATGCGGTCGTTGGCGCCGAGGATGCGGGCGTGGGCGGGAGCGGCGCGGCCGAGGATGCCCAGGCCCACGCCCGCCCCCACCGCCGACTTCACGAACTCACGGCGGTCCAGCTTGTGGTCACTCACGCTTCGGCTCCCTAGCAGATTGCTGAACTATCGCTCCGGCCCCGAGCGTCGGGCGCGCGAGCGCAACGTCGGCACTCTCTCGATTGTGAGCGTTCGGCGCGCACAGCGAAGCGTTTCCTCTGCCGCCTGGCGCCGGATTCATTCCGGCGCGAGGCGCTTGATGACGAGTTCACGCGGAGCGAAGCGCACCGCATCCCGGTTTCAGAAACTGAACTTCACCCCCAGCTGCACGTTGCGCTCGTTGGTCTTGGTCAGCACCCGGCCGAAAGCGGCGTTCCGGGGATCGATCGTGACCCCGCCGTTCGTGGAGCCGGTCGCGCTGCCGCCGTTGGGGTCTCCGACGTTGGGATGGTTCAGGAAGTCGAAGACCTCGGCCCGGAGCTGCAGGCGCCGCTTGCCGCCCAGGCCCACGTTCTTGAAGAGCGCGATGTCCCAGTCCGAGAACCAGGGGCTGCGCAGGATGTTGCGGCCCGCGTTGCCGAAGGTGCCTTGGGCCGGGATCACGAAGGCCGCGGGGTTGAACCAGAAGTTCTGGTCCTTGCTCACGCCTTGCGAGAACTGCGGGTTGGGCACGCTCGGGTCGCCGACGAGGTTCCATGGCTGGGGGGTCGATTCGCCCACGCCCGCGACGTCGTCGCCGCGCCAGACCGAGAGGGGCCGGCCGGACTGGAAGTAGGTCACGCCGGAGACCTGCCAGCCGCCCAGCACCTTCTTCACCAGCGTGTCCTGGTTGCGCCAGAAGGGCAGCTCGTAGAGGTAGTGGAAGTTCAGCACGTGGGTGCGGTCGTTGTCCGAGATGCCCCAGTAGCCGCTGTCGTCGTAGGCATTGAACATGATGTTGCGCTTGTCCGAGGCGTTGTCGCGCAGCTTGGAGTAGGTGTAGGCGACGCCGAAGCCCAGACCGCCCCGGAAGCGCCGCTCGAGGCTCACCTGGAGGCCATGGTAGATGGACCGGCCCGCGTTCTCGGAGAGCCGGATGACGCCGAAGCCCTTGTAGGGGCGCAGGGCGTTGACGTTGACGCCCGGGTTCGCCTGGAGGGTGCCCGGCAAGAGCTGGTTGATGTTTCGCTCGCGCTGGAGGTGCAGCCCCATGCGGCCCACGTAGCTGACGTCCACCGCCACGTCGAAGGGCAGCTCGCGCTGGAACGAAGCGCTCCAGTCGTAGGCCGTCGGGTGCTTGAACTGCAGGTCCTGCATGGTCATCACGAACGGGAAGGTGGCCTGCTGGGTCCCGGTGGGCTGGTCCACCACTCCGTTGCTGACCCCGACCTTGAACTGGATGGGCGGGTTGCCCCCGAGGAGCGTGGAGTCGTTGAGCTGGACCCGGGTGTGGAAGATCCCGCCGCCCAGCCGCACGACCGTCTTGGGGTTGATCTGGTAGGCCATGCCCAGCCGCGGCTCGAAGGTCGCGTAGTGGGTCTCCGAGAACCCGCGGGGCAGGCCGTGGAACAGGCGCTGGTAGTCCGGGTTGCCCGCGGCCTCGATCTGGCCCTGCGCCGCGGACGGGAAGCCGCTGCCGGGAAGCACGATCCCGTTCAGGCGATCGCCGCCGATGACCGCGCCGGTCTTCGGATCGATGATCGCCGCCGCCGCCTGGTTGTAGAAGGCCGGGTCGAACATGGCGATGTTGTTGAGCTGGGCGTGCCAGGGCGGCCAGAACGACCAGCGCAGCCCGCCCTCGAGCGTGAGGTTGCTCCGCACCTTCCAGCTGTCCTGCAGGAATGCGTCGACGGCCAGGGCTCGCCACTGGGTCCGCGACTTCGCGCCGATCTCGCCGTAGCTGGTGAAGAGTCCCATGGCCGCGTTGGCGATGGCGTTGCCGGCACCGCCCGAGCGGCTGTCGCTGAACTCGAACCGTCCGTTCTGGTTGTTCGTGTCGCCGGGCTGGGCGTTGACGTTGATCTGGTCCATGTCGTCTTCACCGGAGTACTCGACGAATACGCCGGCCTTCAAGGTGTGACGGCCGCGGATGTGGGTCAGGTTGTCGGAGAGGGTCCAGATCGGCCCCTGCGAGAAGGCCGGGTAGGGGCCGCCGTCCACGTCGGAAAGGCCCGCGATGGAGATGGTGGGGATCTTGTCGGGGATCAGCTTGCTGTCGGGGAAGATGTAGGGGTAGTTGATCCCGTATTTGCTGCGCTCGAAGACGTCCGTTCCGCGGAACACCTCGATGTAGACGCGGTCGCGGGAGAAGGCGAAGTTGGCCTCGTTGATGAACCGGGGCGACAGCGTGCTCGTCCAGCTCAGCGAGGCGCTCTCGTTGGGCCGGCTCCAGTCGGTGCGGGCGAGGGGGAAGGTGCCCCGGAAGTCGTCGACCGAGGTCCAGTGGAAGAGCGAACCGCGGATGGAGATGGAGTTGCTGGAGTTGGGGACCCAGTCCAGCCGCAGCGTGTCCTTGCGGGTATCGCGGGGGTTGGGGCTGGTGCCGATCCAGTTCTGGGCACCACGTTGGAAGCCTGGCGTCGGCAGCGGATAGGAGTTGAGCAGGCCGACCCCGTTGGGGCTGAGGCGGTTGCTCGGGATGACGTTTCCCGGGAAGGGTTGGCCGGTCAGTGGGTCGCGGATGGTGACCGTGCGGCCGAAGAAAGGGTTCGCGGAGTTCAGCAGCTCGCTGAAGTCACCGTTGCGCATGGCCGCCGTCGGCACGATGCCCGTGCTGGTGCCGACCCGCGGGTTGTGGATCCACTCCTGGGCGAAGAAGAAGAAGAGCTTGTCCCGATCGGCGTTGAACTTGCCCGGGATCGGCCCTCCGATGTCGTAGCCGAACTGGTGGAACGTATAGGCCGCCGGGCGGCTATTCTGCTCGGGCAGCGGGCTGGCGTTCCGGCTCCAGGAGTTGGCGTCCAGCTTGGGGTTGCGGTAGAACTCGAAGACGTCCGCCCGGAAATCGCGGCCGCCACTCTTGGTCACGAACCGGATCTGCCCTCCCGAGGACCGGCCGTACTCCGGCAGGTAGCTCGCGCTGAGCACCTGCATTTCCTGGA
>Ga0066710_100007429_pt1 | contig 10460 bp, 7 predicted proteins | sample GraSoiAngelo_159_FD_79666 | JGI IMG/M metagenome (GOLD analysis project Ga0066710, IMG submission 79666) | Grasslands soil microbial communities from the Angelo Coastal Reserve, California, USA - 14_1009_16_40cm | ecosystem: Environmental > Terrestrial > Soil > Grasslands | place: USA...
CCCCTCCTTGCGGTGATGCAAGGAGGGGAATCGCCCTATTCCAATTTTTTCACAGCTCATAGAGCGCCGCTACAGTTCGCCGGTTCGCGTCGTTCGCGTAATTCGCGGCTCGGATTGTGGTTGCGGCTTTGCCGCGCTACGTCTTTGTGCCTTTGTCTCCCTAAGCCATTTCCAAGTAGAATGGCGGAAACTATGGCGACACGTGCAGCTTTATTGTTGTGCCTCATCCTAATGGTGATGCCCGGATTCAGCGATGATCCCAAACCGGCCGATCCGCCCGAGTTCTACTTCACACGCGTAATGTACACGGACATCTACGGCCGCGGGCCCAACGGTCGCAGCCTGGCCGCTTTTCGCGGATTCGGCCGGGGCGGCGCATGGATGACGGATGCCTGGGACGCGGACTACAAATACATGTGGGGGATCCAGCGAATGACAAACGTCAAGCTCTATACAGAGCCTCATCCGCTGCCCATCATAGACCCGGACCTGTTCAAGTATCCTTATATATACGGCGTGGAAGTCGGACAAATGGAGTTGAGCCTCGAAGAGGCCGCGCGGCTGCGGGAGTACTTGCTTCGCGGCGGTTTCTGGCACTGCGATGATTTCTGGGGATTGCAGCAGTGGGCACAATTTGCGGCGCAGATGAAAAAGGTCTTTCCGGATCGGCCGATCGAGGAACTGCCGTTAACGCACGAAATTTTCCATACGTTTTTCGACATTGATCGCGTCCTGCAAGTTCCGAACGTGAGGTATGGCGAAGAGTACACCAGGTCAGGCGGAACTAGCCGGACATGGGAGCAACCATCCGATACTAAGCCTCGCGTGTTCGGAATTTCAGACGACAATGGACGATTGATGGTTCTGATAACCTATAATTCGGATCTTGGGGATGCCTGGGAATGGATGGACGACCCCGAATACCCTGCCCTGTTCACAGGCTACGCCTACCGCTTGGGCATGAATTCCATCATCTACGCGATGACCCACTGATCCGGGTAATACGTACAGAAAACACAAAGCCACAAAGCCACAAAGAAAGGCCGCATAAATAATTTTCAAAAGCGGCCTTTCTTTGTGGCTTTGTGCCTTTGGGTCTTTGTGTTTTCTGTTTGCAGCGTTCGAGAAGCTTGTGGTAGTGTCTCTCCCGTTACCGATTAATGGCCTGAAGGTCAGGCCAAGGGAATCCGGTGCAAATCCGGAGCTGTCCCGCAGCGGTAAGCAGGAACGACAGCCGTCACGAAAGCACTGGCTCACAACGTGAGCTGGGAAGCAACGGCCAGTAGGAAAAGTAAGCTGCCTGCAAGTCCGAAGACCTGTCGGTGACCGGCGTTTACACACGCCGATTTTTTCATTCGCCTTCGACAGGAGAGGCTGGATGGACCAACAGTCACTTCGGATTCTTCACGCAATTGAACCCGTATTGAGAGGCTGGCCTCCGTCTTCCTTCGAAAGCTTCATCAGGGAGGAAGATGATGTCCATTTCCACACAACGTGGCGACGGTGGCCAGACAAGTCTCGCCGGCGGGATTCGCGTCTCCAAGGCCGATCTTCGAGTTGAAACCTATGGCGCAATTGATGAGCTGATCTCCGCACTCGGCTTATCGCGCGCCTTATGCGTGAACGCGGAGATCCGCGAATCCACAGCGGCAATTCAACGTGAGCTGTTTAGAGTCGGATCCGCTATTGCGACGCCCGGCGAAAGGCACACGCCACAACCGGAGATCCCGAGCGATGCCGTGGAAGGGCTAACCCGTGAGGTCCATCGCATCGAAGCGATGGAGGGCATACATGCGGACTGGTCTCTGCCGGGCGAAGACGCGGCATCGGCCGCGTATGACGTCGCACGCACCGTCTGCCGCCGCGCCGAACGAGCCGCAGTCCGGCTCGCGGAAAATCAAGTCGCTATTCAACCGAACATTCTCCGGTATCTCAATCGCCTCTCCGATCTGCTCTGGTTATTCGGTCGATGGATCGAGTTGGAACAAGGCGTCAACTCCCGATTGCGGGAAGACTCCGATAAAGGTCCCAGGTGGTCACGTGCATGGTAGATCCGGACAAGAATAGCGGCATTCCGGCCATCCTCATCAGTTCGGTCGTGGCGCTCGCCTTGAGTTTGCATCTCGCTCAGGCGTACGTGGGGCGGCTGGAACTATCGGATCGCGCCGGTGAGTACGGTAGAGCGAACTTCGATACAGGCTCAACGAACTACCCGCGGGAGGTCAACGATGCGGAGGGCTATGCGCTGAAACTCGCGCGGCCCGTGCACCGGGCCGGTTCCCAGTACTGGTCTATCGATGAATACCTGTACTCCATTGTTCCACCGCGAGAGGTCGTATCCGTAAGCCAAAGCGCATACGATCGCACCTACAGCAACGTTTACCGGTGGGCCGAAGAATTTCATCCTGCCATATCGAGCGATCCTGAAGTTGTTCTGCGAGTCGATCCTGACCTGTTCCTGGTCTCCAGTTCAGGCAGAGCGGACTTTACCGAAATCTTGAAACGTGCCGGCCTGCCTGTTTTCCGGACGTACACGAGTTTCACGAAGCTGGAGGAAGTACGCCGCACGATCCTTCTGCTGGGCTATCTAACCGGCAGAGATGCCGAAGCCGCCGGAGTAGCTCGCGAATTCGACCAGGCCATTACCAGAGCGCAGCGCTGGAAATCTGCCGGAGCGCCGGCGCCTCGCATTCTCGGCTACTCCGGAAAGTACAGCTATGGCGGCGAGACGCTGTTCAATGACGTTGTCCGCGCAGCCGGCGGAATCAACGTCGCCGCCGAACACGGCGTCCAGGGCTATGAAGCCGTAAATGCTGAAGGCATTCTGCGGTGGAATCCCGACTGGATCGTGTCCGGCGCTGCTCGTGGCAACTCCGCGGCCGTATTGAGCCGGCTGCTCGAAGACCCCGCAATCTCCCTCACCACAGCCGCAAAAAAGGGACAGGTGCTGGTTTTCGAAAACAACATCTTTCTCCCGATGTCGCCTTTCACCGCACTGTTTCTAGACGCTCTTGGAGAGGCTCTGTATTCGCCAAAAACGGAGGTGGCCCGTGACTAACGGTGTGCGGCCAAAGATTTTTTTGCCGGTGGTCATTCTACTGCTGTTCATCGCGTCGATTGCCGCCCTGACACAGGGAAGCACGCATGTGGATTTGGAGGTCACTCTCCGTGTGCTTGCGGCGAAGATCACATTCCACACTCTGAGCGGGAGCGTGAGTAAGGTGGATGAAGTCATCGTGTGGCTTATCCGCGTGCCGCGCGTCATCGTGGCTGCATTTGTCGGGGCCGGACTGGCAGTTGCCGGCGGGTTGATGCAAGGGCTATTTCGAAATCCTCTGGCAGAACCCAACATTGTTGGTGTTGGCTCGGGCGCGGTCCTCGGTGCGGTGATCGTGTTTCTGTCGGGGCTCACCGTGAAATCGGCGCTTGCTCTGCCTCTGGCCGGCTTCTCGGGAGCTCTTCTCGCGCTGGCCACGGTTTACGCGCTCGCCACGCGTGGTGGGATCACGCCGGTTTCGACCCTGCTGCTCAGCGGCATCGCGCTTGCTGCGCTGCTTGGCGCCATTTCATCACTGCTCATTTCACTCAGCATTGTGAACTGGCAAGTGGCGCAGGAGATCGTGTTTTGGATGATGGGCGGTTTGGACAGCCGCACGTGGACGCACGTCTGGATTTCGGCGCCATTTATTTCGCTGGGCATGGGGTTCAGCCTCTATTACGCCCGTGACCTCGATCTCTTGATCCAGGGTGAAGAGACCGCCGCGGCGCTCGGCGTGGATGTGGAGTTGAGCAAGCGCGCGATCATCGTCATGGCGGCGCTGTTGACGGGGAGCTGCGTTGCTGTGGCAGGCGCTGTTGGCTTCGTGGGATTGATTGTTCCTCACGTCACCCGTTTGTTCGTGGGCCCGGGCCATCGAGCATTGCTACCGTCCAGCGCTCTAGTGGGAGCCGCCTTTCTCATCGTTTGCGATCTTCTGGCAAGGACGGTGCACCCTCCGGCCGAAATCCGGCTGGGGATCATCACCGCTGCGTTCGGCGCCCCCTTTTTCATTTTTCTCCTGCTTCGAAAATTCCGTGAGGTGAGCTTGCTATGAGTTTTCTGGCCACAGTCGGACTCGGCATCAGGCGAGCAGGCCGTCCAATCTTGCGTAACGTGTCGGTAGAAGTAAAACCCGGCATGGTTCTCGCGATCATCGGACCAAATGGCTCCGGCAAATCAACACTGCTGCGGGGTATGGCCGGCCTATGGCCGCCCACTGAAGGCGATGTCCTGCTCGACGGCAAGCCACTTCGAAACTTTCGGCGCAACGAGATCGCGCGCACCATCACTTATGTGCCCCAGGAGATTCGAAGCGAATTCGAATTCTTAGTTCGCGAGATCGTTCTCATGGGCCGATACCCGCACCGCGGCCGGTTCGAACGCGAGAAAACCGGAGATCTAGACGTTGCACACGAAGCGCTCAAACGCGCTGACGCCTTCCATCTGGCGGACCGGCCGATGACTCAGCTTTCCGGAGGTGAAAGGCAACGCGTGCTGATCGCGAGAAGTCTTGCAACTTGCGCGCATATTCTGCTGCTGGACGAACCGACCGCCAATCTTGATCTAAATCACGCCCTCGACGTTCTGCAATTGTGCCGCTCACTCGCTGATGATGGATGCGCATTGGCGATCGCGACGCATGACCTCAATGCCGTTTACCGCTTCGTGGATCGAGTTGCTCTCTTCGAGTCCGGCTGCTTGCTTGCACAGGGTAAGCCCCCCGAAGTGCTGACCCCGGAGAACGTCGAACGCGCTTTTCGCGTCCGCCCGGAAATATTGGCAGGCGTTGACGGCACGCCAGTATTCCTCTTCCACCGCATGAACCACACGAACCCAAATGGCAAAGGAACGATTTCATGAAATCGATAACGGGAATTCGTCTTTTGGCCGCGAATGGCGCGAATGACTGTAGGGGCGGTCTATGACCGCCCGCGATTTTGAACTTCGACATCGTGGGCGGTCACAGACCGCCCCTACAGTCATTCGCGCCATTCGCGGCTCATATTTCAGTGTGTTCGCCATCGCCGCTTTGCTTTGTGCCATCACCGCGACCTCCGCCGCACAAACGGCGTCGCTCTCCGGACAGATAACCGATCCTCAAGGAGCCGGAGTAGCGTCCGCGCGCATCACTGTTTATTCACAAGGCGCGCTGTCTTCCCTACGAACCGAGTCGGACTCTCAGGGCTTCTATCGGGCCTTTTTGGCTGCTGGCGGTCCAGCGGTTGTAGAAATCGAGGCAGATGGATTCAGAAAGACTTCCAAAATCGTTGTTCTGACCGAGCAACAGAACGTACGTGAAGATTTTCCGCTGCAAATCGCAGGTGTGAGCTCGTCCGTTGTGGTGACCGCTTCGGCTGCGGCTCAGACAATCGATCAGGTGGCGAAGGCAATCAGCGTCATCGATTCACGGGAACTCTCGAATCGCGGCGAGTACACGCTTTCGGGCGCTCTGCGCACTGCACCGGGAGTGCAGGTCCGGAATAGCGGCGGTCCCGGCCAAGCGTCGCAGGTTCGAGTTCGCGGTCTCCGTCCTGACGCGACTGCAATCCTAATTGATGGGATGCGATTCCGCGATGCCGCGGCCACCCAAGGCGATGCGACGCCCTTCCTATCCAACCTGAATTTGATTGCCGTCGACCGCGTCGAGGTACTGCGCGGCTCGGGATCATCACTCTATGGAACAAACGCCGCGGGCGGAGTGGTGAATGTCGTGACGGAAGAGGGATCGAGTGCGACGCATTCTACCTTGCAAACCGAATACGGGAATTTGGGATTCCTCAGGGGACGAGCGCAGGCCGGCGGCGCGCTCGCCAATCGCTTCGGATACTCGGTAGGTCTGCTGCATCTCAACGTGATGCGAGGTGTCGATGGAAACGACCGAACTCGCAGTACCGGGGGACAGTCATTTCTCCGCTACGATTTCACGCCGGCCACCACCGCCTCCGCTCGCCTCTTAGGATCCGATGACTTTCTCCAACTGAACATCAGCCCCAACACCGCCGGCATTCCGGCTAACAACATTCCACCAACCGGAATTATTCCGGCCGTGCCTCTGGCTCCGGAGCAGGTCCAGCGGCTACTGCATGGCGAGGCTGTGAGCTACGGACGTGCCACCTACATTCCAGGACGCGACGATCCGGACAGCCGGCGTGCTTCGAGGCATCATGCCATCGCCCTGAAATTTCAACACCTGCTGGCGTCCCGGGCGAGCTTTCAGGTGAGCTACCAAAGGGTCCATACGAATCGTGTTCTCAGCAATGGCCCGGCAGGCGCCGGCTTTCAGCCTCCGGTCACGAACGACTCCAAATTTGCCGGCAACATCGATACCGTCGATGCGCGAGCAAATCTGCACCGTTCGCCGTGGAGCACGCTGACCACCGGATACGAATTCGAGCGCGAAAACTACTTCGACCTGCAAGATAACAATCTGTCCGGTACTCAGCGAATACGGACTCAAACCTCCATTCAAGAAAATGCTCACTCGATATACTTTCAGGACCAGCTCACCCTGTTTCGCAGCCGGTTGCAAATTTCGGTGTCCGGGCGGGATCAATTCTTCAGGTTGATTCGACCCATATTCGAGGCGATCGGAATTACGAACAATTACGATCGAATCCCTCTCACTCCACCCTCAAAAGCTCTTACCGGCGACATTTCGATGTCGTATTTCATTTCTTCAACCGGCACGAAGCTTCGCTCTCACGTGGGAAACGCGTATCGGGCGCCCTCGTTATACGAGCGGTTTGGTGGAGGCTTCTTCAGCAACCCGGTAAACGGGCAGCTGGTGTTTACCCCTTTTGGCGATCCATATCTGAAACCGGACCGCTACAACTCGGTGGATGGAGGATTTGATCAGTATCTCTGCCGGGATCGCATTCGAATCTCGGCAACGCAGTTCTACACGCGCGTTGTCACGGTCACTGCTTTCGACTCCGGTTCCATCATCCGGCCCGCCACCGACCCCTATGGCCGGACGTCCGGCTATATCAACGGTTCCGGAGGACTCTCGCGCGGTCTGGAACTAACTGCGGAGTCTCATCCGACCTCCTCCACCACCATTGCCGGCTCCTACACGTACACGCGGGCGAATACCGATAAAGACATCACCGTTCCCAGCGTTTGGCGAGTTCTCGGTGTGTCAAGGCACACCGTAACGGCCGTGGCAACGCAGCAGATCGGTAAACGCATGGTTGTGACATTCGATCTGTCGAGCAACAGCGGGATGTTTGGCAGTTTCACAACGGCCGGGCGGCCACGCGCCTTTCGCTATCCGGGATTCACGAAGACCGATGTGAGTACTTCCTATTCCATACGCCGGGGCGATCGAAGCACTGCCAAGATCAACGCGAGAATCGAAAACGTCTTCAACAAGGCCTATTACGACCTGGGCTGGCTAGCTCCGGGGCCGGTGTTCGTCACAGGGCTCTCGCTAACTTTCTGAGGAGGAAACAATGAGCGAACCTGAACCGTCAAACTGGAAATCCTCGCCCTGGTTTACGGCGCCGGTATTCTCCGTTTACCGCCAGGGCAGATTCATCATTGTTGAACTGCAGGCCGGCCACCGCGTCACAACGACGTCCGCGTGCATTGGCGGAGTGAGTCTCACCGTCAAATACCTGGTGAATCATCAAAGCTGTGAAGCGAAAGATCATGCCGAACGCTATTCGAAAATCTCAGGTCTCGGATTGGACGGATATCACCGGATTGTATGTAAAGAACTGGCTCTTGATCCGCTGGAAACCGCAGTTATGGGCACGGCGGCAAATATGATTTACGCCGCGCACGAAACCGGCTCACATGGTGAAATCCAGGTAGACGCCATTATCACCGCCGGAGTTGAAGGTAATGCCTGTTGTGCGGGTGATCCCGCGCGATATGACGAGACGCCCGCAGGCTGGAACAAACTGGCCGATGTTGCGGGAACGATCAACACCGTTGTCCTTGTCAATCAGCCCCTGCGGCCCGAGGCTCAGGTCCGCTCGCTGTTAACGGTGACCGAAGCCAAGACGGCCGCTTTGATGGAACTCGGGGTGTCGAGCCGTTACTCTCAAGATCTCGCCACCGGCACGGGCACCGATCAGATTTGTCTGGCCACTCTCGTTGACGAGGCTCGGTATGCCTATGCCTCTGCAAGTCCACACACAAAATTGGGCGAGTTGTTGGGTGGCACGGTCCGGGCCGCTACTCTGAACGCTCTACGTTGGCAGAATGGGTTGGAGCCATCGTTCACTCGTAGTCTCATTCACGCGTTGCGGCGGTTCGGTTTCTCGGAAAACGATTTTCTGCACGCGATGCGCCATCGGTTAACGGACACCTTGATCCAATTGCTGGAAAAGAACAGAAACGCTGTGCTGTACGAGCCGCAAGTTGCAGCCGCTGCTTATGCTTTCGCCAGTGTTTGGGATCGCCTTCGGTATGGCGTGCTTCCAGGATCGTCGGCGCGAGAAGTACTTCGTCAACAGGCCGCCACTCTGGCAACTTCTCTCTCAGCGCAACCTGAGCGCTGGCACACGTTTTGGAAGCAGCTCCAGGTGGACATGGATCAGCCGCTGGGTGTTTTGTATGACGCCGTGGCGCTCGGTTGGACCGCAAAATGGCAATGGATGGACTAGCGCCTTCTACACCATTGTTGCTCAGCGGTGTTCTTTTGGACTTAATCTTTGGCGACCCGCGATACGGCTTGCACCCCGTCCGCTTAGTGGGTCGATCTCTCGCCGCCACCGAGAAGTTCCTGCGCCGCTACGGGTGGCAGGGCCATGCGGCAGGCTGCGCTCTCCTTTTCATACTTGTGTTCACCTGGGTCTTTATACCTTGTGCGCTCGTCATGTATTTGCACAAGCGGCACGCCGGGGCAGCCGTCTTCATACATGTGGTACTGGTGTATACGTTACTCGCGCTTCGAGACCTGCTCGATCATGTGCGCGCCGTCAAACAGCCGGCAGCCCGTGGTGATCTGCCGGCAGCGCGCGCCGCCATTGGTTTGATCGTCGGTCGCGATATCGACAGGATGGATCTGTCTGCATGCCGGCGCGCGGCCATCGAAAGCTTAAGTGAAAATTTTGTGGACGGCTTTCTAGCTGCCCTGTTCTGGTACGTCTTGCTTGGGCTTCCAGGAATGCTGCTCTTCAAAGTTATAAGCACGATGGATTCGATGATTGGCTACAAGACGCCCCGGTATCTTCGCTTCGGCTGGTGCGGTGCCCGCCTCGATGATCTCCTTGTCTACGTTCCGGCGCGGCTGGCGTGGTTCATCCTTGGCTTAGCTGCGCTGCCGTTCCCCGAATGTTCGCCGCGCAACGGCTGGCGCATCGGCCTCCTGCAACATGCAATCGTGCCGGGTCCCAATTCCGGATGGAGCGAAGCAACCATGGCTGGATTGCTTCGCAAACGCCTTCTTGGTCCGATCTGGAAGGACGGAGAGTTGGTTACCACGATCTGGCTTGGCAGGGCTGAGGATGCCGAAGCAGGGACGGATAACGACCTCACCCAAGCGATGTCACTGATTAAAGCTGCCTCTGTCATTTCAGTGCTCTTATCGGCTGTTCTCTTATCAGGAGGTCTGATTCGACAACGCTGGTTCTGACTGTAGGCGCGGTCCATGACCGCGGTATTTCGTAGATTCTAGGAGATACGCGCGGTCATAGACCGCGCCTACAGTTAAGATGTGCAAATTTCCGGGAGGTCGGAACTGAACTTGAGCGCCGTATCCGTGCATTTCATTGGTAGTGGCGATGCCTTCGGCAGCGGTGGGCGTTTTCAAACTTGCATCCTGCTAGACGGTGGCCCCGAACGTGTGCTCTTGGATTGCGGTGCTTCGTCGCTCGCCGGGTTAAAAGGGGCAGGTATCCATCCCTCGACGATCACGACGATACTCATCACCCACCTTCATGGCGATCATTTTGGCGGCATACCATTCTTTCTTCTGGACGCGCAGTTTTCCAAGCGAACGGATCCGCTCGTCATCGCCGGCCCACCAACGATTCAACGGCGCGTTCGTGACGCGCAAGAGGTGTTATTTCCGAACTCATCCCAAACACCGCAACGGTTCCCCATCGAATTCATCGAAATGCAGCCCAAAGCTCTTCTGCAGGTTCAGTCCAGCCGGGTTACCGCGTTCCCCGTCATCCATTCTAGTGGTGCGCCGTCGTATGCGCTGCGTGTGGAGTTTGGTGGCCGCACGATTACCTATTCGGGAGATACGGAGTGGACAGATCGGCTGGTTGCCGCAACCGCCGAAGCAGACCTGTTCATCTGCGAAGCATATTTCTTCGAGAAGAAAGTGAAATACCACCTCGATTACCAGACGTTGGCCGAACATCGTTTAGATCTGACATGCAAACGGACCATCATCACGCATATGAGTGATGACATGCTCGCACACGGAGATAGTCTGGACATCGCTTGCGCCTTTGACGGATTA
>Ga0066710_100007432_pt1 | contig 10459 bp, 8 predicted proteins | sample GraSoiAngelo_159_FD_79666 | JGI IMG/M metagenome (GOLD analysis project Ga0066710, IMG submission 79666) | Grasslands soil microbial communities from the Angelo Coastal Reserve, California, USA - 14_1009_16_40cm | ecosystem: Environmental > Terrestrial > Soil > Grasslands | place: USA...
CAGCCCGACGCCGATCTTCGTGATCTTCAGCTTGCGCTTGCGGCCGTTGGGAAGGGCGACCTCGACGGTGTCGCCCTTCTTGTGCCCGAGCAGCGCCTTGCCGACCGGGGACTCGTTGGACAGGCGCTCGGGCGGCCTGGCCTCGGTGACGCCCACGATCGTGAACTTCTGCTTCTTGCCGGAGTCGACGTCCTGGACGTCGACGAGGGAGCCGACCCGCACCACGTCGGTGTCGAGGTCCTTGGCGTCGATGACCGTCGCCGACCGCAGCCGTTCCTCGAGTTGGGCGATCCGCTGCTCGAGCATGGCCTGCTCGTTCTTGGCGTCGTCGTACTCCGAGTTCTCGGAAATGTCCCCGAATTCGCGCGCTTCCTTGATGCGCTCGGCGACCTCGCGGCGTTTGTCCGTTTGCAAGTGCTCCAGTTCTTGCTTTAGCGTCTGGAGACCTTCTGGAGTGAGGATGACGTCCTTCTGCATGCTGGCACGGATCGCTGGATCGGGAAGGTCGCGCAGCATAGCGACTGCGCTGACCCTTTTTGCGGGGCTCTTGACGGCGGTGTTGCCGGGATCGGCGACGGCAGCCGATACCGCAGGCGTCATCGTCGAGTACCACGGCGGGACCAGTGCGGCCCAGCGGCTGGACACGCGGGGTGTCGCCGATGTGACCCGCGACGCGACCGGTCCGTTGCCGCGCACCGAGGTCGTCCAGCCCGCCCCGGGCACGTCGGTGGCGCAGGCCGTCGCGGCGCTCAACCGCGATCCCGACGTCGCGTTCGCCGAGCCCAACTACGTCCGGCACATGGCGCTCACGCCGGACGACCCGCTGTTCGTCAACGACTGGGGGCTCAACGACACGGGCCAGCAGGTGCCCAGCTCGAGAGCCGGCGCGTTGGCGTTCCCGACCAGCGCCGACGCCGACATCGACGCCCCGGAGGCGTGGGACATCACGACGGGCAGCCCGAACGTGGTCGTCGGCGTGGTCGACACCGGCGTGGCCTCGACCCAGCAGGACCTCGCGCCGAACATCTGGACCAACCCGCACCCGGGCAGCACCGGGCAGGCCAACGACCTGCACGGCTGGGACTTCGTCGACGGCGACAACAAGCCCGACGACGTGACCAGCGCGGCCAACCCAGGCCACGGCACCCACGTCTCCGGAACGATCGCCGCGCGCGGCAACGACGGCTTCGGCGTCGCCGGCGTCAGCTGGTCGACGAGCATCATGCCGGTGCGCGTCCTCGACAGCCAGGGGTCGGGGACGCTGGCCGACGTCGTCGCCGGCTACACCTACGCCGCCAAGAACGGCGCCCGGATCGTCAACGCCTCGCTCGGCGACTTCGCGCCCTCCCAGCTCGAGAAGCAGGCGATCGCCGACGCGCCCAACACGCTGTTCGTCGTCGCGGCCGGCAACGACGGGCCCAACGCCGACAACGACGTCCCCAGCGAGCAGACCTGCGCCAACCTCGCCCCGCTCGGCCAGGCGCCCGCCGGGTGCTCGTTCCCGTGCAACTACGACCTGCCCAACATCGTCTGTGTCGCGGCGACCGACGGCAACGACAACCTCGCGCCGTTCTCCAACTTCGGCGCCACGCGCGTCGACGTCGCCGCCCCGGGCGTGCGCATCTGGAGCACCGTCCCGCCCAACGGCGACACCGACCTCAGCGGTACCTCGATGGCCACGCCCCACGTCACCGGAGTGGCCGCGCTGTTGCTCGCCCACCGGCCCGACCTGACGACCGCGCAGCTCAAGCAGGCCGTCCTCGACGGCGTCGACAAGCTCCCCCAACTGCAGGGCAAGGTGTCCAGCAACGGGCGCCTCAACGCCTTCGGCGCGCTGCACGCCTCCGACGCCATCGCCGCGCCGCCCCCGCCGCCCCCGCCGCCTCCGCCGCCGCCCCCGCCGCCGGTGGTGCAGGCCGCGCCGTCGGTCGCGCTGCCCGCGCCCGACCTCGCTGCGCCGGTGCTCGCGCTCGACGCCCCGCGCCGGGCGGCGATGCGCTCGGCGGTCAGCCGCGGCCTGCGCGTGCTCGTCCACTGCTCGGAGGGCTGCACGCTGTCCTACGCGCTCCTGCTCGACGCGCGGACGGCCAAGCGGCTCCACGTCGCGCGCACCATCGCCCACGACACGGGCTCCCTGATCGCGGCGGGCACCGACCAGGGCGTGCTGCGGCTCCACCTCCCGCGCAAGGCGCGCAAGCTGCGCAGCATCCGGCTGACGCTGCGCGTCCGCGCCCGCGACGCCGCGGGCAACGCGGTCACCCACACGGCGACGATCGTCCTTCGTCGTTAGACCGCCGCGAGCGCTTCGTCGCGCAGCGGCGCCAGCGCGGCGCGGGCCGCCCCCACTGTGTCGGTCGCCTGCAGGGCGGCCTGGAGCGGCTTGCCGCCGCCGAGGCGCTCCACGTACCACGGGTAGGCCTTGCGCAGCCAGCGCGCCGCGCGGACCGGGCCGAAGTGCTCGACCGCGCGATCGATCAGCCAGTCGAGCTCGTCGAGAACCTCGGCCGCGCTCGGGGGATCGTCGTCGCCGCGACGGCCGAGCAGCTCCTCGAACAGCCACGGGTTGCCCAGCGAGCCGCGGGCGAGCATGACGGCGTCGGCGCCGGTCATGGCGAACGCGTGGCGCGCGGAGGCGGCGTCGCGCAGGCCGCCGGTGATGACGACAGGCGCGCCGAGCGTCTCGACGAGCCGCGCAGCGAGCGCGTAGTCGGGCGTGCCCTTGTGGTGCACGGCGGCCGAGCGCGGGTGAAAGCCGATCGCGACGACGCCGGCCTCGTCGACGAGCCGGTGCGCCAGCCGCACGCCGTCGGTCTCCCCCGGCCGCTGGCCCGAGCGCAGCTTGACCGTGACCGGGAGCCCGGACCCTTCGTGCGCGGCGCGCGCGATCGCGACCGCAGTGTCGTGGTCGGAGAGCAGCGCCGCCCCGGACCCGGTCTTGCAGACCTTGGGGACAGGGCAGCCCATGTTGATGTCGATCAGGTCGGCGCCCGCCTCCGCGACGGTGGCGGCGGCGCTGCGCATGACGTCGGGGTCCTGACCGAAGAGCTGGATGGAGACCAGGCGCTCCTCGGGGTGGATGCGCAGCAGCTCGGTGCACGTCTTCTCGTTGCGGTGGTGGACGGCGAAGCTCGAGACCATCTCCGAGACGGCCAGCCCCGCCCCGTGGCGCTGGGCCTGCAGGCGCACGAACCACGTGCCGATGCCGGCCAGCGGCGCGAGCAGCACGCGGTTGGGGATGGGCAGGCCGCCGAGGCTCCACGGATCGCTCAGACGCACGCGACCAGCCTAGTCAGCTGTTGCGCTCGTGTAGCAGCCGCAGACCGGTGAGCGTCAGCAGGTCGTCGACCTCGTCGATCGACTCGGTGAACGGGACGATCGCACCCGCCAGGCCGCCGGTGGCGATCGTCGCGGTGTCCTCCCCCATCTCCGCGCGCAGCCGGGCCACGATCGCGTCGACCTGGCCGGCGAACCCATAGATCACGCCCGAGCGGATCGCGTCGACGGTCGTCTTGCCGATCAGCTGGCGCGGCGGGCCCAGGTCGATCTTGGGCAGCTTGGCCGCCCGCTCGGTGAGCGCCTCCATCGAGATCTCGATGCCCGGAGCGATGATGCCGCCGAGGTACTCGCCGTTGGCGCTGACCGGGTCGTAGGTGATCGCCGTGCCGAAGTCGACGACGATGCACGCGCCGCGGACCCGGTCGTAGGCGGCGACGGCGTTGACCAGCCGGTCGGCGCCGATCTCGCGCGGGTTGTCGTAGCGCAGCGCCATCCCCGTCCGGATGCCCGGACCGACGACGAGCATCGGGTGGCCGAGATATCGCTCGGCCATCGCCGCCCACTCCGGCCCGAGCTGCGGGACGGTGGACGAGACGATCGACGCGTCGAGGTCGCGCATGTCCATCCCGCGCAGGCCGAGCAGCGCGCGCAGCGCCGCGCCGAGCTCGTCGGCGGTCGACTCGCGGACGGTCGCGAAGCGCCAGTGCTCGATGAGCTCGGTGCCCCGGAACGTGCCGAAATGGGTCTGGGTGTTGCCGACGTCGACGACCAGGAGCAAGGCGGCGAAGTATGGCCGTGGCATGGCCCGGCGGTTGCGCGCCGCTTGCGCGAGCGACACCCGCCGGCGTCTCAGGTCCCGACCGCACTGCGCTCGCGGGTCGGTCAGGATGCTCCCATGACTCGCGGCGAACTGACCCTCTACGTCGTGCCCGCGTCGCACCCGTGCGCCGCCGTGGAGCTCGCGCTGCGGCGCAAGGGGCTCGCGTACCGGCGCGTCGACCTGCTCCCGATGTGGCACGTCGTGCACCAGACCGTGCGCTTCGGGCGCCGGACCGTGCCCGCGCTGCGGCTCGGGACGGGCGAGAAGGTCGCCGGCTCGCTCGCGATCATGCGCGTGCTCGACGGGCTCGAGCCCGAGCCGCCGCTGCTGCCTGCCGAGGCCGCGCTGCGCGCCAAGGTCGAGGCGGCCGAGGCGTGGGGTGATGAGGTGCTCCAGCCGCTCGCGCGCCGCGTGCTGTGGGCCGCCGCCCAGCGCCACCCCGACGCGCTCGAGAGCTACTCGGAGGGCTCCCACCTGCCCGTGCCGGCGTCGCTGGCCATCCGGACCGCGCCGGTGCTCGTGCGCCTCGAGCGCGCGCTCAACCGCTCGACCGAGGAGGCCGTCCGCGCCGACCTCGCGGCGCTGGGCGGCCACCTCGACCGCGCCGACGGCTACGTCGCCGAGGGCGTGATCGGCGGCGATGCGCCGAACGTCGCCGACCTGCAGATCGCCTCGAGCCTGCGGCTGCTCATGACGCTCGACGACCTGCGCGGCGAGATCGAGCCGCGCCCGTCAGGGCAGCTGGCCGCCCGGCTGTTCCCGGACTATCCGGGGCGGATGCCGCGCGCCCTACACGAAGTGTGAGGTGCGCTTGAGGACGCTGCGCACGTACCACCCGGCGTGGTTGTACGCGTAGATCGCGCGCCGATAGGAGCCCGGCGCGCCCGCGGCGCGCAGGTAGCGCGCCGTCGCGAAGATCGCGTCGGCCGAGCTGTACGGGCTCGCCTTGCCGTCGCCGTCGGCGTCCATCCCCCAGCGCTTCCACGTGGCGGGCATGAACTGCGTCCAGCCGATCGCCCCCGCCTTCGACGGCCCCATGGTGCAGCCGAAGCCCGACTCGATCTCGGTGATCGCCGCCAGGATCGTCCAGCGCAGCCCGAACGCCTTGGCGGCCGCCTTCCACGTCGGGACGAGCTGCGGCGCGCCCTGGCAGCGGGGCAGGGCGCGCAGGCCGGTGCGCACGTGCGGGTGGCGGCCGTGGTCGGGCCGCAGCGCCAGCGCGCGCAGCGACCCGCGGGCGGCGCGCGGCGCCGAGGTGCGGGGAGCGCGCGGCGCGGCTGGGACCTTGGCGGGCGCGCGCTTGGCCGGGCGCGGGGCGGCCGTGCCGTACGTGACCTTCTCGCAGGCGCTGCGCACGTCGGCCCGGTCTGCGCGCGCGCGGTCGCGTCCGCCGCCGCAGATCAGGGTGTCGCGTCCGCCGTCGGCGTCGGAGAGCGCGTCGTCCCCGGCGCCGGCGTCGAGCTGGTCGCGGCCGTCGCCGCCGGTGATCGTGTCGCGTCCGTCGCCGCCTCGCAGCCGGTCGTCCGCGGCCCCGCCGGCGATGCGGTCGTCGCCCGCGCCGCCGTCGATCGTCGCGGGATAGTTCTGCGTCTGGCGCAGCTCGTCGTTGCCGGCGCCCCCGATCATCCCGTCCACCGACGGCGCGACGTTGTCGCCCTCCCCCTTCGTGCCGTCGTCGGCCTTGCCGTCGTTGGTCACCTTGACCGCGGCGGTCCGCGTGCCGTAGTCGACGGTGTCGTTGCCGCTGTCGCCGCGGATCTGGTCGGGGCCCGCGCCGCCGTCGAGCACGTCGTCGTCGTCGCCGCCACCGAGCGAGTCGGCGCCGTCGCCGCCCTGGAGGCGGTCGGGGCCGCGCCCGCCGTCGAGCGTGTCGGCCCCGCCCCCGCCGTCGAGCACGTCGGGGCCGTCGCCGCCGCGCAGCGCGTCGTTGGCGCCCTCGCCCGCGATGTTGTCGGCGCCGGCGCCACCGTCGAGCGTGTCGGTCCCGTCGCCGCCGTCGAGGGCGTCGTCGCCGTCGCTGCCCGTCAGGCGGTCGTTGCCCGCGCCGCCGTCGAGCTGGTCGTTGCCCGCCCCGGCATCGAGCGCGTCGTCGCCCGCTCCGCCGTCGAGCGTGTCCTCGCCCGACCCGCCGTCGAGCTGGTCGTTGCCCGCGTCGGCCGTCAGCCGGTCGCCATCGGCCTCGCCGTAGACCTTGTTCGCGCCGGCGCCCGCGGCGATGACGTCGGCGCCGTTGCCGCCCCAGAGCTGGTCGTTGCCGTCGCCGGCGGTGATGCTGTCGGCGCCGTCCTCGCCGTAGGCCTTGTTGGCGCCGTCGCCGGTGTCGAGCGCGTCGTCGCCGCGCCCGCCCCACAGCTGGTCGTCGCCCGCGCCGGCGGCGAGTCGGTCGGTGCCGTCCTGGCCGTAGAGGGCGTCGTTGCCGTCGCCGCCATCGAGCACATCGTCTCCGGCGCCGCCGTCGAGCGAGTCGTTCCCGGCGCCGCCGTCGAGCCCGTCGGTGTCGTCGCTCCCGCGCAGCGTGTCGTTCCCGGCAGCGCCGGTGAGGCGGTCGTCCCCGCGCCCGCCGTCGGCCGTGTCGTTGCCCGTTCCGCAGTCGAGGCCGTCGTCGCCGTCGCCGCCGGTCAGCTTGTCGTCGCCCGCGCCGGCTTCGAGCGCGTCGTTCCCCGCGCCGCCGTCGAGCTCGTCGTACCCGTCGCCGCCGATCAGGTGGTCGTTGCCGTCCTCGCCGTAGCCCTTGTTCGAGCCGCGGCCGAGCGAGATCGTGTCGTCGCCCGCGCCGCCCCACGCGGAGTCGTTGCCGTCGGCGGCGTCGAGGCGGTCGTCGCCGTCGCCGCCGCGCAGCTGGTCGTCGCCGCCCGCGCCGAGCAGCGCGTTGTCGCCCGCGTCGCCCGTCAGCTTGTCGTTGCCCGAGCCGCCGTGCACCTCCTCGACGTCCGAGCGGACGTTGTCGTTCTCGCCGGACTCGCCGTCGCCGCTCGCGTTGTCGAGCGTCACGGTCACGGCGGCGGTGCGCGCGCCGTAGTCGGCGACGTCCCAGCCGCCGCCGCCCGCCACGGTGTCGGCGCCGCGTCGGCCGTCGAGCCAGTCGTCGCCGGCGCCGCCGGTCAGCACGTTGGCGCCCGAGTCGCCGAGCAGGCGATCGTTGCCCGCCCCGCCCGTGGCGCCCTCGACGTCGTCGAGCACGCGGTCGTTCTCGCCGGCCTCGCCGGCGCCCGACGTCGCCGCGAGGTCGACGGTGACCGGCGCCGTACGGCTGGAGTAGTCGGCGAGGTCGGTCCCGTTGCCGCCGCCGAGCGTGTCGGCGCCGCGCCCCCCGTCGAGGCTGTCGTCGCCGTCGCCGCCGCCGAGCGTGTCCGCGCCGTCGCCGCCGGCCAGCGCGTCGGCCCCGCTCCCGCCGGTCAGCGAGTCGTCGCCGGCGCCGCCGTCGAGCGTGTCGTCGCCGTCGCGGGCGTCGAGCGTGTCGCGCCCGGCGCCGCCGCGCAGCGCGTTGCGGGAGTTCGAGCCGGTGATGACGTCATCGCCCGACCCGCCCGTGATGTCGTCGACGTCGGTGCCGATGTTGTCGCCCTCGCCGGTCGCGCCGTCGTCGGCGACGCCGTCGTTGCTGAGGCGCAGCGGCTCGGTCCGCGCGCTGTAGTCGGCGACGTCCTCGCCGGGACCGCCGGCGAAGGTGTCGGCGCCCGCGCCGCCGGCGAACGTGTCGCCGCCGTCCCCGCCGCGCAGGACGTTGGCGGCGGCGCTGCCGACCAGGCGGTCGTCGCCGGCCCCGCCGGTGACGTTCTCGACGTCGGAGCGCACGTCGTCGTTCTCGCCGGCCTCGCCGTCGCCGGCGCGGTCGTCGAGCGTCACGGTGACGGCGGCGCGCCGCGCGCCGTAGTCGGCGGTGTCCGTCCCTGCGCCGCCGCTGAGCGTGTCGGCACCCGTCCCCGCGATCAGCGTGTCGTTGCCCGCGCCGAGGCTGATGGCGTCGTTGCCGGGCCCGTCGAGGACCGTCGTGGGCAGCGCGCTCGTGCTGGTGAGGCGGTCGTCGAGGTCACCCAGGTCCACGCTGACCGCGGTGATCCCGGTCGCCGGGCAGGTCGCGCGCCCGGGGAGCGTGATCGAGCAGCCCGCCGCGACCGACAGGGCGGTCGTCGGACTCGACTCCACGACCGTCACGAACCCGACGTCGGGCGTGATCGTCACCAGGTTGGCCTCGCCGGGGGCCGCGACGTAGCGCAGCGTGCCGGCGCTCACGTCGAGCGTGGCGGCACGGGCGCCCCCGGGCGCGAGGGCGCAGGCGGCGAGCACGGCGATGGCGATTGACAGCGGGGCGCGGCGGCGCCTGAGAAGCACGGCGAGAACGGCTGGACCCTCCGAGATGGGATGGACCCGCCGGCGGCGGGCGGGCCCTGGACGTCAAGCCTGGTCGTCGGCCGGCGTCCAGCGGATCCTGAGTGGACCCCCCTCTCGCCTCACACCCTCGTCCATGGGCAGCACGGCGAGCGCGTCGGCCAGCGACGCCCCGTCGGGCGTGCGCAGGCCGAAGTCGAGCTCGAGCAGCGGAACCAGGACGAAGCGCCGGGCCAGCACCTGCTCGTGGGGCAGCCGCAGGCGCTCGGAGGCGTATTCGAGGTCGCCGAGGAGGAGGACGTCGACGTCGATGGGGCGCGGGCCGTGGCGCGGCCCGCCCGGGGCCCGCCCAAGCTCGCGCTCGACCGCCTTGCACGCTTCGAGCAGCTCCTCGGGCCCGAGCGCGGTGGCGATGCGCAGGCACGCGTTGAGGAAGCTCGGCTGGTCGAGGATCTCGCCGACGGGTTCGGTGTCGTATGTCGACGAGCTGGCCAGGACGCGCACCCCGCGTGCCGGCAGGGCGTCGGCCGCCGCCTGGAGGTTCGCCCGGCGGTCGCCGACGTTCGACCCGAGGCCGAGGTACCCGATGGCGGTCCCCGGGGGGCTGCTCACTCGGGCTCGCGGGAGATCTCGACCGAGACCTCCTCGACGGGCAGCGGGATCGGGGGCTCGGGCTTGGCGGCCTTCACCCACACGTACTCGACCTCGAAGTCGCTGATGAGCCGCTCGGCGATCGCCGCGCACAGGCGCTCGAGCGTCTTGTAGGAGCGCTGCTGGGCGACCAGCGCGACGAGCTGGCAGACCTGCGCGTAGTCGACGGTGTCCTCGACGAGGTCGGTCACCGTCGCGTCGGACTCGCCGACGTCGAGGCGCAGGTCGACGACGAGCCGCTGGCCGACCTCGCGCTCGGCGGCCGTCACCCCGTGGTGGGTGAACAGCTGCAGGCCGGTGATCTCGATCGTGACGACGGTCTCCGCGCGCTCGTCGTCCTCGTCGTCGAAGCGCTCCTCGTCGAGGTCGTCGGGGTCGTCTGTCACCGCGCCGGGACCGTAGCAGCCGCCACCGTCAGCGCCTCGACGGTCGGCGCGACGTCGTGGACGCGGAAGACCGAGGCGCCGCGCTCGTACGCGAGCACGTTCGTCGCGACCGTCCCGGCGACGCGCTCGCTGGCCTGCTCGACGCCGGTCAGCCGCCCGAGAAACGACTTGCGCGAGGTGCCGATGACCACCGGCCGCCCGAGCGCGACGAGCTCACCCAGGCGCCGCAGCAGCTCGAGGTTGTGCTCGACGGTCTTGCCGAATCCGATGCCGGGGTCCAGGAGGATCCGCTCCTCGGCGATGCCCTCGCTGGTGGCGAAGGTCAGGCGCTCGTGGAGAAACGCCTTCACGTCGTCGACGACGTCGCCGTAGCGCGGGTCGCGCTGCATGGTGCGCGGCTCGCCGAGCATGTGCATCAGGCAGACGTCGCAGCCCGCGTCGGCACAGAGGCCGGCCAGCTCGGGGTCGAAGCGCAGGGCGCTGACGTCGTTGACGAGGGTGGCGCCGGCATGGAGGGCGGCTCGGGCGACGGCGTGCTTGGTGGTGTCGATCGAGAGCTGGGCGGAAGTGGCGTTCAGCCCCTCGAGCACCGGGATGACGCGGCGCAGCTCCTCGTCGGCCGTGACCGGCTCGGCGCCCGGGCGGGTGGACTCGCCGCCGACGTCGAGGATCGCCGCGCCTTCGCCGGCGAGGTCCTTGCCGTGGGCGATCGCGGCGCCCGGGTCGAGCCAGAGGCCGCCGTCGGAGAAGGAGTCCGGCGTGACGTTGACGATGCCCATGACGCGGAAGGGCGGGGTGCCTGTTCGTGTTCGCTCCGTGCGCAACGGTGCTGGCGGGTCAGGCGTGGTCTGGGGCACCGAGGGGAAGGTACGCGGGCGTCCGCGGGCGGGCGTGGCGGGACCGCCGCGAGAGAGCGTAAACGCGCCAGCGGCTCCGCGCGCGTCGAGAAGTGCATGACAGTCATGCGGTTCTTGACGCGTGCGACCGGGGCGAGCGC
>Ga0066710_100007433_pt1 | contig 10458 bp, 12 predicted proteins | sample GraSoiAngelo_159_FD_79666 | JGI IMG/M metagenome (GOLD analysis project Ga0066710, IMG submission 79666) | Grasslands soil microbial communities from the Angelo Coastal Reserve, California, USA - 14_1009_16_40cm | ecosystem: Environmental > Terrestrial > Soil > Grasslands | place: USA...
GAAGTCCTCGGTCACGACGCTCTTGAAGGTGGCCGGGCTGGTCGCGATCATGCTGAGCACGGGATCGAGGTTCTTCGGCTCCTCGAGGAACGACCTCGGCTTGGGCGCCGCGATGATGTTGCCGTCCTCGTCGATCACCAGGTCGCCCGAGCCGCTGCGGTTGAGCCCGCTCTCCAGGAGCTCCATGTAGTCGACCAGCGAGATCGACGACGTGATGCCCGGAAGCGCGCTGAGGAAGCGCTGCAGCTCCTTGATCTCCTTCAGCACCTCCCAGCGCTTGAGGAAGCCCGGACTGGGCCCCTCGATCACGATGTAGAAGGGGTTGCTGCCGACGATCTCGCGGTTGATCGTCTCGGCTTCGACCCGCACCTCGGACTTCGGGTCGAAGTAGTAGAGGAAGTCGGAGTCGACGCGGATCGCGAGCGCGCCGAGGAGGCCGACGACGCACAATCCCGCCGCGCCGGCGAGGATCTTGGCGCGCGAGGCGTAGGCGTGCTGCCCGAGGCGAGTGAGGGCGCGGGAGAGCCGCGGCGAGATCTTTCCCGAGCGCGCGGTCCGCGGCTCGGTGCCGAGGAGCTGGAGGGCCGCGGGCAGGAAGCCGAGCGACGTGCAGGTGAGACACGCGATGCCCACCACCGCGAACAGCCCGAGATCGCGGATCGCGGTGATCCGGTTCACCCCGAGCGACCCGAAGCCGATCGCGGTCACCACCGCCGAGATGAGGAGCGGGAGCCAGACCCGCATGAAGGCGCGCACGACCAGCTCCTCGCGCGGCGCCCGCAGATCCACCTGCTCGTAATAGCGCGCCATCACGTGGATGGCGTACGAGCTGCCGACCACGAGGAGCAGGGGCGGCAGGACGAACGTGCCGAGGGTGAGCGCCTTGCCGTCGAGGACGAGGGCGCCGAGGGTCCACACCAGCGCCATCACGACGGACACCACCGGCAGCACGACGCCGCGCACCGTCCAGAACGAGAGCCAGAGGACGACGAGGATGACGAGGAGCGCGATCGGCGTGAAGCGGAAGAGGTCGCGCCGCATGAGGTCGACGGCGGCCTGCTTCACGTGCGCCGCGCCGGTGTAGAAGAACCGCTCGGGCCCGCTCTCCGCCGCCAGCACCCGGCGGATATTGTCGTCGATACCGAGGTCGAGATACTCGGCGTCGGTCAGGTTCCGGAAGAAGACGTTGATCGCCGCGCCCTTGAAGTCGTCGGCGACCAGGTTCTTGCCGTAGAGCGGGGTGCTGCGGAGCTTGCGCTTGAGCTCCTCCACCTCGACAGGGGAGGGCGGAATGCTCGGCAGCAAGCGCGGCGGCTTGAAGACGTCCTCCGCCGGGTCGACCGCGTTGGCGATGCTGAGCACCCGCTCGACGCCCGAGACGTGGCCGAGCGCGTCGGTGACGCGGGCGATCTTCTCGACCGTCGCCGGCGCGAAGATGTCGTCCGCCCGGACGCCCACCACGCCGACGTCGTCGCTGCCGAAGGTGGCGCGTACCCGCGTGTAGTACTCGATCTCGGGGTCGCCCGCGGGGAGCACGCTCTCGAGCGAGCTCTCGATGCGGATGCGGAGCGCGAAGATGCCGAGCACCGCGGTGACGAGCAGGTTCGCCGCTACGAAGACGACCGGGTAGCGAACGAGCCACCGCGCGAAGCGGTTCATCCGGGCTGCGCTAGAAGGTGCCCTCGACCCCGGCGGTGGGAATGACGGTGCCGTTGCGGAGCCCGTCGTCGTTCAGGGCGAAGATGCCGTTGGCGAACACCATGATCTGGCGCCAGACCACGGCGCGCGCGCCGAACGAGAGGTCGAAGAAGTCCTTGCGGTCGAAGGAGACGCCGAGGAGCGGCCGCTCCTGCACGCCGGCCGCGGTGAGGTGCAGGAAGTTCGTGTCGCTCGCCGCCGCGCTCTCCTTGAACTGGCTGCGCCCGAGGAAGGCGAGCGACACGCCGATGCGCTTGGTGACGTCGACGTCGGCGCCGAGCCCGTAGCGCGCCTGGCTCCGCTCGACGTCGTCGGTGCGCAGGTCGATGCCGAGGTTGGCGTGCGGCTCGACTCGCGACCAGAGCACGGTCGACAGATAGAGGAACGGCGAGGCCTCGAAGTCGCCGGTGCCCTGGAAGTCGTCCTGGTTTCCCGACGGCAGGCGGAGCTGGAGGCCGGCGGCCGAACGGAGTCCGTTCTGCTCCGCGAACTGATACTTCGCGCGCAGCAGGATGTCCCCCACCCCGACCGCGTTGCCTCGCGTGATGCCGTTGCGCGGCGGCTCGGGGGCCGGGCTGAAGCTCCCGCCGGGTGGCGCCGTCTCGAGCACCTGGCTGTGGACGCCGGCGGCGAAGTCGGTGTCGATGACGGGGACGAGCAGGTTCACGTCCACGTTGTCGAGCACTCCGTAGGTGAGGCTGAGCGAGCCGATGTTGCTGTGGATCTTGAGGCCGTAGCGGAGCCGGTTGGCGGTCTGCCTGAGCAGGTTCCCCGCCGAGTCGAACTCCTGGATGACGATCCGGTCGGGCGCCTCCAGCCGTTTGATGCTGCGGCCGTCGAAGTCGTCGAACTGGACGTACTGATAGCTGACGTTCACGTTGAGCTTGCCGCGCCCGAGCGTGTCCGGCCGCTCGAGGAAGAGGGGTCCGAGGGTCTCGGACGTCCGCTCGAAGATCTCGAGCTGCGGGTTGTAGCGGTAGGTGTAGCCCGCAGAGGCCGAGATGATCGGCAGGTTGCGGGCCGCCGTGTCGGCGATGTTGTCGGCGAGGGCGTCGAAGGCCGAGCCCCCGGCGATGCCCACCGTGAGCGAGCTGGCCCGCAGCTGGTCGCGGAGCGATGCTGCCGGTGCAGAGCAGGGGATCAGGACGAGGAAAACCAGCAGTCGCGCGGCTCTCACGGCACCTCCTCCCATTCGGCCGGTGCTCCGGCCCGACTCCGGAGCGGCTCAGCGGACGAACGACGCCCGGACCTTCTGAAGTCGCTTGAGCTCGGCTTTAAGTGTTTTCGAGCCCCGGAGCAAGGGCTGCGCTTCGCGCCCGGGCGCGGATGAGGTAGAACGGCCCGCCATGCGGGCCCAACGCTTCACCGTCCGGATCTGCGTCCTTTCCCTCGCGCTCGCGACGCTGGCGAGCGCCGCGCTCTCGCCCGAGCTCGACCGCGCGCTCAAGGAGAGCAAGTACGTCTACGTGCAGAGCGAGCGGAAGTCCGGCGAGCTCGGGAAGCCCGCGGAGATCTGGTTCTTCTACGATGCGGGCACGGTGTACGTCGCCTCCCCACCCACCGCGTGGCGCGTGCGGCGCATCAAGGCGGGACGGCGAAAGGCGCGGATCGCGGTCGGCAAGCCCGACGGGCCCTCGTTCGCCGCGACCGGCCGGACGCTGCACGACGCCGCCATCGAGGAGCGACTCCTCGCCGCCTACGCGCGCAAATACCCCGACGGCTGGACGCGCTTCGAAGAGAAGTTTCGCACGGGCTTCAAGGACGGGAGCCGGATCCTCATCGCGTACATGCCTGCGACCTGACGCGGCCGATGTTCGACGCGAAGGAGCTGCGCCGGGTGATGGGCCTCTTCGCCACCGGCGTGACCGTCATCACCACCCGCGATGCCGGCGGCCGGGTGTACGGGCTCACCGCCAACGCGGTCACGTCGCTCTCCCTGGTGCCGCCGCTGCTCCTCATCTGTATCGACAAGCAGGCCGAGAGCCACCCGCACTTCCTCGATTCGAAGTGCTTCATCGTGAACATCCTGGCCGAGGACCAGGAAGCGCTCTCGACGCGCTTTGCCAAGTCCGGCGGCGACAAGTTCACCGGCGTCGCCCACCACCTCGGTCGTCTGGACACCCCGGTGCTCGACGGGACGCTCGGCCACGTCGAGTGTCGCATCGTCGAGACGCACGAGGGCGGGGACCACGTGATCCACGTCGGTGCCGTCGAGCACGCCGAGCGGCGCGGCGGCGCTCCGCTAATTTTCTTTCAGGGCAAGTACCACCAGCTCAGATCTCGTTGACGCCGTCGCGCCGGGCTGGGTCCCGACCCGCCGGTAGCCGCGGATCCGTACGGCATCGGGGTGCTTGCGCCCCGCGAGTCACTCCGGTTAAGGAGCCGTCAGCTAATTTGCTGTTCACGGAGGTCCCCCCATGCGCCGCACGACACGCATGACCGCGCTGGTCCTCGGCCTCGCCCTCGCCGTCCCGGCGTGGGCGCAGACCGCCGTCGAGCTGAAGAAGGAGCTGCTGCCGAAGATCAAGAAGGCCCAGGCCGACGGCAAGGACCTCGGCGTCGCCGCCAAGGAGTACGAGGAGGGCGACAAGGCCATGAAGGACGGGCTGCAGGAGGAGGCCGTCGACCACTTCAAAAAGGCGAAGGCGGCCATGCCCGCCGACGCGAAGTAGCCCCGTGCACCTCGGCATCCTGATGTTCGTGACCGAGCGTGCGCTCCCGGTCACGGATCTGGCGCGCGCCTGCGAGGCGCGCGGCATCGAGTCGCTCTGGGTGCCCGAGCATCCGATCGTCCCCGCCGAGTACGAGACCCGCTATCCGCTCGCGGAGGACGGGAAGCTCCCGCGGCCCTACACCGAGCTGCCGGATTGCTTCGCCACGCTCGCCGCGGCCGCCGCGGTCACACGGGAGCTGCGGGTGGCGACCGGCGTCTGCCTGGTCCCCGAGCGCGACCCGCTGCTCACCGCACACCAGGTGGCCACGCTCGACCTGCTCTCCGGCGGCCGCTTCCTGTTCGGCGTGGGCGCCGGCTGGCTCCGGGAGGAGATGGATCTCTTGACGCCGCATTTCCCGCATCGCTTTGCGTTCCTGCGCGAGGCGATCATGGCCATGCGCAAGCTCTGGACCGAGGAGCGCCCATCTTTCGAGGGCCGATGGGTCCGCTTCCCCCCGGTCGTGTGCAAGCCGAAGCCCGTGCAGAAGCCGCATCCACCCGTCATCCTCGGCGGCATGGGGCCGAACGCCCGCAAGCGTGTGGCGGCCTGGGGCGACGGCTGGCTCCCCATCGGCCTGCCGCCCGACGCGGTGGCCGAGGCGCGCCTCGAGATCAGCCGCCGGGCGCTCGAGCACGATCGCGACCCCGAGAAGCTCTCGCTCACCGTGATGATCGGCGCCCCGCCCGGGATGGAGACACCGAGCCTCGACATGCTCCCCGACCGGGACACGCTCGCCCGCTACCGCGACGCGGGCGCCGACCGCGTCGTCGTGTCGCTGCCCACCGTCGGCCCCGACGACGCGTACCGCCACCTCGACCGCCTCGCGTCCGCCGCGCCGTAGCGCGTGCCGGCCCGCATGCCGCGCGCAGCGCGACCCTGACGGCGGACGACGCCGCTCAGCGCCGGCGCGCGCCGGCCTTCGCAGCCCGGCGGGGCGCGGCGCCGATCTTCTTGATGATCTTCATCGCCTCGGCAGCCGCCGCCTCGTTCTCGAAGCCGAGCGCTGCGGCGAACCTCCTCCCGATCACCTGCGCCATGACGAACGCGATGTTGATGCCGGCGTCGGCGAGCGCCCGGGCCATGTGGGCGCCCCAGCCGGGCCGGTTGTCGCCCTCGACCAGCAGGCATGGAATGTCCGACGCGGCGAGCCCGCCCTGCCCGGCCGCCTCCGTCGCCCGTCGCCCGCTGACCGGGTACAGCTCGACCGCGGAGTGCTCGGGAGCCGTCGGGAAGCGATAGCCCATGACGACGCGGAGGTCGGCGCCCGCGGCGGCGAGCGGTTCGAGGACGCGGGCCAGAACGCCGGCCTGGTTCTGCACGTCGGCGCGCCAGAGAGTGATGCGCTTCACGCTGAGCGGCATGGCAACCTCCTTCGAATGATCACTTCCTTACCTCACCTCTACGAGCCGCTGGAAGGTGGGTCGCATCGACGCAGCGCTCGCCAGGGCGGGCGCGCGCGTAGAGGACACAGCACGGCTCGCGCCCTGTTTGCTGCGCGCCGGAGCGCTGCTGCAGGGACGCCCAGCGCACCTGCGACGAGTGACTCTGACGGAACGACACGCGGGTGACGGACCTCACGTGTCCACGGCCCGCCGGCCGTCGGCGCGCCGCCGGGCACCGGCGTTGCTAAGTCGGTCGTGCGAAGCGTTTCGACCGAAGGCCCGGTGGAGGACCGAGGAGCGAGCCTCCTGGAGGTCCTCATATCAGCCGCGCTGTTCAGCGTCGTACTCGGCATCGCGGTCCCGAACCTCCGCGCCCTCTCGGCGCCCTGGGCGCTCTCCGGCGCGACCAACCAGATCGTCGCCGACCTGCAGGTCGCCCGGCAGCGGGCCATCGCCCGCAACGCCCGCTTTCGCGTCACGTTCACCGCGCCGCGCAGCTACGTCCTCGAGGTCGAGACGTCGCCCAACACCTTCGTCGCCGACACCGCGGTACAGAAGCTGCCCACCGCGGCGACCATCGGCGCGAATCCCGGCACTCCGATCTTCGACACGCGCGGCATGCTCGCCGCGGGCGTGACTCTCTCGGTGACGGTTCCGAACGCCGGAACCCGGACGGTGACCATCAATGTACTCGGGAAGACGACCGTCAGCTGATCGGCGGCGGACGCGCTCGCGGGGCTTCTCGCTCCTCGATGCGCTCGCCGGGGTCACCTTCATCGCGGTGGCCATCCTCGGACTCTCCGCGGCCTCCGTGGCCCTCACGCGCAACTCCAAGGGCGCGGACTCGACGAGCGCGGCCACCGCGCTCGCGCAGCAGAAGCTCGAGCAGCTGCGCAGCATGCCGCTCAACGCCACGCAGCTCGACCCTGGCATCTACTACGACGCGGGGAACAAGCTGAAGGCCGACGGGACGTCGGGCGGCATCTTCGATCGGAGCTGGCTGGTATCGCTGAAGGACACCCCGCGGCCCGGCCTCAAGACGGTGACCGTGACCGTGGCGTGGACCGACTCGCGCTCACACTCGACGCAGGTCGCCAGCTTCGTGCGCTGCAACGCGGTACCCTGCCAATGACGCCCACACGACGCCCCCAGAGCTCCGGCTTCTCGACCGCCGAGGTGCTCGTCGGCACCGTGCTGTCGCTCCTGGCCGTCGGCACGCTCTACTCGTTCTTCCAGGCGCAGCAGAAGGCGCAGGCGACGCAGAGCACCTACTCGAAGAGCCAGACCATCACCCGCACGGTCATCGACCTGATGACCCGCGAGCTCCGCATGGCGACCTACGACCCGGCCACGCCCGGGGCACTCACCACCTCGGCTCCGCCGAACTGCCCGGGCGTGAAGCAGGGCCTCGTCGAGGCGACGCCGAGCAAGATCCATTTCAAGCAGGACCTGAACGGTGACGCCCTCCTCACGGGTTCGGGCGAGGACGTGGTCTACGACGTCCTCGGGACCCAGATCCGCCGCAGCGACGGCTCGGCGCTGCCCGTGCCGATCGTCGACAACGTCCCCGCGGGCGGTCTCAACTTCAAGTACTTCGACGCCTCGAATCCGCCGAACGAGCTTGTCCCGGCCGGCTCGCCCCCGCAGCTGACCGCGTCGCAGCGCGACTGCGTCACCAAGGTGCGGGTCACGATCACGGCCAACCTGCCGAACCCCAATCCGCGAGTGAGCACGCCCGTCGCCTCCGTCGCCGAGTGCGAGGTCGCGATCCGCAACCGCTCGCTCATGAACTTCTAGTCTCCGGGAGGACCCGCACATGCCACGCACGCCGAAGCGACGGGAACGGGGCATGGTCCTCGTGATGGCGCTCTTCACGATGGCGGCGCTCCTCGTCGCCGTGACGGGCGCCCTCCTCGTCGGCAGCTCCGACATCCGCGCCACGCGCAACTACCGCGGCGCGGCGCAGGTCCACTTCGCGGCCGAGTCGGCCATCCTCGACGCCCTGCAGACCGTGAACGGCCCGGGGGTGGTCAACTTCCAGAACGAGATCGTGAACAACTGGACGACCCTCTGGGGAGCGAGCTCGCGGAACTTCGGTCCGTTCTCCGGCTTCACCTACAACGTGAACGTGTACTCCGGCACGACCCCCGCCAACGACGGCCGCTTCGTCGCGACCGCGACCGGGATCGAGGGCGTCAAGAACGTCGTGGTCGCGAACGTCACACGCTCCAACGTCCCGTCCACGGCGCCCGGCGCGATCTACCTCGTGAACGACGCGCCCACCGACTCGACCTTCAACGGCAACGCGTTCACGGTCGACGGCAACGACCACAGGTTCGCGGGGGGCATGGGTACCGCCCCGCCCGTCCCCGGCATCTCGACCCGCAACGCGACGAACACGACCGAGACGATCACCAGCCTGACCGCTACGCAGGACGACAACGTCACGGGTCTCGGCTTCTCGATGGGGCCACCGATCGTGCCGAGCGTGTGGACGTCGCCGGTGGCGCCGAGCATCGCTCAGCTGAACCAGATCATCACCGACATCCTCGCCCGCCGGGGTAACCCGCCGAATCCGCCCGACGACAACACCAGCAACATCAACGCCAACCAGGTCTACGGCACACCCGCCAACCCCCAGATCACGCACCTGACCGCGAACAACGTCCATATGAACGGCAACGCCAGCGGGTGCGGGATCATGGTCGTCGAGGGCGACCTCACGATCAACGGGGACTTCGACTTCGTCGGCCTCATGATCGTGCGCGGCCAGACGACCTTCTCCACCAGCATCACCGGCAATGCCACCATCTACGGGTCGCTCTGGACGGAGGACCTCAACCTCACCGTGGGCGGCAGCGCGGTCGTCAACTACAGCTCGGACGCGCTCGCGCTCGCCAACCAGTCGACCGGCGGCGGGGCGTTGCCGGCGCTCATCAAGGTCACCTCGATCGCCGACTGTGCCGAGCTGCCCGGCGGCTCGGGCGGCTGCCCGTAGCGCCCCGGCTCAGGGCGCCTGGCGCTCGAGCTCCTGGATCACCGCGCGGCGCTTCTCCTGCGTGTGGCGGAAATCGCGGCTGAGGCGCTCGGTCGGCTCGCCGCGGTTCTGCGCCTCGAAGCGCTCCTGCTGCACGCGCAGCAGGTGCCGCTCGACGTGACGCTGGCGCGCCTCGAGCTCTTCGCGCGACTCCTGACGCCGCGGGGCCTGAGCCCTGGAGGGGCCGGACTCGGCGCGCCTGGGCGCGGGGGCCGAGCCGCCGCCCTCCACCTCCTGCAGACGTTGGATGCGCGTGCGAGGCACGCTCAGCTCCACGCCGTCGCGCATGAGGTGGACGCGGTCGCCCTCCTCCCAGTAGCTGTCGACCGTCATGCGGTCGCCGCTTCCGAAGTCGACGAGATAGGCGGCGCCGGCGGGGACACCCGACAGGGTCAGCAGAGCAGCGGCAACGGTGAGGCGCATGTGTAGACTCCTTTGCAAATGACGTGTGCAATCGACATGCCCGCGCGGCGCCGCGGGCTTTCCGGTCGCGCATCGGGGACCCGCGACGACAACCCTGTGACCCCGTGACGCGAAAACACCGCTGACGCGAGCGCCAACCGGCAGAAATTTCCACTCGTCGGGCGGCACGAAGGTTGCGAGTGTGAGCGCGGCAAGAGGATTAGGAGCAGCGGCGGCGTATCGGGCCGGTGACTACGTCTACCCCGCAGACCTGCCGCGACGCGTGCTCTGTCGCGTCGCCACGGCGGACCGCGCGGTGACTCCCGCCGGGGAGTTCCAGATCCTCACGCTCGAGCCGCTCGAAGGCCCGTGGCAGTCGAGATTGGGTGGGAGGCTCGTCCGCTTCGACGAAGCGGTGCTGCCCGTCCTCAACGACGACGTGCGGGCGCCCGCGCGCTGAAGCCAACGGCGTGATTGCCGCCGCCGGCCGGCCCGCGTTAGAGGCCCGGCATGCGAACCGCGCTCGTCCTGCTCGCCGCACTGGTCGCCACGCCTCCCGCCGTCGCCGACGAACGTCCGCCGCACGTCCGTTTCGGCATCCAGACCCCGAATCAGAACGTGTCGTGGGACGACCTCCTCGCCACCTGGAAGGAGGCCGACGCGCTCGGCTTCGACAGCGCCTGGATGTTCGACCACTTCATCCCGATCTTCGGGCACCAGGATGGCGCGTGCCTCGAGGGCTGGACGGCGCTCGCGGCGCTCGCCGCAGCGACCGAGCGCATCCACGTGGGCGTGCTGGTGACCGGCAACACCTACCGGAACCCGGCGCTGCTCGCGAAGATGGCGACGACGGTCGACCAGGTGAGCCACGGCCGGCTCGTCCTCGGCATCGGCGCCGGCTGGTTCGAGCGCGACCACACCGCCTACGGATTTCCCTTCGGCACCGCCCACGAGCGCGCCCGCAAGCTCGAGGAGGCGCTCAAGGTGATCACCAAGCTCTGGAGCGAGGATCACCCGAGCTTCAGCGGGAGGTACTACAAGCTCGACCACGCACCCTTCGCCCCGCCGAACGTGCAGAAGCCCCATCCGCCGATCGTGATCGGCGGGCAGGGAGAGAAGTGGATCGTACCGCTGGTGGCCCGCTATGCCGACGGCTGGAACGCCGTGGTCGGCGTCGGCCCCGACGGCATCCGGGAGCGACGGCAGATCATCGCCGACGAATGCC
>Ga0066710_100007434_pt1 | contig 10457 bp, 10 predicted proteins | sample GraSoiAngelo_159_FD_79666 | JGI IMG/M metagenome (GOLD analysis project Ga0066710, IMG submission 79666) | Grasslands soil microbial communities from the Angelo Coastal Reserve, California, USA - 14_1009_16_40cm | ecosystem: Environmental > Terrestrial > Soil > Grasslands | place: USA...
CCCTATTTCCACGTCCCAATGATCGCGGGCGCGACCGAGCGGGATTGCCGAATCGAAGTTCCCGCCCGTCGCTACTGGGAGCTAGCGGCGAACCTGCCGACCGGGACTTGTATGCCTGTCGATGCGATCCGCGACTTGCGACAGCCGCGGCCGCTTGCTGAGCTGAAGCTCGACGACGTGCTCACGAACTTTCCGGACAACGATCCGTCGCCTGAGGCATTGCTGCGGCGGGGCCGAATCAGTCAGCCTGCCCAAGGAATCGCCGTGGAGCTGTGGACTTCCCCCGCGTTCCGGGAGTTGGTGGTTTTCAACCCGCCGCACCGGCAGGCAATCTGCTTGGAGCCGTACACTTGCACGACGGACGCCATCAATCTCCACCAGCGAGGCGTGGACGCCGGCCTACTGCTCCTCGAACCGGGCGGGACATGGTTTGGAGCCGTGGAGATCTGTGTAGTACAGACCAATGAACCTGGGCTCGCCGAGCGGCCGGCTTAGGAACTGGTCGTCTTCAATCGCCCATTCTCCAGCTCATAGACTTGCGTGGCCAACGCCGAAAACTGCGGATCATGGGAGGCGACCACGACAGTCTTTCCCTCGGCGTGGATCGCTTGAATGCTGCTGACGAGTGTCTGGGCCGCAGCCGGATCGAGGTTGGACGTCGGCTCGTCCGCCAGGATTACTTCTGGCTGCCCGGCCAAGGCGCGGGCGACGGCGACGCGCTGCTGCTCGCCGCCGCTAAGCTCTTGCGGCTTGGCTAGCAGTTTGTCGATGAGACCGAAGCGGACGAGGAGGGACTTCGCCAGCTCCAGTCGGGCGCCCGAGCGGACGCCGCGCGGAATCAGTGGATAGGTAATGTTCTCCCAAACCGGCAGCGACGGAATCAGGGAGAAATTCTGAAAGACAAAACCCATCCGTCGCCGCAGCCGGGCCAGCTCGACATCCGAGCAGCGGGTTAGCTCGCGGCCGTCGAATAGCACCTCGCCGCCGCTGGGTCGCTCCAGGGCGCCCAAGAGCGCCAGCAGCGTCGTCTTTCCCGAGCCGGAGGGACCTCTGAGAACCGTGAAGCTGCCTTGCGAGATGCTCAGGCTAACGCCGTCCAGCGCCCGCACCTCGGACTTTGTTCCGCGGCGAAAGTATTTGCAAAGCTGTCGAGTTTCGAAAAACGACATCCCGAGCGTTCCGCGGTCACCGCATCGCTTCCATCGGGGCCACGGTGGCGGCCCGCCACGATGAATAAAGTGTACCGCTCATCACGACGGCGAACGAGATCACGAACGCGAGCAGCACCGGCACCGGCGCCAGCCGAAACGGCACCGGAAAGCCCGGCACGGCGTCAACAGCGGCCACGAACACCCCGGCAATCCAGTAGCCGTTCAGCCATTTCAGCCACGCGTACGCCAGCAAGATCGACACCGACGCGGCCAAGAGGCTCAGCAGGAAGCTTTCTACTAAGCTGCGGAGCAACACTTCGTCCGTCTGCCAGCCGGTTGCCTTGAGGATGCCGATCTCTCGCCGCCGTTCCGACAGGCCGACGCCGGAGGTTACCAGAACTACGAGGATTCCCACAGCAAAGGCCAGCACGAAATGCAACGTGAAAATTCCCTCCCGGTGCATCAGGCCACGCGGCAACAGCGCCTCCAGGTCCTCCCGCGTCGTCACGCGCGCCCGTAGATTTCCCTCACCCGGCCGTGTCGCAAACTTGACCTGCCTGGCGATATCGGCCCGCACGTTGTCCTGGTACCCCGTTCGGCACGTGACGAGCAGATCGGTCGCCAGGCCCTTCTGATTGAAGATATGCTCGGCGGTATCGAACGACGTGAAGACGACATTCGCCTGCCACATCGATACGTCGGTTTTGAAGATGCCGACGATCTCGCACAGATAGAGCGGCTGGTCGCTGGAAGAGAACCCGGGAATCGTCGAGCCCACTTTGAGGGCGAGGCGCCGCGCCAATTCTGTGCCGATCACGAGTTCTTGCAGGTTGCCGGTCCGCTGCTCGTTATAGAGCCTCCCCTCCACGCACGACACGGCGGTAGGAAACTTGTCGCGCGGAATGCCGACCACAACCGCAGGCTCGCGATACGTGCCCAGAGTGATTGCGCCGATGATTCGCTTCGTCACACCGGTCACGCCGTCAATCTGTTTGATTTCCTTGGTCGCGTCCACTGGAATCGGAACCGTGCGGCCGAATTGCTCTCCGGTGACGTAGAGATCAGCTCCGAAGCGGACCGAGGCCTCTGCCTCGTGCTGAATCCCTTTCGATAGGCCCAACCCGACGAGGTACGGCAGCAGGATCACGACAAGGCTCGCCGCCGTCACCACGCTGCGCAATGGATGCAGAAGAATGGCCGCCAGCCCGGTGCGGGCAACTTCAAGGATGGCCGGCATCGAACTCCCCCCCCGCCGGATCGGCCGATCGCGACCGGAGCGGCGGATAGTAGAAGACCGAGCTGCCGTGCTGCGGACAAAACCGGCGGCCCGCGGGGATCGGTCCCCCTTCCCACGAGCAATGGGGGCAAAGCCGAGGATCGAACGCGTTCTCGCACTGCGACAGATCAACGGCCGGGCCAAATCCTAGACCACCGACCAGTTCTTGGAACTCTCGGGAGGCCGCCTCGGAGCGTGTTGGCTGAAGGCCATCGCTCAGGACCAATCCTCCAGCGGTTGCTGCCAACAGCGAGATAAGAACGAGCAGAAGCGACGGCCGATGGGAACGCATGGAAAACTCGCCGAAAACACGGGCCCTGTCATGCTACACATTCTTCGAGGCGGAAGCGCAAGTATCGCCTCATTCGAGAGCGTGAAACGGCCGTTCATCGCCAAAGAGAACGGCGCCGCCCGCGTGGCCGGCGTGCCGCTCCGCATCGGCGCGGCTGGCGAAAACGTGAATATTATTCCGTGTCGTCGGCTGGGTCATCACCGTACTCCGCACATAGTGGGCCGCCGCAGACTCCAGCTCCTTGCCGCTCAACTCGTCAGTGACAAACACGGCGCGCGCTGACTGCGTGTGTTGCCGCACCCAGATCCTCGCGCAGTTGATGCAACAAAATGCGTAGCTCCCACCGTGATCATCGACAATGCGCACGCGGAACAGCGGGTCGATAGTCGTTCCGTCTTGCGCGCAAGCGTCCGGGGGAGTGTGCCGGAGCCAGTTCCCTAAGAACGGCAGCCCGGTCACTACGATCAGACCAAGCAGCACCATCAGCCAACGCGATTTCCCCATGCTCCCGCCAACGCCAGCTCGAGTGAAATCATCACGATGGAACCGAAATAAGCGAAGAATGCCAGGCGAAGGGCGCCGCGGACCGTGTTGGCCACAAGCGTATTCGTCTCCGCGCACGAGGCAAACCAGCGCGCCGTGCCCGCCCAGCCCACGGCGAAAGTGCCCAACAAGAATAGGCCGATAGCGACCGTGCTTTCCGGCGCTTTCGGCAGGAGACAGTAGGGGCAGTGATGGCTGGCCAGCCGCAGCAAACGCGGCGCCGCTGTCTCAATCAGAAATACACCGCCGACCACTAAGCTCATCAAAGCGACAGCCGCCAAGGCGCCAAGTCCGACGCCGCCCACGCGGCGGCTGAACAACCCAAGAGCCAGGGTCAACCCCCCAGTCAGGCTGTAAAACGCGATGTACAGACCCGTGTGATAACGCTCGCCCAGAAGCGCTTCCGGCACGAAGCGCGAGGCGCGCGTCTCGGCATCGAACGGCACGGTGCAGCAGCCCACGGAAAGAAACTCTTCTTTCTTCGGGATCACTAGGTACGTCATCTCAACCGCGGAGTCCGCCAGCGCCAGGCCGCCGAGCACGATCAGCACGATCAAGACCCGGCGCATCAACGGGCCGGTTTGCGTCTGGCGATTGATGAAGTAGAGCACGAACCAGGCCCCACTCAAGAACACGAGGGCTGGCTTGGTTGCCTCCAATGTCTTGACGAGACCCGGTAAGAACCGGCTGCTGCTGATGCTCCCGGTCCCCACCTGGGTGACGCCGTAAATGCACATGACGGGCCACTCAGACACATAACTCTGGAGCAGCAGATAGAACAGCGGCCAGGAAACGACGTTCAGCCCGAGCAGCAGGATCGCCAGCAAGAACAGGAGATAATAGCGATCCTCCACCAGCTTCTTGCGGTCGGGCGAGGCGCCGGGCCCCACGTGCACGAGCGCCAGCGCTGCTTGTCCAATGACCAACAGCGCGAGAAACGAGCGCAACAGGGTGACAAAGGCGTCCAAGAGAGCGTAGGCGTTGAGGATCATGGCCGAAGCGGCGCAGCTGCAAAAAGGTAGCACACACCGCCCCGCAACTTATGAAGCCGCGCGCGACCCGTCAAAAGGGGGGCGGTTGCCCAAGAAAGAGCACTCCCAGCCGAGCAATCGGCTCGGGGAGCCGGGGATTGTCCTTGGCCGGCGCCTCGGGTTCGCCGGGCCGACTCACCAGCATCCGCCGATACTTGTCCGCCGTGGTCTTGTTTCCGATGTCGTCATAGTACTTGGCGAGGAGCTTGTTGGTCGGCTGGTGCCGTTCATCGTACAGCAGCGCTTTTTGCAGCCAATAGAGGCCAGTCTGCGCCTGCCCATTGCGAAGAAGAATCTTGCCGATCTCAAAAAGAGGTTCTGGATCACGCGGCCGGGCGTCCATTTCGGTGTGGAACAGTTCCATCAGCTTGGCGATGTCGGCTTCAATCTGCCGCAGCTTGGGCAAGAGCTCTTGGGCCTCTTTTTCTTTTCCTAGCTGGCTCAGGCAGATGTAGAGAGCGTGGTTGCTTTGACGGTCGAACGGGTTGTTCGCGACGGCCTGGCGGAGAAACTTCTCCGCCGCAGCACCGTCCCCCGATTGCAGCGCGATTTTCCCTCGCTCGGTCAGAGCTTCGGTGGTCAGCGCTCCGGCGTTCTCGGGTGTCCTGGCCTTTCTGGCCTGCTCCGCCGCGACCTTTTCCAAGAAGTCATCCAGGATCCGGGCGGCTTCTTCCGCCTGTCCAAGCTCCTGCTTACAGCGCGCGATGCCGACGATTACCACCGGGTCGTTTTTGTAGGTCGAGGTCTGCAGGGCCTCTTCGTAAAGCTTTAAGGCGTCGGGCGCCCGGCTGGTGGAAAACAGCACTCCGGCCAAGCGAACCTTGGCCCGCATGTCGGTCGGGTTCAAGTCCAGAACGCGACGCAGGTCCGCCTCGGCTTCCGGGAAATTGCTCATGCGCTCGAAGACCCAGGCCCGGCCGTGCAGGGCAAGGAGGTTGCTTGGATCGAGCTCCAACGTCTTTTTCAAACAGTGCAGGGCGGTCCCGGGTCGCGACTCGTTCATCATGTAGGAGACGCCGAGGCACTCATAGATCAATGCCGCTTCCTCGTCCGAGGGCGGCGACTTGTTCTCCGCCGACAGGTAGTTCCACAGCTGCATCTCCACGCTGCCCAGGTCTCCGGCCGCGGCGCGCAACAGAATTCGCTCCCGCTGGACGCGTTCCGTGATGCCGCCGTCGATGTTCTGGCACTTCGTCAAATAGGTTGAGGCTTCATCAAACGCGCCGGCACGGCGGGCGCATTGCGCCGCCAGGAAGTTGGCGTCCGAGCTGCTGGGCCAGATCTTCAAGCAGTGCTTGAGATGCTTGCGAGCGTCCTCGATCTTGTGGTGGCGCGCTGCGTCTTTGGCCGCCCGGAAATGGTAGGTGGCCCACAAGTACAAGCCGGCGGTGCCCAGCCCCGCGATGGTCAGCAACAGCAGCACGATCATGGCGACCGATCGCCAAGGCCGGTGACCAAACTCGTGGACTACCGAAGTAGCCACCCGGATCGGAAGAACCCCGCCGCGGCCCGGCGTCTCGCCGGCGGCTTCCGGGGAAGTCGTGATGGAAGCGCTCATGGAAGTCCGTCGCTTTGAAGAAGGCGCGGCGCACATGGCCGCATGATGACTCTGCCGCGACCCATTATAAGGGCATACGATGGGCGCCGAAAGGGGGTTCTTGCGAAATCCCGCCTACGCCGCCGGCCCAAGTTTTCGCCAGCCAAGCTTTTCAGCTTTGACGAAGCCCCAGGGCTGAAGGGGCCCGGCCCCGCAGAGCTGGAAAGCTCAGCCGTCATTCTGCGAATGGCTTTCTTCGGCCGCAATCGCTGACCTCAAGCGCCTCAATCGGTCAACTCGATGTCAAAGTGGTTCTTTCCTTTCTTCACCGAATACTTCAGCGGCGATGATTGCGGGCTGGCGTACTTCTGCGGGATCGTGATGGATTTTGTCTCGCCGCCGGGAAGAGCGTCGCCCTTGCCCGGGACGTTCTGCATTTTTTGATTTTTTTCCCCGCGGGCCTTTTCCTCGTCCTGTTTGAACTTGTCTTTGTACTTCGGATTGTCGGCGTCTTTCATGCTCTTACCGGCGGGGCTCATCGCGTTCTGAGCGGCTGTTTGAGTAATGACAGTGATGGTGCAGTCACCGACCGGGGCGTACTCGACCACGTAAGTGCCGTCGGCCTTGATCTGTCCCGAAGCGGGATTCGCTCCATCTCTAATGAAGGTTACGGTCCCGCTGGGAAGCGGCTCACCTTTGTAAGTGACCTTTCCGGCAACCATCGCCTCGGGCCCGCCGCAGCCCACCAGCCCGGCCGCTCCAGCCAACACGAAGACGCCAAACGCCAGCCATCGCGCTTCGCTCAGACGCTGCTGCTTCACCATCGGTGGTCCTCCCAAACAATGGAATAGAAGAGAGAAAAAAAAACGGTATTGGCTGTCCGAAAAGGTGTCTGGAACCCTACATCTCGTGCAGAGGCTTGGTTCCTTTCACAACATCCAAGGTTCCAGACACCTTTTCGGACAGCCATCAAGCCCGGAGTACGCCACTTCGAAGAACTCGTCCGCAGAGACCGTCGGGTTAGCTGAGCTGCGTCTCTCTATAAATACGACAAGCGCCGGCAGGGTGTTCTTTCGAAAACCCCGCCGGCGCTGTTCGTTGAATAAGCGCCTGCCAACTCATCCCTGCTCAATCGGTCAAGTCAATGTCGAAGTGATTCGTCGTTCCCTTTTTGACCTGGAACGTGAGCGGCGAAGAAGTCGGATTCGCGTACTTGGCGGGAATCTGAATGGCGTCCCTGGTATCGAACGGGGTGACGTTGCCAGTTTGCTTCTTGAGCTTGCCCATCATGTTCTCTTTTTCGCTCCCGAACTTGTCCTGACCCGCGCCCGGTTTGTTCTTCCCAGCGTCGCCGCCGCCTTGTTTCATGATTCCGCCTTTCGACGGATCGTCCATGTCGAGCACACCCTGTTTACCTGCCGCTCCCGCTTTGGTGACGACCGTGACCTTGCATTCGCCGATTGGGGCGGCCTGCACGGTGTACGTTCCGTCGGCGTTGATTTCCGCCGAGCCAGTGTCCATTCCCTCTTTGATGAACGAGATGGTTCCGCTCGGCAGCAGCTTGTCCTTGTACTGGACCTTGCCGGTTACTTTGGCGTAGGAACCGCCGCAGCCGACGAGTCCGGCGGCGCCGAACAAGAGAACAGACCCAAAGGCGATCCAGCGTGCTGCACCCAGACGTTTCGGATTCATACTGCGCTCCTCCCAAAAACGAAATTAGAAATAGCAACAAGGATTAACGATATTCGGATTCATCCGGCTTGGCTACCGAGATGTTGCAGACTCGCCAAGATTGCGTTGCCAAAGCAAGCGAACCACAAAGCCCTGAGCGGGGCGTTGTGGTTCGCCGAGCAGGCATTGGCCAACTTCGCGACGATTAATAGTAGCTCCAGTCGTTGCCCGGCAGGTCGCCGGCGGCCGGCGTCACCGCTGCCCACCAAGTATCCGCCGATACCATTTGAGCCACAGGACGCGAGCTGCCATCGCCCATCGCCACCATGATGTTGCCCGCGTGACCGGTATTAGGCAGATACATGCTGCACTGCGCCCGGGTCGGTTGAACTTGGAATTTGCCGTAGCCAAAGATCTTGTAATAGCTGGGGCTCTTTGGAGTCGGGTTCACCTGAATCGGGGTATAGGCGAAGTAGTTGGGGTCCCACGGCACGCTGCCGTCGTAGGCGAAGAACGCCAGTCGGCCGTCCCAACCCCACCAATTCCACCAGTTGGCGCCGTTCCAGCCGTCCGGGCACGCTTCGAACCGTTCGGTGAAAAGAATGGTGTTGCTGGTGCCGTCGGAGAAGGAAGCCGGAATGCGTGCGGATGTGCCGCCCCACTGGAAAACTTGGAAGTTAGCGGCGTAACCGGTGCCCAAGAGCCAGCCATGGGATGCACCGGAAATGTGGGTCGGGTCGGAGGGACAGATGTAGGTCTTGATGTCGGTCGGCACCGCTGTCCAGTTCCAGCTCCAGGGCATGTAGACATAAGCCTTTCCCGTGGAGCTGCCCCAACCGACGTACCAGTTCGCGTGCGACCATCCTTGCGGCTTGGCGATGGTGTAGATCATCTTCATCTGGTTTTCTTGTTCGATGAAGGGCAACAGGTGCCAGAAGGAAGGCCCGTAGATGCCGTCCAAGTCGGGGACGTCGGCCCAGCTATAGACGCCGCGCTCCCAGTCCATCGTGGGCGGCAGAATTCCCTTGGTGTCGTGGTAGTTGTGACACGCAAGAGCGATCTGGCGAAGGTTGTTGCTGCAAGCGACACGATTGGCCGCTTCGCGGACGCGCTGCACGGCCGGCACAAGCATGCCGACGAGCACGGCGATGATCGCGATCACCACCAGCAGCTCGATCAGCGTGAAGCCGTGCAGCTTCCTGATCCTTGAGAAGATTGGCATGGATGAACCCCTTTCATGAAGAAGTACAAGGACTAGCGGGGAGGGCGGAAAATACCCGAGACGACCTGAAGAGGACGCTCGGTTCCGTCTTCGCCCACGAATATTTCTGCCTGCCGGTCTCGACCAGCAGTCTTGCAGTCAAGGCAACCGATTTCCCGCGGACTCTGGGTGCTTGTTGGCGCTGGAGATGGTGCGGGCGGAAGGGACCCCTTCGAACAGGTCGGCCCCTGGCACGGCCGGCCGGGTGTTGCCGGGCCGGCGGGAGAATGCGGGGCCATCGGCTGGGCGGTTTCAGAGGCCTGGGCGCTACCGTCGAGGCTCAGATAGTTGCCGCACTCGGCAAACAGCGGAGACGGCGCCAGGAAACAGGCCAGCACGACAGCAACGAGAATCGTCACTGCGCTTCGCACCGAACCAAGGCTGAGTTCTTGCCGCATGGCAACCAACCTGAGTTCGAAATAGCCGTCAGGCACCGCTGGTTACACGGTCCGTACGGAATCTACGGACACGACAACAAATGTAATCGGTTGGGAGCGGCTGTCAAGGAAAAAAAAGAAAAAAGTAAGAAGAATCTGACGAACGCATGTATACGTAGGGAGCGGGTTTGCGAAGGCGCCGCTGCGCCGATGCGAGTTTCTTGCAGAATTCCCAGAAAATCGCATAGTTTTTTCACCGGTCCGCAAGTTGTCCGGGCGCCACGGTGCTGACAGCGGCTTTCCCTTCCTGCGCCTCATCTATTATAATATGCCGATCGCCGGCCAGCTGCTCCAGCTGCTGAACCTTTCCGGACGGCCAGCGAATCTTCAATTCGTCCACCTTGTCGGCATCACCCAGCCCGAGGTGGATGATCGCGGGCATCTGCGATTGGAAGCTGTTGACGGGATACATTTCGCGGACCAGCGTTTTTCCATTGACCTTCGCTTCCAGACGCGCGCCGATTCCCTGCCGGTTGCTGGTGACCGTTGCATTTGGATCGGGATGCCCGCGCAGCGACACCGCCAGGTAATGGCGCTTCGGGAAGTGGTTTTCATAAATGATGAGCGGCCCGCCGCCCACTTGCCGGAGCACGAGGTCGAGTTGGCCGACGTTGCGGAAATCCGCCGCGACGATGCAGCGGCCATCGCCGTCGCTGTCGGCGCCCGTCAGATAGCTGATATCTAGAAAATTCCTCCCGCCGTCGGGATCGGACACATTCAAGTAAGCGCGCTTCCGCTCGTAGGCGCTGAGATTATGGCCCTCCGACTCGATGTTCCAAGGATTGGTGACCCAGAACTCGCCATACTTCCTGTCCAGTTCCCCCGGCTTGGGTACTTCGGCCTTCCGATTGAAAGGCTGTGCCACGACAGCCAACCAGACGCAGTTTCAGCCATCCGGCTCGCTGCGGTTTTGGCTGATGTATCCGCAGGTGGCGTAGAGATCGAGCCAGCCGTCGTTGTCCAAGTCGAGGAAGGCGGCGCCGTAAGACCAGCCGATGTCCTGGAGCTGAAAACGCTTGCCGACTGCCTCGTAGCGCATCTGGCCGTCCGAAGCCGGCCCAAGGCAGCGATATAGCTGGCTGCCGGTGACGAAGCGGCGCATCTTGGCCATCACGTCTTCCGGATAGGCGCCGGGGGGCAGGTTGGCGATGACGCGGCTGCCCGCCTTCGAGTACATGTTGTTCGTGAAAAAGGCTGGGTAAACGTCGTTGTCAAAATGGCCGTAGGTGGCGCCCATGGTGCCGAAATCGCCCGGGCC
>Ga0066710_100007437_pt1 | contig 10456 bp, 7 predicted proteins | sample GraSoiAngelo_159_FD_79666 | JGI IMG/M metagenome (GOLD analysis project Ga0066710, IMG submission 79666) | Grasslands soil microbial communities from the Angelo Coastal Reserve, California, USA - 14_1009_16_40cm | ecosystem: Environmental > Terrestrial > Soil > Grasslands | place: USA...
AAAAGTGCTCATGCTCAATGAGCAGCGTGCCACACCGGCGCTGCTGCAAGACGACAACAAGGATTATGTGCCAACAAACGGCTGGATGGTTTTCGGGCACCACTTTGCAGCCATCGCCGGTCCCGGGCCGTTGGTTGGTCCCGTCTTGGCGGCGCAGTTTGGTTTTCTTCCCGGCACTCTCTGGATCTTGATCGGCGCGACGCTCGGCGGCGGCGTCCACGACATGATTGTTCTTTTTGCCTCAATCCGCCGTGGCGGCAAAACGCTTGGGCAAATGGTAAGAGAGGAAATCGGACGCGGCGTTGGTCTGCTCGCTCTGGTCAGTGTCCTGGCGATCATGATTATCTTGCTGGCTGTTCTCGCGCTCGTTGTCGTGCAAGCTCTCGCGGAAAGTCCATGGGGCGTGTTCACCATTGCGACGACGATACCAATCGCGCTGGTCATGGGAATTGGATTGCGCACGGGAAAAGTAAGCGTGATGGCCGTCACGATCTTCGGTTTACTGGGTCTGGCCTTTGGCGTATGGGGCGGACAATTCCTCGCGCATTTTCCCGCAATTGAGAGTTGGTTCCGTCATGATCAGAAATGGCTGGCCTGGGCCATCATGATTTATGGGCTCGCAGCCTCGATCCTGCCCGTGTGGATGCTGCTGACGCCGCGCGATTACCTCAGCACGTTCTTGAAACTAGGCACTGTCGCCTTGCTTGCTGCTGCTGTGCTGTTGATCAATCCGACGTTGCAAATGCCAGCGATTACCAAATTCATCGATGGTAGCGGCCTCGTCTTTGCCGGTCCAGTTTTTCCCTTTGTATGCATCACCATCGCCTGCGGCGCAGTCTCCGGATTTCATTCTCTAATTGCTTCTGGCACGACGCCGAAAATGATCACACGCGAATCGCGAATACGCAGCATCGGATATGGCGCGATGGTGACCGAAATGATGGTTGCCCTGATGGCGATGATCGCAGCATGTGTCCTTCAACCGGGAGAGTATTTCGCTATTAACACAAAGGGAGCGCCGACCGAAGTCGTTGCAAAAGTTTCCACGGCTGGTTTTCCGGTGACGGAAGCTCAAATGCAGAAGCTCGCCACGAACCTCGGAGAATCCACGATGTTTAATCGCGCCGGGGGAGCGCCGACCTTCGCAGTGGGCATGGCGAACATGTTTGCGCAAGTCTCAACCAAGCCGACGGCGCTGGCGTTGTGGTATCACTTTGCCATCATGTTCGAAGCTTTGTTCATCCTCACAACAATCGATGCTGGAACACGCGTGGGACGATTTTTACTCCAAGATTTTCTGGGCAATCTCTGGCGTCCCTTAGGAAATACACGTTCATGGACTGCGAATTTTTTCTCCAGCGTTTTGCTGGTCGCAGCGTGGGGCTGGTTTTTATATGAGGGTGTGATCGATCCTCTTGGCGGCATCAACTCGCTTTGGCCGCTGTTCGGTCTTGCCAATCAATTGCTGTCGGTGGTCGCGCTCTGTCTCGGCACGACCCTTTTGATCAAAATGCGAAAGAGCAAATATCTCTTCGTAACCCTGGTTCCACTTTGCTTCATGTGTGCGGTCACGTTTTCGGCTGGCTATTTGAAAGTTTTCTCTCCCGACCCAAGGCTCGGTTTTTTGAGCGGCGCCCAATCGCTTTTAAGTCAGGCGGCCGCGGTTACCGATCCAGTTAAAGCAGCTAATCTGGCGCGGCAGGCAACTATCTGGCGATTCGACGCGTTTGTAGCTGTTTCCTTTCTTGTCCTTGTACTTCTAATCGTTGTGGGCTCGGCGAGGCAATGGTTGCAATTATTGCGCGGCACCAAGCGCGTCGTTTTGCACGAGAGCGAATTTGTACAGATGACCCCTACACAGCTCGCACAGTTTTAGATCAACGCCCGAGCGTTTGGGAAATCACTGAATTGTGATGGCTTGCTTAAGGCCCTGTTTTTTGTTTGGATCGCAGCGTGCCTCCTGATGATGAGGTGACCTCACTGAGCGCGATTGGCGGAAATGCTCATCACGGTCCGGCGATATTTACTACTACGCACTGGAGCGTGGTGCTGGAAGCACAAGGCGAATCGCCAGAGGCAGACGCTGCGTTGGAAAGGCTCTGCCGGACCTACTGGCGGCCACTTTACGGGTTCGTCAGACGGCAGGGCCATAGGCCGGAGGAAGCGCAGGATCTCACCCAGGCTTTTTTTGCGTTGTTATTAGAACGCAGAGATTTGAACGCTGTCCGCAAGGAGAAGGGACGACTTCGTTCGTACCTGCTTTCGTCGCTCAAACATTTTCTGGCTGACGAATGGCGCCACGCCATGACAGTCAAGCGAGGCAAAGGACAGTGGTTTATTCCATTGGAGGAACTTCGTGAGCATGAGCGCGTCGATGTCGAACGCAGCGACAGCTTAACGGCTGAGCAAATTTACGAACGTCGTTGGGCGTTGACAGTTCTGGGGCAAGTAATGGCGCGACTGCGCGAGGAGTATCGCAGCGCGGGCAATGTGCGGTTCTTTGAGCAAATGAAGAAGATGCTCATGGACGAACCGGACCGGCCTTCGCAAGCAGAGATCGCGAGCGAGTTCGACATGACAGAGAACGCGGTCAAGCAGGCCTTTTATCGATTTCGCCAGCGTTACCAAACCTTGTTGCGAGAAGAGATCTCCCACACGGTTGCAATGCCCAGCGATATCGAAGATGAGCTGCGCCATTTAATTGCTGTGGTCCGGGCGTAACCTCTGGTAGGATTTTACGCAGTAAAAGAGGGGGAGCGCACGAGCGACTCTCCGATAATGACCAGCGCAATCAGACTTTGCCCAAAGTGCGGCTCGGAAATTCCCGCCGACGCCCCTGAAGGAGGTTGCCCGGGTTGCTTGCTCGAGACTGGCCTTGGCCTGCTTCCGGACGCACCTGTAGCCGCCGGCGGCTCGTCCGCCGTGGCTTCGGCGAAGGCGGATGACGGCGGCTCCGCTGAAGATATTGATGCGAATGCTGCAACCGCTGGTCCCCATAGCAAGAAAGCAAAGCACTTGGTGGAGATGCTGGGAGAGTTGGGCGACTACGAATTGTTGGGAGAGGTCGGTCGCGGCGGTCAGGGCGTGGTATTTTGCGCTCGGCAAAAGAGTCTCAATCGCACAGTCGCATTAAAAGTCATTAACCTTGGTCAATGGGCGAGCAAAGCGCATGTGAAGCGTTTTCGCAGGGAAGCCGAAGCCGCCGCGAGCTTGGATCATCCGTGCATTGTTCCTATCTACGAAGTCGGCGAGCGCGATGGGTCGTGTTACTTCAGCATGAAGTTCGTCGAAGGCGGGCAGCTTGACGAAGTAAGCAGGCGCAGGCCGATGTCGATCCGGCACGCCGCGGAGTTAATCGCGAAGGTAGCACGCACCGTGCATTACGCGCATGAACACGGCATTCTGCATCGGGACATTAAGCCGGGGAACATTCTGCTCGATGACAAAGGCGAACCGCATCTGACCGATTTCGGCCTTGCGCGACTGGTAGAGACGGAGAGTACGATAACGCGCACGCTGGAGCTGCTGGGGACGCCAAGTTACATGGCACCTGAACAAGCTGCCGGTAATAACACACAGCTTACAAGTGCAACAGATGTGTACGGACTAGGCGCAGTCTTGTACCGATTGCTGACAGGTCATCCGCCTTTTGTTGGCGGTACAACCTACGAGACTATCAAGTTACTGCTGGACACCGAGCCGCGGCAGCCGCGCCTCTGGAATCCGAAAATAGATCGCGACCTCTCAACAATCTGCCTCAAGTGTCTCGATAAAGATCCGCAGAGGCGTTATGCTTCCGCTCTCGCGCTGGCCGAAGACCTCGAACGCTGGCTAAAGCACGAACCGATTCAGGCCCGTCGCATCAGAGCTTTCACGCGAGGAAGGAAATGGGTGCGACGCAATCCAACAAATGCGCTACTTGCAGGCTCCTTGCTCGCACTGGCGGCAGCTGCTGGCTGGATCGTTTCGAAAAGCGAATTGATCCGGCAACCCGTAACAACGAGCTCACCCGAAAAAAGCATTGCCGTGTTGCCCTTTGAGAACTTCAGTGACAACGAAGAAAACTCTTACTTCGCCGCTGGGATTCAAGACGACGTCCTGACGACTCTCGCGCAGATTCGCGATTTGAAAGTAATCAGCCGCACTAGCGTGATGGATTACCAAAAGCGCGGTAGGCGCAATATGCGTGAGATCAGCCAGGCGCTAGGTGTGGCGAATGTTCTCGAAGGGAGCGTCCGGCGCACGGGCGATCGCGTGCTTCTTAATGTCCAGCTCATCGACGCACGCAACGACCACCACATCTGGGCGGAGCGTTACGACCGCGCCGTCGCCGATTCGATTGGCCTTTAGGGCGAATTGGCCACACAGATCGCGACCGCGCTGAAAACGAAACTCGCGCCGGAAGAAAAGGCGCGGCTTGATACCAGACCTACTAACAACTCACAGGCCTACGTCCTTTACCTGAACGGGGTGGGACGGGAAGTGGCGGGCAATAGATCGTCGGAAGACCTGACGGCAGCGGAGCAGCTTTACATGCAAGCCGCCGCGCTTGATCCGGGGTTCGGCCTCGCATGGGCGCAAGCATCCATTCTCAATACCGAGGTGGGGAGTTCTGGCGAGGACCCGGCGCGTAGGGCAAAAGCGCGCGCCCAGGCCGAGGAAGCTCTGCGCGTATCCCCAAACCTCGGCGAAGCGCACGCGGCTTTAGGTCTTTGTCTCAGGGACGAGAGGAACTATGACGTAGCTCTTAAGGAACTCGAGCGTGCACTCGCGAGTTCTTCCAACAATGCAGAGATCTACTACTACATTGCACAGGTCTATCGCCGGCAGGGGCGCCGGCGCGAAGCGGTAGCCAGCTTCCAACGCGCCCGCTCTCTCGATCCTCTCAACGACAACACCGCTTTCCCCGCCGGCAACAATTATCTCTTTATGCGGGACTGGCCCGCTGCTGCTGCCAGCTTTAATCGCGCGCTGGAGATCAGTCCCGGTCGCGTGCTTCCCAGGGTCGGCCTGGCCTATCTTGAAGTGTTTCGTAACGGTGACCCGGCTGCCGGCAATAGAACTTTGCAAGGCATTCCGGCCGGTAAGGATCCCTCTGGACTGGTAAATTCGGGGCGCTGGGACATGGCGATGTTGGAGCGGAATTATGCCACGGCCGATAAGATTCTGACTGAGACTGCGCTCGAAGAATTTCCTCAAGCGGGCGACGTTCCGAAAGCATTTTACCGGGCCGTGTCGCCCTCGCTCGCGCTGACATCGAATCGGCGCAACGCTATTTTGCCGCGGCCAGGCCAGCCATGGAAAAGCGGGTGCGCGACGCGCCAGACAATGCACAACATCACGCAGAACTCGCCTTACTCTACGCCTACATGCAGAGGAAGGAGGCGGCAGTTCGAGAAGCTCGTCGCGCGGTCGAAATCGAACCCGAAAGCCAGAACGCATTTCATGGCGCTGCTTGGGCGGCCAATCTGGCGCTGGTGTCTGCACTCATTGGCGAACATGATCAGGCGATTACACTCGTCGAGCGTCTCCTGACTACTCCCGGCGCGGTGGGCTCGAGGGTCGATGCCGTGTCGAATATCACGCTCGCCGACCTGCGTCTGCGCTGGGAGTGGGACTCGCTTCGAAGCAGCCCACGTTTCCAGAAGATTCTCGCGGGACCGGAGCCGAAGACGGTTTATTAAGAGTTTCTAAGAAACTTATTCGACTAGTTGCTCAACGCTCGGCTGAGGAGTTCCCGGACCGAAGGCGGATCCCTTCAGAAGATTTCCAAACTTTCCGCGTAACCTCGCGTCGGGTTTTACGCACTACCTGAGTGAACGGCCACAAATGACTTTTCACAACGAGAAATCAGAAAGGGCCAAAACAACAATAGAAATCAAAATTAACATATGAAAACAAGCAGCTTACTAGCAGCAATATCCTTGATCGCGGTCTTAGCCACCTCTGCGGTGGCAAGCGAGCAGGTACCCTTCAGAGGGTCTCTGGCGGCGGTCCAAAGTGGCGAGGTGATAGGCGGGTTCTTGATCGTAGAGGGGAGCGGGACGGGAAGAGCTACGGAGCTTGGCCGATTTACCGTGACCTTTCACGAGGAGGTCGACCTCAGCACAGGCATCGGCACCGGGACGTTTACCTTCGTCGCAGCCAACGGAGACACTCTCTCCTCGAGCTTCATCGGCAACGCGACACCGACGCCTGACCCAAATATCCTCCTGCTGGAGGAGGTCGATACTATCACCGCGGGACGGGACGGTTCGTTGGCGCGACCGGGACCTTTACCCTCGAACGCGTGTTAAACCTGAGCAGCGGCGTTTCCACCGGCTCGTTTCGTGGGCCAATATTGAACCGCGGAAAGCGCTAACGGTTTGGTTTGGCTCTGTCAACGCAGCAACAATCCACAGAAAAAATAAACAGATGAAAAAAACAAATCTAGTAGCGGTAATATCCCTGATCGCGGTCTTCGCCAGCCTCGCGCTGGCAAGCGAGCAGGTACCCTTCAGAGGATCCTTGGCGGCAGTCGAAACTGACGTAGTACAAGGTGGCACCTTGATCGTAGACGGGAGCGGCGTGGGAAATGCCACGGAGCTTGGACGATTTGCCATGACCTTCCACGTCGAGGTTGACCTCGGCACTCTCATCGGAGTCGGAACGGCTACCTTCGTCGCGGCCAACACAGATAGTCTTTTCACGAGCTTCACCGGCCACGCAACACCTACGCCTGATCCAAATGTCTTTACGCTTGAGGAGGTCGAGACTATTACGGGCGGAACTGGGCGGTTCGCCGGCGTGACGGGGAGTTTCACGCTGGAACGAGTGGTTAACCTCGTTACAGGCGTTTCCTCCGGGTCCTTTAATGGGACAATATTGAATCCCGGGAGACGCTAGCGGTTTGCGTTTAGTTTTACGAGGACTGCGATAGTTAATCAGACTTCCGACAATACGCCAAAATTGAAGGATATGATCGCCGCACTGGTCGCAATCGGTGCGGCGGTCTTCCTTTAACTTTCTTACACCTAAGTCGGCGCGCCACATCCTCGCCAGATCCCATGATGTTTTGGAGATTACTGAAAAGCTGCGGCCTGCTTTTACTTACAATCTAGATCAAGGCTGACTACCAGAATTTCGTGTTTCTTCTAATTGTATAAATCCTGTCGGCGATGAGCGAGCGACTCTACTCGGCTCCGGACTGAGAGCACGAGGTCTTCAGACACATCGGCCTGAATCAGTTCTTCGCGGTCCGCCGAGGCGGATGCAACCATGACTCCGCGAGGATCAATGATTGCTGAGCTGCCGCAAAACCATAAGTCGTCATCCTTGCCGACGCGGTTCGATGCGATCACATAACTCTGGTTTTCAATCGCGCGCGCGAGGGCAAGCGTTCTGAAATGTTCAATGCGCGGGAACGGCCACGCGGAAGAAACGATAAGAGCCCCCACATTCTGCTCAACGACCAACTTCCGATACATCTCCGGAAACCGGAGATCGTAGCAGATACTGAAGCCAAACCGCAGATCGCCAACGGCAAAACTTGCGAAAGCGTCGCCTGAAGCAAAACACTTTTGTTCTTCAACGGGTGCAACCGCATACAGATGCGTCTTGCGATATTTCGCAGCGATTTTGCCGTGTTGATCAACAAGAACCAGGGAATTGTAAATTGAAGCGCCATCGCGCTCTGATACGCCGCACACGATGGCAATGGAAAGGTTCGCGGCGATTTCCTGAAGTTCAGGGATGAAACCACTCGTCCAGGAATTAGCATGAGCTTGTATTACGGGCATCGAGTAGCCCGTATCGCTCATTTCCGGAAAAACAATCAGCTCCACGCCAGCGTCTCTGCCGCGACGACAAAAGTCGCGAACCTTGAGCAGATTGGCTTTTGGATCGCCGAGCGAACAACAAATCTGAGCGGCCGCAACCTTCATATGAATCCGCCCACTAAATACGCAAAAGGACGCCAAATCTCATATACGACCATTCAGCGCCTGTTTTCCCTCGGTCCGTTTTGCGTTTTCGAGGGCTAAGCACATTAGAAACATAAGAACCGCGGGAAAACAGTTACAAACGCACCTGCTGCGCGTCTTTAGCTGGAATCCAACCGCGCAGGTTATTCGGTAACCCTGCATAGATCCAATCCCCACGGGTGCTCAAGATTTTGACTTCACTGCCAGATGGCAACGCCAGGATGCTGTTCGCAGTATCCGCAGTTGCAAGACGCGCTTGGACGTTCTTGCCCGTTACTATGGCCAGGGCGCTTCCATTGCTCCCGCGTTCGAGTGTATACACAGCGTAGATCGCCACGGCGCTGACCAGCAGGCAAAATATTAACGAGGCGATCAATGTGGCCGATCTGCGACGCGCAAAGATCAACATGACCGTCGCAAACATTGCGAGCCAAAAAGCGATAGCCGCTGCGATGCTGTACTGATCAACACTGGCAAATTGGAAATAACGTTCCGGCCAGCTTTGCTGTAGCTCAAGCGCGTGCGCCTCGTCACGCGCGATCTGCAAGTTGGCTATGGCTTCAGGGTGATGTCGCTCCAAGGCAAGCGCGCGTTCGTAGTTTAAAACAGCCTGCCCAAAGTCGCCGACACGAAAATAGGCATTGCCAAGATCGTAAAATAGATTTGCGCTCCATTGCCCCGCACGAGCGAGTGCCTCGTACCTAGAGATCGCTTCTTTGAAGTGTCCTTGCGCATAATCCTGGTTTGCTTTTGTGAAGTCGCCTTCTGCTTGCCCAAACGAAGATACTGTCGATACGGCGCCGCAAAGAATTGCAATAAAACAGGCGGACAGTTTCATCTTAAATTCTCAATCAACTCCAGCACTTCTCGCCGGCTTTCAGGAGAAACTTTTCCGGGACCGTTATGCGCTCCGCTGTATTGCCATTCGTCGCTTTGCTCGAACAATCGGCGGAGCCGGTCACGTGAATCGCTATTAAGTTTGAAAGTGTCTGCCGCAGTCTCGACATCCACTATGTTTGGATCGATGCGGCGATTGCCTGACGCCAGAGCGGCTTTTAAGCGAACGACTCTGGATGCTTCGGCATAATATTCTCGGGGTGACACATCGTTGCGATGTAGCTTGTGCATCAGATCAGTCGTTTCATGTCGCAGCGCAGCGACACGTTGCGCCTCACGATTATCAATTCTTGTCCGGCGAATTTTCCAACCTGCAAATCCAACTAACGCGAGCAACGGAATCAATTGTGCAGCCCAGAAAACTCTTTGTGTGTAAATCGGCGCAAACGATTCCGCTGTCCGGGGCCGTTCGGTCAACTGATAAAGAATATCCTGCTGCTTGGTTGCAGTCGGGACGGGCGGACGTGCTGTCCCCGTCGGCGGAGTCGGTGCCGCCGACTGGGCCGCACCCGCGTTTTGCGCAACCGCCGCGCCTCCCTGCACATTGAGCGGAATCGGCTCGCTGTGCAGTGTCACATATTGTTGCTTCACCGGGTCAAAGTAAGAGAACGCGAGCAGCGGTAGCCCCTGCTTTTTCTCGTTGGGTGAAAGCACCATCTCAAAAGTTTTGGTGCCACTGAGACCGACCTCATCGTCCTGCTTGAACTTGGACGATGGCGGATATTTGTGCCAACCGCGCTCGTCTTCAATGACTGGCGCATTGACGCGGTCAAAATTTCCGCGGCCAGAAAGTGTAGATGTGACGGTGATGGGATCACCTACCTGCAGGCTCTTTGGGTTCGCGTCCGTCGCCATTGTGAAATTTCCAATTGCACCCGAAAAGCTGGGGGGCGCATTTTTTGGCAATGGCTTTACTTCGAGTGCCACAGGTTCACTCTTGATCTCTACTTCGCGGCGCTCCCCAAGTTGACTGAACGGATTCGAGAAGAATGGATCGGAGAATGGGTCATCTTGATCGAACAGGTCGAAAGGCGAACGCGGACGTGAGCGTGGCGCGCTCTGCCTGCGAGGAACGACAACTTGCGCCTTCGCTTTCACCGGCCCGATTTCAAATTTTCCCGCGCGCGCCGCGGCGATTGCAGTTTTAAACGTCACCACCTCATAAGGTCTCCCACTGATCGTTTCAGTATTTTCCCCGGACTGCTGCAACTTCTGCGCGGTAAATCCTTGACCAGTGATTTCCGGCGGTTCGACGAGTCGCGGGCGAACGCGCGGATCAAATCCCATTCGGACCTGAACCGGAACGATCTCACCCACGTACGCAGTCTTGCTTGGTACGATCAACTCCGCGAAAACCAGGCTGCTTGCGCTGGCTGCCGCTGCGTCACGGCCGGGCCGGGTGCCAGACGAACGACCGGGCGAATCCGCGACGTTTAATGTCAGCGCCGGTGTACGCAGCGAATTGTTTCCGACGTGAATGGTTTGAGGCGGGATGGTGAATCTTCCCGCTCTCAACGGCATTACAGTATAATCATATATCACACTGGAGGTTAAGTTGAGATTGTTCATCTCGATGCGTTGTGACGTTCCCGTTCGCC
>Ga0066710_100007438_pt1 | contig 10456 bp, 6 predicted proteins | sample GraSoiAngelo_159_FD_79666 | JGI IMG/M metagenome (GOLD analysis project Ga0066710, IMG submission 79666) | Grasslands soil microbial communities from the Angelo Coastal Reserve, California, USA - 14_1009_16_40cm | ecosystem: Environmental > Terrestrial > Soil > Grasslands | place: USA...
ACTTCCTCTCCAACTCCTCTGCCAGCGCCAGACGGGCGCGTTCCCAATCCTCCGGGTTATGGTTCCAGTCTCCCTTCTCACCATAGTGCTTCTGTGTTTTATGTAAGGCACTAGACAAGACGGTCTGGACGATCTGTTCAGCCTGGTGGCGCCCGTCGCGATTCTTTTCTAATAGAAGACGAAGATACTCGTAATCCTGAGAACCGCGCCGGAAGGACTTCAACCGAATGCTGGTGATTGGCTCGGGCACGCCTGGCTTCGCCGGGTAACAAAGGTAGCCGGTACCATTCAGTGTTTTGCCCGGATCTGTCGTGGAATCGGGATCCACCCAGGGATCCTTAGATTGACCGTAATACATGATTTCCCAATAGACACATCCTTGCAGCCCGTACTTCCAGGCGATCCACGGCCAAGTGCGAAAACCAATGCCCTCCTCATCAATATGAACTGCACCCACACTGGGTTCCCGGTTTTGGTAAAACCAGGCTTCCTCATAATGGGGCGGCCCGCAGCGAGGCAGTAACACGTCGAAATTGGTCCGTCGAAAATCTCCGGTGCAGCACCAGATGTCGACCACATCACCCAGCAGGCGAATAATCTTCGAGGTGTCCCATCCCCGGATAAATTGCCCAATGGTATTTAATTGGTTTAAATCCGTCCGATATCTGAGCTGCCGTGTTTTGCTGCGTTTGAGCAGCTCCCCATAATACTGAATCTGGTCAAAAGCCCGTTCTGTCTTGGGCTCGTCCATGCCTTGATAAAAAACAATCAGTTGAGTCTTGCTCCAGCCTTTGCCATTAAAATGTTTCTCGAAATCAGCAAACATGGCGATCACCGACTGGTTGTAACGTTCCGTCTCGGCATATTTGCCGTCCATGGGCCAGGCGTGCCCATCCAAAACCTCAAAAGGCAGGACCATGTGAACCAGGGGCATGCCTTCGCCGGGCCCTATATATCCGTATTTCGACGTGAAGGCTTCGCCGGTTAGGTACTTCGCCATGTCGCGATCGTACTCATCCCAGAGACCCCGCATCTGGCTCCCTTCTCCTTTCACCTTGGGAGCAAAATAAAGCTCGCTCACGGTCAGGCGGTGCCTTTGAGCCATCTGGTAGTAACGCAACTTGGCCTCTGGCCTTCGAAGTGAGATACCTCCGTAGTTGTTAAGATCAGCAGCAAGGTGGAACTTGTCCGAAAGTTCGAAGTTCTTAACCAGAAGCTGGATACTTAGATCCTTCTTGAACCTCTGGGCTTGAACCGTAAGTTTGCCCCGGTAGATCCCGGGCTTGGCAAATTTCGGAATGTAGACGTCGATCCAAAAGGTCTGATTCTTTTGGCCGGGAACCTCGTTTAGTCTGTCGGGAATTTGAAAGGGTTGACCATAGCCAGCGCCCGAGTTGATTGGGACTAAGGCATCCGGATACCATCCCAATCCCAGTGCGTGGCCTGCACTGGCGGTGGTCTCATCGGTTGTCTTCCTGGTGATCTGGACATACCACTCCCGGAAAATTTCAATATGACTTTTGGACGGAATAACGGTCTTCGTTTTTGATTCTCGCAAATCGCTGACCGAGACTTTAATCTGGCGTAGATCCTCTGACCCTAAAATAAGCTGGAAAGCCACTACTTCATTGCGCCCGCCAAAGAGACGGACCAGATTCTGTTTGCGGTCCCAGACCAGATTTTGATTGCGGTAATCGCCCTTCAAATCCCCTCGGTAGACTTTATTATCCTCATAAGCCGCGCCCGTCTCAGGATTGATTCGAATACACTCGCCGATTGCCCAAACGTCTATTGCAGCCTGGGCGGGCAAAGTCAAAAAAGGTAAAAGGAAAAAGGCAAAAGGTGAACGGGAAGAGACCACCGGTTGCAGCAACCAAATGCTCACTTTTGCCTTTTTCATTTTTCCTTGTTCCTTATTTTCCCATTCCTGGAACTACCACGCTCTTGGTCGATTTCCAACGGGCTGTGGTCTCCAGCGCTTCCGTGGTTTTTTCCAGTGGGAAGCGATGAGTCACCAACTGTTCAAAAGGAAATCGATCCCCCCGGGCTTGCAAGAACTCTAACGCCTGGCGCATATGGCGTGGCTCACTGCCCCAGGAACCATAAATCGCCAGTTGTTTACGCGTAATGTGGTGAGGATTGAGCAGCACGGGTCCGGCATCTCCATAATGTCCCAGCACCAGGAACCTGGCACCGTCTCGACACAGCTCCAATCCTTCGGGGACCGCTTCAGGCGATCCCACACATTCGATGACCACGTCAGCTCCGAAGCCCCGAGTCAGTTGGCGTACTCTTTCGATTCGATCCTGGGACCGGCTGACTTCTTCGATATTAATACACTCGTTCGCCCCGAAGCTTCGAGCTGTCTTCAGTCGATGTTCCGGACCTCCAATCACAATGGCTTTGCTTGCTCCGTGATCCAGGGCGAGGGCCAGAGCGGCTAATCCTACGGGGCCCATGCCTTGAATCACGACGACATCGTGCCAGTCAATACCCATCCGTTCGATCCCGTGAATCGCTGTCACCAGAGCGCAGCCCGCACCAATGACTCGCTCGGTCGATAGGGCTTCCGGCAACCTGAAAATCGCCGAGCCTGGGCGCAAGTAGATGTACTCCGCGTAGCCTCCGTTGCAGTGAGGTGGCTCTTCACAATTATAGGAAATGCCATAAGCTTTACGATTCAAACAGCGCGTGGGCTGCCGCTTCTCTTTGCAGTAAAAACATTGGCCGCAAGCCAACGAGGAACTCCAGGTGACGCGATCGCCTGCCTGCAATGGCAAGCCTGTCCAATCCTGCCTGAGCGAGTCGCCTAATCTTTCTATCCGTCCTACGGTTTCATGACCTAAAATGTTGGGCCGGGGGATGGGTAACTGACCTTTCCAGAGATGGATGTCTGTCCCGCAGACTCCTGCCATCTCCACTCGAACCAGAGCCCCCAAAGGCTCGAGGGAGGTCGGCAGAGGGTATTGGTGCATTTCCAGGGGCGATTGGAATTCCTTGAGGACGGCTGCCTTAAAGATAGTTGGCATAAGACCTCGCTGCCATTATTCTTAACTACCATTGATTATCAATTCAGCACATAATCATAAATCAGATGACCCGTTATTCATTGAAGAAAGATATGCATAGTGGAAACGAAAATTGTCTCGTTCACCTGACTTCTTATGCCTTCTAGCCAACCCTTTAATCAAGCTTTGGAAATTCTTTCAAACCTCGTTCGCATTAATTCAGTCAATCCCAGCCTGGTTCCGGGAGGCGCCGGAGAAAGCGAGATTGCGCAATTCCTCGCTGCCTTCTTAAAGCAGCAGGGTATTCCAGCCGAGCTGCAATCGGTGGCGCCGGACCGCTTCAACGTGGTGGCCATAGTGCGAGGAGTCAAACCCGGGCCGAGAGTTTTGTTGAATGGTCACTTGGATACGGTGAGCGTGGAAGGGATGAATTCCCCTTTGGAACCGATTCAAAGAGAGGGGAAAATATATGCTCGTGGCGCTCAGGATATGAAAGGGGGCCTGGCTGCTGCTATCGCGGCGCTGTTGATTCTTTCCCAGAATGTTCAACAGCTCTCCGGCGAGGTGGTTCTGGCAGCGGTGGCGGACGAAGAGGACCAAAGTTTAGGCACTCAATTTTTCCTCAGCGAATGGCCTGCGACAGCGCCGTTTCAGTTCGCGCTGGTTCTCGAACCCACAGATCTCAAGGTGTGCAGCGCCCACAAGGGCTTTGCCTGGCTGGAGATCACCACTCACGGTATGGCGGCGCATGGAAGCCGTCCTTGGGATGGGGTAGACGCCATTCGATCCATGGGGGCCATTCTTCAAGAATTAGAGCTGCTCGACCGCCGTTTACAGTCCCAATTGAGCCATCCCCTGCTCGGATCAGGCTCACTGCATGCTTCCATCATTCAAGGCGGGCGCGAATGGAGCAGTTATCCTGATCGCTGTGTTTTGAAATACGAAAGAAGAACCATTCCCAAGGAATCGGCGATGACCGTAGAAGAAGAACTATCGGCCATCCTGGCAAAACTCAAGGAAAGCAACCCTCGGTTCAAGGCAGAAGCTCGACTGGTGTGCTCGCGATCTCCCTTTGAAGTCAACCGTGAGCACCCTACCCTGTGCCGGTTTTATGAATTTGCCAAATCCAAACTTCCAGAGCTAGTCGACTGGGGCGCGGTGTCCTTCTGGACGGACGCTGCCCTGCTATCCGAAGCTCAAATCCCAGCGCTCGTCTTCGGCCCCAGAGGCGCCGGTTTGCATTCCTTGGAAGAGTACGTCATTGCTTCCGACGTCATTTCCTGTGCTGAAATCGTTCATGACTTTGTCCTGGCAGGTAGCGAGCAGCCTCAGACCCACTGAGGGTCGCGTCTTGTAAGCAGTTGACCCTCTCCCGTCTTCCACCGCCGTCGCTTCGGTCACCGCTCTCCCCAAGGATCCCCAAGGAGGGGGCTGCCGATCAAGAGTTTGTGGCTTACAGTCTATGTTTCCTGTCAAACCCGCTCTGGTCGCCGCGCGGAGCGCGCCTCCCACATTCTTAACTTAAAACCTATAGGGTGAGGGGACGCTTTGGACAATGTGACCGATTCTTGACCTTTTTCGGCAGCAAGTCATCCTAGGTCTTCTCCAGCGCCGTAATTCGTTCCATTACGGTAGGGTGCGAATAATAAAAGAAGCTATAAAGAGGATGCGGAGTGAGATTGGAGAGATTGTCTTTGGTGAGTTTGACCAATCCCTTGATCATGGGCTCGGTTGCTCCGATGGCCTCGACAGCAAAGCGATCTGCCTCGAACTCGTGTTTCCGCGACAACATGGACAACAGCGGCTCCAAAAAGAACAGGAACGACCCGGAAGCCTTGACGAAGATGAAGAGAGCCGCATAAGAAGAAGGCGTCTTAAATCCAAATGCCTCGTAGAACCAAGGCGCACGAATTATGAGAGAAAGAACGTACAGGCCCAGCAGTGAGGTGCCCAGCCCCAACAGCAACCCTGTCCGAACATGCTTCTTAAGATTATGACCCATCTCATGGGCCAGTACAGCCACCAGCTCAGATTCACTCAGAGAGTTCACCAATGTATCGAATAAAACGATACGACGAAATTTTCCCATTCCGGCAAAGAAGGCGTTCGAATGAGCCGAACGCTTGGATCCGTCCATGGTGAAAACTCCCGACATCTTAAACTTGACCTTCTGTGCGATAGCCCTGATGCGCTCTTTTAAGCTACCCTCTTCCAGCGGGGTCAGCTTGTTAAAGAGAGGCACAATAAAAACCGGGAAAAGCGACGTAATGAAGAGTTGGACGGCTGCCAGCAGAACCCAGACATACAACCACCAGAGACTGTGAATATAGTGATCCATGAACCACAACACGGCGGAAAGCACGGGAACACCAATGGCAAGGGAGAGCAGAAGCCCTTTAACAAAATCCGTCAACCAAAGCTTAAGGGTCATTTTGTTGAACCCATATCTCTGCTCGATCACAAAGGTCGAATAGAGAGTGAATGGCAAAGAGATCAAATAAAAAAGGGCCGACATGACAGCAAAATAGATGAGCCCCGTTGCGACGGAAGAGCGCCCGAAAGATCGAGCCCAGAAATCAACGTTCCCAAAGAAACCAGAAAGGATCATGGCCCAAAAAATGGGAATCTCTACCAGAGAGCTGATGACCCCGAGTCTAGCCTTATCCCGCGTGTAACGAATGCTTTTCTGGTATTCTTCCAGGGTAATCTTGTCTCGAAAATAGCTTGGCACTTCCTTCTCATGCCGCCGGACAAAATTTAGATTCAGAAAGGTGAGGCAGTACTCGAGAAGGTGCTCGGCGGCGAAAAAGATAGCAAACAGAATCAGGAACCAGTTCATCGTGTCCCCTTCATGATTACACGTTCACACACTAAACGCTCAGGTGTCAATTCCAAGATATTATCGTTTGGCGGTGTATGGGTAGATTCGCCTTGCTCATGTCAACATAGGGACAGAAAGGACTGAGCCGCCGCAGCCGAAGAATGCAAAGAAAGAGCTTGGCTAAAAAGTCCGTCCTTCAATTTTTTTCATGGTTAGTTCTCCAGTCTGCATTCTTCCCGGCTGGGAGCCTGACTGCAGAAAATCAAGTGATTCCAGAAACAACGGCCCCCTTTTATAAGGCTGAGATGATTTTTCCACTCGAGCCCTGGCACAACCATGCCTCGTGCCTCGTGGAGTTGCCGAATGGAGATCTGCTGATCTGTTGGTACAACGGCTCCGGAGAACAAGAAGCGGACGACGTCAAGATACTGGGTGCACGCAAAGTCAAAGGCGAGACAGCATGGCGGCCGCGCTTCCTCATGGCCGACACTCCCAACTTTCCCGATCTCAATCCCTGTATGATAATCGATCCCCAAAAGCGCCTCTGGCTTTTTTGGCCAGTCATTCTGGCCAACGAATTCCACACGGCTTTGATGAAATACCGCATTTCAACAGACTGCCAGGATCCAGATCGTCCACCGCAATGGGGATGGAATGACAATATGCTCTTTATCCCTGAGAATTTTTCGCAACAGACAAGGGAGGCAATGGATAGGTACCTAGTCAACAAAGACCTTGCCTCAGTAGCTTCTCAGGAATTCAAACGTCTTCGGGAAAAGGCTTCCGACAAGATGTTCAATCGGCTGGGGTGGATGACTCGGGCTCATCCGACGGTTCTACCCACTGGCCGTTTGATTGTTCCTCTGTATTCCGACGGATGGTCCTTTTCACTCATGGCCTTTAGCGATGATTGGGGCAAAACCTGGAGCACCAGCTCTCCTCTGGTAGGCGCAGGCAACATCCAGCCCAGCATCGCTCTCAAAAAAGACGGCACCCTGGTGGCTTACATGAGGGATAATGGTCCCCCGCCAAAACGTCTTCACATGAGCAGCTCTTCAGACCAGGGTCTCACCTGGACTCCTGTGGTGGATACCGATCTCCCCAATCCAGGTTCAGGCTGCGAGGTCATCAATATGAAGGAAGGTCTATGGGCCCTGGTTTACAACGACACGGAAGAGGGGCGACATAGCTTGGCGGTCTCCATTTCCGATGATGAAGGCAAGCGTTGGAAATGGACACGCCATTTGGAGTTGGACCCTCGAGCGGCACGACCGGGGTCCTTTCATTATCCATCGATCATTCAAACCCGAGATGGTCTATTACACGTCAGTTACAGTTATTTCCTCAATCACCTGCCCGAAGGACAGCCGCGCAAGTCGATCAAGCATGCGGCCTTCAACTTGGCCTGGGTGAAAGAAGGAGACAAGGACAAATGATCCCAAAATCCGAAGTTGTAATCAATACCAAGACATCAAGAACACAACGTTTTGGCACAACCAGAAAAACAAACCGCAGAGACGCGGAGACGCAGAGAGAAAATGTTTAGAACGCAGATCCACGCAGAGCAGGCAGATGTTGGACTTAACTACAAGAAAACTATCGTGAATCTTCTGGTCCATTTATGTCCACTCAAATACGGGCACATAAAATCTGCTGTCGACCCTGCTATTGATGAAAACTCCAATCCTGTCTGCTTGGTGGCCTAAAAAACCGTAACTTCTGTTTTTCTGGAAAGATTTCGTGGTTGATCGACGGGCATGTTTGGCACGGTGGCTGGAAACTCTCCATTGCCTTGGATCTCCTGGGTTCATGGGTTGAAACTTTGAGTATGACACCATCGATCTGCGTTTGCCAGCGTTCATCTGCGTTCAAGAGTTTTCTCTGCGTCTCCGCGCCTCTGCGGTTAGTTTTTTGGTTGCAGCCACAGGCTTAGCCTCGTCTTTCAGGATAATGGGATTATTTCGATTTGATCTCCGTCCAATAACGGTCATAGAGGAGCAAAACCTCTCCGAGGTCTTCGATAGTTTCGCATTTTTCTAAGTCCTTTGTGTCTGGGAAAAGGACCCGATTATTGATCAGCCACTTGGCAATGTAAGGAACCGCAGCGCGATTGGCTACTGCATAGCCCGTATAATTTGCGATGGCAGCTGCCGTGTCGGGCTCCAGCATGTAGTTGATGAACTGGTGAGCCAGTTCCTTGTGGGGAGCGTCGGCGGGAATGCAAAAGTTATCAATGAACAGGGTAGTCCCCTCTTGAGGAATGGAATATCCAATGTTTGGATTGTCCCGGGCTACTTTGAGAATTTGGCCGTTCCAACCCAGGATCAACCAGGCATCACCAGAAGCCAAAATCTCCTGAAAGTTCGAACTGTTGTAAGCTCGAACGAGCGGTTTTTGTAGTTCGAGGAGCCTCTTGGCTTCCTGTATTTCGGAAATTTCCCGGCTGTTCAGCGAAAATCCGGCCATTTTCAAGGCCACCCCAAAATTCTCCCGCATATCGTCCAGCATCACTATCTTGTTCTTGTATTTTTCGTCCCACAAAATCTTCCAACTTTCCACGGGCTCCTTGATGAAGTCTTTGCGATAGCCAATCCCAGTCGTTCCCCAGATGTAAGGCACAGAGTAGCGGTTTCGGGGATCAAAGGATTTGTTAAGAAATTGAGGATCCAGACTCTTCTCAAAGTTGGGTAATTTGTCTTTGTCAATTGGACTCAGCAGCCCTCGATTGATAGCGATGTGTACCGCATAGTCGCTGGGAACAACCACATCATAGCCGGTGTTCCCCGCTTGCAATTTGGCCAACAAGGCTTCGATGGAATCGTAGAGATCGAATACCACCCGAGCGTTAAAGCGCTGTTCAAAAACCTTCAGCGTATCAGGCGCCAGGTAAGCAGACCAGATGAATAGGTTCAGGGTCTGGCGTCGCTCCCGGCTGGAACTCAAAGTGGGCCACCACAACGGGCTGCTTATCACAGCAATGGCAAGACAGAAACCTAGCAGGGCTTTGCGCAGGCGAAGAGTAGAAGTTTGAAGAAAATGTGTGAGAAGAACCGCCATAAGCGTCACTACCAACAAAACGGTGCAGACGGCATTAATCTCAGGCGTGATGCCTTCTTTGACCATCGAATAAATTTGTAAAGGCAGCGTGGTGTTACCGACCCCCGCAACGAAGGAGGTGATCACGTAATCGTCCAAAGAAATGGTAAAGACCATCAAGGCTGAAGAGACGATGGCTGGGATAAGGTGTGGCAGGATGACACGAAAAAAGACTACGCCGCCGGAAGCCTGAAGATCCATGGCCGCTTCCACCAGGCTTTGGTCCAGCCGCTCCATACGCGATCGAATCAGCAGAATCACATAGGACAGGCTAAACGCCACGTGCGTTAGCACAACCGTCAAGAAGCTCAAACGGATTCGGACCAATCCGTAAAAGGCGGCAAAGGCCACAGCCAGGACGATTTCCGGAATCAGCAGAGGGAGCAGGACCAGGAGTTCGAAAAGGGGACCAGCCCTTTTAATCCCGCGCGAGAAGCCTACGCCGGCAGGGATGCCAATCGTCAAGCTGGCAACAGTTGTCCAGAACGCCACCCAAAGACTATTGGCTAGAGAGTCCAACATTCGGCTATCAGCGCTCAGGATTCGGTACCAGAGGGTGGTGAAACCCTCCCAGTCCACCATCAAACGCGATTGGTTGAAGGAGAAGAGAACCAGCACCAAGAGAGGAAGGTAAAGGAAAGCAAAGACCGTTAAGGTGGCAAGAAACAGTTGAGGATGATGAATCTTCTTCGAGAAAGCCATCAAAGAATCCGCAGCTCGGCACTCCGCTTGGTGGTTCTGTAACTTATGACCAAAAGCGCAAGAACCACAACAGTCAATAAAAAGGCAACGGCGGAGCCAAAGGGTTGATCGCGAACTACGGCAAATTGGCTCTGAATAAGGTTCCCCACCATCATGCTCTTAGCTCCGCCTAAGAGATCCGGAGCTATAAAAGCGCCTAAAGAAGGGATGAAAACTAAAATCACTCCAGCCCAAATGCCAGACCGGCTCAGCGGGACCAGCACCCTGAAAAAAGTCTTCCAGGGGGAACAACCTAAGTCGGCAGATGCCTCCAAAAGCGATTTTTCCATCTTTTCTAGAACAGTGTACAGCGGCAGGATCATAAAAGGCAGCTCTCCGTACACCAGGCCCACCAGGATGGCAAAGTTATTGTAGAGCAGATTGAGAGGGGTGCTAATGATTCCCCATTCAACCAAGCGGTTATTGATGAGACCCTCTGTGCGAAGGATAATGATCCAGGCATAGGTCCGAATGAGAAAACTGGTCCAGAAAGGCAAAGTCACCAAGAATAAGAGGAAATTCTTGATGAAGGCGGATCTTTGAAGGGCTATGAAATAGGCCACCGGGAACGCTAGGATGAGGCATAAAAGAGTGGTAGCCGCAGCCAAACCCAACGAGCGAAAATAGATGAGACCATAGAGAAGTTCGAGAGATCGCAAATAATTGGAGAGGCTGAAGCGGAGATCGATACCCCCATAAGTTTGGCGGCGTGACAGACTGAAAACCAAAATGATGAGCAAAGGTAATCCGATGCTGAACACCAGCCAGACAAAGGCAGGCATGATCCAAA
>Ga0066710_100007439_pt1 | contig 10455 bp, 9 predicted proteins | sample GraSoiAngelo_159_FD_79666 | JGI IMG/M metagenome (GOLD analysis project Ga0066710, IMG submission 79666) | Grasslands soil microbial communities from the Angelo Coastal Reserve, California, USA - 14_1009_16_40cm | ecosystem: Environmental > Terrestrial > Soil > Grasslands | place: USA...
GCACCAGAGTTCGATCATCAAGAGGAGCCATGGAAACACCCAACTTGATCGGCCGCTCAGAAACTGTCGCACATGCCATTCTACGACTTGGGGACGGAACACTCCTCGTCGTTGCACCGTGGCCGACGAAAGACGGTCCAGCAACACCCCGCGAAGCGGCCCCTGCAACCATGCGGCAAATGGCATGCTAAATCCCCGCTTCACCTGCTCATCGATTCCGGGCGGCAAAAGATCACGCCCTGCATCAATCAACACCCGTTTCACACCGGTTTCACGATACGTCCCGCGCACGTTTCTGCCGCTCAGAATGGCGGCTCCCACTTTACTTTCATCCGGCAGTGATAATGCGAGATCGGACAGAGTCGGGTCCAGAAATGGCACCCGAACTTCTAGGCTATGCGACATAGAGACGGCATCAATATCTCTTAGCAACTGGTTCTGCGTATAGCCTCGAAGACAGAGCGCGGTGACACGGTCGACTGCCGACCCACCGGCTAACTCATCTCCACAGGCCATGACTGTCTCCGGCGTTGGCGCCCCACGGCTGTTGTATTCCCAATCAGACGATAGTACAGCAGCGGCACCGCTCGGCCCAAAGATCTGATACTGGCGCCGGTAGTGAGGAAGAAACGCTCCCAGGGTTCGCAACCGGTCCACAATCTTCCCAATCGGGCTCGAGACCGTTCGATCGAGCCACTTGTGCCTCGCGACGGAGCCCACAAATGCCTGCACTTCGACGCGAATTCCCCCTCGGGATTTCAGCGCATCGAAGCGCGCCATTTCTGCATACCACGGATACCCCGCAAACAGTTCATCCCCGCCGGTCCCGGATACCGCCACAGTCACCAATTCTCGCGCCGCCATCGAGACAAGGTAGGCATTGATGCCGTCTATGGAGGGCTGATCCAACGCATATGCCATGTGATCCAACCGGTCTCGCACCTCATGTCCGGTCACGACCACCCGCGTGTGATCACTTCCGATGAACTGCGCCACCCGCAAGGCATCATCCGTTTCATCGAGATCGGTGCCCTCTGACCCAAATCCAACAGAGAACGTCTTGAGACGGCTTGCCCCATGCCGAGCCATAAGTGCTGCCGTAATGGCGGAATCGATGCCGCCGCTGAGAAATGCCCCGATAGGAACATCACTGACCATCTGCGAGGCCACCGTTTCTTCGAGCGCATTACGCAACATTCGCACTTGCTCCGGATACGGCTGCGTCCGCATGGACGCCATTCGATTTCGCTGCAAATGGGTGTAGGGGTGTATATTAATCTCCCCCTCTTCATAGACCAGGAGATGCCCAGGCAAGAGCATCTCAACCCCTGGAATGATCGACCGTGGTTGCGGGACGGAGCCGTGGGTAAGCAGCAATCGCAACGAAACTGGGTCGATTCGCCTTTCGACCAGCCCGCTGGCGATGAGACCCTTCAACTCGGACGCGAATGCCAATGATGAGCCAAGGCGCGCGAACAGCAAGGGTTTAATCCCGAAGTGATCTCTGACCAGCAAGAGACGCGGCTGCAGCAGTCGTCGATCGTATATGGCCAGAGCAAACATGCCACGAACATGCATTGCGAAATTGAGCCCGTATTCCTCGTAGAGATGCAGCACAACCTCCGTATCGGACTCCGTGGAAAATAAATATCCTTGCCGACGGAGCCGCTCGCGCTCCTCACGATAGTTGTACGCTTCCCCATTGTATGTGATCCATACCGATTGTTCGGCATTTGACATCGGCTGATGGCCGCCGGCACTTGTATCAATGATCGCAAGTCGCGTGTGGCCCAAGGCTATCCCTTCTTCCTCAAAAATTCCCCAATCGTCCGGCCCACGATGGTGCATCGCTTTGATCATTCTGGCCACACCTTCAACCGCCGCAGGCCCAACGATTCCGCATACTCCACACATCTCAGCAGTGAACTCCGGATGAGCTTAAATATTGTGGATGTCCACGCCCATAGCGCACCAACAGCACCTCGCGTAACTGCGCGAGTACCAGAGGTAGGTTGTTCGACCACAAACCAACCTCTTCCAAATAAATGGATCTAACGCACTAACTGAAGGAGATAGGTACTACCGAAATTCGTTCCCTGTGCCTCATCAGAGCATCGCCAATAGAACATAGATTGACTGTCCCCGCAAAGGGCGAAAATAAGTTAGCCCGCATCCCAGCAGAATCATAAAACACACCTGCAACCCACGAGAAAGCGTCCAGCAAAACCATTTCCGCCACAAACCAGGACCACCAAAACGATCATGAACCCAATGCCATGAATAATATGAATGGTTTTCGAGGAGTAAGGGCTCATAACTCACTCGTTCTATTTTCATCCCAAGCCGTTGAGCTGCCGCCTCAAGTGTTCGCAATCGCCAGCGTGTAGCATGATGCGGCGGCATGTTGTGAATGCAGGGATGGATAAAGGCTATCGGACCGTCTTGATTCGGCACCGATATTCCAATTTTTCCTCTCGGCTTCAAAAGCGTACGGAGTCTGGCAAGAAATTCAAGTGGTACTTCGACATGTTCGAGCACATGAAAGGCAAAGACTCTGTCGAATTCTGCCTTGCATGTCAAAAATGCTTCATCGAACGGAACCACGCTGAGTCCCTTTGCTCGAGCTTGATCTATCGCCGCCGTGTTGTATTCGGCCCCAGCGACTCGGCTAACATGAGGCCGAACCTTAGCTAAGAAATTTCCTGGCCCACAACCCATCTCAATCACAGCGTGGTCAATCTCGACATCCTTTATCGCCTCATCGAAATCCCATTTGTCGGCCGAGTATCCGAACGCCGATTCGCCCTGTGCACCGAACAGGTTGTAGCTCTCGACGTAAAACTGAGGTGTACCAATGATTGGAGGCAGAAAGATTTCTAGGCGGCAGTTATCACAGGCATACAACGCCGTTGAGGGAGATTGACGGCGATGCTCTTCGATAGTCTGAGGTGAGAACCGGATTGGCGACCAAAGCGTAAATAGTTCATCGACACTGTATACAGCATCGGATTGGACGAGCTGCCCACTGCAAACAGGACATTTCGGAGATTGAGTTCCCTGTTCGTTTTGCTGAAAGACCGTCCCCTTCACTTCTGAACCGTAAAGGCGATGCCATTCCATCCGAACGAGAGCAGTTGCTGAAGTCCTAGGCCGGGGTTGCGGTCAAGCCATTCTCGAACGGCTCGTTGCTGACCGAAGTCAGGCAGATTACGAAAGCAGCGCCAGTCGTCAAACGCAATTACTGAACCGGGACCCATTCGCCCTGTCAAATAATCAAGAACGGGAATGGTCGATTCATAAAGGTCGCAATCAATCCAGGCAACGGCGATGCGATCCACCCCGTGCGAGGTCGCGGCCTCTCCCGTCAACGTCTTATCGAACCACCCCTTTACAGTCCGGACACGCGAGAGATTCACCCCGTTGCGCCTTAAATTGCGAATAAAGTCCTCTTCAGAACAGGAAAATTGCCTCTCATAAAAGTGGCTTGAATAACCATCTGTTGCGTCGATGCCCTGCGGCTTCGGCAACCCCTCAAAGGAGTCGAAGGCAACAAATCGCATGGGAGGAAAATACGAGGCCATCATTTTAAACGCATGCGAGAAAGTCGCACCTTGATACACGCCGAACTCACAGTAATCGCCGGGAATTTGGGCGCCAATTAAGTACTCCGTCACCTGCTCGATTGCATAATACCGGCGGTTGAATGAACGATATTCCAACTGTTCAATGCGACGATACACTCCGTGCAAAAAAAGCTTTTGGATGGGATGGCGGATCGTCTTCAGCACCGCACGCAGACCCGGATTCTGAATCAGCAGCTTCATTTTCTAATCACACCGCTTCAAGGACTTGGCAAGAGAACTCACAGGCGTACACCCCTGGGAATGGGGCCGCATACAGAATATCCTCCCTGACGGCCTCCATCTTAAACGTCGTGGCGTATCGAATTCCGTCGATGTCGGCGACGTTCAAAATTCCCAGCCATAGCCCAACGGTATAGAGATCCCGTTTGAGCCGAACATTCTTGAGCAGGAACCGAATAGTCTTTCGTTCTTTGGCTAACAGGCTTACTGACTGTCCTTTGAGTAAGGTATTGGCGTCTATGAGTCGATTGCCCAACTCGTCATACACTATCAGAGCGGTGGTTACGGAGCTGATCTGCTCTCTGGCTTCGAGCGTGATTTCAAACTCAAGATCGCACCCAGTCTCCGGAAAGGGAAGCCGCGCCCCATCTTGCCCTCGCGCCTGTAAGTGAATTGACAGAAATCTGGCATCGCCTGTTCCGTAGCGTTCAACTTTCGTCAAATCAGTCTGACCGAAGCTTTCGTCTTGGTAGGTATTTTGGTACTCGCTCACAACTTCCATGGGCTTCCCATCCGAAACGATCCGCCCAGAGGTCAGGAGTATGCAGCGATTCGCCAGACTCAGAATGGTTGCCATATTATGGCTTACCAATAGGATTGTCCGTCCTTCGGCTGCGACATTGTCCATCTTCGCGAGACATTTTTTCTGGAATTGGATATCGCCGACTGCCAAAACCTCGTCAATGACGAGAATTTCCGGATCGAGATGCGCCGCCACCGCAAAAGCCAGACGCACATACATTCCCGAAGAATATCGCTTGACCGGTGTATCCAGGAACTGTTCGACCTCCGCAAAGGCTACGATCTCGTCAAACTTCCTTTCAATTTCGGCTCGAACCATTCCCTGAATCGCTCCATTGAGATAAATATTCTCCCGCCCGGTGAGCTCGGGGTGAAAACCAGTGCCAACTTCCAGCAAACTCGCTACTCGTCCCCAAATACGAATCTTTCCCAGTGAAGGTTCTGTGATGCGGCTGAGCGTCTTCAGCAACGTCGATTTTCCTGCTCCATTCCGTCCGATAATGCCAAGGCGTTCACCCAGTTTCACCTCAAGGTTAATATCTCTCAGCGCCCAGAACTCCTCGGGTCTGGACTGGGATTGAACTGCACCTGCCTTGAAAGTTTGCACAAGCCGCCGGCCACCCTCAGCCAGCACGTCTCGCAACGAGAGATATTTTTGTTGAGGACGATGGTCGATCACGTACTTTTTTGAGACATTTTCAAATTGAATCATGGTCTTCATCGTCGTTCAGATCACATCCGCAAAGGTTTTCTCAGTCTTTCGGAAGTGATAGATACCAACTACCACGAGCATCGCAGTCACAAAACCCGACAGCAAGAGTCCTGGCGCATAGAGATCTAGCTGTCCCGATAGGAGCGCCCAACGAAATCCGTCGATCACTCCCGTGATTGGGTTGAGATAGAAGAGAAGTCTCCACCCATCTGGAAACAGATGACTACTGAAACCGACCGGAGAAATGTAAAGGCCGGCCTGCACCATAAAAGGAACGACGTATCGAAAATCGCGATACCGCACATTGAGAGCAGCTAACCACACACCGGCGCCTACCGCAGCGGTGAACGCCATGGCTGCGAAGAAAGGCAGCGTCACGATTCTCCAATCGGGCATCACTCCATACAACAACATGAGAGCCAGCAGCAGTGCTCCAGAAATTACCAGTTCAGGTATGCTGGCGATCACCGCACTGGTTGGGATAATCAAACGTGGGAAATACACCTTCGTAATCATCTTTTCGTTTTCAATCAGACTGTTCGCTGCTTCCGTAAACGCGCTTGCAAAAAAATGCCAGGGCAGCAACCCAGTGAACACCAACAAGGCGTACGGAACCCCCTCCGAGGGCAATTTTGCAACCTTGCCGAATACCAGCGTGAACACCGCCATCGTCATGAGCGGTCGAAGCACGGCCCAGATGATGCCGATCGTGGTTTGTTTGTAGCGAACCAGAATGTCTCGCCACGCAAGAAAATAAAAGAGTTCTCGGTATCGCCAGATGTCCTTCCAATAATGGTGTTCAGTTTTCCCGGCTTCAACAGTGATGAGAGGAATCTCTGGGACAAGGCTCTCCCGAATTGTTTCGCTCATCGGATTCCGAGCCCACATCTACTCACACCGCCACTACGTCGCTGGCGTCGATTTCGACCGCCGCCGCTTGCTGGATGAGATGGATCGATAGCACGAGGCGGTGGCGCTTGTCCTTGCGCAACAGAATCCCGTGGACCCCTTTGAGCGGTCCGCGAATCACTTCCACGGGCATGCCTTCATGCAGGTACGGATAGGCATCGTAGCGAAGCGTGCTGGACATGAGGCTTTGAATCGCTTCGATCTCGTGGTCCGGCACCGGTTCATGCCCGTTGCCTCCGCCCACGATCTCCACGACCCCGGCCACCGTCAACACCGGCATCCGTTCCTTCCACGAAAATCGCGCAAAGCAATATCCGCCGAACAAAGGCGCTTCGATCTCCTTCTTTCGATCTTTCCATTGACTCAGCCTCTTCACCGTCGGCAGAAGATGCTCGATGCCTCGGCTGGCAAAGCGATCACGGACTAACTTCTCATGCCTGGATCGAGTCCGTATGGCGTACCAATGCGCGTCAGCTCCTGTGGGCACAGCTTCGCCCTCTCACTTACAGACTTGCCTGCCATCCCCCCTAAAAATCTCGGCGGGGAAGGCTATGTCACAACGATGCGCCCATAGGGGACAATCTGACGATCTTGTCCCGAGCGATCCCTTGCCCGATCAATGTGCCGTGGATCTTGTCGGTCTGTTCCATGTCTGCGATCAACACGGCATCGAACTCCCAATTCGGCAGCGCCTCGAGCGGCCACAGCGGATAGGAGAGAAATGTTCCTTCGTGTTTGTCTTCGACAAAACCCACCAGTGTCATGTCCATTTCACGAAGGGTGAGGTATGCCAATTCCGCCAGCTCGCCTGTCCCATAGACCGCAATCCTTTTTGCCCCCGCGACGGACAGTCCCGTCAAGACATGTTTCAGCCGTTCGCGCATTTTCCGGTAGTACGAGAGAGAATATTGCATGTACAGGTAAGTCAGCCGCGATTTTTCCGCCATGCCGCGAGGCGTCAGCAGGTACTTGATCCGATGCTTGGGAATGGTGGTGATCTTGATGTGACCCTTGCGAACCAATCGTTTGAGATAGAGATTGGCCAGTCCGACGGCAACACCCAGATTTCGTGCCAGAGATCGCTGCGTGACAGCAGCGTTCCGTTCCACCTCGTTAAGGAGCTGGAGGTCTCTTTGGGCTTGAATATTCATATGGTTACAGTACTACCACTTAATACAAAAGGGCGATGTTCACGATTTGAACATAACGTGCCGAGCGAATCAAGGGAAAATTGAATGCCGGATCTTACGGCTCGTACGGCACTTCGGTGAGGATGGGCCCGTACTCGGAGGTGAGGGATTTGCAACTGAGTGCATCGGCTTCCAACCGGTCCAGCCGATCTTTGACAATCCTTCCATAGAGCTCTTCGATCTTTGCCGCGGAGGCTTTGTACCCGCTGATCCCATAATCATCGAGGCTCGGCATGCGACGCAGAGTATTGGCATTGGGATGAATGCCGGGAATCATCTCAAAACATTGATTCGCCCAGAGCGGAGGATCCTTGCTGACCTGGCACCAATCTGTGGAGATGCAGTGAAACCCCTGTTTCGCCAGCTCGCCCCGAACGAGCAGGTGGCTGATCTCTTTGCCTAAGAAATTAAGATCGGCCGCCGACCGCGCCTCTGATGCAAGCCCGTCAAACAGGCCTTTGCGGCCGATGATGCACTTGGGGTCCTTGACGAGGGAAAAACAAGGCCGTCCGTCGCGCTTGCGGATGGCTTCCCATCCTTCAGATGTGATCCGGCAGTCTTCGGGCAAAAAGACCCAGTAATCCCCGCTGCAATTCGCATCGCAGAGGAGGTAATTATAGGCCAGGCTCTTCGGCATGGGATTGCGCAGAACGGGTATTCCCAGCGACGGAAACTCGCAGCCGTTCTGGAGGAGGGTCAATTGCACACTCATCTTTTGAAACGCCGCCACTTGGGCGTGCAGAAAGTACGAGTGGTGCTTGAGCTCCGCCACCGGGTCGTCGGGGAACACGACCGTGGCGCAGATGAAACAGTGCAGCTTCATATGCAGCGCTTTCTGAAATATTCGATCGTGCGCGTGAGTCCATCCTCCAGGTTCACCTTCGGCTCCCAATCCAGAAACTTTCTCGCGCGCGTGATGTCCGGACGGCGGACCTTGGGGTCATCCACGGGCAGCGGCTTGAACTCCAAGGGCGCGCCGGTCCCGACGAGCGCCTGCACCTTTTGGGCGATCTCGAGAACCGTCAACTCATGAGGGTTTCCGATATTGATGGGATCGTGCACCGTCTCACTCTGGGATGTCTCGGTTCGCGAGAGGAATGATTGCCGATCGGTGCGCTGCTCCAGGGTGCGGTCCGAGGCCACGAACAGAAGACGCGTGATGCCTTCCACAAGGTCGTCCACATAACAGAAACTCCGCGTCTGGCTGCCGTTCCCATAGACGGTCAACGGCGTGCCCGCCAGCGCCTGCACGATGAAATTCGAGACGACGCGGCCGTCATGCGGACGCATGGACGGACCATAGGTATTGAAGATGCGGACGATCCTCGTGTCCACGCCGTGGTATCGGTGATACGCCATCGTCATCGCCTCGGCAAAGCGCTTCGCTTCGTCATAGACCCCGCGCGGGCTGATCGGATTGACGTTCCCCCAGTAATCCTCTTTCTGCGGTGACACCAACGGATCGCCGTAGACTTCGGATGTGCTGGCGAGCAGGAAGCGCGCGGTTTTGGCTTTCGCAAGGCCAAGCGCTTTGTGCGTGCCGAGCGCACCCACTTTCAACGTGGCGATCGGCATCTCCAAATAGTCCTGAGGACTTGCCGGAGAGGCAAAATGCATGACGGCATCCAAAGGGCCGGCGACGTGGAGATAATCACAGACATTGTATTTGACGAAGGCGAACCGCGCGTGTCCCAGCAGGTGTGCCACGTTATCCATGGAGCCGGTCATAAGATTATCCACGCAGACGACCTCATGCCCCATGCCGATCAATCGCTGGCAGAGATGGCTGCCCAAAAACCCTGCCCCACCCGTAATCAGAATGCGCATGCTCCCTCTTATCCCCGCTCCACCAAGACGTGCCCGTACCGTATCCGTTCATATCGCTCGATCACCGCGCCTTTCACGTCAGACCATCGCCGTTGCAGCGAGTTGCCCCGAACCGTCCGGCCCCATTTACGCCGAAAGTGTTCGAGGTTCTTTGCCGCATAGGTCGCGGAGCCTTCCTGCTTCACCGCCTTCTGCGTCACCATACCAAAGTGATGGATGAAGGCGGAGCCGGTGATGCCGGCCGTAATTCCAGCCTGGCCCGCTCGCCAGAGAAAGTCGGCGTCTTCACATCCCCCGTGCTGGAAGGCCTCATCGAACATGCCGATGCGGTCGAAGACCCGTCTACGGACCAGCATGCAGGGTCCGAGGAATCCGGGCCGAGTGGCCTTCCGACAGACGGCCGTGAAGTCCGCGGCATATCGGTCGAGTTCATAATCGAGCGGCCCTTCACGCATGGCGGGGCTCACAATTCCGTGTCCGGTGCGATCTAGAAAAGAGAGCAAGGCCGTCATCCATCCCGGTGTCAACACGATGTCGTTGCTCAGGATTCCGACAACTTCGCCACGGCTCGCCCGAATGCCTTGGTTCCATGCCTTCGCGCAGCCGAGATTGGTGGCATTCGTGATGACATGCGCTTTGATCCCCTTGAGATATTGGGCTGTCCCGTCGGTCGATGCATTATTGACGATGATCAGTTCATGGGCCTGTTCAGGCAATCGGAGGAGGGATTCCAAGCATTGCATCGTATGCATGATTTGGTTGTACACCGGAATCACAAGACTGATGCGACGGGAGATTTTCATGCGAGCGCCTGCGCCTTTAAAGGAGTTGACTTGCCTACAAGCATACGATATTCGGCGACGAGACCGCGCATGAATATTTGAAGAGAAAAACATTCCGTCACGCGGAGCCGGCCTGACTCACCCATTGTTTGTGCGAGAGCGGGATTGGCCAGAAGGGACGACACGGCCGAGGCCAGCGCCTCGTGGTCGCCGGGCGGTACCAGCAACCCGGTTTCATGATGCCGGACGATCTCCGGCAGCCCGCCCGCCGTCGTCGCCACGACCGGCTTCCGCATCGCCATGGCCTCCAACACCGCAATCCCGAACCCTTCCATCAACGCCGGATGGACGTACAGATTCAATGCCGCCAGATACGGATAGACGATGTTCTGAAAGCCCATGAAATGCACCCGGTTCTCCAGCCCGAGCCTGGAGACGACGCCTTGCAAAGTCCGTTCATAGGCCGGCTCGCCGCCTCCGACGATCACATAATGGAGATTGGGGAATGAACGCAAGATCGCCGGCAGAGCTCCAAGTATCACTTCATATCCCTTACGAGGAAACAGATTCGCGACTGTGCCGAGAAGTGGCGCATCCCCCGGGATGCCCAACCGGTGCCGCGTCTCTACGCCATCGTCCAAGTCGGGAAC
>Ga0066710_100007440_pt1 | contig 10454 bp, 8 predicted proteins | sample GraSoiAngelo_159_FD_79666 | JGI IMG/M metagenome (GOLD analysis project Ga0066710, IMG submission 79666) | Grasslands soil microbial communities from the Angelo Coastal Reserve, California, USA - 14_1009_16_40cm | ecosystem: Environmental > Terrestrial > Soil > Grasslands | place: USA...
CCAGCGCGTCGAGCAGCACTTCCTTCGACTCGAGATCGAGGTGATTCGTCGGCTCGTCGAGCAGGAGCGTGTTCGACGGCCGGAGCAGCATGCGCGCGACGGCAAGCCGCGTCCGCTCACCGCCCGACAGCACGCGCACCGCCTTGTAGACGTCGTCGCCCGAGAACAGAAATCCACCGAGGATGTTGCGGATCATCGGCACCACGCCACCCCACCGCGCAGGCGCGGTGGGGGCCCCGGGGTCGTCCGTGATCGCCGCGGCGAGCGTCTCGTAGACGGTCGGCGTCGGCTCCATGCGGGTGGCCTCGTCCTGCGCGAAGTACTGGACGACGACGTTGTGGCCGAGCGTCCGCGCCCCGTGATCCGGTGCCTCTTCCCCGGAGAGCATCCGCATCAACGTCGACTTGCCCGCGCCGTTGGGGCCGAGGAGCGCGATGCGATCGCCGCGCTCGACGTGCAGGCTCAAATCCCCGAACACCACCAAGTCGCCGTACGCCTTTCGCGCGTGCTTCAGCTCGATCACCGTGCGTCCGCTCTTCGCGCAGGCGGGAAAGTCGAAATGGATTTTCTTGCGCTCGGCGGGCACTTCGATCGGAACGACCTTCTCGAGCTGCTTGACCCGGCTCTGCACCTGCGCCGCCTTGGTCGCCTGATAGCGGAACCGATCGATGAACATCTTGACGCGCGCAACCTCCTCGTCCTGCTCGCGCTTTGCCTTGCGGAGCGCCTCGAGGCGCGCCTCGTGCTCCACGAGATAGTGGCTGTAGTTGCCGATGTAGTCGGTGAGCGTGCGCAGCGTGAGATCCGCAATCCTGGTGACGACGGCGTCGAGAAAGAACCGGTCGTGGCTGACGAGGATGACCGCATGCGGATACGCGTTCAGGTATTCCTCCAGCCAGTTGCGCGCCTCGAGATCGAGATGGTTCGTCGGCTCGTCGAGCAGCAGCAGGTTCGGCTGGCCGAGCAGCAGCTTCGCGAGCGCGATGCGCATCTGCCATCCGCCCGAGAACGTCTCCGTCGCGCGGTCGAAGTCGGCGGCGTTGAAGCCGAGGCCCTGCAGCACCGTCGCCGCTTTCAGCTCGATGTTGTACCCACCGTGCACCCGGAATTGATCCTGCAGATCGCTGTACCGGTGCAGCATCGCCTCGTGCTCGGGCTCGGGAATGGCCGGATCTCCCAGCCGGTCTTCGAGCGCGTGCATCTCCGCTTTCATCGCCAGCAAGCCGCCGAATGCGCTCGCCGCTTCCTCGAAAACGGTGCGGCCGGCGTGCGTCAAGCCGTCCTGCGGCAGATAGCCGACGGTCAGCGTCGCCGGCTTCAGGATGCCGCCGGAGTCGGGCTCTTCGAGGCCCGCCATCATCCGCAGCAGCGTCGTCTTGCCGGCGCCATTCGGCCCGCACAACCCGACCCGCTCGCGGTCGGTGATCTGCCACGTCACGTGGTCCAGCAGTACGCGGTCGCCGTATGACTTGGTGAGTTCTGATAGCTGGATCATGCTGAGACGGAAGGACTTATTGTATCACAGGGACAGTTGGTGCATTGGCGAATTGGTGAGTTGGTGAATTCAAATCACCAAGTTGCCAATTCACCAAGTCGCCAATTGCGCGTTCTTATTCGCCTAACGCTTTGGCGGCGGCGGCGAGGACCTGTGGGACCCGGAAAGGTTTCGTGAGGTAGCCGGCGACGCCGAGATTGACCGCTTCGATCGCGCTGGATTCGTTGGAGAAGCCGGTGATGATGATCACCGCGAGATCGGCTTTGTACCGTTTCGCCTCTCGAATCACCGCGAGACCGTCCATCCCCGGCATCTTCAGATCCGCGATGAGGAGGTCGTACGGGTACAGACGCATCCGCTCGAGCGCCGATCGCCCGTCGGGCGCCACGTCGACATCGTATTCAGCGAGCGCGAGTGTCTTCGCGAGCAGATCGCGGATGCTTGCTTCGTCGTCGACGACGAGCACGCGCGGCCGGGCGGTGCCGGTCGCGACGGGGCGCGGGGCCGGAGGGGGCGCGGACTTCGAGCCGTCGCGCGGACGCTGGCTGTCGAGCCACGCGTCGATGTCCCGCTTGCGGAACCGCCATTGTCGCCCGACGCGCACCGCGGGAATTTTTCCCGCTTTGATCAGGCGATAGACCGTCCGCAGATTGACCTGCAGATACTCCAGGACCTCTTCCGTCGTGAGAAATGTTTCGTCAATCATGCGTCAGCGTCCTGCTGGCCGCGCCGTCGGCAGTTCGACGGTGAACACGGCGCCGCCGTTCGGGTGATTTGCGGCGCTGATGTGGCCGCCATGCTCCTGGATGATGCCGTAGGCGATGGCGAGCCCAAGTCCCGTTCCTTTGCCGACGTCCTTCGTCGTGTAGAACGGCTCGAAGATGCGCGGCAGCGTATCGTCGGGAATGCCCGTGCCCGTGTCGCGCAGTTCGACGACGATGCGATCGCGTGAGCGCACGACCGACGTCGTCACTTCGATCCGCCCCGTAGCGGCGATGGCGTGCTCGGCGTTCATCACCATGTTCAAAAACACCTGGTGGAGGAGCAGCGGATCGCTCGCGACGCGCGGCAGCTGCTCGTCATAGTGTCGCACGACTTCGATGCCCGCGGCGCGGTGAGCGGACGCGCGGAGCGTAAACACCTTCTGCAGGACGCCGTTCACGCTGACGGCGCGGCGTACGAGGCGGCGCGATCCGGCGAAGATGAGGAGATTGCGCACGATTTTCGCCGCACGATCGGCTTCACGGTAAATCGTCTGCACCTCTTTTCGGAGCTGTTTCGGGAAGGCGCCCGTCGCGCGAAGCAGCTCGAGGTGACCGAGCACTCCCTGAAGCGGGTTGTTCAACTCATGGGCGATGCCGGCCACGAACTGTCCCAGCGCGGCCAGCTTTTCGGTCTGCGTCAGCCGCTTGCGGAGCTCCTCGCGCTCGCCTTCCAGCCGGGTCTGGGTCTGCAGGTCACGCGCGACGATGACGCTGCCGACCGACTGGTGCTCTTGATCGAGCAGGTCCGTGACCGTGACGAGAAATGGTCCATTGAGCCGCGGATCGACGACTTCGCAGGTGGGCGCGGTGTCCGGCTGCGTATCGGCCGGCCCGGCTTGCTGGCGTTCGAGCCACGCCGCGAGCTCCGGGCCCACGAGCTCGGCGATCGCCCGATCGACGAGCTCTTCGCGCGCCCGGCCGACGCGCACGGCAAACGCCTTGTTCGCGTGCACGATGCGCCCGCGCCGATCGACGACCGCGACGAGATGCGAGATCGAGTCGAATGTGTTTTCGAGCTCGCGCCGCGAGCGAATCACCTCGTCGAGCAGCTGGATGTTCTCGATGGCGGCGGACAACTGGCGTCCGAGCTCGTCGGCGCGATCGAGGACGTCGAGCTCGCCGCCGGGCTCGATGCGCGCGGACTCGAAGACGATCGTCCCCAGCGCGCGCCGGCGTCCGCGGAGCGGAACGGTCACCATCGCGATCGCGCCGTCTTCGTCGGTCGACACGATCTCGGCGCGCAGCCGTCGCATCGCCACCGCCGCAGGCGCGGAGGCATCGGCCGCGTCGACGCGCACGCCGCGCTCGATCTGCTCGGCGTCGGAGGACGCCTGCAGCACGAGCTCACGCGCGCGCCGATCGTGAATCCACACCGAGGTGCGGTCGGCGCCGAACAGCCGGTTGGCGCCGTGGCAGAGAATCCCCAGACCCGTCGCGAGGTTCAACGTCGCGGAAAGGCTCGTCGAGAACTCGTCGAGCAAGCCCATGAGATCCCGTTGCAGTTCCTCGCGCTGGCGCAACTCGAAGAGCTCGAGCGACGCGACGAACGCGTCAGGCAAGCCCGCCGTGTCGGCTGGCGGCCGCGAATGGCTCTCCGTGAAACCAATCGCAAGCAATCCCACTTTCGCCGACCTGCGGACGAGCGGCAGCAGGAGCGTCGCAGGCGTACCAAGCCGCGACGAGAGGTCCGGCATCAAACGATCGGCATCAGCCACGAAGACGGGTGCGGCCGTGTCGAATGCGTTTGCGATCAGTGCGGCTTCGTCCTTGTCGGGTGTCCACGGTTCGGAGCCGAGCGCATCGAGACCGAACCCGGACGTGGCGTGCAGCAAACCGTTCCGCGGGTTGTATCGAAAGAGGAGCGAGCAAACGCCGCCGGTCGCCTCGAGCGCGTGATGATGCAGCCGCGGCAGCAGATCGCTCGGTCCTGCCGACTGCGCGAGCAGCGACACCAACTGCTGTCGGGGCCCGAACGCGTCGGGCGCCGTGGCAGAAATCGAACCGGCGGGCCGTGTCTGGTTGACTCGGGGCATCAGGTCGCGTCGGCGCGAGGCGACCCCGGATTCTACTTCGTTTGGCCACATCGCCGTAACATCAACATCTGTAAATGGTTAGCGTATTGCAAGGTATAATCGGTTGGAGTCGGCCGCAGCGGCCGACTCTCTGCCACCATTTACCGTCTTAGTACCCGAGGGATCCGCGCTCCCGCATGACGTGGACCGACGAAGAGCTCGTCGCCAAATCGATTGGCGGCGACGCCGACAGCTTTAACGAGCTGGTCTTACGATGGCAACGGCCGATTTACGCGCTCGCGTACCGCACGATCGGTCGCGAGGACGATGCGCGAGACGTGTGCCAGGAGACCTTCCTTCGCGCGTTTCGCGCGCTGCCGGGGTTTCGGGGGCAGGCGAAGTTCTCGTCCTGGCTGTATCGGATCGCGCTGAACCTCTGTCGCGACTGGGTCCGGCGCGAGCGCCGGACCCCGGTCGTCCAGCCGCCCGAGGATGTCGATCTGATGGATCTCGTCGCAGCGGCGGAGCCATCGGAATCGATCGAAGACCTGGTCGCGCGCAAGGATCTCTCGCGGGCGGTGGAACGGGCGATGACACGGCTCCCGGAGGAGCAGCGCACGGCTATCGTGCTGAAGGAATATCACGGGCTGACGTTCCAGGAGATCGCCGACCTGGTCGGGTGCCCGTTGAGTACGGTCAAGACGCGGTTGTATCAGGGGCTTGCGGTCCTGCGCCGCGATCTGGCGGAATCTACGGCCGGCGCGCCTGTATCGGTGGCCGGCAGTTCGCAAGCCAGCCTTCGCCACGGCTACGGCGGCCCGCCGGCGCTCGAGGGAAGGCGGGACGGGCATCGAGGTCGGCGGGGATCCGCCGTGTAGGGCGTGATGGTTATGAATGACACTTGCAGCTATCCAGTGGATCGCGATGAAACGCTCATCGCGTATTTGTATGACGACATCGATCCCGTCGCGCGCGCGACGTTCGATGCGCACCTGATGACGTGCGGGTCGTGCCGTGACGAGCTGACCACACTGCGCGGCGTGCGTTCGCAGCTCGCGCACTGGGCGCCGCCGGAGGCGAACCCCGGAATCGCCACCCGCCAGTCGCCAGTGGCCGTATCGACTCCAGAACGTCGAACGACGAACTCGGAACGACGAACGGCGAACGGCGAACGGCGAATGGCGCTGTGGCGTGAGCTTCCGGCGTGGGCCCAGGTGGCGGCGGCGCTGCTATTTGTCGGCGTGGCCGCCGGTATCGCGAACCTCGATGTTCGCTACGACGCGAACGGTGTGACCGTGCGCACCGGCTGGTCACGACCTGCGGCGTCGGCGGTTGCTGCGTCGGCCGGCACCCGGCAGCCGACGGCTACGCGCGCCGAGCTCGCGGCACTCGAGCAGCAGCTTCGCACCGAACTGCGCGCCGTGCAGGCGAGTGGGCATGCCGCGACGGTCGCCGACGCGCAGCCGGCTCACGTTGCTTCGGACGCCGATCTGCTGCGCCGTGTTCGCGCGCTCGTCGACGATGCCGAGAAGCGGCAGGAGCGCGAGCTCGCCCTGCGCATCGGCGAACTGTGGCGCGATGTCAACGCGCAGCGGCAGGCGGATCTCGTCCGCATCGATCGCAGTCTCGGCGTGGTTGGGAACAAGTTGAGCGCTGAGGTCATGAAACAGCGCCAGTCGATCAACTATCTGATCAGCGCAAGTCAGGTCAGATAAGCGAAGTGGGAGACGAACAGTGAAACGGTTCGCAACGATTGTCGTTGGAGCAACTGTCGCGGTGTCGATGCCGATGGCAGCATCGGCGCAAACGGCCGGTTCGATCCAGCGCGCGCGCCAGGAGAACGACGCGTTGGCCACGCGCAAGGCGGCCGACGAGCGGTATCAGGTCGGTCAGATGGAACGCGTGCTCGAGGGCGCCGTGGAGCACGGCGTGACTGTGGTACGCGATCGACTGCAGGCGCTGGCGCAGGTACCGGCCGATATGCTGGTGAGCGACAACGCGCATGCCCGCGGCTTCCGCCTCGACGGCTACGGCGTCTTTTTCGATGTCGTCGTCCCGTCGTTCGAGACGACACTGACGTGGACGCTGCGCACGCTCGACCAGCACGATCTGGGTCTCGACAGCGCCCTGCGCGCGCTCGAGGCGCACATCAAGACGTCGGGCGATCCGAACCTGGAGCAGGCGCTCAAACGCGTCGAGCTGCAGATGAACCCCGCCGTCCTCGCGAGGACGACGGCGCCCGCGATGGCCGGCGCGCGAACGCTTACCGGATCTGCTGCCGCCGTCGATCTGCCGGACAAACCTCTCGAGCCGCCGGCCGACGATCCGATTCTTGCCGACCCGAACGAAGCCTATCGCGCAGAAGTGATTGCGGCGCTCAAGGACGCGATGCTGGCGCACAGCAGTTCGCTTGCCATCCGTCCGGACGAGTGGCTGACGATCGCCGCCAAGGGCAACGACGATCGGCCGCGACTCGCTCCCGCTGACAGCGACGCACGAACGCGGATCATCCGGTTGCGCGGATCGGACCTCGCAGATTTTCTGGCCGGCCGTATCTCGCGAGAGGAGGCTCTTCAGCGTATGGAGCTTAGAGTCTTCTGAATTGCGGATTGCGGATTGCGGATTGGCAATCCACATTCCAATCCGCAATCCGCAATCCGCAATGTAAGATGCGCTGATGCGCCTGTCCGTCAGCGTGCTCCTGTTATTCGTCAGCGTCGCCTGCGGACCGACCGTCGATCTCTCGAAGGGTCTCAAACTCGACATCGTGGACACCGGCTGGTTCGATGCCGGCATCGTCAACGGTCAGAACAAGCTGGTGCCGTCGGTGTCGTTCACGCTCACCAACCTGTCCGATCAGAAGCTCGTGACGCTGCAGATCAACGCGCTGTTCCGGCGTGTTTCCGAGGATAAGGAGTGGGGGACCGGCTTCATCACGGCGGCCGGGTCGAGCGGCCTCGCGCCAGGTTCGACAACCAATCACCTCACGGTACGATCGCAGCTCGGCTATACCGGCAGCGAACCACGGCTCGAGATGCTCAAGAACACGCACTTCGTCGACGCGAAGGTCGAGCTCTTCGCCAAGTACGCGAACATTCAGTGGGTGCGGATGGGAACCTATCCGATCGAGCGGAAGCTGCTGACCAAATGAATCGCCGATCGGGTGATCGGGTGATCGGCGATCTACATCGGCGATCACCCGATTGCAAAATCGCCGATCACTGGATTCGCTTGAGCTCCCCCTGATACGTCGTCGTGTGATCCTCGGCGATGCGCACGTCGATCACGAGTGGCTCGTAGCCATGTGCGCGGACCTCGACTCGATGCGTCCCGGTGTCGAGATGCAGGCGCTGGAACACGCCATCGAAATCGTCCACCACGCCAACGAAGTATCCGTCCACGTACACTTCGGCCTCGCGTGGCTTGATCTTCAGGCGAAGCTTGCCCTGGTCCTGGAACGACGGCGAGTAGATCGGCTGCGGGTACGACGCATAGCCGCCGCCGTACGATGGATAGCCGCCGTACCACGGGTCGTAGTAGCCGCCGTAATCGCCGACGTAGCCGGCCCCGTACCACCACGGGTCGTAGTAGCCGCCGTAATACCCGCCCGGAACGATTAGTCCGCCGCCGCCTCCGGTAGTGGGAACGGATCCGCGCGGGACAGCCGTGCCGACCGGCTCTTTGCCGTCGCGCGGCCGCGCATAGGAAGGCACGCCACTCGATGGTCCGTCGGCACGGTCCGCGCCGCCGCTGCGGCCGATGCCGCGACCGGCTTCGCTGCGGTCGCCGCTGCGCGGAACCGCGTAGCCGCTGCCGCCAGTCGCGCCCGAGTGCCTGGTTCCGCCGGAGCCACTGCGTGCGCCAGACGATTCCGGGCCGCTGATCGCGCTGCCGCCATTCGACGACGAGCCTCCGCTCGATGATGATCCGCCGCTCGACGCGACGCTCGATCCACCGCCGCCACTCGATGCAGTTGCGGCGCCGGCCCCCGCGCCACCACCTCCGCCAGGTCCCTCTGCGCCACCTCTCGGTCCGCGGTCGCCTTGCGCCGTCGCCGGCGCGGCAGCCAGCACGACGAGGGCCAGCATCGCCAACGTCACAGCCGACCATGCCGGAAGAATTCGCCTCATACACAACCCCTCTAGCAAATTGGTGAGTCGCGTTAGCCCCACCTAGTATCCGTCCAAAACGGTTTCTTTGCACGTACGAAACGTGTGGCGCTGTCTTCAGCCGACTGCAGCAATCCGGTTTTCTTGACACCCCGATCCGCGGCCGATACAGTCCAAAGGGACAGTGTTTCAAGGCACGACCATCCTCGCGGTACGCCACCGGGAGCGCGCGGTCCTGGCTGGCGACGGTCAGGTCACCTTCGGGCAGACGGTGGTCAAACAAACGGCGAAGAAGATCCGCCGGCTCTACAACGACCGCATTCTCGCCGGTTTCGCCGGGTCGGCCGCCGATTCGTTCGCGCTCTTCGCGCGGTTCGAGTCGAAGCTGGAGCAGTACCGCGGCAACCTCGAACGGTCGGCGGTGGAGCTCGCCAAGGACTGGCGCAGCGACCGCATCCTCCGTCGTCTCGAAGCGATGCTGATCGTGCTCGATAAGACGGAGACGTTCCTGTTGTCCGGCAACGGCGATTTGATCGAGCCCGACGACGGGCTGGTGGCGATCGGATCCGGCGGGCCGTTCGCGCTCGCGGCGGCCAAGGCGCTGGCGCACAATACGGATCTCGACGCGCGCACGATTGCCGAGAAGGCGATGGCGATCGCGGGCGAGATTTGCATCTACACGAACGCGCGGATTGTGGTGGAAGAACTGTAGTGGCGATTCTGCTTCCGGAAACGACGCGCACGGCGGCCGACAGCTTGACGCCGCGTCAGATCGTCGCCGAGCTCGATAAGTACGTGATCGGCCAGACGGCGGCGAAACGCGCGGTCGCGATCGCGCTGCGCAACCGGATGCGCCGGCAGAAGCTGACGCCGGAGCTCGCGGAGGAGATCGCGCCGAAGAACATCCTCATGATCGGCCCGACGGGCGTCGGCAAGACCGAGATTGCGCGGCGGCTGGCGCGGCTCGCGCAGTCGCCGTTCCTGAAGGTCGAAGCATCGAAGTTCACCGAGGTCGGATACGTCGGCCGCGACGTCGAATCGATGGTCCGCGATCTCGTCGAGCTCGGCGTCGAAATGGTGCGCGAGGAGCGGCTCGAGGAGGTACATGCGAAGGCGGCGCAGCACGCGGAAGACCGTCTCCTCGACATCCTGCTGCCGCCGTCGCGACCCGTCGCCCCGGACGAGGATTCCGGCGCCGCGCGCGACCAGCAGCAGACGCGCGAGCGATTTCGCGAGCAGCTGCGCGCCGGGCGCCTCGACGGCCGGTTCGTTGAGATCGACGTGCGCGAGAAATCGTTTCCGTCGTTCGAAATCATCGCGGGCTCGACGGTCGAAGAGGTCGACATCAACCTCAAAGACATGATGCCCGGCCTCTTTCAGGGCAAGACGAAGAAGCGGCGCGTGAAGGTGCCCGAGGCGTTGGAACACCTCACCCAGGAAGAAGAGCAGAAGCTGATCGATATGGACAGCGTCGCGCGTGCCGCGGTCGAGCGCGTCGAGCAGGCGGGCATCATCTTCATCGACGAAATCGACAAGATCGCCGGCCGCGAAGGCGGCCACGGTCCCGACGTCAGCCGCGAAGGCGTGCAGCGCGACATCCTGCCGATCGTGGAAGGCACCACCGTGAACACGAAGTACGGGATGGTCCGCACCGATCACATCCTGTTCATCGCGGCCGGCGCATTCCACGTATCGAAGCCGTCGGACCTGATTCCTGAACTGCAGGGCCGCTTTCCGATCCGCGTGGAGCTGGAGCCGCTCGGCAAGGACGAGTTCGTGCGGATCCTGACCGAGCCGCGCAGCGCGCTCGTCAAGCAGTACGTCGCGCTGATGGACACCGAAGGCATCTTCTTGACGTTCACCGACGACGCCGTGCGCCGCATCGCCGAATTCGCGAGCATCGTCAACGAGCGCACGGAAAACATCGGCGCGCGCCGGCTGCACACCGTGATGGAGAAGCTCCTCGACGAGATCTCCTTCGAAGGCCCCGATCTGAAAGACAAGCGCGTCACGATCGACGATGCGTACGTGACGAAGATGCTCGCCGACATCGTGAAGAACGAGGACCTGTCGC
>Ga0066710_100007441_pt1 | contig 10454 bp, 5 predicted proteins | sample GraSoiAngelo_159_FD_79666 | JGI IMG/M metagenome (GOLD analysis project Ga0066710, IMG submission 79666) | Grasslands soil microbial communities from the Angelo Coastal Reserve, California, USA - 14_1009_16_40cm | ecosystem: Environmental > Terrestrial > Soil > Grasslands | place: USA...
AACCTCGCAAGAACTCTTGCCCCGCTCAGATCTCCCCCACCCTGCGCATCGAGAAATCGAACTCGCCGGTGCTTCCAGAAATGAATCCTGGTAAAATCGCTGTAGCGCGGGTCGGCGAACGGCGCGAAGAGCGGGTGCTGAAAGTCAATCTGGCCCAACATGGCATAACCCGATACTCCGGCTTCTGCTTCCTGGAGAACGCCCCCCGCCAGTTCGCCCAGGTTGTGATTGGCCGATGCATCTCGAACCACCGCCAGGACGGTGCACCCGTTCGAGAGCAGGCTTTTGACACGCGCGAGTTGCACCTCAGCAAGTGAACCCGGAACCACCACAAGCGTTACATTCGACGCCTCGGCTTCTGTCCCAGGAACCCCGGACGCGCGTGCAAGGACATTCACGGCCTGCCGACGCGTTTGCTGAAAGGCGCGTTTCACATAGTAAAGCAACTGGTTTGGGTCTTTCTCCGAATCGTCGCCCAGAAACAAAATGTTGATCTGTTCCGGCTTCGGCTGAACCCGGTAAATCGTGTCGTCGAAATCGTCGTCGTCGCCCGACAACACGAGGCGTTCACCCGTCGCGACATCCGGCAAAGTCGGCGCGGGAACAATCCGGCTTTGTCCGGGCGGAACGTAAACGTCGAGCGGCGCCGCACCCGTCACTCGGTCCCAACGGAGCTGAAACTGCTCGCGTTTGGCATCGCCGGAGTTGCTGACGCGCACACGCGCGCCGGGTTCGGCGCCGGGCTGCGCCGAATCGTCGGCATCCACAACCCATTGCATGCCGGCGTTTGTCGGCCGCGTGGCCTGGACCCGCTGCACATCCACTTCGATTCCACGCGGCCATTCGAATCCTTGCAAGCCATCGAACCGACTGCCTTCCTGCAAATCCGTGATCAGCACGATGCGCCGCGGGCCGATGTTTTGGCCTTGCTTGTCGGCGTCCGCAAACGTTTCCGCGGCGGCAATAAGGGCGTTGCCAAGGTGGGTTGTCAACCAACCGGGCTTCAATTCAGCAAGCCGTTTCGCGGCCGTGGCGGCGCGCTCGCCGGCGGCCATCGCCGACCACTGCTCAAAGCTCAGCAGCGAACTTGCATGAACATCGAACGTAAACACGGCGACCTGGTCGGCGGACGAAGTCTTCCTTAAAGTCTCTTCGGCCCTGGCCAGCGCTGCGGGCCAAAGGTCCTGTCGGCGCATGCTCGCGCTGGTATCAACCAGCAGAATGATTTTTTTCCCCCGGTCGTTCGGAGGTTCGGTCACGATCGGCTTTTGGAGGAAGGGTCGCGCGAACCCCAGCGCCAGAAGGCAGAGCACCCCGCAGCGAAGGAAAAGCAAAAAGATGTTTTCCAAACGGTTCCGGCGCGTCACGCGGGGGGGGGTGGGCTGGAGAAACATGAGCGAACTGAAGGTCATCTTCTCCTTGCTGGTGCGCCGGATGAGATGAAACACGACAGGCAGCGCGACGGCCAGCGCGCCGAACAAAAACAGCGGGGCGAGGAAGGTCATGCGCGACGCAGCGCAGGCATCCCTGCCTGCGAGTTTATCAGGTTATCATTACTCATTTTCGCGAGCTTTGGAAGGTTGTAAGCAGGCTCACGCATGGCGCCGTATCTTGACAATTCTTCTTCCCCGTTGCATCCGCTCGCGCAGGAAATCAAACAGCGCCAGTTCAAGCGGACGGTCGATGGCAAAATGGCGGTAGCCGATCCCAAGTTTCTGGCACAGAGACCGCACGGCGGTCGTGTGAGCGTCCAATCGCTTCAAGTATCCCCTGCGCGCCGTGGCGGGGTCAATGAACAGGTCGCGGCCCGACTCGATATCGTGAAACATCACCGCCCTGTCAAAATTGAAGGCGAGTTCCGCCGGATCGAGAATATTAAACAGCAGGACTTCATGGCCGCACGCGACCAGGGACCCCAGATTCTTTTCCAGCGTTTCAATCGGGGCGAGCAAATCGGAAATCAAAACCATCAGTGCGCGTTTTTTGACCACTTCAACGATCCGCCGGAGCGGCGCGGACAGGTCAGTGGCCGTTCCGTCCGCCGGCTGTTCAAGCCGGAGCATCAGATGGCGCAAATGGCCGGCGCGATTGCGCGCGGGAAGGTATTCGCGGATTTGCTGGTCGAAAGTCAGCAAACCGACGGCGTCGCCTTGCAGGTAAAGAAAATAAGCGAGCGTGGCGGCCAGCGTGTTGGCGTATTGCGCTTTGGTGTAGGACAGAGAGCCATAGGTCATCGAGCGGCTGTTGTCCACGAGCAGATGACAGCGCAGGTTGGTTTCATCCTCGAACTTTTTGATGAAGTACCGGTCGGTGCGGGCGTAGAGCCGCCAGTCGAGATAGCGCGGGTCGTCACCGGGGGAGTATTGGCGGTATTCGGTGAACTCGACCGAGAACCCGTGATAGGGGCTGCGATGCAACCCGTGCCAGAATCCCTCGACCACCACACGGGCGCGCAGCTCCAGATTTTTAATCGACATCAACGTCTGCGGGTCGATTAACGTACCGCGCTGTCCGGCAACCGTTGATGTCATTTCGATTTTCATTTCGTCGTCTCCACGGCTGGAGCGGCCTTGATACGTGCGAGCGTCGTTTCCGCCTCGCGAGCAACGTCAGGGGTCCGGTCTTTGCAAGTCCATCGCGCATGCACCGGGAATTGTTTCAACGAAAAATTTTTCCTTTCGATCCTTTGACAACATCCAGCAAACGTTCGACGACGTTCTCGACAGTCACGCCTTCCGCCTCGGCGCGATAGTTGAGCAGGATGCGGTGGCGCAAGGTCGGGCGGGCGAGGGCTTGAATGTCCTCCAGGGTCACGTGCGCACGATCGTGAAGCAGGGCGCGGACTTTGGCGCCGAGCACCAGGTATTGGCCGGCGCGCAAACCTGCGCCCCAACTGACCCACTGGTTGACAAACTCAGGCGCGCCATCCTGATGCGGGCGTGACATCGCCGCGAGGCGCACGGCAAATCGAACCAGATCTTCAGCGATGGGAACCTTGCGAACGGTTTCATGGAAACGCAACACGTCTTCGCCGGTGAACAGCGGTGTGATCGGCTCCGGATTGCGCGCCGTCGTTTGAGCGACCACGGCCACCTCCTCCTCTTCCGGCAGGTAATTGATGACCACGTTGAACATGAAACGGTCGAGTTGCGCTTCGGGCAGCGGATAGGTGCCTTCCATCTCAATCGGATTCTGGGTGGCGAGAACGAAGAACGGCTCCGGCAGAGCGTGACGCACGCCGGCGGTGGTGACCTGATGTTCCTGCATCGCTTCGAGCAAGGCGGCCTGCGTCTTCGGCGGGGTGCGGTTGATTTCGTCGGCCAGGATCATGTTGGCAAAAACCGGGCCGGGCACGAACGTCATGGTCCGTCCGCCGCTGAGCTCCTGGAGGATTTCGGTGCCGGTAATGTCGGCGGGCATGAGGTCGGGCGTGAACTGGATGCGTTGAAATTTCAGGTGGAATATCTGCGCGAGGGATTTGACCAGGAGCGTCTTGGCCAGGCCCGGCGCGCCGGTGATGAGGCAATGCCCACCGGCGAAAAGCGCGATCAGCAGCTCCTCGATAACCTCTTTCTGGCCGACAATGACCTTGGCCAGTTCGGCTTGAATGCGCGCGCGGCCGGAGACGATTTGCTCGACCAGTTGTTTTTCGGTCGCAAGTGATTCTGTTGTTTGTTCCATTTTTTCCTTCAACTGGTTCCCCGCGTTCCGCGCGAATTCAAATGTGTTCATGGGTGATTCCCCGGCGCGGTCGCGGTCGTCAATGCGTCATGGCGTAAAAAATAATGTTGATCGCGAGCGGGTAGGCGATTTTCTCGGAGAAATGCTCGAAGTAATAGTGATTGTCGCCTTCCCATTCCCAGCCGTCGCCGTTGTCGGTGTTGTGCGTGGCAATCACCATGATGCGCCCCTTGTCGTCGAAAATGGCGCGGTGGTGCACTTCGGTTGCGTCCGGACGTTCCCAGGTACGATGCTGCGGGTCGAACTCACTCTGGGTGCCCAGGTAAACGTTGGGTATCTGGTCCTTGGATTTGATGTTGAAAACGCAACGGTAGAGCGGATGATCCAGGGGCAGCTCCACGAAGTCGCGGTCGGGGAAAACCTTTTTCAGTTGCCCGGCCATGCCCGCCCACTCGCTTTGGCCCCAGAAGTCGTCCAGCATTAGAAAACCGCCGTTGAGCAGGTAGTTGCGCAACGCGACCGCCTCTTCATCACTCAAATACAAACTGCCCGGTTCAACCATGTAAATGAACGGGTAATCCGCCAATTCATCGTCGGTGGACCGCAAGAAGAATCCGTTCGGGTCAACCTCGATCGAAGTCACTTGCCGCAGGCGATAAGAAAGATTCAGATCGCTGTCCGGGGTGTCGGTATCCCACGGACCGCCGTAGCTGTAGGGCGCGCGCTCGCGTTTGACGCGGACAAAGGTAAACACATCCTTTTCAAATCCCGGAGCATTGGTCCATGTTGGCGTCTCGTTGCCATGCTGCGGGATTTCACGCGGGGTGCTGGCGTCCTCGTAATATCCGCGCCGATAGCCGCGTCCGCCGTAGCCACTCCGAGGTCCGCGCTGCGCCACGACAATCACCGCCGCAAGCGCAAACAGCAGGGCCGCCGACGCCAAGGTCTTTTGGTTTGTCCGGCGGCCATGTTGGAGTTCAGCCTTCAGGCTGTTCAAGGCCGCCAACATGCCAACGCATGAACTCCAACGTTTCAACGTTCGCAAAAGAAAAGACCCTGCCGCTGACGCCAATTTTTTCATGGTTCGCTTTCCGGGACGGTGACGATTTCTTTATGATTCCGCAAGCCGCGCTTCGGTTTCCGGAAAGCGTCCAATCCCATAGTTCAGTGGGTCATCACATAAAAAATAATGTTAATGCCGAGCGGATAGGCCCTTTTCTCGTCCATCCGCGCGAAGGTAAAAGCATCCTTCTCGAACCCGACCTGGTTGGTCCAGTTGGGCGGGGGGGTGCTGTGCCAGGGGACCTCGCGCGCGGTGCGACAGGTCTCAAATTCAGTGTAATAATCATCGCCGCCCGGCGCAGCTTCTCTCCACCGTTGAGCCAGCACGATTCCGGCGGCCAGCGGGAAAATTGCGTAAATGAGCCCGACCCCTTTCATGGCCTGGTGTGCGGAGCCGCGGCAGCGTCCTCCTTGTCATGGGGGTGTTCGCCGATGATTTCCAACAGTAATTGATGGGCCTCGCGGAAGCGAGGCGCTTCTTCCAGCGCCTGCAGCACATGCCGTTTCGCCGCCGGATCACCCGTCTTGCGCAGCAGCCGCGCCAGACGAAAGTGGACTTCCGCCGGATCCGGGGGATCGAGCAGCAGCAGTTTTTGATACGCCTCGACGGCCGCGTTGGTCCTGCCCAGCTCCTCGCTGGCGCGCGCCTGGTGGCGGTAGGGCTGCGGCAGCAGCGGGTTGACCGCCAGAAAGCGTTCGGCATTTTGCACCACGGCCGGCCAGTCCTTTGCGTCCTCACTCAACTCCATGAGTCGAAGAAACGAATCCGTGGCATCGGCGTCCAGGGCGGCCAGCCTCGATAACGTTTCGCGCTCGGCATCGGTGTCTTTCAACTCACGATGCACCGCGGCCAGCAGGAGGTAGGCGTTGTTGGCGCCGGCGTAACCCGGATAGAGCTCGATCAGTTTCTTCAGCGGCGCCCTGGCCTGCTCCCATTGTTTCTCCGCGACAAGTCTTCTGGCATAGTCGCTCAGCGCCCAGAAGTTGGTTGGATTCTTTTCGACCAGATCCGCCAGAGACGCGGCGGCGCCGTCCGCGTGGATGGGCTTGAACCTTTTCCAGTCCAGCCCGGGCGCGAGTTGCTCCGCGCGCTGGCGGGCAAAGGCGGCGAAATCCTTTTCGAACGGGTCCATCGGCTCGGTATGCGACGCGATGGCCTGGTCGAGCTCCGCGCCTTCACCGAGCTGGCGGAGGATTTGCACCAGATTTTCGAAGCCGAACCGTTGCACCACAAACGCCACCACCAGGGACGATTCGTAGTAGGCAAATTGCAGGTGCAGGTCGCTCCCGGGCGACAGGAAGGCCCCGCTGAGTTTGCGGACCGGGATGAAATCATCGCCCAGAACCATTTCGCGGTAGCGTGGGTTCATCGCCTGACCCCAGGCCGGATTGGCCTGCGTCTCCTCGTAAACCGAGATGCCTTCGCTCAGCCAGCGCGGCATTTTGTTGCGGGTCAACCCCAGGGTGATCACGTGACAGAACTCGTGCCAGAGCACCGCTTCCCAGCTCGCCGGATGCGCCGCCTGCGAGGCGGGACTGTTCGCGGTCACGACGTGCCCGAAACAAACGCCGAGAAAACCCGGATTGTCAGGCATGCCGAAAGTGCGGACTGCGAAATCCTTTTGCTCGGGAAAAATTTCGACCGTTGTCGGCTGGTCGAGGTTGAGTCCGTATTTTTCGGAGAGCCGCTGTTTGGCGCGTTGCAGCAGGTCCAGCACGCGTCCGCCGTAAATCGCCGCTTCGTGCCGGCTCATGCGCACCAGGAAATCCTGGTTGGTGAGGGTCTGAAACTTCGACTCGGTTTCGCGCAGCGTGACGAGATTGTAGGCCGTCACATCGTAACCGTCCCGTTGATGCACTTCTTCGGCAAGCTGCCAGCCTTCGTCCTCCTGACCGAGGCGAAGCAAATCCTGCGCGAGCTGGATTTTCGCGGGGAGAAAGCCGGCGTCGAATTTCAGCGCGCGGCGTTGATAAGCGGAGCCTTCCTCAAAACGATATTTTTGCGACAGTTTTTTGCCGATCAGATGGTCCACCCTGGGATTGGTGGGCCAGAATTTCAGCCCCTTTTCGCGCGCCTGGTTTTCCTCAGGGGTGTCGTTGCGCAAATGCGCCAGCACCGCGCGATAGGCCCACGCTTCAGGCCGCCAGGGATCCACCGCGGACGCCTTGTCGAGCATCTCGCCGGCGGCGGCATACTCCTCGGCATCAATCGCGTGATCGGCCAGCGTCAGCATGGCGGGCACATGATGGCCGTTATGACTCAACGCGGCCTCCAGTGACTTGAGCATCAACGGACGGGCGTTCGGCGCATAGGCACGCGCCAGGCCGAAGTGGATGTCCGGGTCCTCGGGAAATTTTTTGAGTGCTTCGCTGAAAATCTTCGCGGCCAACTGAAAATCCTCCTTGTCCAACGCCAACTCGCCGCTGGCCAGATAAGCGTCCCGCAGGTTCGGATCCGCCCTTTTTGCCTGGTCGAAGAAATTCTCCAGGACCAGTTTCGGTTCCGCGCCCAGCAGGAGGGCGGCTTTGCCCAGCGCGACCAGATTTGGCGGATCGCGATACAGCCACGGGCTGGAGCCGCCTCGATCGTTGATTTCCCCCAGCAGGCCCTGCGCCTCCTCAGTCCTGCCGTTGGCGTTGAAGACCTCGCGGCCGAGCAGCCGCAAACGGATGCTGGATCGGTAACGGGGCAACGCGCTGGTCAGCGCCTCCTCCGCTTCCGGATAACGGCCGGCGGCGAGAAGCGACTTCATCAGCAGCATGGACCACTCTTCATCGCGCTCTTTGCGCACCGACTCCTCGGCGAGGCGAATACACTCGGAGTAACTGCCGGTGATGAATAATTTGCGGCACTCCTCCAAATCCGCGGCGGCGGCCGACCAGAGACCCAGCAGAACGCAGGCTGCAAATCGGCGAACGACTTTCATCTGTCCAACCGGTTTTTCGGAGCAGCGCATGGTGACATCTACGCCAAGCCGGTGAGATGTGCAAGGCTGAGGCCGGGTTTCGTCGGTGGCACAGTTTGGTGCGGCAAGACTACACTGGGATCATGAACGGTGGGGCAAGGTCAAGCTCTGATCTCCAATGCACAGGAATCGGGGCTCGACGGAGTCTCGGCCCACCGGGTTCAGGGAGCCCGGAGGCCGCGTTGGCGCCATGAACCGCAGCAGCCGACGGAAGGCGGCTCCAACTTCCTCTACTCCACGGCCTCGGTTTCGAGAAAACCCTGGAGCTGGCGAATGCGCGTCGGGTGCCGCATCTTGCGGAGGGCCTTGGCCTCGATCTGGCGAATGCGCTCGCGGGTGACTTTGAACTGCTTGCCGACTTCCTCCAGCGTTCGTGAATAGCCGTCGCCCAGGCCGAAACGAAGTTCCAACACCTTCCGTTCGCGCTCCGTCAGAGTTTCCAGCACATCGCTCAGTTTGTCCTTCAACAGGCTGTAGCTGGTCATGTCGGACGGATTCTCGGCCGACTTGTCCTCGATAAAATCGCCGAAGTTGGTGTCTTCGCTGTCGCCCACCGGAGACTGGAGGGAAATCGGCTGCTGCGCCATCTTCAACACGGCGCGAACACGCTCGACCGGCATTTGCATTTCGTCGGCGATTTCCTCCGGAGTCGCTTCGCGGCCGAAGTCCTGCACCAGTTGCTTTTGGACGCGCATCAGTTTGTTGATGGTCTCGATCATGTGGACCGGGATGCGGATGGTGCGAGCCTGGTCGGCGATGGACCGGGTGATGGCCTGGCGAATCCACCAGGTGGCATAGGTGGAAAACTTGTAACCGCGGCGGTATTCGAATTTCTCGACCGCCTTCATCAGGCCCATGTTGCCTTCCTGGATCAGGTCGAGGAAGGAAAGGCCGCGATTGGTGTATTTCTTGGCGATGGAAATGACCAGGCGCAGGTTGGCCTCCACCATTTCGGTCTTGGCCTGCAACGCCTTCCTGGCGAAGTGCTGCAACTGCTGATAAGCCTTGAGGTATTCCACGAAGGGCATCCGGACGAACTCCTCCAGCGCCTTGACCTTCTTTTGCTCGGACTGGATGATCGACTGTTGCTGGTTTGATTTTCGCTGGCCTTCAAGGTCCTGAATCGTGCGGAGGCTCAACTGGATTTTGTCGTGGATGTTGTCGGCCACCAACGCCATCTCCTCGATGACTTTCTGCTTGTAATAAAACTTGTGGAAGGTCCGCTGCAGTTTTTCGTCGAGTTTTCTGAAATCCTTGAAATGTTTGTCGCGCCGGGCTTTGTTGGGACCGCTTTGCCATACGGCGTATTTGTCGTCCACCGCCTGGTCGGTGCCGCGGACTTCCTTGAGCAGTTTGCGCAATGCTCGAAGGTGATTGTCGCGGCTTTCGATCTTCTTATCCAGAATCACGCGGTCGAAGCGTTCCTTGGGCGGCTCGGAAATCAGCTTCTCCGCCAGCGCGATGTGCTCCTTGCCGGCGAAGCCAAAACCGTAAATGATCTTTTTAACTTCGTTTTCGGCGTCCTCGATCCGCTTGGAAATCTCGACCTCCTGCTCGCGCGTCAGCAACGGCACCTGACCCATCTGTTTGAGATACATCCGCACCGGATCGTCCAGAATGTCCAGGCGCGTCTTGTCTTCTTCCTCTTCCGGCTCCGGCTGTTTGACCCGGTCCACCTCGGCCTGGTCCACAATTTCCACCTCGAGGTTGCGGAGCTTGATATAGATTTCATCCAGCTCCTCCGGCGTGATCATCGTGTCCGGCAACGCATCGTTGATGTCGTTGTAGGTCAGATAGCCCTGCTCTTGCGCCAACCGAACCAGTTCCTTGATCTTTTCGGTCAAATCGATGCCGGACTGGCTTTTGATGCTGCCGATGGCCTGCTCCGCGGCGCTGATCGGGGCGGCGTTGGCCTGAAGATTTGCCGGACGCGATTGACCGTTTGCGTTCAGCTTCGCAGGAATTTCGGCGAGGCCGGCCGATTGGGAGGAAGTTGCGGCCGGAACTGCATGGCTTTTGTGTTGGGCTTTATCCGAGGATTTCTTTGAGGATTTGGAAGCTGCTTTGCCGGATTTTTTTGCGCCGGCTTTGGAAACACTTTTTCGTGCTTTCGATTTAACCATACGTTCAGTGCAAACGGCGAAACGATTTAACGAAAATGGCCGTGAAATATGGTGGGTGTAGCAGGCTTCGTCAAGGAGGGAAACAGCTTTTTGTTGATCAAATCCGGATACCAAAATGCAGTCGTACCTCGCGCAGGATTTCCGCGCTAAAACGTCCTTCGCCGCGGCGCTTCTATCCCTCGCCGCCTCAATCCAGTCAGAAGACACGGATCGATTGGAACGCTTGTGAAAAAAATCACAAATTCACTTGCCTCCCTTTTGGCACCTGATTAGTTTGCCGAAAACTGCGGTCAACACCACCTGCACTCATGCAAACCCGCGCTGTCATCGGTTATAACTCGAAGATCGAAGGCGACGTCATCCATACCCGGCTCGACGCCGCATTGAACTGGTTTCGAAAGAACTCCCTCTGGCCAATGCCCATGGGTCTGGCCTGCTGCGCCATCGAGTTGATGGCGGCCGGCGCCAGCCGGTTCGATATCTCGCGATTCGGCTCCGAAGTCATGCGCTTCTCTCCGCGTCAATCCGACGTGATGGTTGTCGCCGGGACAGTGACTTACAAAATGGCGCTGGCGGTGAAACGGATTTACGACCAGATGGTCGAGCCGAAATGGGTCATCGC
>Ga0066710_100007443_pt1 | contig 10454 bp, 4 predicted proteins | sample GraSoiAngelo_159_FD_79666 | JGI IMG/M metagenome (GOLD analysis project Ga0066710, IMG submission 79666) | Grasslands soil microbial communities from the Angelo Coastal Reserve, California, USA - 14_1009_16_40cm | ecosystem: Environmental > Terrestrial > Soil > Grasslands | place: USA...
CGGGCGTCCACTTGCCCATCTGCAACTCGGGATCGACGAAAGCGCGCACCGCGCGCTGGAGCCGCAGCTGCAGGGAGATGAGCTTGCCGTCGTCGGGCATGTACGGGAGCGTGATCGCCTCCGCGTACAGACCCCAACCCTCGGCATTGACGCTGTTGAAGGCGAAGATGGCGCGAGCCTGGGAAACCCCGCGCTCGACCATGCTGGAGAACTGCAGCTCGTGCCCCGGTCTCGCCTCGTGCGCGGTCAGCGTCCAGGCCGCGGCGTCGAAGTTGAAGTCGTCGTACTTCTGCTCGACCTTGCCGGGCATGCTCAGCGGCAGCACGAACTCCCCCTGCTCGCCGGTGTTGCCGATCAGCCGCGGAGGCACCATGTGCGGCGCGGGCTGCTGCGCGTTCTCCGCCGGCGTGCCGAGGCGGATGCGCGCCGCCCGCGCCGGCAGCGTGACCAGGTGGTGGGAGCGGATGATCTCCTCGATCTGGGCGAGGCGCCTCTTGTAGAAGTCGAGCACCTTGTCGTCGGGGATCTGGCTCTTCTTCAGCTCCCTGATCACGTCCCGGTAGTTCCCGTTGGGCAGCCCGCGCTGCTGCGCGACCCGGGCGGCGATCCTCTGCATCTCCCCCTGGATCTGGTCGAAGCCCCGATGGGCCTTTTGCGCCAGCTCCTCGCCGCTGATGTCCACCCCGACCTGCCGCAGCTGGAACTCGTAGAGCTCGCGCGGGAGCCGGAAGTCCTCGCGCGCCTTCGGCAGCACCTCGGCGCGCACGAAGAGCAGGTGGTCCTCGAGCTGCCGGTGCAGGGTGGCGACCGGCTGCTCCGCGCCTTCGATCTTGTACTCGGCGAACAGATTGTCGATGCTGTCGATGAGGAACTGCGAAGTGCTCAGGTCGTTCTCCACCTCGATGCGGCTCGGCGGCAGCAGACCTTTGCGGAAGCCGTCACGCGTCTCCGCCTCGACCAGCTGCACCGAGGGTGCATAGCCCGGCTCGATCCCCGCGTACTTGCGCACGCGCGCGAGCGCTGCCGGCCGCCGTTCGGGCGCGATCTGCGGATCGAGCAAGGCGCGGACGCTGGTGAAGATCAGCCGGGCAATATTGGTGTACGGGACCTGAAGCTTCTCCTGCAGCTCGGAGCCCTGGATCTGCCGGCCGGCCGCGTCGATGAGGATGACCAGATCCTCGGACACGTTCGGGTCGGTCTCGCTCTTGCGGCGATCCTCGAGGGCCGAGATCGCTTGCCGCAGCGCCGCGCGGTTGCGCTCGCGATACCCGGGAGTGAAATCCGAGATCCGGTCGTCGATCCCGGCGACGCCCGTCTTGGCCGCGAGCTCCGGCGCGAACCGCGCCTGCACCTCTAGGAGCAGCTGCGCGTTCTGGTCGCTGCGCGCGATCCAGTCTCCGCCGGAGACGGGACGTTGAGCGGGCGGAGGAGGGGCGGCGTGCGAGCAAGAGAAGAGAAGCGCGGCGAGCGCGAGGGGCATGCGCATGGGCCGCGCAGTGTACGCGCCCAAGCCGCCCGCGCAACCGCCTACTTCTTGACCTTTTTGACCGGCTGTCGCGCGGAGGGCGGCGCCTTTGCCGATTGCTTCTTGCCCATCAGGATGACGATGTACGTCGAATTCTTTCCGAATTGCGGCGAGCTGCCGACGCCGACCCCGACCCCGATGAGCCTCGCGTCTCCCACGATCCCGGGCTCCTCCGCGAACTCGAGTGGGTCGGCCTTCAGGCCGCCCATCTCGTTGACGGTCGCGAACGACTTGTAGAGTGGCGCCTCGATCTCCGCGACCTTCTCCCGCGGCACTCGTCCTTTGTCCTTCGCCATTTCGGCGGCGTATGCCTGCGCAATCTCCTCGAGCTGCGGATCCTTTGTCACCGAACCGGATCGCGCATCTGCGCGTCGGCGGGAGATCGCCTGGTACAGGTTCGCCTTCACCTCTTCCACATTGGGGGGAGGGAGCTGCTTCACGAACAGTCCGGTCACGATGACGGTGGGCTTGTTGCCGACCGCGGGACCCGGCGCCACCCCAACACCGATCTGCGTGACATCCGGGTTCATCAGATTCGCCCGGTCCTCCGGGCTGTTCGAAAGACGGGCGTAGGCATCGTTGTCGTCGAGCGCTTGGACGGCGCTTTCCAGTATCACCGGCGCGGAGATATCCGCGTCGCGCATGGCCTGCAGCAATTCGGATGAGCTGGTGGCCTTCCCCTTGGCGCGGTTGTCGGACACATCGCGGGCGATTTTTGCCAAGGCTGCGTCAGGCTCCAGCGGCTTGAGACCGGCTGCGCTGCGATCGGCATTTGCCAGCTCCACCAGCCGCTGCTCGACCTGCGCAGGATTCGTGCTGCTCGCTCCCTTCTGCTTGCCAGGCAGCGCAATGGCGGTGGCAAGCTCGACCCCCCCACAGGCGACCGGAAAGCTCGCCATGATCACGTCCGCGCCTTCACTCTCTCCGGTGATCTGCACGAGGATCTTGCCCGGCCTGTCGGCGCACTGCAGCTGCGTCCGGAACGACTTGTCCGGCGCCCCTGGAACCGTCTCCAGCTTGCCCGTCACGTTGGAGATCGTGACCTTCGGCTTCTCGACTGACCCGAGCGCGCGTCCCTCGAGGGCCGCGTTCGTTCCGGCGGACAGCTTGCGCGGTACCGGCGATAGCTCGAGGCTCTGGTCCTGCATCACCAGCACCGCTTTGGTGACGCCCTTTTTCACGCGCGAAGTCACCAGCCCGTAGCGAGGCACCTGCACCGACTCGGCGAAGCTCGCGACCGGCGCGCTCAAGGCGTCGGCGAGTTGTTGATCGTTCTCCGTATCGACGTTGGTGATCAACATCTGCCGGACGGTCGTTGGCAGGCCGAAGTACGAGGAGAGGAACTGGCGCACGGACTCGGGAGGGAGCTCGTCTCCTTCCGCCTGCCAACCGAGCAGCGTGTCGGCCACCGCGCACAGCCGGCCCTCCGGCTGCGGTGCTTTTCCCTTGAACCGGTCATTCATCTTGTCCTGGACCAGTCCGTAGACGCCCCGTTGCGGACATGCGCGCGAAGGGTCCGGGCCGTAGTTTGCCGCCGGGGGCAAAGTCGGCTTGAACCCGTCATTCTCGATCCTTCCCGGAGAGCGCCGGTTCGCGCTCATCGCGCTCTCGCAGCCCGCCAGCGCGCAGGCCACGAGGAGAAAGACGGTGGCGAGACGAACTCTTCTCGAAATCGGGATGAACGTCATGGCTCCTCGATACCTCGGGCAAAAGTCCTGCTGCGGCAAAGAGCGCCTGCCGCCGGACCACTCCCTATCGTGGGAGCGTCAGCTTGATCTTGAAGGTATAGTCGACCTCGATCGGCTGACCGCGCAGCAGCGCCGGCGAATACCTGCGGTGCTCGAGCGCCTCGACTACGGCGCGGTCCATGAACGGCAGGCTCTTCATCACCCGGCAATTGCGCACCACTCCTTGCGTGCTGACCACGCACTTCACGATCATCAGGCCCTCGATCTCGCGCTCGAGCGCCTGTGAGGTGTACTGCGGATCCGGACCGGACAGCTTCTGCGGCGGCGTCATCGTATCGTTGAATTCGACAGGGCCGGCACCGAGCCCGCCGATCTGGCCGCCGATCTGCCCGCCGACGACTCCGCCCACGACACCCCCGACCACGCCTCCCTCGACGCCACCTTCCACGCCCTCGTCTTCCTCGGGCTCTTCCTGCGGAGGGACCTCCGGCGGCTTCTCCTCGACCTTCGGAATCTCCTTCGGCTGGATCACGGTTGTCGGCGGCACCTTCGGCTTGATGCGCTCGGTCCGTGGCGTCTTCGGTTTGCGGCTGGCCGGCGGCGGGGGCGGCGGCGGAGGAGGCGGGGGCGGCGGCCGGAAGGCGACCGGAACTTCGACTTCCGTCGTCTTCGGCATGTGCGCCCTGGCGTAAGCGAGCGCGAATGCTGCCGCCACCACGGCACCGTGAAGGAGGATCGAGACCGCCATCGAGGTGCCGGCGCGCCTCTTGGCTCGAGGAGCAGTGATGGTATCAAACATGAAGCCCTTCGCTTACGGAGAAGAAGGCGGGCACACTTAAGCAATCACCCGTTCCTTGTCAACGCCCCGCTTAGCGCCCCGATCTACCTCTGACAGGCCGCAATTTGCGATTCCGAGGTTCCCAACTCCTCCTCGATAGTCAGTGCGCGGCACCCCTCGTCCGCTCCTCTTGACGATGACCGACTGATCGTGCAGTCTGCCGCGCGTCGTGGGGTACAAAAAGACACACCGGTCGCAAACCGACTGATCGTGGCGCGCGCCGAGGATCGCGCGTGATGGGTGGGTAGGGCGCACGCTGATTCAACCCCGGAACAGCTGGTACACACCACAGGAGCTGATCATGCAACTGAGGTTCACTCCGCTGAGACTGGCAGCGCTTGCATCCCTCGCTTTGTCGGCCCAGGCCGCAGCGCAGCAGCAGACGCCGCCCCCGGCCACGCCGCCTTCGCCCTCGACTCCCGGCGATGTCACTCCCACCGAGAACGTCCCTGCGGCGACCGCTGCTCCCGAGGCAGCCCCCACGGGCGAACGCAAACAGGCGCAAGAGGAGATCGTGGTCACGGGCTCCCGCGTGCGCCGCAAGGACCTGACGACGCCCGCGCCGGTGACCGTGATCAGCCGCGAGCAGCTGACGACAAGCGCGGTCGCCAACATCGGTGATTTCCTCCAGCAGCTGCCCGAGCAGGGCAATGCGACGAACACCCAGGTCAACAACGGTGGCGACGGCGAGACACAGATCAGCCTGCGCAGCCTCGGCGCCAGCCGCACCCTCGTTCTCGTCGACGGAAAGCGCATGGTCGCCGGCGGAGGCGGAGCCGGGCAGACGTTCAGCGGCGGCGTCATCGATTTAAACACGATCCCCACTGCCGCCATCGAGCGCGTCGAGATCCTCAAGGACGGCGCCTCCGCCATCTACGGGTCCGACGCCATCGGCGGCGTGGTCAACATCATCACCCGCCGCAGGATGAACGGAGTCGAAGCCAGCGCGTACGCGGGCACCTCGCAGCATGCTGACGGCACGGTCTATGACCTGAGCATCCTCGGAGGCGCCAGCAGCGACAAGGGGAGCTTCATCCTTGGAGCCGGCTACTATGACCAAAAGTTGTTTTTCGCCGGCGCGCGCGACTGGGCGTCCCACGCTCTCGCTTACGACTACAACTGGCAGGCTGACGGCCTCACCGACCCGAGCAAGTGCAAGCCGGGCACCCCCAATTGCGCGGTGGGGTTCGGCGGCAGCAGCGCGGTTCCGCAGGGCCGCGTGAACAGTCTCACTCCAGGCGTCGACTGCACGAACGGGCTTTGCACCGCCTTGGCGGGAACGTTCGGATCTACCAAGCGCAACTGGATCCACGATCCCTCGGCGCCCGCCTGCAGCGGCGCTCAGAGCGGCATCGCGACCTCGGGTACACTATCGGGCCACAATCCGAACGGGACCTGCCAGGTCGACAGCTGGCGGCCCTTCGACGTTACAACCGATCTCTACAACTACCAGTCCGTCAACTACCTGATCACGCCTTCGACGCGCATCTCGTTCTTCGGAAATGGTGAATTCCATGTTTCCGACTACGCGCGCGTCTACTCGCAGGTTTCCTTCGTCAATCGCCAGTCGAACATCCTGCTGGCGCCCGAGCCGCTCTTCACCAGCCTCGCCACCCCGCCCATCGTTGTCTCGGCCACCAACCAGTTCAACCCGTTCGGCGTCAACCTGCCCGACGTTCGCCGCCGGCTGATCGAACTCTCGGGCCGCAACAACGGGTGGGACCTCGACACGATCCGCGTGGTCGCGGGCATCGACGGTACCGCGCCCGAAGTGTTCGGGCCGCTCCAAGGCTGGTACTGGGACGCGTCGTTCACTTTCGGCCGCAACTCCGGCCTCACCACCTACTTCGGCTCGCTCAACACGCAGCTGACCCAGAATGGCCTCGGGCCCCAGAGCGCTCCGGGGCAATGCGGGACGGGTCCGGCCAATGGCTGCACGCCGGTGAACCTTTTCGGCGGCCCTGGCACCATCACGCCGGCGATGGCCACGGCGCTCGGGCTCTACAAAGGAATCAACCAGGGCTGGAACCAGCTGGCGGTGACGGAAGTGAACGTGAGCGGCGAGCTGTTCTCGGTCGCGGCCGACCGCCCGGCCGGCCTCGCGCTCGGGTTCCAGCACCGCAACGAATGGGGCGGCTATATCCCCAATTCCATCGCCCAGGCCCAGTTGGACACCGACTTCAACTCCTTTGCCACCCAGGGTTCGTACTACGTGAACGAAGCCTACGGCGAGCTCGACGTTCCGCTGGTCAGCCGGATGCCCTTGGCGGAGGAAGTCGAGGTACAGGGGGCCATCCGCCTCTTCGACTACAACACCTTTGGAAGCGGCGGGACCTTCAAGCTGGGCGCCCGATGGCGGCCGATCCACGACGTGACCCTCCGCGGCACGTACTCGACCGGCTTCCGCGCCCCTGGCATTCCGGAGCTGTACGCCGGCCGGGCGCCGAACTTCCCGGCGGCGACCGATCCGTGTGACACCACGAACCCCCAGTACGCCGGGCAGTGCGGCACCGCGTTGAACAACGGGGGCGGCCTCATCCAGATCCCGGAGCACATCGGCGGCAACGCCCATCTCCAGGCGGAGAGGGCTCGCATCTGGACGATCGGCGCAGTGTTCGAGCCGACCATGGTCAGGGGCTTCACCACCACCGTCGACTACTACCACATCAAGATCCTGAATGCGCTCGGCCTGGAGGCGCCGTCGACGGTGCCGCTTGGAGCATATATCGGCGTAGGCGCCATCCTCCATGCTTGCTACCCCGGAGCGGGTGGGACACCCGACCCGGCCGCTTGCGCGTTGATCACTCGCGATGCATCGGGCGCGATCACCAACGTCGAGGACATCAACGTGAACCAGGGTGACATTCGCACCAGCGGCATCGACCTGGCAGCCCAGTACAACATGCCGACCGATTTCGGCCGGTTCCTGTTCCGGGTGACCGGCACGTACCTCCTCTACATCACCGCGCATCCGTATCCGAACACGACGATCGAGGGGAAGGGCAACTACGATCTGGGCGTCAACCCGTCGGTCAAGTTCAACGCGGGCGCGAACTACAGCCTCGGCGGCCTGGACCTCGGCGTGTTCGGCCGCTTCATCGGGCCCTTCACCGAGTGCGCCGACTCGACCGGCGTAGGGAGCAGCGGCGCCGCCTGCTCGTACCATGTCACCGACGCGAATGGGAACCCATACCCATCGCACCGCGTGCCGGCGGAGATGACCTTCGATGTCTTCGCGGGATACAGGCTGAGGCATCCTGCCGGTACCACGTCGTTCACTGCCGGCATCAGGAACGTCTTCAATACCAACCCCGTGACCGTGTACAACTCGTTCCTCACCTACGCGGATCCGGCGTACGACTTCGTGGGCCGGTACTTCTACGGCCGCATCACGCACGCGTTCTAGCCGTCGGCACGCATCGACTGTCAGGGGCTGGGCTCGCAGTCGAGCCCGGCCCTTCCTTTTTCCCTCTTCGTGTTTCGGGACCGGACGTTCCCCGTCCGCGTGGCCTTGCAAGGTCTTTCTGACCGGAGCACTGTTGGCCCGCAGTTCCTGGCAGTCGCCGGGCAGCACCAAACCGAATGGAGCGCTTATGTTGCCGAAGACAGCGGGATTGGGGCTCGTCTTGCTCGTGTCAGCGTGCGCCGGAACGAACAGGAACACGCGCTTGGAATTGGAGAGCGCTGCGCACTCTCCGGGGTTGTTCGTGGGCCATTCGGACACCGGCGACGTCGTCGTGGCCGCGACGCACTATCTGGCGATGGCCGGTCTGGCGACGACGGACACCGATCTCGGCCTCCCCGGGCGCGCGTGGGGCAGCGGCGACATGCTGTGCAAGAGGGAGATGCTGACGGGTACCCACGTCCCGCACTGGGTCTGCCGCTACCAGGACGACATCGACGCAGAGCGGGAGCGCCTGCACTCGGCGCTCTCGGTCCCGCGCTTCAACCCCGGCAAGAGCGCGTTCGGGGCGCCGATCACCGGTGGCGCGGGGCCAGGCCACGCGATGCTGCCCTGAAGGACGCCGGCGGGTCGAACTCGCTAAATCGAGGAAACGCCGCGCGCAATGGTCGCGATCGTCCTCGGGTTGTTGCTCGCGGCGCCGAGAGCGTCCGAGCTGTTTGCGGAGTTGAAGTGGCGCGACGTCGGCCCTTGGCGGGGGAGCCGCACGAAGGCTGCCGCCGGCGCGCCCCAGAGCCCGGGCGTCTTCTACATCGGCGCCGTCAACGGCGGCGTCTGGCGCACGGACGACTACGGGCGCACCTGGACGCCGATCTTCGACGACCAGCCCACCGGAAGCATCGGCGCCATCGCGGTGGCGCCGTCGAATCCGGACGTGATCTACGTCGGCAGCGGCGAGGGCCTGCAGCGGCCCGACCTCTCCACCGGAGACGGAGTCTACAAGTCCGTGGACGCGGGCCGGAGCTGGAGGCGCCTCGGCCTGCGCGACGGTCAGCAGATCCCGCAGATCGCCGTCGACCCGAAGGATCCCAGCCGCCTCTTCGTCGCCGTTCTCGGGCACCCCTACGGCCCGAACGAAGAGCGCGGCATCTTCCGCTCGACGGACGGCGGCGAGACCTTCCAGCGGGTGCTCTACAAGGATCCGGACACCGGCGGCGCCGATGTGGTGATCGATCCTGCCAATCCCGCCGTCGTCTACGCCGCCCTCTGGGAATCGCGGCAGGCGCCTTGGGAGAACGGACAGTTCTCCGGCCCCGGCAGCGGGCTCTACAAGTCGGTCGACGGCGGCACCACCTGGAAGAAGCTGGTGAAAGGCCTGCCGGACTTCGAGCACCACGGGCTCGGGCGGATCGGGATCGGCATCGCGCCGTCCCGGACCTCGCGCCTCTTCGCCACGGTGCAGGTGAAAGAGGAGGGCTTTCTCTATCGCTCCGATGACGCGGGAGAGAGCTGGACGCGGATCTGCGACGATCGCCGCGTCGCCGAACGGCCCGACGACTTCGCCGAGGTGAAGGTGGACCCGTCCGATCCGGACGTGGTCTACACCGCCAGTGTCGTCGCCTGGAAATCGACCGACGGAGGCAGGTCGTTCGCCGCCTTCCGCGGCGCGCCGGGCGGGGACGATTACCATCGCATCTGGATCGATCCGCTTCGCCCGACGACGATGCTGATCGTCGGCGATCAGGGCGCCGCCGTCACCGTGAACGGAGGAGCGACGTGGAGCAGTTGGTACACCCAGCCCACGGCGCAGATGTTCCACGTCCAGGCCGACGACGCCTTTCCCTACCGCCTTTGCGGCGGCCAGCAGGAGAGCGGTGCCGCCTGCGTGCTCTCGCGCGGCCCGGAAGGCGCGATCACCGTTCGAGATTGGCAGCCAATCGCGGTCGAGGAGTACGGATACGCGGCGCCGGACCCGCGCGACCCCGACATCGTGTATGGCGGGAAGATCACCCGCTGGGACCGACGTACGCGGCAGGTGCAGGACGTCTCGCCGGTACCGGTGCGCACGCCCGGATACCGGGTCATCCGCACGCAGCCGGTGATCTTCTCGCCGGCCGACCCTGGCACGCTCTATTTCGCGTCGAATACGGTGTGGAAGACGCGCGATGGCGGACGCACCTGGGCGCAGATCAGCCCGGATCTCACGCGCCGCACCTGGGAGGTTCCCGCCAACGTCGGAAAGTATCGCGGATCCGACGAGGCCAGACCGGAGCAGCGCGGCGTCGTGTATGCGCTCGCGCCTTCGCCGAAGAACGCGGGAGTGATCTGGGCGGGCACTGACGACGGCCTGATCCACCGGACGCGCGATGGAGGGAAGAGCTGGCAGGAAGTCACGCCGGCGCAGCTCGTCCCCTGGGCGAAGGTGAGCATCCTCGAGGCAGGCCGCTTCCATGCGGAAACGGCCTACGCTGCCATCAATACCTTCCGCCTCGACGATCTGCGGCCGCACCTGCTGCGGACGCACGACGGCGGCCGGACGTGGCAGGAGATCGTCCGCGGGCTGCCCGCGGGCGGCGTCGTCAACGTGGTGCGCGAGGATCCGGTGCGCCGTGGGCTGCTGTTCTGCGGCACGGAGCAGGCGGTCTACGTGAGCTTCAACGACGGCGACGACTGGCAGCCGCTCCGCCTGGACATGCCGGCGACCTCGGTCCGCGATCTGATCGTCAAGGGCGACGACCTGGCGATCGCGACGCACGGGCGCGGGTTCTGGATCCTCGACGACATCGAGCCGCTGCGCGAAGTGACGGACGCGGTGGTGCAGGAGGATGCGCACCTGTTCCTTCCCCAGACGGCAATGCGCATCCGCTGGAACACGAACAGCGATACGCCGATGCCGCCGGACGAGCCGAGATCGAAGGACCCGCCCGACGGCGCCATCATCGACTACTTCCTGAAGACGAAGGCCGAGGTGAGCATCGAGATTCTCGATGCCGAGGGAAC
>Ga0066710_100007444_pt1 | contig 10454 bp, 8 predicted proteins | sample GraSoiAngelo_159_FD_79666 | JGI IMG/M metagenome (GOLD analysis project Ga0066710, IMG submission 79666) | Grasslands soil microbial communities from the Angelo Coastal Reserve, California, USA - 14_1009_16_40cm | ecosystem: Environmental > Terrestrial > Soil > Grasslands | place: USA...
CGAAAGCGGGCTGACGGACCGGGCCTGGAAGAGTTGTGGTGGTCGGAGGGGGAACCCAACCGACCGACCTCGTGGTCGGCCGATGGGGAGGTTCTGCTCTACGACGACCAGAATCCTGCGAGCGGTAGCGACGTGCGGGTGCTCGAAATGGGCCCGCCACGACGCTCGCGAGCCCTGATTGCGACTCCATTCGAGGAACGCGGTGCGGTCTTCTCTCCCAATGGGCGCTGGATCGCCTATGAGTCGAACGAGACCGGCCGGTATGAGATCTATGTCCAATCGTTCCCGCGGCCGGAAACCCATTGGCAGATTTCGCGAGGAGGGGCCCGATGCCCCCGCTGGAGCAGGGACGGACGCGAACTCCTGTACTGTGACCACGACAACCACATCGTCGGGATCGGGTTCAATCCCGTGAGCGGCCCCCGGTCCGCCCGGCCCGCGATGATCATCGCCCGTGAGATCTCGATGTTCGATGTTACGCCCGACGGAAATCGCTTGGTCGTCCGCACCCTCACGGGACGGCTCCGCAGCATCGTCGTGGTCATGGGATGGAAACGCGAGGTGATGGACGCGCTCCGTTCGAGAGCCGCGGACTAATCGCAACGCGATCCACCGGATGCCCTGCTCCCCGGCACGCCCGTGACGCGAAGCGCTGCTACGCCATCTCCGTCGCCACGGCTGCTACGGAGCGTGTCATATGACTGAGCGGCCTTTCGGCGGTCCTCTGGTTTGCCGATCAGCCTAGCCCAAGTCTCCGGCGTGTAACTGAACCTCGATAGATAGAGCAGTTGTCGCATCTCGCCGTCCGGGCACGCCGTTCCCGCCTTGGTCGCCGCAGAACTGCTGTTCCTGACGGGGATTCACCCAACGGAAGGCTTGCTGCCCATGGCGACCAGGACAGGCGGCGGGTCGTGCGAATAAGGCAAATACCCGAGTCGCCTTTCAGGTAAACGCCTCGCCGCTCCAGGCATCGGAATTGTGAACAGCTTCGTCCACCAACGGATGGGAGATCGGCCTCCTGGGCCTCGTGTCCCGCGGGCGCGACCACGCCACGCGGTGTCATTGGCTCTCGCGAGCCGCCAACGGTCCGAGCCGTACTGATCGCTTTGTGGGACAGGTCGCAGGCCGCCTTCACGAACACGGCTTTTGACGCGCCACAGCGGCAAAGAGCCGAGCGAAGCGTCATCCTCGGTGAGGCAGTGATGGCAGCAGTCCCGTTGGCAAGTCCGTTCGGAGCCATCCCGCTCGGAGCCATTCCGCTCGGAGCCCACCTTCCTCCACTCGTTGTCCTGCTCGTTCTTTCTCTGCTCGCGTGCTCGCCCGCGGCGGCGGATGAACTTCGGCTTCTCATACCGCGCGTCGCTGGTCCACCCAATCTTCCGCCCGCTCTCGACAGTCTAGCGACCCCCGCCGCCGGAATCGTCCGGGAGTTCCGGCAGCGCGATCCAGGCGACGGCATCCCGTGCACTCTCGAGACAATGGCAACGGTCTCCTACGACGAGGAGAACCTGTACGTGGTGTTCGTCGCGTGGGACGATCCCGCGAAAATCCGGGCACACCTGGCGAAGCGCGAGGACATCCTGGCAGACGACCGGGTCGTGGTCTACCTGGACACGTTCCGCGACGGCCACCGCGCCTACCTGTTCGCCTGCAATCCTCTGGGCGTTCAGCTGGATGGCACGCTCACCGAGGGGCAGGACGAGGACGACACCTTCGACACCCTCTGGTTCGCCGAGGGGAAGCTCACGCATGGCGGCTACACCGTGCGGATGACCATCCCCTTCCGCAGCCTCCGGTTCGCGAATACACCGGCGCAAACCTGGGGAATCGCGCTGGGCCGGATCATCCCGCGCCGGAACGAGGAATCCTACTGGCCATACATCACGAAGCGGCTCCAGGGCTTCATTCCGCAGTTCGCCGCCCCCGAGGGCCTCGAGGGGATCTCGCCGGGACAGAACGTCCAGCTGATCCCCTACGGTTTGTCCACCCGCGCCCAGTTCTTCGACATGGAGTCGGAGCTGCCGGCCTTCAGAAGGCGAGACGAGCTCCGGGGCGGCCTGGATTCGAAGTTTGTGCTCCGCGACGAATTCGCCTTCGATGTCGCGCTCAATCCCGATTTCAGCCAGGTCGAGTCCGACGAGCCCCAGGTGACGATCAATCAGCGGTACGAGGTCGTCTTCCCCGAGCGCCGACCCTTCTTCATCGAGAACGCGAGTTTCTTCCAGACGCCGACCGATCTCTTCTTCTCCCGCCGGATCGCCGACCCGCAGTACGGCTTGCGCCTGACCGGCAAGGCAGGGCCGTGGACGGTCGGCGGGTTGGCGATGGACGATCGCGCGCCGGGGCTCAAGGTCCCGGCCGGCGACGCGCTGCGGGGCGATCGCGCGATCAACGGAGTGGTCGGGATTCAACGCGACATCGGCAAGCAGTCGAGCGCGGGGTTCCTGGCCACCAGCCGGGACTTCGGCGCGGGCTTCAACCGCGTGGTTTCGCTTCACTCGCGACTGCAGCTCGATCCCACCTGGTCTCTGTCGGCGCAGGCGATGCGGTCCTTCACCCAGCCCTCCGGCGGCCGGCGCGTGGACGCGCCCGGCTATCTCGCGGACCTGACCCGCGACGGCAGACACTTCGGCTACGAAGCGAGCTACACCGACCTGGGCGCGGACTTCGCTACCCAGCTCGGGCACGTGAAGCGTGTCGACATCCGCAAGTTCAAGCAGGAAATGAAGTATTACTGGCGGCCGGACCAGAGCCGGCTGGTGAAATTCGGCCCCAAGGTCACGACCGTCCGTACCAGCAATCACGGCGGTCAGGTCCTGGACTGGAGCGTCGAGGGCCAGCTCGAGCTTCGTTTCACCGGACACACCGATTTGACGCTCGGCCGCACCGAAGGCTTCGAGCTGTATAAGGGGCTCGGGTTCAACAAGCACGCGACCGCGCTGGAGTTCAGCACCGAGTGGCTCAAGTGGCTGGCGATAGCCGCCACTGTCAGCATGGGCACCGAGATCAACTTCGATCCGGCCCCGGGGCTCGAGGCGTTCCTGGCCGACGCCCAAGAGGCCGACCTCACGATGACGGTTCGGCCCTCGCCGCAGCTGCGCTTCGACCAGACCTTCATCTACAACCGCCTCAGTACGCGTCCGGGATCGTTCCCGCAGCTCGATTCCACTTCGGCCCGCATCTTCGAGAACCCGCTGGTGCGCTGGAAGCTCAACTACCAGATCAGCCGCGCGCTGTCGATGCGTGCGATTCTGGACTACGAGGCGGTGTGGCCAAACCGCTCGTTCGTGAAACTGGAGCGAGAGCAGCGGCTCACGGGCGACGTGCTTGCCACCTACCTGCTCAATCCCGGCACTGCGCTCTACGTCGGCTACACCGATCGGCGCGAGAACCTCGCCCTCGAACCGACCACTCCGCCGATTCTCCGGCGCACCGACTCCCCGGGCCTGGTCGCCGGCCGGCAAGTCTTCCTCAAGGCGAGCTACTTGATTCGCCGCTAGGGGTCGCTAGGTGTGGGTACTGGAGGGATCGTAATGATCGATGCCACGGAGGCCGCGAGGACCGCGAGCACGAAACGGCGCCCCGACAGGGCCGTACGGCAAGGCGCGAACACCATCCAGGCCGGCGAGTCAGCGGCGCCCCTCCAACCCTTCGCCGGGGTTGACGGAACAGCCCGCAAGCATTCGCACTGAGGTGTCCAAATGCCCTCGAGACGGATACCGAGACTTCCATTGCGCAGCATCATGTCCGCCGCCGAGAGGCCGCCCCACGTTGCCATGTACTCCCCGGGGATGGTTGGGTTCGGCCACATTCGCCGCAATGCGTCGATCGCGGGCGCCCTTCGCGGCTCCGCTGTCGCGCCCGTGATCGTGATGGTCGCCGAGGCGTGGCAAGCGGGCGCGGTCCCGATGCCGGCGGGAGTGGACTGCGTGACCCTTCCGGGACTCCGGAAGGAGGCCGACGGGTGCTGCAGGGCGCGCTCCCTGGACGTCTCGGAGCAAGAGGTCATCGCACTGCGCGCCGAGGTGATCCGGAGCGCGATGGAAGCCTTCGATCCCGACGTTCTGATCGTGGATCACTTGCCCCTGGGGGCCGCCCACGAGCTCACGCGAACGCTCGAGCGCCTGCACAAGCGCGCCAAGGCCCGCTGCGTGCTCGGGCTGCGCGACGTGCTGCAAGACGCCGAGACGGTGCGCAGTGCCTGGGCCGAGCCGGCAACTCTGGAGGCGATGAAGGACTATTACCATGCCATCTGGATATACGGTGATCCGGCGGTGATGGACCCGGTTCGAGAGTATGGTGTTTTCGATCAGGTGGCGGAACGGGTGCGCTTCACCGGTTATATCGACCAGCGCCCCCGTCTCGAGTTCGCGAATGGCAATGCCGGCCCGCTGCTGGCGAGCCTCCCTCCGGGAAAGCTCGCGCTCTGTCTCGTGGGAGGTGGGATCGATGGAGGCGCGCTGGCAATGGCGTTTGCCAAGGCCGCCTTTCCACGAGGCACCACGGGCGTGATCGTGACCGGGCCGTACATGCCGGAGGACACACTGAAGATCCTGCGCCGGTGCACACAGCGACGTCCGCACCTGGAGGTGCTCGAATTCGTCCCTGACCCTACCCCCCTGATCACCCGCGCCGACCGCGTGATCGCCATGGGAGGGTACAACACCCTGTGCGAAGTGCTCTCGTTCGAGAAGCACGCGCTGATCGTGCCGCGCGTGAAGCCCAAACCCGAGCAATGGATCCGCGCTCGACGCCTCCGAGAGCTAGGACTGGTCGATGTGCTTCATCCTGACCAGCTCAATCCCCAGGCCCTGACGCGATGGCTCGAACTGGACCTCGGTCCGCCTCCTGCGAGTCGCAATCTCATCGATGTCGGTGGCCTCACTCGCATCCCCACCCTGCTCGCCGAGCTGCTGGGCATTGCCGTCCCCACCTCCGCGCCAGGCTCACTCAACGGGACCTGCATCCATGCACATCCGCACCATCCTGCTCTACGCGCAGGATAGCCGAGGGCTGGGCCACATCACCCGTTCGCTGACCGTCGCCCGGCGAGTCCTGGCGAGGTATCCGGATCTGGTCGCCTATATCGCGACCAAGTCTCCGATCGCCGAGAACTTCGCTCTGCCGGAGCGCTGCGACTACATCAAGCTGCCCACCCGTCTGACCCCGGACACGATCCAGCAGACCCCGCTGGAAGAAGATGCGGCGATCCGACGATTCCGGAAGATCCGCGGTCAGCTCTTGCGGGAGGCCGCGCTGGGCCTGGCCCCCGAGCTGGTGTTGGTCGACCATGAGCCGCTCGGCTCTGCCGGCGAGTTTCGCGAGGGTCTGTGCGCGCTCAAGTCGCAGTCTCCCGGCACCCGCTTCGTCTTCGGCATGCGCGACATCATGGACGATCCCGCTGGCATTCGAGCTCTGTGGCGCGAGCTGGGGGTCTACGACGCGCTCGAACACCTCTACGACGGCATCGCGGTCTACGGCTCGCCCAAGGTCTACGACGTAGCCGAAGCCTACGCCCTCCCTGAGTCGGTCCGGGCCAAGCTTCACTACTGCGGCTACGTGGTCCGCGATCCCCCCGCGGTCGAGTCCGGCCGCGTACGCGAGCAGCTCGGTTTGCCGCGGGACGGGCCGCTGGTGCTGGCGACCGTCGGGAGCGGCTGCGACGGGTTCCCGGTGCTGGAGGCGGCACGGGCAGCGGTCGCGTGCCTCGAGGCCAAGCTCCCGGATCTGCACGCGGTCCTCGTGACGGGGCCGTACATGCCGGCCGAACATCAGGCGGTGTTGCGGGAGCGCGTCACGCCCACGTGTCGCGTCTGCACGCGCGCCGACACGTTCGAGCTCATGGCCTCCGCCGATGCGATCGTGAGCATGGGGGGTTACAACAGCGTGTGCGAGGCGTTGCTCCTCGCTCGACCCCTGGTGATCGTGCCGCGCGCCACCCACAAGATCGAGCAGCGGATCAGAGCCGAGGCCCTGGCGGCACAGGGTCTGGCCCAGTGGGTGCATCCGAAGGATTTGAGCGGCAACCGTCTGACCGAAGCCCTGGAGTGGGCCCTGCGTTGTGACCGCCGGGCCCACGCGCGACGGGTACGCGAGGTCATCCCGTCGTTCGATGGAGCCGCTCGCCTCACCGCCTATCTTTCGCGATGGCTGGGCACGGAGCCGTCCGTCTCACCGCCCATGTCTCGCGATGGCCCGGCGGTGATGAGCGTAGGAACCTGAGGACCCTGGTGATGCGAATCCGTTTCAAGCCCACTCCCGAGCAACGCTCAGCCCTGCGCGCGCAGTTGACGCGGGTGCAGCAACCGGCGACGGCCTTGAGAATCCTCCGCCCGACGCTGCCGGCCGAGTTCACGCCGGCCCGCGCCGTCTGCACCGTGCAAAGCGTCCATTCGGACCGTTTCGTCGTGCGGGTTGAGCTCTGCTCGAACGCCGGGGAGGAGCGCGCGTATGCGTTGAAGGCCTACTCGGATGACTTTGGCGAGAAGGTATGGGCGCACGCTCGAGCCCTCGCCGAGCACTACCCACCGAATCACAACGGCCTCTGCTTGCCGAATCACTACGTCCCGCGCGAGCGCCTGCTGGTTTTCCCGTGGGTCGATGGCGTGTTCTTGTCCGAGATCGTGGACGAGCGAAAGCTGGAGCTGGTGCGAGAGGCCGCCGGAGTGGCGGCGCGGCTGCATCGGCTGGGCATCGTCCCCGACAACCTCACTACGGCCCAGATGTTCGTGGACGAGGCGCGCGCCTGGTGCGATCGCCTGCGCTACCGCTGGCCCGAGACCGGGCCTACCGTCGAGCGGCTGTTGATCGAGTTGGAGCGGGCGTTGCCCTCCCTGGATCCCGCCGACCCGGCGCCAATCCACGGCGACCTGGCGCAGGGGCAGTTCTTGTGGACCGGGAACCGTCTGGTGCTTCTTGATCTGGACATGTTCGGATACGCCGACCCCGCCTATGACGCCGGCCACTTTCTGGCCCAACTGGAGCGGCGCCGCATTTGGGACCGAGACCTGCCTGCGCACGCCTGCCGGTGGCCGGCTTGCTTCCGTGACGCCTATCTCGCCGCGATGCCGCGAGTGTCCCCGCGCAACGTGTCCTTCTACTGCGGGCTCACGCTGATGCGGAAGATGTACACGGTCTGTCGCCGCGATCCCGCCGAGGGCCCGAAGCTGGTTCCACGGCTCGCGGCCTGCGCACGGGCGGCGCTGCGGGAAGCGATGACCGCGGGGGCAATCCTGTCATGAATGCGGTGCAGGTCATGCTGAGCCCGGAAGAGACGCAGGCCGTGCTGAGCGCCGGTCTGCGCGAGACTCACGGCGCCGACGCGCGGCTCGAGGACTGGACCGCCTATCCGCTCACGAAGCGCGGAAAGCGGCGCGCCGTTCACTACCAGCTCCGCGCCCGCGTGGACGGCACGGCTCGCGTCCAATGTCACGATTGGGTGGGCAAGTTCTACGATCGCGATGAGGATGCCCGCCGGGTCGCCACGATCCTGCGTGAGTTGGCCGCTGCCGGCTTGAGCGGCCGTGGGGCCGTTGTGATTCCCGGCTTCATCGCCCATGACTCGACTCACCGCGTCGTGCTGTCGAGGTACGAGCTCGGCGAGTCGACCATCGCCGCCACCGCGAAATACAACGGGCGGGTTCTGGCGGCCATCGGACGCGCGATGGCGGCCTTGCACGCCACCCCCGTGAGCTCCACGGCAATCACCTCTCCCGCCTCACTGCTGGGCGATCTGGAACCCAGGTTGACCGACCTCTGTGCCCGGTTTCGCGGCCGGGCCGCCCGCCTGCTGGCCGTCCTCGCCCGGCTGGAGCGCCAGTTGCCGCAGCTGCCTGCGGCATCCTCGCTCCTGCACGGCGACCTCGGCCCCAGTCATCTCCTCTGGCAGAGAGGCAGGATCGTCGTCCTCGATTTCGACAAGTGGACGCGAGGCGATCCGGCTGCGGATCTGGGCCATCTGGTGGCGCAGCTGCGCCGCCTCACGCTGCGCAAGCCGGGCAAGCTGCCGAGCTTCGCCTCGGTGTGCGCGGCGCTGCTTCGGGCCTACCAGTCCTCGACTCCCCCCGATCCCGGGTTGGCCCGGCGGATCGCCTGGTACGAGCGCGTGGCGCTCCTGCGGAAGATCCATTTCCTGGTTTCGAATACGACCCGGCACGAACAGCCCGAAGCGCTCCGGCGACGCCGGACGGAGGCGATCCGGCTGCTGAGGGAAGTGTCGGGCACTGCGTCGGACGACGCCTGGGTGGGCGACCGCCATGCCTCATAGGGAGCGACTGCGATTCCGGCAGATCTTCGTCGCCCATCTTCGTCAGGTCAGGTGGCGCCTGCTCCTGGCCGCCGCCTGCACCGTGGGCGTCGCGACGATGGAGCTCATGAAACCCTGGCCGCTGAAGCTCATCCTCGATCACGTCATCCTCGACAAACCGTTGCCGCACTCCTTGCACTTTCTCCAGGGGATCGCTGCCGGGAGCCGGGCCAGGCTCCTCGTCGACGCCTCCGCCGCCATCGTGCTGATCGCCCTGTGCGGAGGCGTACTCTCCTACTTCCAGATCTTCATAACCTCGTCCATCGGCTACAAGATGGTCTACGCCCTGCGCCGGGAGCTGTTCTCACACCTGCAGCGACTGTCCCTCTCCTTCCACAATCACTCGCGCTCGGGCGATCTGCTGACGAAGGTTGCGGGTGACACGAACACTCTCAAGGATGTCTTTGCGGACTCGATCATGAAGTTCGCCTCCTATTCACTGACGGTGGTCGGCATGCTCGCCGTCATGCTCGCCATCAATTGGCAGATCGGCGCGATCGCATTCGCCACGCTGCCGTTCCTGTGCTACAGCCTGTTTCATCTGTTCCGCAGGACCAAGGCCTCGGTCAAGGCGCAGAAGAAACAGGAGGGCAAGGTTGCATCGCGCATGAGCGAGGTGCTTTCGGCGATCCCCTTGGTGCAGGCATTCGCCCGCGAGCGATATGAAGAGGCGCAGTTCGACGCCGTGACAACCGAAACCGTGCGGGAGAGCATCCGCGTGGCGCGGCTGGAAGCCGCCGCCACGCGATCCTCGGAAATCATCACCGCGTTCGGAACGGCGGTGGCGGTGCTGTTCGGGGCGCTGCAGGTCTCGAGCGGCAAGATGATGCCCGGCGAGCTCGTCCTGGTGGTCGGTTACCTGACCAACATGTACAAGCCGATTCGCAGCCTCGCCAAGCTCTCGACCGATCTCTCCAAGGCGATGGCGAGCGCGGAGCGAATCTCCGAGGTGCTCGACATCGAGCCGGAGATCCAGGATCGGCCTAACGCCCTCGAAGTGCATCGGCTCAAGGGCGAAATCGTCTTCAAGGACGTCTCGTTCGAATACGGAGACGGCAAGGACGTGCTGAGGCACGTATCCTTCGTCGGATCCCCCGGCCAGCGGTTGGCCCTGGTGGGCGCGTCGGGAGCGGGCAAGTCCACCATCGTCAGCCTGATCCTGCGGCTCTACGAGCCCCAGGAGGGAGCGATCTTCATCGATGGAGTCGATATCCGGCAGTATCGGCGCGAGTCTCTGCGGCGCCACATCGGGCTCGTGCTCCAGCAATCGATCCTGTTTGGAGCGACGATTCGGGAGAACATCGCCTACGGAGACCCCGAGGCGAGCCTCGAGCAGATCGTGGCCGCGGCGCAGGCGGCGAATGCCGACGAGTTCATCCGTGAGCTCGAGGACGGTTACGACACGGTCATCGGCGAGCGCGGCGCGACGCTCTCGGGCGGGCAGCGACAGCGCATCGCGATCGCGCGCGCCCTCATTCGAAATGCGCCGATCCTGATCCTGGACGAGCCGATGACCGGCCTCGACGTCGAAAGCGAGGCGAAGGTGCGCGAGGCGCTGGATCGCCTGATGGCCGGCAAGACCTGTCTCATGATCACCCACGATCTTCCTTCCATCGCGGATGCCGACGTGGTGCTGCTCCTGGAGGAGGGTCGGATCATGGGCCGCGGAACGCCTGCCGAGCTGGTGGCGAGGAGCAGCCGGTACCGCCAGCTCTACGAGCTCAACGTCCAGCAAGCGGTAGCAGACGTTCCAGTGTAAGAGCGGGGAAGCAGCCATGGCCAAGCAACAGCTCCTGGAGGCCGTCCGCGGTGAGGCGTTCCCGGTCGACCGCGATTTTCCGCAGCTCGAGATCGCCAGCGACCCGCGGCGGATGCTCGAGGTCTTCCGCGCCCATCTGAAACCGGCCTCGGGAAAGCGTTACCACATCCTGGACTGCGTTCCGTTTCGGTTCCGGTGCCGCCAGTCCACCTCGCGCTGCGTCCTGCAGTACACGCTGCGGGTGCTCGAGCCGAGCTCCGGGCGCCAATGGGACCAGTGGGTGGCGGGCCTGGTTTACGCCCGGACGGGCGAGGCCGAGCGGCTGTGGCGGGAGATGCAAGCCGGCGATCCACGCCGTGAGATCCCCTCCGCCTGGCTCACGTTCGAGCC
>Ga0066710_100007445_pt1 | contig 10454 bp, 9 predicted proteins | sample GraSoiAngelo_159_FD_79666 | JGI IMG/M metagenome (GOLD analysis project Ga0066710, IMG submission 79666) | Grasslands soil microbial communities from the Angelo Coastal Reserve, California, USA - 14_1009_16_40cm | ecosystem: Environmental > Terrestrial > Soil > Grasslands | place: USA...
GCCGTCGATTCGAGCCCGTCGCCGTGCGTCGCCGCGGCGAATCTGAGTCGCGGCAGACTCGACGCGCGCGAGCCGGACCGAGCGGGCGAGCCGTCCGCCGGGGAGCCTAGGCCATCGCCGTCGTGCCGGCGAGCAGCTCCTGGGCTTCGTCGCGGCGGATCCCGCTGACGATCTGGATCCGGCGCTGGAGGTTCGGGTGCTGGGCCAGCTGGATGACGCTGCCGGCCGCCCCTTCGGTCCGATGGGGCAAGGCGAACACGAGCGCCGCCACGTCGCTCTCGAGGAGTGCCCCGACGCACATCACGCACGGCTCTACGGTCGTGAAGATGGTGGCATCGGCCAGCCGCTCGCGCCCCAGCTTCCGGGCAGCCTCACGGAGGGCGACGATCACGGCGTGGGCCGTCGGGTCGTCCGACTCGAGGACCCGGTCATGGGCCCGAGCCACCATCGCCTCGTCGACGACGGCGACCGCGGCATTCGGACGCTCACCGACCGAGATCGCGTTGCGCGCCTCGGCGAGCGCCTCGCCCATGAACAACTCGTAGTTCACAGCGCGGATCATACAGGCCGGGTTCGGCATCACCGAAACGCCCGGCGTCACCCGCCGTCACCATCCCGCAACCGACCCGCTACCCGACCGAGGGGTACGATGCCGGGCGCATGGCTGGAACGCGACGGATCGGGATCCTGACCGGCGGCGGCGACGTCCCCGGGCTCAACTCGGTCATCAAGTCGGTCGTGTACCGGGCGACCGAGATCGGCGACGAGGTCATCGGGATCCGTCGTGGCTGGGAAGGCTTGACGCACCTCCGGTTCGACCCGACGCCGGACCCGCAGTACGTCGTACGCCTGAACCGGACGAACACGCGGACGATCGACCGGACCGGCGGGACGTGGCTCCACACGTCGCGGACGAACCCGCGGAAGATGGCTCCGGCAAGCCTGCCCGCCTGGGTCGACCCTTCGCGGGTCGCGGAGTTGACCGGCCCCGACGGGTTGGTCGACCTGACGTCGGTCGTCCTCGCCAACATCGAGCGCCTCGGGCTCGACGTCCTCGTCACGATCGGCGGCGACGACACGCTGAGCTTCTCGCGCGCGCTGTGCGACTCCGGCGTTCCCCTCATCGCCATCCCGAAGACGATGGACAACGACGTCGCCGGCACGGAGTACTGCATCGGGTTCTCGACCGCGATCACCCGGGCCAAGGAGCTCATCAACCGACAGCGCACGACGCTCGGCAGCCACGAGCGGATCGGGGTGTTCCGGATCTTCGGCCGCGACGCGGGCTTCTCCGCGCTGTACACGGCGTACGTCACAAGCGCCCGCTGCCTCATCCCCGAGGCGCCGTACGACATCGACCGCCTGGCCGACATCCTCATCGCCGATCGGGAGGCCAACCCGTCGCGGTACGCGGTCGTCGTCACGGCCGAAGGGGCGATCTGGCGAGGGGCACGGATGCAGGACATCGGCGAGCCCGACGCGTTCGGCCACCGCCACAAGGCCAATGTGGGCGAGGTGCTCGCGGCCGAGCTGAAGCAGCTGACCGGGGTCGAGGCGGTCGCGTCGGAGCTGACGTATGACCTCCGTTCGGGCGAGCCCGACGCCCTCGACTCGATGGTCGCGACGACGTTCGCCAACGTCGCGATGGACCTCCTCCGCGACGGCGTGACGGGGCGGATGGTCGCGATCCAGGACGGGAAGTACGCCCATACCGAGCTTCCGGGTCCCGACACGCCGGCCCGCCGCGTTGACGTCGCCGACATGTACAACGAGGATCGCTTCCGGCCCCGCTACGAGGGCCGCCTCGGCGACCCGATGCTGCTCGTCGGTGTCGGCGGAGTGCCTGTGGGGTCGTTCGCCGACTAGCTGGGCAGCCCCGACCGTTCGCGGATCACGCGCGCGAGGGCCGACATGTCGTCGTCGGCGTGGCCTGCACCGACAAGGTCGGTCTCGAAGTCCGCCGCCATCTCGGCCACCGGCAGCTCGGCGCCCATCTCCCGCGCCATGTCGAGGGCGATCCCGAGATCCTTCCGATGGAGCGCGACCTTGAACCCGAGCGGGTAGTGGTTCGTCCGCATCCGCCCGCTGCGATTGGCCAGGACCCAGCTCTGGGCGGCGCCGCCGCCCAGCGCCTCCACGACCTGCGCGACGTCGAGACCGGCCTTCATCGCGAGGACGATGCCCTCGGCGACCCCCAGGTACGTCCCGGCGAGGATGACCTGGTTCACTGCCTTGACGGCCTGTCCGGAGCCGCTCGGACCGACGTGAGTGATCGTCTTGCCCATCGCCGCGAGGATCGGTCGCGCCCGCTCGACGTCGTCGGGCTCGCCCCCGCAGAAGATCGTCAGCGTGCCCTTCTGCGCGCCTTCGCTGCCGCCCGATACCGGCGCATCGACGAGGGCGACCCCCTGCTCAGCGAGCCGCGCCGCGAAGTCACGCGTCGCGGACGGGGCGATCGTCGAGCAGTCGATGACCAGCTGGCCATCGCGGGCTCCCTCGGCAGCGCCGCTCGGCCCGAACAGGACGGCCTCGACGTCGGGCGTGTCGGACACGCAGACGACGACCGCGTCGGTGGCAGTCGCGACGGCCGCCGGGCTATCGGCGCGGGTGACGCCGAGGTCGTCGAGCTCGGGACCTCGACCCGGGCTGCGGTTCCAGGCGGTGACGGTGAAGCCGGCGCGGGCGAGGTTGCCCGCCATCGCGGCGCCCATCGTGCCGAGCCCGAGAAATCCGATCCGCTCGTCAGCCATCCTTGCCTCGCTGTTACCCTCGCCCCGAATCATGCATCGCCGGGAGGCTGGTCGGATGCCTGTCGTCGCCCAGGTCGCCGCGTTGATCGCCGCGGCGATCCACGTCTGGTTCTTCGTCCTCGAGTCGGTGCTCTTCTCGCGGCCGGGCGTGGCCGCCCGGTTCGGGCTCCGGACGGCGGAGCAGATCGCTGCGGTCCGGCCGATGGCCTTCAACCAGGGCTTCTACAACCTGTTCCTCGCGGTCGGGATCGCGGCGGGGGTGGCCCAGATCGCCGGCGGAGCCGAGGTGGCGGGCCGGTCGATCATCCTCTTCGCCTGCCTGTGCATGGTCTGGGCGGGGATCGTCCTGTTCGTGACCAGCCCGCGCTTCTTCCAGGCGGCGCTCGTGCAGCTCGTCCCGCCACTCGTTGCGATCGTCACGACGTTCGCGATTCGGTGACGTCGGGGGATGCTGGCGCGCCCGGCGGGACTCGAACCCACGACCTTCAGGTCCGCAACCTGACGCTCTATCCACTGAGCTACGGGCGCCTGTGCCGTTTCTCGGACCCGTGGACACGGGGAGAGTCGTGGCGGAGAGGGAGGGATTCGAACCCTCGGAGCAGGTTGCCCCACTCAACGGTTTAGCAAACCGTCGCACTAGGCCTCTATGCGACCTCTCCGTCGCGCGGCGGGCGACATGCTACCACGCACGACCCTCCCGGCCGACACTGTGGCAGGGTCGCTGGGGCGGTCCCCGAGGCGGCCGCCGACGATGCCAGGGAGCCGACGATGACCGACCGCGCGGCGAGCCGCCCCCCGATGACCAAGGACCAGATCGAGGCCTACAGCGTCGGCGAGATGGCCCCGCTGACGGGGCCGATCGTCCTCGCAAAGTCCGACCCGGACTGGCCGGCCTCGTATACCCGCGAAGAGTCGCGGATCCGATCGATCCTCGGTGACCGGGTCCGGAGGATCGAGCACACCGGATCGACGTCCGTGCCGGGTCTTGCCGCCAAGCCGATCATCGACATCACGATGCTCGTCGCCGACGTGACCGACGAGCCCGCCTATGCCGCCGACCTGGAGGCGGCGGGGTATCAGCTCCGGATCCGCGAGTCCGAGCCCGACTGGTACGACCACCGGGTGTTCAAGGGACCGGACATCAACGTCAACCTCCACGTCTTCTCGGAGGGCTGCATCGAGATCGACCGGATGGTCGGCTTCCGCGACTGGTTGCGGACCCACGACGACGATCGCGAGCTCTACGAGCGGACGAAGCGGGAGCTCGTGACCCGCGAGTGGGAGTATGTCCAGAACTACGCCGACGCGAAGTCAGCGGTCGTGGAGGAGATCGCGGCACGGGCCGGCCTGCCCGGCCCGCACGCCTGATCCCACCGGGTTCGCCAGACCGGACGCCGGCCGGTTCGCCGGTCCGGACGCCGCCGCGTCGTTGACACGATCGAGCGCGGGCCGTACCGTCCGCGACACGCTCATGAGTTGTCTCTTCTACTTTCCACGCCCGGCATGACCGATCCCGGAGCCTAGACCCGGATCGCGGGTCGTGCCGGGTGGGAGCAGAGGTCGCGACCTCTGCTTTTTTGTTTGATCAGGAGGAAGCGCGCGGCGATGTTCGTGGTGATGGCCCGAACGGCGGGCGAGGCCGAGATCATCGGCGTGAAGAGCGCCATCCTCGGCGAGGGCCTCACGCCGTACGACCATGCCGGAGCCGAGCGAACCGTCATCGCGGTCATCGGCGAGATCGGCGCGCGCAAGGCCGACCTGATGAGCCGACTCGGCGGGCTCCCCGGCGTGGAGTCGGTGACGCCGATCAGCCGGCCGTTCAAGCTCACCTCGCGCGAGTTCCATCCCGAGGACACCGTGATCCGGGCCCTCGACGCGGTGGTCGGCGACGGGTCGCTCACCGTGATGGCAGGGCCCTGTTCGGTCGAGAGCCGGGATCAGCTCTTCCAGACCGCGGACGCCGTCGCCGAGGCCGGGGCCACGATCCTCCGCGGTGGGGCATTCAAGCCGCGGACGTCGCCCTACAGCTTCCAGGGCCTCGGGGTCGAGGCGCTCCGGGACCTGGCCGAGGCTCGCGACCGAACCGGGCTTCCGGTGATCACCGAGGTCATGGAGCCGAACCAGGTCGACATCGTCGCCGAGTACGCCGACATCCTCCAGGTCGGTACCCGCAACATGCAGAACTTCTCCCTGCTGATGGCGGTCGGCCGCGTCGCCCGGCCGGTCATGCTCAAGCGCGGCTTCAGCGCGACGGTCGAGGAATGGCTCATGGCCGCGGAGTACATCATCAGCTCGGGCAACCCGAACGTGATCCTGTGCGAGCGCGGCATCCGCACGTTCGAGACGTACACGCGGAACACCCTCGACCTGTCGGCGGTGCCGCTGCTCCGCCAGCTCACCCACCTGCCGGTGATCGTCGATCCGAGCCACGCGACGGGGAAGCGGGCGCTGGTGGCGCCGCTGGCGATCGGTGGCGTCGCGGTCGGCGCCGACGGGGTGATGGTCGAGGTCCACCCGAACCCGGACGCGGCCCTGTCGGACGCCGAGCAGCAGCTCACCTTCGACCAGTTCCGGTCGATGATGGCCCAGATCGTCCTCGTCCACGACCAGGTCCGCGGCCTCCGGGATGCCCCGCGCGAGGCCGCCCTCGCTCTCGGCAACGGTGACGGGCAGGGACGGCACTGATGTCGACGCGCCCGATCGCCGCCGCCGATTCAGCCGCGGACGCGGCCCGCGACGCGGCCCCCGGGGCGGTCGTCGGGCCGGCGCGACGCCTGCGCGGCGAGTTGACCCTTCCGGGCGACAAGTCGATCAGCCACCGGGCGCTGATGCTGGCGGCGCTGGCCGCCGGTGAGAGCCGGGTCCGGGGCGCGGGTGACGGCGCCGACGTCCGCTCGACCGCCGAGATCTGCCGCGCGCTGGGTGCGACGGTGGAGCGCCTCGAGCCGGACGCGACCCTCGCCGCGAACGTCGACTACCGGGTGGTCTCGCCGGGCAGCGACGGCCTCCGCGAGCCCGCGGCCGACCTCGACTGCGGCAACTCCGGGACGAGTCTCCGGCTGTTCGCCGGGATCGTCGCGGGACTGCCCTTCCGGAGCGTTCTCGACGGGGACGATTCATTGCGGCGCCGACCCGTCGCTCGTATCATCGAACCGCTGCGGGCGATGGGCGCCACGGTCCACGCGCGTGCCGACGATTCCCTACCGCCGCTGACCGTCGTGGGTCGCCGTCCGCTTCGCGCCGTCGATCGTTGGACGGCGGTGCCGAGCGCCCAGGTGAAATCGGCGATCTTGTTGGCCGGTCTGCGAGCCGACGGTCCGACGACGGTACGGGAAGGCGTCGCGACGCGCGACCACACGGAACGGATGCTGCGGGCGCGCGGGATCGCGGTCCGGACGGAGCGACTGGCGCCGAACGAGGCCGACGGCCGGGCGGCGGCGGTGGCGGTCACGGTGGAGGGAGGACGGACGATGACGGCGATCGACGAGCGCGTCCCCGGCGACGTGTCGGCCGCCGCGTTCTGGCTCGTCGCGGGGTCGATCCATCCCGATGCCGACCTCACGCTCCGTGGCGTCGGCGTCAACCCGACCCGGCGGGCGGTCATCGACCTGCTCCGGGCGATGGGCGCGGATATCGACGAGGCGCGGCTGGACGGGGCGACCGCCGACGACGGCGTCGGCGAGCCGATCGCCGACCTGCGGGTTCGGTCAGCCGAGCTCGGGGGGATCGACCTGGCCCCGAACGACGTCGCTGCCGCGATCGACGAGATCCCGGTCCTGTGTCTCGCCGCCGCCCTCGCCCGGGGCTCGACGACGATCCGTGGTGTCGGCGAGCTCCGCCACAAGGAATCCGACCGGATCACCGGGATCGCCTCCGGTCTCGGGGCGCTCGGGGCGACGGTCGAGGTCGACGGCGACGACATCCGGATCCGTGGAGGCAGTGCGCTCCGTGGGGCGCCCGTCGACAGCCTCGACGACCATCGCCTGGCGATGACGTTCGCGATCGCCGGCCTCGTCGCCGCCGGCCGGACCACGATCCGGCGACCGGCCAGCGCCGCCATCTCCTATCCCGGCTTCTTCGACGACCTCGGAAGGGTTGCCTCATGACCAAGCGCGTCGTTCTCATCGGCCATCCCGTGGCGCACTCGCTGTCGGGCGCGATGCAGCAGGCCGCGTTCGACGACCAGGGCATCGATGCGACGTATGAGCTGTGGGACCGCCCGCCGATCGGCCTGCCAGACGCGATCGGCGAGATCCGCGGCGACGACTTCCTCGGGGCGAACGTCACGATCCCCCACAAGGAGCGGGTCGTCCCCCTCGTCGACCGCCTGACCGAGGAAGGCCAGGCGACGGGGGCGGTCAACACGATCACGCGCGAGGGCCGCCGGCTGGTCGGCCACAACACCGACGTCCCGGGCTTCAAGGTCGCCCTCGACAAGCTCATCGGGCGGCAGAAGATGCCGCGCCAGGCGATCGTCCTCGGGGCCGGCGGCGGCGCCCGCGCGGTCGTCTTCGGGCTGATCCGCGAGAGCTTCCAGCGGGTCGTGATCTTCAACCGCCACCTCCACCGGGCGGAGGCGCTCGTCAAGCACTTCGGCCGGAGCGCTTCGCACATGGAGCTGCGGGCGATGCCGTGGCACGAGTCGATCATCGAGGCCGAGCTGGCGAAGTCGAAGGTGCTCGTCAACGCGACGTCGATCGGGCTGACGGGCGACGTGTCGCCGATCTCCGGCGAGGTCCTGCCGCCGGAGCTCTTCGTGCTCGACCTGATCTACAACCGGACGCGGCTCCTGCGCGACGCGGAAGCCGCTGGCTGCATCGTCTCCGACGGCGAGCTGATGCTGCTCCATCAGGGCGCGGCCGCGTTCACGCTGTGGACGGGTCGCCCGGCCCCGATCGAGGTCATGGGGCGGGCGCTGTCGGCGGCTCGAGCCGGCGGCTTGCGGTCGGCCGAGGGCGAGCCCACAGGCGAGCCGCAGGAGGCTGCGGCGGGAGCCGGCGCGAGCGGCCCGGCCGGCGCCTGACGACCGCACCGACCGGGCGATCGAATCGATGGGACGCCTCCGCTGGCTGACCGCGGGTGAGTCGCATGGCCGGTCGCTCGCCGTGACGGTCGAGGGCGTGCCGGCCGGCATGGCCCTGTCCGCCGAGGCGCTTGGCGTGGACCTCGCCCGCCGCCAGCGCGGCTACGGCCGCGGCGCCCGGCAGGCGATCGAGCACGATGCCGCCGAGATCGTCTCCGGCGTCCGCCACGGCGTGACCCTCGGCTCGCCGATCCTCCTCCTCGTCGCCAATCGCGACTGGGAGAACTGGACCCGGGTCATGCAGGTCGAGGGCCTCTCGGACGAGGAATCCGCGGAGCTCGCCGAGGCCGCCGCCGACGGCAACAAGCGGGCCACCCCGGTGACCCGCGTCCGACCAGGTCATGCCGACCTGGCCGGCGCCCTGAAGTACGGGTTCAACGACGTCCGCAACGTGCTCGAGCGGGCGTCGGCGCGTGAGACGGCCGCCCGGGTCGCGGCGGGCGGCATCGCCCGGGCGCTCCTCCGCGAGCTTGGCGTCGACGTCTGGTCGTTCACCGCCGAGGTCGGTGGCGTGGCGATCGATCCGGCGCGCGCGATGCGGTCGCGCGAGGAGACCGACGCATCGCCGCTGCGCTGTCCGGACCCCGAGGCGGAAGCGGCGATGATCGCCCGGATCGACGAGGCGCGGTCCAACGGCGACACCGTCGGCGGCGTCTTCGAGGTCGTCGCCCACGGCCTGCCGATCGGGGTCGGCTCGTACGTCCACTGGGACCGCCGGCTCGACGCCGCCCTGGCGGCGGCGGTGATGAGCATCAACATCGTCAAGGGCGTGGAGTTCGGGCTCGGCTTCGAGCAGACACGCCGCTTCGGATCGGGAGTCCACGACGTCATCGAGGGTCGCGGTGACGGCGGGCGGTGGGTCCACCGGACGAACAACGCCGGCGGCCTGACCGGCGGCGTCACGAACGGCGAGCCCCTGGTCGTTCGCGGTGCGGTCAAGCCGATCTCCACCCTCGCGCGGCCGCTGCCGTCGGCCGACCTCGTGACCGGCGACGCGGTCGACAAGGCCCACTACGAGCGGTCGGACATCAGCGTCGTCCCCGCGGCGGGCGTGGTCGGCGAGGCGATGGTCATGCTGACCCTGGCCGACGCGATGCTCGACACGTTCGGCGGGAACACGATCGGCGACACCCGCGACGCCCTGGACCGCTACGTCGCCCGGATCTCGGCAGCGATCGAGCCGCCCGTCGCAGGTGGGCCGCGTGCCGCCAAGGCGGGTCGCGGGGCGACCGCCGGCGGCGACGAGGCCGGCTCCGGCGGCGACGACTAGGCCGCCGCGTGGACGTCATCCTGGTCGGGCTGCCGGGGAGCGGCAAGAGCGCGGTCGGACGCCGGCTCGCCCATCGTCACGGGGCCGCCTTCGTCGATCTCGATGAGTCGATCGAGAAGGCCGCCGGTCGATCGATCCCGGAGATCTTCGCCGAGCAGGGTGAGGCCGCATTCCGATCGATCGAGCGGCAGGCCGTCGCGGACATCGGCCCGGCCGACACGGAGCCGCGGATCCGGGCCGTCGTGGCGACGGGTGGCGGCGCCGTCATCGACCCGCGCAATCGCTGGGCGCTCTACCGCCATCGCGTCCCGATCTGGCTCGACGTCCGCCCGGAGGTCCTCGCTCAGCGTCTCCGCCGGTCGCCCAACGTCCGGCCGCTGATCGCCGGGCGCGACCCGATGGGGACGATCCGCGACCTGGCCCGCGAGCGGGAGCGGTTCTACTCGGCGGCGAATCGCCTGAACGGGGTCGCCGAGCTCGCGTCGATCGTCGAGCGGGCGGACGAGCTCGTCGGGCGCTCGGCTGGCGGCGCGACGCAGACCGTCCTGCTCCGCGGCCGGTCGCTCGGCGGCGACCTCGTGATCGGCGAGGGCATCGCCGGGACCGTCATCGCCGACGCGCTTCGCGGGCTCCGCGCCAGGCGGGCACTCCTCGTCTCGGAGCCGCGCGCCTGGGCGGCAGCCGGCGAGGCGATCGCCGCGGCCCTCGCCGCCGACGGTTGGCCGGTCGAGCGGATCCTCCTGCCGTCGGCCGAGGAGGCCAAGCGCCTGGCGGTGATCGAAGAGGCCGCCGGGTCGCTGGCGGCGCTGCGCGCCGAACGAGGCGAGCCGCTGGTCGCCATCGGCGGTGGCGCGCTCGGCGATGCGGCGGGCTTCCTGGCCGCGACCTGGCTCCGGGGAGTGCCGCTTGTCCAGGTCCCGACGACGCTCGTCGCCCAGATCGACTCGTCGATCGGCGGCAAGACCGGGGTCGACCTGGCGGCCGGCAAGAACCTCGTCGGCGCCTTCCATCCACCGGCGGCGGTCGTGATCGATATCGCCTTCCTGCGGTCGCTCCCCGAGCGGCAGCGACGGGCGGCGCTGGGCGAGGCGGTGAAGATGGCGGCGCTCGGCGATGAACGCCTGTTCGCCCTGCTCGAGGGGGACGGCGACGCGATCGCCCGTGGCGACGCGGCGGCGTTCGACAGCGGCGCGGTCGCCGAGCTCGTCGAGCGGGCGGCGTGGGCGAAGGTCCAGGTGACGGACGCCGACGAGCGCGAGAGCGGCGCCGATGACGGGCGGATCACCCTGAACCTCGGCCATTCCCTGGGTCACGCGGTCGAGGCGGCTGGCGGGTTCGGCCAGCTGCTCCA
>Ga0066710_100007446_pt1 | contig 10454 bp, 8 predicted proteins | sample GraSoiAngelo_159_FD_79666 | JGI IMG/M metagenome (GOLD analysis project Ga0066710, IMG submission 79666) | Grasslands soil microbial communities from the Angelo Coastal Reserve, California, USA - 14_1009_16_40cm | ecosystem: Environmental > Terrestrial > Soil > Grasslands | place: USA...
GGCCTCTTCGTGATCAACAACGAGAGCGGGTGGTACGAGGGATGGATGATCCACGATCTCGTCGTCCCGAACGTGGCCCGGCCCCGCCCCGACGGCCACGCCCAGTTCGGCACGATCACGGCCGCCGACGCATCCCGACTGCGGGCGACCGGCACGGGCAACAACGTCCCGGGCAACATCTTCACGATCGACGGCGGATCCGTCCACTTTCCGAGCGACACGGATCATTTCCCGGATCGGCAGACGAACGTCGTTCCGGTTCAGCTGAGTCTCGGCGCGTACAACGCGATGCAGCAGACCGACGTTCACTCTTACTGGGAGTTCAACTACACGACCAACTGGGTTCACCCTTTGTACGAGCTCCCGTTCACGGGCGGCGGGTTTCCCCGGCCCGGTGAAAATGGAAACATGGACGACGAGGGTGGAGGGTCTTCCTCCCTCTGTCCCTCGATCATTCCAGGCTCGGGGCCTGCGGGCAAAAAGAACAAGGCGTCCGTGTACGGAGACAACCCGAACCGCCCGCGCGATCCCGATCTCTTCGACGCCGAGATCGACTCCCAGCGCGAGTTCCGTCAGCGATTCATCCCGAGCGGGCTCGCGAACGAGATCTTTCTGGACGTCTATGCGCGTCCCGCCTCGTTCGCGCCGGGCACGAGGAATCTGACCGAGCGTCTGTTCCAGGCGTACGCGGCGGAGGTCGCCCGGGTCGACCAGAACGGGGACGGGGTCGTCTCTGCGGCCGAGGGAGACGTCGACGAGGGGTCAGACGGATTTGCGGACAATACGAGGCTCTTCCTTCCAGCGACTTCGTTCAACCGCGTGGCGGTCACCCGCGAGATCAACGACTCGCTGCTCGCACCCCGGTTCGCGCCGAGCCAGCGCGGCTGGGTCATGACCGGATTCCTGGTTCGCGTCAGCCCGGTCGTGCCCGCGTCGGAGGGGCGGGACGGCGACGATCGATAGACGAGCTAGAGAGGTCCCCGGCCGGCGCTTCGGGTTGCATCGAGCATCCCGAGGAGCCGGCCGATGTCGTCGGGCAGGGGGGCCACGATCTCCATCCTCTCGTTCGTCGCGGGATGGCGCAGGCCGAGCCGTTCGGCGTGGAGAGCCTGCCTCGGGAATCCGGTCAGGGCCCGGCGCAGCCCGGGGTCCCGGACGCGGTCGAAGCGCGGGCGCCCGTACACCGGATCGCCCACGACCGGCAGCCCCGCCGCCGCCAGGTGAACCCGGATCTGGTGCGTCCGACCCGTGACGAGCCGGCAGCGCAGCAGCGTTATCGCGAGGTCCGGCCATTCCCGCTCGATCTCATAGAGCGTGCGCGCCTCTCGCGAGCCGGCCGGAGGCGTCTCGGTCGCTCGAAAAGCCTTCATCTTCTGGCGGTCTCGTGGGTCGCGGCCGATCGGCCGAGCGATCTCACCCTTGCGGACGCGCGGGAAGCCGGAAACGATCGCAAGGTATTCCTTCTCGAGCAGGCGCTTCTTCATCTGCCTCGAGAGCGACGCGTGCGCCTGGTCCGTTTTCGCGACGAGGAGGACGCCGGTCGTGTCCTTGTCGAGCCGGTGGACGATCCCGGGGCGGAGGTCCCCGCCGATTCCCGAGAGGTCGCGCACGTGGTGAAGGAGGGCGTTGACGAGCGTGCCGGAGTCGTGCCCGGGAGAAGGGTGAACCACGAGACCCGCCGGCTTGTCGATCGCCAGGATGTGCTCGTCTTCGTAGAGGATTGCGAGAGGGATCTCCTCCGGCTCGATCTCGACCGGCCGCGGCTCCGGGACCTCGACCTCGATCTCCTCCCCCGCCCGGACCACTCGGGAGCGACGGGCCGGAGATCCGGAGAGCCGGACCGCTCCCTCCTCGATCAGCTTCTGGATCCGGGAACGGGAAAGATCCGAGCAGGCCGACGTGAGGAAGAGGTCGAGACGGGTGCCCTGGGACGGGAGGCCGACCCGGAAACGGCGGATCAACTCACGCGGCGGCGCTGGGCCGCCGCCGGGAAAGATAGATCAGCATTCCAACGGCCGCCGCGACCGCGAGCAGACCGATGAACTGCGACGTCGAGAGAATGCCCGGAATCAGGAACCCGCGGACCGAATCGCCGCGGAACGTCTCGAGAATTCCGCGGGTGATCGCGTACAGCAAGACGTACAGCCAGAAGACTTCGCCGTCGAACGTCCGCCGCCGATAGGCCCACTGCAAGATCAGGAAGATCACGAACGCGTTCAGCGAAAGGTAAATCTGCGTCGGGTGGAGCGCGACGTTCAACGGAGTTCCGACCGCCTCGTGCGCGAAAGGATCCGTGAACGTCACCCCGAACGGGCCTTCGGTCGGCTTTCCATAGCAGCAGCCGGCGGCGAAGCATCCCCAGCGTCCGATCGCCTCGCCGAGCGCGATCGACGGCGCTCCCATGTCGGCGATCTTCCAGGCCGGCAAACGGTGCTTTCGCATGTACCAGATCCCGACGGTGGTCGCTGCGATCAAGCCTCCGTAGAAAACGCCGCCGGACCGAAGCACCTCGATGAAGTCGCCGGGACTCTTCATGTAGTGGCGCCACTCGACGATGACGAGGAGGAGCTTCGCCCCCAGGATCGCGGACGCGAGGACGTAGAGGGAGAAGTCGAAGATCTTCTGTTCCGGCAGGCCTTCGGCCCGCGCCTTGCGGCGAAGGAGCCAGATCCCAACCAGGTAGGCGATCGCGAGGATGACGCCGTAAGTCGGGAGATAGAACGAGCCGATATGGACGAGCCGGGGAAACACGGGCTATGCGGGAGCGGCAGGCCGCCTCTCCGCTTCGTCCTCGCGTTGCAGCATGTCGAGAAACAGAAGGGCGACCCCCGCGCAGATCGCCGAGTCCGCGAGGTTGAAAGCGGGCCAGTGGTGGCCGGAAATCGAAAAGTCCAGGAAGTCCACGACGTAGGTGAACCGCACCCGGTCGAGGAGGTTGCCCACGGCCCCGCCCAGAATGAGAGCGAGGCCGACCTGGAGCCGGACGCTCTTGTGCGAGGAGCGCAGCGCGTAGCCGGAGACGATCAGGAACACGAGGACGGCGACGCTGTTCAGCACGATCGCCTTGACGGAGGAGTCCACGGAGGCGAACAGCCCGAACGCGGCCCCGCTGTTCTGCACGTACGTCAGATCGAAGAGCCCCGAGACGATTTCGCGCGACTCGTGGACCTGAAACGTCCGCATCACGACTCCCTTGGTCCACTGATCCATCAGCAGAACGGCGAGCGAGACGAGGAAGTAGCCGGTGCGGTAGATCGCGCTCTCCTTCAGCCTCGGGAAATAGCTCATCGCGCGACCCCCGCAGGCTCGGCAGCCAGGGACTCGAGGGCCCGCCGGCAGCGCGCGCAGATCCCGTCCGCCTCCGCTTCCGGAGTCACCTTCCAGCACCGGTCGCACCGGCGCCCGCGCGCCTTTTCGAACCGGAGCCGAAGGCCGGGATAGGCCTGGGACTCGGTCCAGCCGCCGCTTTCGGGAGACCCGGCGTCGATCGTCTCCGACACGATGAAGAGGTCGGCGAGGCCGGAGCCCTGTGATCCGGTCGCGGTGCGGTCGCTCGCGAGCTGTTCGTTTTGCGTGAGCGCGATCGCGCCCTCGAGCGAGGAGCCGATCGTCTTTTCCCGGCGCGCCGCCTCGAGCAGCGCCGCCGCTTCTTCGCGGAGCCTCATCAGGCGGTCCCAGGCTTCTTCGGGGAGCGGCTGGTCGGGAAGGTCATCCAGGCCGTCGAAACGCACGGCGTGGACCGATTGTTCCTTCGGAGAGGGAAGCGCCTCCCAGATCTCCTCGGCCGTGAACGCCAGGACCGGGGCGGTGAAGGTCGCGATCGAGCGCGCGATCCGGTGCATCGCCGTCTGCGCGGAGCGGCGCTCGGGGGAGGCCGGGGGTGAGGCGTAGAGCCGGTCTTTCAGCACGTCCAGATAGAAGGCGGAGAGCGTCGTCGCGCAGAAGTTGACGAGGGAATGGTACACGAGATGGTACTGGTAATCGCCGTACGCGTCGGCGAGGCGCGCCGCGAGCCGGCGGGTCTGGTGGAGAGCCCAGCGGTCCAGGGGCGCGAGATCGCGCGGCGAGACCGCGTCCGCCGACGGATCGAAGTCGTACAGGTTGGAGATCAGATACCGCGCGGTGTTGCGGATCTTGCGATACGCCTCTGCGCAGCGCGCCAGGATCTCTTCGGAGATCGGGTCGTCGTCGCGGTAGTCGAGGCTCGCGACCCAGAGCCGCAGGATGTCGGCGCCGTATCGCTTGATGAGATCCTGCGGCGCGATCACGTTCCCCAGCGACTTCGACATCTTGCGCCCCGCGCCGTCCACGACGAAACCGTGCGTGACGACGGTCCGGTACGGCGCCTCCTGGAAGAGTGCCACGGACGTCAGCAGTGAGGACTGGAACCAGCCGCGATGTTGATCGTGTCCCTCGACGTAGACGTCGGCCGGGGGACCGCCGTCCCCGCGAACGAGCTCGGGCCACTGGCCGCGCCGCAGGACCGCCGAGTGCGAGACGCCCGAGTCGAACCAGACGTCGAGGATGTCGGTCTCGGCCACGAAGTCCTCGGGGCGAAACCCGCGCAGATCCGCCCGCGGGGGCAGGAAGTCGACCGCGGGCCGTGCGTACCAGGCGTCCGCCCCCTCCCGGCGAAAGATCGCTTCGACGTTGCCGAAGAACCGACGCTGCTCCTCCTCCGAGTCGCTCCATGGGTAGAGGCCCGCCCGCTCGCCGTCGCGCATCGCGTAGAGAAGCGTGATCGGGGACCCCCAGCGCCTCTGCCGCGAGATCAGCCATTCGCGCCGGTTCTCGACCATTCCGGAGATCCGGGCTTCGCCCCAAGGCGGCACCCAGCGCACGCGCCGGATCGCGTCGAGCGAGCCGGCCCGGAGGTCTGCCGACGGCTCGTCGAGCCGGATGAACCACTGGACGGTGGCTCGGAAGATGACCGGGTTCTTGCACCGCCAGCAGTGCGGATACTCGTGGCGGAAAGCCGGCTCGAAGTGAAGGAGCGCGCCGGCGGCCTCCAGATCCTTCACGATCTCCGCGTTGGCGTCGTGCACCTTTTTGCCCTGGTACCTGGGTACCGTGGTAAAGCGGCCCGCGTCGTCGACGGGTGACAGGATCGGCAGATTCTCCCGGACGCCGGTCTGGAAATCGTCCTCGCCGGCTCCCGGCGCGGTATGGACGAGGCCGGTGCCCGCGTCCATCGTGACGTAATCGCCGGCGACGAAACGGAACGAGCGCGCCTCTTCCTCGGGGGTGAGCGTCCCGCGCATCTCGCTGCCGAGCGGGTGCCGGTACTGCAGCCCGACCAGCCGCGAGCCGGGCACGACCCCCCGCACGTTCCAATCCTTCCAGCCGAGACGGCGCGCGACTTCCGCCGCGAGCTTCTCGGCCACCACGTAGAGCCGGTTTCCCGCCGAGACCAGCTGATACCGCTCTTCGGGATGGACGGCGATCGCGAGGTTCGACGGAATCGTCCACGGCGTCGTCGTCCAGATGACCGCGAAGACGGAGAGGTTTTCGGTGCCCGCGGGAAGGTCGGCGTTCCGGAACCGGTCGAGCGCCTCCGGACCGAGCTCGAAGGCGACGTCGATCGCCGGGTCGGTGCGTTCCTCGTACTCCAGCTCCGCCTCGGCGAGCGCCGTCCGGTCCGTCGGGCACCAGCGCACCGACTTCAGCGCCTGGTAGACCAGGTTCTTCCGATAGAACTCGCCGAACACCCGGGCGATCTCGGCCTCGTACTCGCGGCTCATCGTCAGGTAGGGCCGGTCCCACCGGCCGCCGACTCCCAGGCGCCGGAACTCGTCCCGTTGGATCGCGACGTAGCGCTCGGCGTATTCCCGGCAGGTGCGCCGGATCTCGACGGCGGACATGCCCCGCTTCCGGTCGCCGAGCTCGCGGTCCACCTGGCGCTCGATCGGCAGGCCGTGGCAGTCCCAGCCCGGAACGTACGGAGCGTCGAAGCCCAGCATCGAATGGCTGCGCACGATGAAGTCCTTGAGGATCTTGTTCATCGCCGTGCCGATGTGGATGTTCCCGTTCGCGTACGGCGGCCCGTCGTGCAGGATGAAGCGCGGCCGCCCGGCGGACGCGGCGCGCACGACCGCCTCGAGCCCCTCTTTCTCCCACGCCGCGAGCCTCTCGGGCTCGCGCCGAGGGAGGTCCGCCTTCATCGGGAAGTCGGTTCTCGGGAGGTTCAGCGTCGCCTTGTAGTCGCCCGGAGTCGTCATCGTCAAAGCCCGGAAAGATAGCAGGTGTCGGGTGAGCGCGACGCCCGGGCGCTACTCCTCCGCCAGCAGCGCGACGACCGCGGCCGCCATCGTGGCCGTGTGGGTGATCGATACTTCCGTGCGCGCGATGCGCAGCTCGCGCGAGCGGTCCAGCGCGCGGCCGTGGAACGAGAGGGTCGGCTTTCCGCGAAAGTCCCGCCCGACCTCGACGTCGCGGAACGCCAGACCGCGCCAGCCGACTCCGAGCGCCTTCATCGCCGCCTCCTTCGCCGCGAACCGGCCGGCGACGTGCTCCGCCCGGGCGCGAGGATGACGGCGGCGCGGCGAGATTTCCCCGGGCCGGAAGACGCGGCGGACGAAACGGTCCCCCCAGCGGTCGAGGACGGCGGCGACGCGGTCGACTTCGGTGAGGTCGAGACCGAGGAGGACTTTCACGCCCTCACTTCAAGCCGAAGAACCGCGCGATCCGCTGGCGCAGCGGGGTCCGATCCGCCGTCCGGTCGGCATCGGGCCGCGCGGCTTCGAGGGCATCGGCGGCGCGTTTGCGCCGTTCCTGCATGGTCAGCTCGAGCATCCCGACGATCGAAGGGTTCTCGCGGAGGATGGGCAGGAGCGTCGACTTGTCGATCTCGAGAAGCGTCGCTTCCGTCAGCGCGCGGACCGTGGCCGTGCGCGGGTCGCCGGTCAGGAGGCTGATCTCTCCGAACGGGGTCCCGGGCTCGAGGACCGCGAGCCTCTGGCTCTGGCCGACCGTGCCGTGGGCGGAGACGCCGAGACGGCCCGACTCCACCACGAACATCGAAGAGCCGCGGTCCCCCTCCTTGACGACCGTCTCGCCGGCTGCGAAGCGGCGCTCCCTCGCGCCGTCGGCGACGCGGCCTTTCGCGTCGTCGGACAGGAGCGCGAAGAGGTCGACGCTCGCGATCGCGGACTCGACCGCCTCCCGGCGCGAGGCGGCGGTCAAAGTCCCCGCCGAATACTGCCACTGCCGGATCAGCGGGAAGGCGATCCGGATGCCCTCGCGGTCGAGCCGGTACCAGACGCGTTCGTGGATCTGCGAGTCCAGGTCGAGGAACTTCGAGTAGTCCTCCAGCCAGTAGCGCAGCTCGTACGAGATCGAGAAATCTCCGAAGCTCTTGACGTACGCGACCGGCTCCGGGTAGGCCGCGACGCCCGGGACGTCTCGCGCCGCGGCCTCCAGCGCCTCGCGGGCGGGCGCGGGCGGATGGTCGTACTCGAGCCCGACCCGGAGGATCCTCGCGATGGGGCGACCCGGCCGCGGAAAAACTTCCAGGCGCTCCCGGCTCGCGACGCTGTTGGGGATCAAGAGCACGTTGCCTTCCATCGTGCGCAGCTTGATCGCCCGCCAGGAGAGCTGCTCGACCGTTCCGAAGGTCTCGCCCGATCGAATCATGTCGCCGACCTGGACGGTCTTTTCGAGGTGCAGCGCGAGGCCGGAAAAAAGGTTCCCGAGCGTTTCCTGAAGCGCGAGGCCGATGACGACTGTCAGCACGGCCGACGTGGCGAGGACTCCGGTCAGCTCGACCTGCAGGATCACGTGCAGCAGGATGGCCGCGGTGACTCCGAAGACGAGGAGTCCCACGAGCTGCCGCAGGAGCGCGGGGGCGGGAGTTTTCCGCCGGAGCCGGAACGCGACGTCGAAGAAAACGTAATCGAGGACTCGCGTCAGGACGAGGGCCACGGCGATCCCGATCGCGAGCGTTCCGTAGTCGCGGTCCCCCCGCGCGTTGGTGGTCGGGATCCGGAGCGCCGTCAGCAGCAGCACGACGGCGATGACCGTCGCGACGACGGCGAGCGGCCCGATCAGGCGCCGCACGAGGATGGGCAGCTTTTCGCCGATCGGCTTGATCCGGTCGAGCGTTCTCACAGGCATCCGACTCTCTCGACGATCGCCCGTGGATCCGCCGTCTCCTGGAAGAGCCGGATGGCGGCGATGCCCGAGACGCGGTCCCGGAACGGCGCCATCGCTTCCAGGCGTGCCTCGTCGATCCCCCCGATGGCGAAGACCTCCGAATCGTGCGTCTCGAGCGGCGGCAGGTCTTCCAGAATCCCGGGTCCGAGCGCAGGCCCGAAAGGCTTCTTCGAGGGGGTCTCGAAGATCGGCCCGATCACGACGAGGTCCGCGCCTTCGCCGATCGCGTGAACCGCCTCCTGGACGGAATGTGTCGAGACACCTACCCGGAACCCCCGGGGAGCCGAGGCCCGGACACGGAGAAAGGGCAGACCGTCCGCGGGAAGGTGAACGCCGTCGGCTTTTGCGGCGAGCGCCACGTCCAGTCGCCGGTTCACCAAGATCGGCACCTCGGGCTCGAGCCGTGTGCGCGCGAGCTTCGCCCACCGCAGGATCTCGGAATCAGATGCTTCCTTCTCGCGGAGCTCGACCGTCAGTTCGGCAGCGCCTCCGAGTCTCTCGAGCAGCCGCAGGAACGCGTCGTCCCCGATCGCGCTCCGTTCCGTGACGTAGAAGGATTTCATGGATGAATGCGCCCCGCCGGCGGGTCGTCCTGCGAGAGCTGCCGGGAGAGGACTTTCAGGTCCGACGCGCCGGCAAAGAGGTGAACGAGGCCCAGACCCGAAACGAAACCCCGAAAGAAGCCGGAAGCCGTCCACCCTCCGCCTCCGACGCCGGACGTCCACGGTCGCAGCAGGAGGTAGACCCCGACGGCCGTGCAGTAGAAGACGAACAGGGCGCTGCCCAGAAAGGTCGACGGACGCAGGCTGCTCATCGGATCGGAATTGTAGTTTCCCATGAGGCGCCGGCCGAGCCGGCCGCGCGGGCGCCAAAAAAAACCGCGCCCGAAGGCGCGGTGTGACGAAGAGGAAACCCCGATCGATGCGGGATCAACCCTTGTGGTTCTTGCCGTGGCCCCTGTCGCCCTGGGGAGCGGACGGCCGCGAAGGCGGGGCGGAGTATTCCCGGCCGCGTTCGACGCGCGGCGGCTCGCGGTATTCGCGCGGGGGAGGCGCCGGCGCCGACCGGTACTCCCGCGGAGGCTCGCGGTACTCCCGCGGAGGCGCGGGAGCGCGATACTCACGCGGATCGGGGCGGTACTCGCGCGGAGCGGGCGACCGGTACTCGCGCGGATCGGCGCGATACTCCCTCGGCGCGGGACTCGCTCTCTCGACGCCGCGCTGCCGCCAGTCGAGCTCGCGGGCGCTTTCCCGGGCGCGGGGCGCGTTCTCCGTCTCCGGCTGCCAGCGACGGCCCGGAACGGCGCCCTCGATCACGCGGCGGGCGGGCGGGACGTCCGAGCGGCCCCGCCAGCCTTCCGAAGCGCGCGGCTCGAAGGCCGGCGCCGCCGGCCGCGATTCGGGCAGACCGCGCCACGATTCCTGACGGGAGGGGGACTTGCCCCGGCTGGGCCGGTCGACGGACGGTCGCGGCGCTTCGCGCTTCGACTCGGGGGCGCGCCCGCGCCACTCCTCCGCCGCGGGAGCCGGCGCGGACCGATCCGGCCCCCTTCCCTCGCGCGGAGCGATCTCCGGCCGTCCGCGACCCCGGTCTTCACGGCCCGGGCTCGAGACGTCGGGAGCCGGCACGCGGCCGATGTCCCGGCCCCGGCCCCGCCAGGCGTCTTCGTTGCGCGGGCCGACTGCCGCCGGCGCTTCGCGAGCCGAGTCCCCCGAGACGACGGGTGCTTCACCCGCACGGCGGCCGCGAGCGAGCGGGGACCCCCGGTCGATGACGGCGCCCTTCCCGGAGCCGGCCCGGCCGCCCAGGAACTCGGTCACCGACCGCCCGCGCTCGACCCGCGTTCCCCGGGACGCGAGCTCTTCGGAGCCGGGTCCCGCGATCCGGCCGCGGCCCGTCACGACCGCCCGCTCCTGCAGAGCGTCGAGCGTCGACGGAGGCAGGGTCTTCTCGCGGGCGAGAACCGGCGCGAGCCGGGTCGCGTCCCTCGATTGGGTGCGCTCGATCCGGGCCGGCGCCTCCCGGACGTAGTTCTGGATCGCCTGCGCGACGGAATCGCCCCGCGAGCCGACGACGATCGGCTTGCCCGAGATCGCAATCTGGTCGCCGAGGGTCGAAGCGATCCGGGAGCCGGGCACGATCGGCAGCCGCTCGGAAGTGTTCGCGAAAGACCGGGCGGCGACGAAGTTCCATCCGCCGAAGTCGACCTTCGAGGTCTTGAACGTGCCGGAGAGGGCGAACACGAGGTTCTGGGCGCGGCTGTATCCGCCCGTCCAGCCCCACGACCGGTAGTAGTTGTTGAA
>Ga0066710_100007447_pt1 | contig 10453 bp, 8 predicted proteins | sample GraSoiAngelo_159_FD_79666 | JGI IMG/M metagenome (GOLD analysis project Ga0066710, IMG submission 79666) | Grasslands soil microbial communities from the Angelo Coastal Reserve, California, USA - 14_1009_16_40cm | ecosystem: Environmental > Terrestrial > Soil > Grasslands | place: USA...
CGACGTGATCATCGAGGGCGGCGCCTTCGCGGACTCGGACGCGCCCGAGCACGCCAAGAGCAGTGATCGAGAACGGTGACAAGCCCGCGCGCAAGGCGCTTCTCCGAGCACTGCTCGAAGAGATCCGGGTGGTCAGCCGCGCGGAGATCTACGTGTTCTTCGCTTTGCCGGTAGTTCGACCACCATCCAGGTCAGTGCCCCCGGCAGGATTCGAACCTGCGCACCGCGCTCCGGAGGCGCGTGCTCTATCCCCTGAGCTACGGGGGCCCACCTGCATGGTAACAACCGGCGTGCCGCGCGCCGCCTGGTACTAACATCGGTCGAACCTCGCCATGATCCAGAAGACGCTCGGCCGAGTCCTCGCCGAAGCGGCGGCCGCCGCCGCTCCTGAGCTCGGGCTGGACCCCGCCGGCATCCCGGACCCCGAGATCGAGCGGCCCCGGCTCCGGGAGCACGGGGACTGGTCCACGAACCTCGCCCTCGTGCTCGCGCCGAAGGCGAAGCGCCCGCCCCGCGACGTCGCTGAAGCCATCGTCCGCCGCCTTGAGCCCGAGGGTTACGTGACCCGGGTCGAGGTGGCCGGCCCCGGGTTCATCAACCTGTTCCTCGGGTCGGGCTGGCTGGTCGACCTGCTGCGGGAGATCCTCCGGGCCGGACCCGAGTACGGGCGGACCGGCACCGGCAGGGGTGAGCGCATCCAGGTCGAGTTCGTCTCCGCCAACCCGACCGGACCCCTGCACGTGGGCACGGCCCGCAACGCCGCGCTGGGCGATTCGCTGGCGAACGTGCTCGCCGCGGCGGGGTTCGAGGTCGAACGGGAGTACTACTTCAACGACGCCGGCCGGCAGACCGAGCTGTTCGAGGAGTCGGTGGAGGCTCGCTACCTCCAGCGGTTCGGGGTCGACGCCGAGTTGCCGGAGGGCGGCTACCAGGGCGAATACGTGAACGAGCTGGCCGAGGCGATCGCCGCCGACCACGGCGACGGCCTCCTCTCGGTGGACGAACAAGAGCGCCGCGCGCTCATCCTCCGGGAGACCATCGAGCGCACGATGCAGGGCATCAGGGCCACCCTGGAGCGGTTCCGGATCCGGTTCGACACCTGGGCGTCCCAGCGGGAGCTGGGGGAGTCCGGGGCCATCGGCGCCGCCGTCGACCGGCTGAAGCGCGACGGGCACGCCTACGAGGCCGAAGGCGCGGTGTGGTTCCGCTCCACCGAGTTCGGCGACGACAAGGACCGCGTACTGATCCGGTCGAACGGCGAGCCCACGTACTTCGCCGCCGACTGCGCCTACATGCTCCAGAAGGCCAGTCAGGGGTTCACCCGCTTCGTCTACGTGTGGGGGGCCGACCATCACGGCGACGTCAAGCGGATGCTCGGGGCGGCCCAGGCGCTTGGGGTCGACCCCTCGCGCCTGTGGATCCTCCTCTATCAGCTGGTGAACCTGTACCGGGGCGGCGAGCCGGTCCGGATGAGCCGGCGAGCAGGGGACTTCATCACCCTCGACGAGCTGCTCGACGAGGTGGGGCCCGACGCCGCCCGGTACACGCTGCTCACCCGGTCGCACGACTCGCCCATCGACTTCGACATCGAGGTCGTGACCCGCCAGACCATGGACAACCCGGTTTACTACGTCCAGTACGCCCACGCGCGCATCGCCAGCCTGGTCCGGTTCGCGGACGAGCGGGGTGTGGCGCTGGAGCCGTGGGAGAGGGTCGACTTCGGGCGCCTGGTGCACGAGGCCGAGCTGGACCTGCTTCGGAAGCTCGAGGAGCTTCCCGAGGTGGTCGACCTTGCGGCCTCGGTGATGGCCCCACACCGGCTGACCCGGTACGCCGAGGAGGTGGCCGCGGCGTTCCATCGCTTCTACACGGACTGCAGGGTCATCACCGAGGACGAACCCCTGACCCAGGCTCGGCTGTGGCTTTCGGTGGCGGCGAAGCAGGTGATCGGCTCGGCGCTCGGACTGCTGGGCGTCAGCGCTCCCGAGTCGATGGAACGGATCGCCGACGATGGCGAGTGAGGGCGAGCCCTCGGACCGCCCGGTTATTGCGGTCCCGGGCCGGCAGGAGTTCGTGGTCCGGTCCGCGATGCCCTCGGACGCCCGCTCGTTCCTGGCGCTCTACCGTCAGGTGGTGTCGGAGGGGCGGTTCATCCGCACCGAGGGGGTGACCGGCGGCCCCAGGCACTTCGGGAAGGAGTTCAGGCGGTCCCGAACGAAGGAGCATGCCGAGCTCCTCGCCGTCGCCGGTGGCGAGGTGATCGGGAGCCTCGGCATCTCTCGGGAAGCGCATCCGGTGAACCGCCACGTGGCCTCGCTGGGGATGATGGTGGCGCCGGAGTGGCGGGGGCGCGGCGTCGGCTCGGCGCTGCTGGCCGAGGCCATCCGGTGGGCTCGCGACGTCGGTGTGGAGAAGGTGGCCCTCTCCGTCTTCCCCGACAACGGGAACGCCCGGGCCCTGTACCGGAAGTTCGGGTTCGTCGAAGAGGGCAGGCTGACCGGGCACTCGAAGAAGTCGATCGGGTACCGGGACGAGATCGTGATGGGGCTGTGGCTGACCTCTCGGCCCGACGGAGGGTCCGGGTGAGCGGACCGTGGCGGGGGGTCATCGAGGAGTACCGCGACCGCCTGCCGGTGTCGGCGGCCACGCCGGTGGTCACCCTGGGGGAGGGAGGGACCCCGCTGGTCCGGTCCGGTCCGCTCTCTGCCGCCACGGGGTGCGAGGTCCATCTGAAGTACGAGGGGGCCAACCCGCCGAGCTCGTTCAAGGACCGCGGCATGACGGTGGCCATCTCGAGGGCTCTGGAGGCCGGGTCGAGAGCCGTGGTCTGCGCGTCGACCGGGAATACCAGCGCCTCCGCCGCGGCCTACGCCGCGCGGGCCGGGCTGGCCTGCGCCGTCCTCGTGCCCAGGGGCAAGGTCGCGATGGGCAAGATGGCCCAGACGCTCGTCCACGGGGCGCTGGTGGTGGAGGTGGACGGCAACTTCGACGCCGCCCTGCGGGTGGCCATGGACCTCGCGGACCGATACCCCGTCACCCTGGTGAACTCGGTCAATCCGTTCCGGCTCCAGGGCCAGAAGACGGGGGCGTTCGAGGTCTGCGACGCCCTCGGAAGGGGCCCCGACTACCACTTCATCCCCGTGGGCAACGCGGGCAACATCACGAGCTACTGGATGGGCTATGCCGAGTACGCGGGCGACGGGAGGATCGCCCGGCCGCCCGTCATGTTCGGCTTCCAGGCCAGGGGGGCGGCGCCGATCGTGGAAGGCCGGCCCGTGGCTGATCCCTCCACCATCGCCACGGCCATCAGGATCGGGAACCCCGTGTCGTGGGAGCCGGCGGCGAAGGCGGCGGCCGAGTCCGGAGGCCAGATCCTCGCGGTCACCGACCGGGAGATCCTGATCGCGTACCGCCGGCTGGCTCGGGAGGGGCTGTTTGCCGAGATGGCCTCGGCCGCGTCGGTGGCCGGGCTGCTGAAGGTGGCGGCCGAGGTCGGCCTGGACCCGGGCTCGACCGTGGTGTGCGTCCTCACCGGGCATGGGTTGAAGGAGCCGGACTGGGCCATCGCCGGAGCCGCGGCTCCGAAGGTGATCCCCGCGGATCCGGCCGCGGTGGCCGCCGAGCTGGGCCTGTGACGTCCGGCGGGTTCGTCGTTTGGACTCCGGCCACGGTGGCGAACCTGGGTCCGGGGTTCGACTGCCTCGCCCTCGCATTGGATCTGGCGAACGAGTTCGTGGTGGAGTCGGGGGCGGAGCCGGGGGTCCGGGTCGAAGGGGAGGGGGCCGGCGAGCTTCCCGCCGACGGGACGAACCTGGTGTTCCGCACGGTGTACTACCTTGGGCGCGAGCTGGGAGGCGACCTGGCTCCCTTTGCCCTCACGTGCCGGAACCGGGTGCCGGTGCAGCGGGGGCTCGGGTCGTCGGCGACGGCCGTGGTGGCCGGCCTGCTGATCGCGTGCAGGCTGCTGGGCGCGAACCCGTCGCCCGACGAGGTGCTCGCCCTCGCCGCCGACATCGAGGGCCACGGCGACAACGTGGCGGCCTGCCTTCGGGGAGGGCTCGCGCTGGCCTACCTCTCCCAGGAGGGATGGCGGGCGGAGACGCTCGAGCCGAGCCCGGACCTGCGGCCGGTGCTCTTGGTGCCGGAGGCCGAACGGATGGCCACCGGAGATGCCCGGCGGGTCCTGCCCCGCGAGATTCCCCTGGCCGACGCGAGCTTCAACCTGGGGCGCTCGGCGCTGGCCCTGCTGGCCCTCACCTCCCGGCCGGACCTGCTCGGGGCGGCGCTGGAGGACCGGCTGCACCAGGGGCGGCGGCTGGTTCTGGTCCCGGCGGCCCGCGCGCTGTTCCAGGACCTGCGGGAGGCGGGGGTCCCGGTGTGCGTAGCCGGCTCCGGGCCGTCCCTCCTGGCGTTCGAGACCGACGGCCGCGAGGTGTGGGACCTCGGTCCCGGTTGGCGGGTTCTTCGGCCGGCCATCAGCCGGACGGGTGCGACCGTCGAGGAACTGCCCTGACGTCCCTTGATCACGTGTGGCTGATCTCGCTGATCTCGCGGATCTCACCGTCGTCGTAGTCCACGTAGAACAGGTCCCCGTTCGGCCCGATCTTCAGGTCGACGGGGTGGCCGGCCCGCAGGCGCCCGTGGGCGCCGTGCTTACCGGGCGCAGCCGCTGGTGGAGACGGCGGCCGTCCGGCCCTTCGCCTTGTTGAGCTCCGGGATCACCTGCGGCGAGGCGATCGCGTAGCCGACCTTCGGGTCGGTTGTCGACGCGGCGAACACGACGCCGGCGACGGTCCCGTCGAGCTCGACGAAGGGACCCCCCGAGTTGCCCGGGATGACCTTGGCCTGCATCTCGTACACGTTACGCTCGACCGTCGACCGGCCGTAGATGTCGCGGCCGACGGCGTCCAGCTCGCGGCGAACCGCGGCCGCCCGGGCGGTGAGCCCGCCGCCCCCCGGATAGCCGAGCACGGCCCCCTGGGTCCCGCGGTCCTGGTCCTTCGGATCGAGGGTGAGCGGGGCGCCGAGCGACCCGTCCACCCGGAGGATCGCGATGTCCAGCTTGGGGTCGAACAAGACGGCTACGGCGGTCTCCGTCCCGCCGTTCTGCTGTTGCACCTTCGGATCTCGCACCCCCGCCACCACGTGGGCGTTGGTCACGACGTAGCGATCGGCGGCCACGAACCCGCTCCCCTCCTGGATGGCCCCGCAGGCCTCCCCGACGATCTTGACGGTGCTCGGGGCGGCCTTGTCCACGGCCGCCCGTATCGCCTTGTTCGACGGCTCCTTGACCGGCCCGGCCGGGGCCGGCGGGATATCGGCGAACACCTCCGGGAATCCGAAGCGGTTGAAGAACTGACGGACCTCCGCGAGCAGGGACGGCGGCCGGGGGAGGACGTCGTCCATCCTCCGGATGATGGCCGACCCTCGGATCTCCGTGCTGACCTGCGGGATCGGCCCGTTCACCAGGTTGACCGCGAGGAACCAGATCGCCAGCAGCCCCGCCACGACCGCGACGACGGATCCAGCGGCGGAGTCCACGCCGCCCAGCGCGCTGCGCCGGGCCAGCGCCCACATACGGGACCCGACCAGCCACCCCAGCGCGTCGCCCAGGCCGGCGCACACGACGAGCACGAGCATGGCCACCCCGGCCTGGGCCAGGGGGGACTGCACCAGGTGCGCCAGGTGGGGCGCCAGGATCGCGCCCGCCAGCAGTCCGAGCAGCAGCCCGGCATACGTGGCGACCTGCAGGCTGGCCCCCCGCCGGTATCCGTTCACCGCGGCGAAGACCGCCAGCACCACGATGCCGAGGTCGAGGAGGTCCACGGCGGTATCCTGACAGACCTCCGAGGACGGTTCGCCTCGGTCCCGTGGGGTCGCCCAATCCCACGCTCACCCGGAAGGGCTGGCATGAAGGTCATCGCCTTGGTTGACGGCGAGCACTATCCTGCGGTCACCCGCTGGGGCCTCGAGTCCGCGGCGGCCGCGGGAGACCAGGTGCTGGCCGCGCTCGTGGTCGGGGGGGTCGAGAAGCTGGGCGCGGACCGGCGGGTCGACCTCGGCGACGTCCCGGTGGTCTCCGCCGTGGCGGACGCGCGCGCCGCGCTTCGCCAGGCGATCCGGACCTACCGCCCCGACGCGGTCCTCGATCTCTCCGACGAGCCGGTCCTGGGATACGAACGCCGGATGGAGCTCATCGCGGCGGCGCTGGCCGACGGCGTCCCGTACACGGGGCCGGGGTTCCGGTTCGACCCCCCGATCAGCGAGCCGCCCCTCCCGGCGCCGACGGTCGCGGTCATCGGCACCGGCAAGCGCGCGGCGAAGACAGCGATCGGGGGGCACACGGCGCGGCTGGCGGCGGGGATGGGACTGCGGCCGGTGGTGGTGGCGATGGGCCGGGGCGGTCCTCCCGAGCCGGTGGTGGCCGGCCCGGAGGACGTCACCGTCGAGGCGCTTCTGGGGCGGGTCGAACGGGCCGAGCACGCGGCTTCGGACTTCCTCGAGGACGCCCTCACCGCCGGCGTTCGCACCGTGGGAGCTCGCCGGTGCGGCGGAGGGCTGCCCGGGGCCCCCTTCGTCACCAACGTGGCGCGGGCCGCGGCCATGGCGGCGGCCATGGGCGGCTATCCCGTGATCCTCGAGGGAAGCGGCGCCGCCATGCCCACCGTTCCATGGGATTCCGGCATCCTGGTCGTGCCGGCCTCTCTGCCGGTCCATCACCTGGGCGGATACTTCGGTCCCCTCCGCGTATTGCTATCGGACCTCGTGGTCTTTATCATTGGTGCGGGTCCCAGTGCAGGGGCCGACAACCTTTCCACCCTCGATCCCGAAGTTCGCCGGCTTCACTCGACGGTACGAGTGGCCAAGGTGGAACTCCATCCGGTGCCGCTGGCCGACGTGAGGGACAAGGATGCCTACCTGGCAACGACCGCACAGCCCGAGGTGGCCGAGCGTCTCGCTGCTCAGGTCGCCCGTACGGCAGGGTGCCGCGTGGTGAAGGTGTCCACCCACCTGGCCGACCGGGCCGCCTTCGAGCGGGACCTGGCCGAGGCTCCGCCGTTCGACGTGCTCCTGACCGAGCTGAAGGCGGCGGCGATCGACGTGGGGGCGCGCCGCGCGCTCGAACGGGGGGCGCAGGTCGTGTTCCTCGACAACCGGCCGGTGGCGGCCGGCGGGGATGGGGACGTGGACGACCTGATCCGGGAGGCGGTCGGGTTGGCCGAGGAGCGGGCCCGGCTTCGGATGCAGGAATGAGACGAGCCCGGAAGCGGGACGAACCGGAAGTGGGACGAGCGGTGACGAGATGACCGACAAGGTGATCGTGATCTCGAAAGGGGATCCGGGCCTTCCGTACTCGAAGGGCCTGCGGGCCTCCGAGCTCATGGTGACCGGGCTCTCCCCGTACCGCGCCTACCACGTGGCCGAGCAGATCGAGCAGCGCCTGCTCGACCGGAAGGTCCGCAGCGTGACGAAGCGGGAGCTCGACAGCCTGACCATCGAGGTGCTGACCGATCTGGCGGGGGAGCGGTACGCCACGAACTTCGTGCGGTGGCAGGAGATCGCCTCGCTCGAGGTCCCGCTGGTGGTCCTGATCGGCGGGGCCACCGGGGTCGGGAAATCGACCATGGCCACCCAGCTCGCCGCCCGGCTGGGCGTCGTGCGCGTGGTGGCCACCGATGCGGTGCGCGAGGTCATGCGGGCCATGCTCACGTCCAAGCTGATGCCGACGCTATACACGTCCTCGTTCAACGCGGACTCTGCCCTTCGGGAGCCGCCCCCCCGCCCCGCGGACAAGGTGATCGTGGGATTCCGGGAGCAGACGGCGGCGGTGTCGGTGGGCGTCCAGGCCCTGATCAAGCGGGCGGTGGTGGAGGGGACCAGCGCGGTGATCGAGGGCGCGCACGTGGTGCCCGGCTTCTTCGACCTCGATCCGTACGAGGGGAAGGTTCTGGCTGTCCCGGTTGTTGTAAGCGTGGAGGACGAGGATCTCCATCGCAGTCATTTCGTCGCCCGGTCCACGGACTCGTCCGCCCGCCCCATGGACCGCTACGTCACCGGTTTCGCCAACATCCGGCGAGTGCAGAAGTACATCAAGAGCCAGGCGCTGACGCATGGCATCCCGATCATCCCGAACTACAGCCTCGATCAGGCGCTCAGCAGCTTGATCGACCTGGTCGTGGAGCGGGCCACCGAGACGGTTCGCAACGGGGCGAAGCGCCGGCATCCGGTGAGGCGCCCGTCTGGAATGGAGGCGATCAGGCGATGAAGCTGTTCCTTGACACCGCGAACCTCGACGAGATCCGCGCCATCAAGAAGTGGGGCGTGCTGTCGGGAACAACGACCAACCCCTCGTTGCTGGCGAGAGAGCACGCCGATTGGGAGCTGCAGATGAAGGAGATCTGCTCCGAGGTTCCCGGAGACGTCTCCCTCGAGACCACCGAGGCGAATGCCGATGACATCTACGAGCAGGGTCTGAAGCTCGCGTCGATCGCTCCCAACGTCGTGGTGAAGGTGGTCATGACGCCGGCGGGCCTCGAGGCGGGGAAACGGCTGGTGGACGACGAGATTCCGATCAACGTGACGCTGACGTTCTCGCCGGCGCAGGCCATACTGGCGGCCGAGGTCGGGGCGCGTTACGTGTCGCCGTTCCTGGGCCGGCTGGACGACGTGGGGTCCGACGGCCTGCGGGTCCTGGCGGAGATCTGCGAGATCTACGATGTCCAGGGCTATGACACGCGGGTCCTGGCGGCCTCGCTGCGCCACCCGATGCACGTGGTGGAGGCGGCGCGGATGGGCGCCGATGTGGCCACCATGCCGTTCGATGTGTTCGGAAAGCTCATCAAGCACCCGTTGACCGACCTCGGGCTCGAGAAGTTCGACGAAGACTGGAAGAAGCTCCAGCAGGAGCTGAAGGAAGGAGCATGAACGTGGATTCACGCACGTTGGAAAGATCAGATCTGGAAGGGAAGGTCCTGCCGGAGCTGCAGAAGATCGCCGAGTCGCTCGGGGTCGAAGGACACCAGCGGCTGAGGAAGGGAGACCTGATCTCCGCCATCATCGACAAGGCGTCGGGTGACGGGCGGGTCGACGGGGGCGCCGACGGCGACGGTCGTGCGACGGCCGCTCCCGCCGAAGCGGCCACAGCGGCCGCCTCCGAGCCGGCGGCCGAGAAGGAATCGTCCGAGCCCGAAGCGAGCACCGAGGCAGCCGGCCCCGGCAACGAGGCGAGCGCGACCGAAGGGTCGCGTGCCACGGGCGAGGGACCCCGCCAGCGCGGGGAGGGCCACGCCCGCCGAGGCGGGGAGGCTCGGGCCCAGCAGGGCGGCGACGGCCAGCCCCGCCAGGGCGGCGAGGGCCAGCCGCGCCAGGGCAGCGAGGGCCAGGCCGAGGGCGGCAGGGTCTCCACCGCGGTTCTCGACCGGCCCCGCGACCGCCGGCTGTCCCGCGAAGACCGGCGACGGCAGCGCGAGCAGCGTCGCGAACGGGAGCGCGAGGAGCGCGAGCAGGAGCTGGCCGACGCGCCGACCCGGACCGGCGTCCTGGACGTCCTGCCCGAGGGGTATGGCTTCCTCAGGACCACCGGCTACCTCCCGGGGAACGAGGACGTCTACGCGTCGCTCTCGCAGATCCGCAGGTTCGGCCTCCGCCGCGGCGACGAGGTCACCGGCCAGGTCCGGAACCCCCGGGACAACGAGAAGTACCCGGCCCTCCTCCGGATCGATACGGTGAACGGGGTCGACCCCGACACCGCCCGGTTGCGGCCGGAGTTCGACAAGCTGACCCCGCTGTTCCCGGAGGAGCGGTACCGCCTCGAGCACGATCCGAAGGGGGTCACCGAGCGGATCATCGACCTCATCGCCCCGATCGGGAAGGGCCAGCGAGGCATGGTGGTCTCGCCGCCGAAGGCCGGGAAGACCACGGTGCTCAAGCAGATCGCCGGCGGCATCCTCGAGTCGGACCCGGAGACGCACGTGATCATCCTGCTGGTCGACGAGCGGCCGGAGGAGGTCACGGACTGGCAACGGACGGTCCCGGCCTCGGAGGTCGTGTACTCCACGTTCGACAAGCCGGCCGACCAGCACACGCAGGTCACCGAGCTCGTGCTCGAGAGGGCCAAGCGGCTGGTCGAGGCGGGGAAGGACGTCGCCATCCTGCTCGACTCGATCACCCGTCTGGCCCGGGCGTACAACCTGGCCGCACCCGCCGCGGGGCGCATCCTGGCCGGCGGCGTGGAATCGACGGCCCTGTACCCGCCCAAGCGGTTCTTCGGGGCGGCCCGGAACCTCGAGGAGGGTGGCTCGCTTACGATCATCGCCAGCGCGCTGGTGGAGACCGGATCGCGGATGGACGAGGTCATCTTCGAGGAGTTCAAGGGCACGGGGAACTGGGAGATCCGCCTGGACCGGGCCCTGTCCGAGAAGCGGATGTTCCCGGCCCTCAACATCGAGGCCTC
>Ga0066710_100007448_pt1 | contig 10452 bp, 9 predicted proteins | sample GraSoiAngelo_159_FD_79666 | JGI IMG/M metagenome (GOLD analysis project Ga0066710, IMG submission 79666) | Grasslands soil microbial communities from the Angelo Coastal Reserve, California, USA - 14_1009_16_40cm | ecosystem: Environmental > Terrestrial > Soil > Grasslands | place: USA...
CGGACGCGGAAGGTGGCCTCGAAGGCGGCGATGCGGCCGCTGACGGTGACGGGGCTGGTGACGCGGGCGCCCGGCGCCGGCGCGTCGACCTGCACCTGGTCCGGCGAGGGCGTGGCCGTACCCAGCGGCTGACAGGCGGACACGGGCGTGCCCGCTGGCGTCATCCCGCCAGCGGGCGAAGGCGATGCAGTCGCCACGGCAGTGGGTGCAGGAGCTTGCGAGGCAGTTGGCGCACTTGTGGGCGACCGACCGGGAGTAACTGTGGCCTTGTTTTCCTCATCGTCACCGCAGGCGAGGACGGCGGACACAAGAGTGGTGACCAGGACGAGTACCAGGAACGATTTCATCGCTTAAGTCAACGCTGAGTATCCACCCAGAGATACTCGCCATCGGTGGAGATCGTAACGTCGCCCTGCTGGTCCGTACGGTAGACCTTGTCTCCCGTCAGCCGGTCGACGACGTCCGCCGATGGATGGCCGAAGCGGTTGGCGGCGCCCACCGAAATCACGTCCACCGAGGGAGAGACTCGCTCGAGGAACGGCTTCGAGGTTGAAGTTGTGGAGCCGTGGTGTGCGACCTTGAGGACCGTTGCTCGCAGATCCGTACCTTCGGCGAGCAGGCGCGCCTCGGCCTCCTGGCCGATGTCGCCGGTAAGGAGGAATGACCTGCGGCCCATCTCGAGCTTGAGCACGACGGACGTGCCGTTCAAGCCATCGGCGTTACCCAGAGTCAGCCCCGGGTCCGGGTTGAGCACTGTGATCGCCGCGCCGTCGCCCAGTTCGATGCGCTGGCCTCGATTGGCGGTTGTCGTTTCGGCGCCGGACGTGGCTACTGTCCGCCTCCATTCCTCGTACAAACGGGAGTCCGCGTCGAATTGCGTGGCCAACACGGCGTGCACATCATATCGGCTGAGCGCTGCCGGTAGGCCACCTATGTGGTCGGCCTGCGGGTGCGTGAGGACGATGAGGTCGATCCGGCGGTCGTAGAAGGGCAAGTGGCGGTCGAGCGCAGCAGTAAGAGCGGGGCCGCTCGGCCCGCCATCGACGAGCACGCGGTTGCCGTCGGGGCCACGGATGAGGATGGCGTCCCCCTGGCCGACATCGAGGAAGCTCACCGTTAGCCGGCCCTGCACCGGCGCGGATACAGCGAGCCAGACAACTGCAGTGGCAAGGACGATCAGCCCGCCCAGCGCCCCGACTGGAGCCAACTGCGAGAGACGCAGTTTTGCCAACGCCGGCGCCGGTTCTGGGATCTGCACTCGGCGGCGCTCGGCGACGTAGATGACGCCGAGGAGGGCGGCGTACCAGATCACCGCGTGAACCAGGTGAATGCCGTGAATCTGGATGGAGGCGGCGGGCAGCCGCGCAAACAGCGTGATCACGCCGATCATGTATGCGGCAGGCGGCCATGCCAGCCACGCGACGAGATGCCCGGGCAGGACCAGGGAGGCGAGGGCCGCGCCAGCCGCTGCGGCTGCCACCGCAAGGAACGCCGGTACGGCCAACAGGTTCGCCAGTGGAGCGGCAAGCGAGACCTGGTGGAAGTTGACGGCAGCGATGGGCATGGTGAACGCGATGGCGGCGAGCGACACGGCGCTGGTATCGATGACCATCCGGGTCGGCGGGAAGCCGCGGACGGCCGGCCAGCGGGAGACGGCGAGCTCCATCCAGGTGTTGAGCAGCGGCGCCAGGATGATCAGGCCGACGACGGCGGCGAAGCTGAGCTGGAAGGAGACGTCGTGTACAACCTGCGGGTCGAGGCCTGTCATGACGGCCGCCGCGAGCAGAAGCGCGATCGGAGCGCTGCTCTGGCGGCCGGTCAGCACGGCGAGGGTGTAGAGCGCGCCCATCATCCCCGCGCGCAGGACCGATGGTTGAGCGCCGACGAGCGCGACGTAAGCGGCGATACCGACGAGCGATAGCACGCACGCCGGACGCCGGCCGATAAGCCAGGCGAAGGCGGCGATCAGCAGTCCGGCGAGCAGCGTCACGTTTTGCCCGGAAACGGCAACAAGGTGCGATGTGCCGGTCGCGTTCATGTCGTCGCGCAGATCGTTCGGCAGGGCGGAGCGGGCGCCGAAGAGGATGCCGGCGGCAAGCGACGCTTCGCGCTGTGGCAAAACGCCGGCGAGACGGTCCGAGAGGTCGCTCCGCACTCCGATGAGCGCTTGCCTGACGCCACCGCCCTGGTTCCGGGCGATGAGCCGCGTTTCCGGGTAAGCGATGATGCTGGCCACACCGCGGCGCAGCAGGAACTCGCGGTAATCGAAGTCCTCGAACGTCGGCGGAGTCTCCAACCGGCCGCGCACCTCGAGAACGTCGCCGTAATCGTGGTGAGCGGCCGGCGGGCTGCGCATCAGCACGCCGCCCGAGCGCTTCTGCCATTGCCCGCCGAGAAACGCCTGCTGGACATCCAGCCGGTAGACATTAGAGGTCTCCCGTTCTTCCGGCTCCTCGCTCACCACCGCACGGACGCGAAGGTCGTTACCTTCGTTGAAGCGCGCGATGCTGTCTGGGGCTTGAGCCGGCACGGTGTCCTGGTAGTGCTCGGCGGCGACGAAGATCAGCGCGGCGCCGAACGCGCATATCGCGAGCGTGGACAGGCGCGGGCGTGCGGCGAAAAATACGGCGGCGAAGAGAGAGGCGGCGGCGACGGAAGCGGCCGTCTCGGCACCGGTGAGCGCCGCGGCAGCGACGCCGAGGAGCCAGGCAAGCGCCAGGAAGGCGAGCGTCACCCTACTGGCCGGCGGTTATGAGCGGTGAGATATCGTCGAAGACGGACTGCGGGATCAGCTCTCTGCTGAGCAGGTCATCGATGGAGCCGAAGCGGCCGTCCTTCGTTCGCGAATCGATGATCTTCTGGGCACGCACCTCGCCGATGCCGGGCAGTTCGATCAGCTGCTCCTGACCCGCGGCGTTGATGTCGACCAGCGGGCCCTGCGCAGCGGCGGCTGCCGCCGTCCCTCCCACCCGCGGCACGATGATCTGGTCCTCGTCGTGAATCCGCCGCGCGAGGTTGACGCTCTCCAGGTTGGCGTCGGGCGCCGGTCCGCCGGCGGCCTGGATCGCATCGATCCATCGCTTGTCCTCGCCAATCGGGTAGACGCCGGGGTGCACTACAGCCCCGGCCACGTACACCCTGATCTCGCCTAACTGAACATTTGACTGGGTTATCTGCAGCGGCGGCGGATCGTCAAAGCGCTCGCTGAGTAGGTAGACGAGAGCGCCGGCGAGGGGCAGGGCGAGGAGCCCAACGAAAAGCCAGCGGTAACGCTCGATCATGTCCGCCAAGCGCGCTCCTTAAGGGGGCGGTTTTGGCGGCCAATATATACGCGAGGGAGGGAAGCGGTCAAGGTGCGTGCGGCAGCGGAGCGCTCTTCATTTTCGCCGTCCGGCGCGTAGAGCCCGGTGCTATACTGGTCTCACCCCGGAGGTGCTAGCGTGCAGGGTCGCGATTTCCTTTCCATCGCCGATCTATCGGCATCTGAGATAGACCACGTGCTGACGACTGCGATGGGCCTAAAGGACGCCCGGCCTCAGCCGCTTCTGGCTGGAAAAACCCTGGCGCTGGTATTCGAGAAACCTTCCCTGCGCACCCGCGTTTCCTTTCATGTGGCGATAAAGCACCTTGGCGGTGACTGCATCTATCTGTCGCCGCCTGAAGTTGGCCTAGGCGAGCGGGAAACCCCCGCAGATGTGGCCCGCGTGCTGAGCCGGTACGTGGATTGCATTGCCGCCCGTACCTTCAAGACGGAAACCGTGGAGGAATTGGCTCGCTGGGCAGACGTGCCCGTCATCAACGCGCTTTCGGATGGAGAGCACCCGTGCCAGGCGCTCGCCGATCTGCTGACAGTACGGGAGAAGAAGGGCAGGCTCGCCGGCGCCTCGCTGGCGTTCATTGGCGACGGCAACAACGTGGCCAATTCACTCGCGCTCGCCGCCGGCATTACCGGGATGCATCTGCGTGTCGCATCCCCTTCCGGTTACGAGCTAAGCGACGACGTGCTGCGCAGAGCGCAGGCGCTCGCTGCGTCATCGGGGGGTAGCGTCAGGCAACTGCATGAGCCGGAGGAGGCAGTGGCCGGGGCAGACGTCGTCTACACAGATGTTTGGGCCAGCATGGGCAACGAGCGCGAAGCGACGGTCCGCCGGGAAGACTTCGCCGGCTATACCGTCGATCCGGGGATGATGGCGTACGCCTCGCCGAACGCAATCTTCATGCACGACCTGCCCGCCCACCGGGGCGAAGAGGTGACGGACGAAGTCATGGATGGTCCGCAATCCGCCGTCTTTGACCAGGCGGAGAACCGTCTGCACGCCCAGAAAGCACTGCTGACGCTGCTGCTGGGCAGCGAGGAGTAAGCAGTGGCCGTCTGGGACACGATCAGCAGGTCGCTTGACCGCTTCGACGCGTCGAGCTTCATCGATCTCATGAGCATCGCCGTGCTCATCTACCTGGGGCTGCTGCTGCTGCGCGGCACAACGGCTATGTCGCTGCTGCGCGGCATCATGATCGTGGTCGTCGCGGCTGTGATCCTGGCGCAGCTTTTGAACCTCACGGTGCTCGACTGGCTGCTCCGCAACTCCTTCCCGGCGCTGCTCATCGCGATACCGATCGTCTTTCAGAGCGAGATACGACGTTTCCTCGAGCGGGTGGGGCGGACGAGCCGCTGGCCCTGGCCGGGCCGGGCCCTGTTCGAAGGCGTGGTCGATACGATCGCCGATTCCTCGGTGCAACTCGCTGAGAAGCAACACGGCGCGATCATCGTCGTGGAGCGAGAGACGGGACTGGAAGAGTACCTGGAAGCGGGAGTGAAGCTCGACGCCGCCGTTTCTGTGCAGCTAATCAAGAGTATCTTCTACCCGAACTCGGCATTACACGATGGGGCCGTGATCGTCCGGGAGGACCGCGTAGTCGCGGCGAGCTGCACGTTGCCTCTTTCCGACAGGATTGACGCCGGTTTCCACGGCACCAGGCACCGCGCGGCGCTGGGCGTCACCGAGCGCACCGATGCGGTTGCAGTCGTTGTTTCCGAAGAGACCGGGCAGGTGTCGATCGCGGCGAACGGGCGCATCATCTCCAATTTGGACGGCCCTCGCGTTAGGGGCATCCTCCGCAGTCTGCTGCTGCCCTCTCTGGAGATGGACCGCCCCGCAGGAAGGCGCCTGCCTCGCCTTAGCCGGTAAAGCCCAATGGAACGAGTTCAAATCTTCCTGCGAGAGGCCGGGGCCGTCGTCTCCGCCTTGGTCCGGCCGGCTTACCGGTCGTTGCGGCAGAATACGGGGCTGGCCGTTGTGTCTATCGTGCTCGCTTTCGGACTCTGGATATTCGTGAGTGACGCGGAAAATCCCGTGGGAGAGCGGCGCGTCAACCAGGATATTCCGGTAGAAGCGGTCAATGTTCCATCAGATGTCGTTGTCAAGGGCGATCTGGCTCCCGTGCGAGTTCAGGTGCGCGTGGAAGATGTGACTTTCGAAAGCCTGACAAAGTCGGATTTCGAGGCGACAGTCAACTTGGAGAATCTGACCGTGGGGCGCTTTCAGCTGCCGGTCCAGGTGAGGGCGCTTACGACACGCGGCAGCCTACGCGTGACGGGTGTGTTTCCGGACAAAATCGACGTAGAGCTTGCATTGCTCACCAGCAAGAAAGTGCCGGTCGTGGTCCAGGTGGGAGGCGACCCGCCGTCGGGTTTCACAATGGGCGACCCAAAACCGAAGGAGACGACGACCGTGGTCTCCGGTGCCCGCGAGAGCGTGGATGCGGTCAAGCAGGCCGTGGGCTCCATAGATGTCACTGGCCGTACTGATTCAATCAGCCAGGCGGTGCGATTAGAACCTCGCGACGAGAACGGGACTCTCGTAGAGAGAGTCAAGCTCGAGCCGGCCCTCACGAATGTCGAAATCAAGATCGAGCAGATCGTATTCAGCCGGCCCGTCGTTGTCAGTCCTGTCATCACGGGCGCTCCAGAGCGGGGATACAGCATCGTCGGCGAGAGCGTGGAGCCCGCGACGGTGACCGTATCCGGACCACGGCAGTTCATTGAGGAGATCAAGTCAATCCCCACAAAACCTGTGAACATAGATGGCGAAAAGGACGACGTCGTAAAGGGAGTCTCGCTGGACCTCCCGGAAGGCGTGGACATAAGCGTGATTGGTGGCGTCAACGTCACAGTGACTGTAAAGATTGACCCAGGCACCGGCGAGGTCCACTTCGGGGTACCGGTTACTGCTATTGGAGTCGGGGACGGTTTGGCGGTACAAGGCACGCTCCCCTCCGTCGAAGTCGCGATAACGGGCTCCCTGCCTGATCTCTTGCGGCTAAAGAGCAGCGACATCTCGGCGACCGTAGACTTGAGCGGAGAAGACCAGGGCACACATACGGTGAAGGTGAAGATCACTCTCCCCCAGGGAATCAGCGCCCAGCGGGTTACCGTAACCCCGGAACAGATCGAAGTTTCGCTGGGGAATCTGTAATCGTGTCGGCCTCAGGCCCTGGGGCGGCGACACCTGCTGTATCCACGCGGGCGCCTGTGGTGGCCATCGTTGGGCGTCCCAACGTCGGCAAGTCCACGCTCTTCAACCGCCTGATCGGCGGCCGGCGCGCCATCGTCGAAGACATTCCCGGCACCACTCGCGACCGTCTTTACGGTGAGACCGAATGGCGCGACCGGGCGTTCACGATCATCGATACCGGCGGCCTCGAGACGCGGGGAGGCGAGGGGTACACTGCGCTGATCCGGGAGCAGGTTCGGGAGGCCATGGCCGAAGCCGACGCGATTTTGTTCATGGTGGACACTGCTGCCGGCGTGACAGCCGCAGATGCGGAGATCGCGGCGCTCTTGCGTCGCAGCGATAAGACGGTGCTGCTTGTCGCTAACAAGACCGATAACGCAGCCCGCGAGGAACACGTCGTGGAGTTCCACGAGCTCGGATTCGGCGATCCGATTCCAATCAGCGCCTATCACGGGCTCGGTATCCGCGAGCTGCAGGAGCGCCTGCTCAATCTGACGCCGGAATCCCGAGCAGAGAGCGCCGAGGATGCATTGCGCCTGGCTATTGTCGGCCGGCCGAACGTGGGCAAGTCGGCATTGGTGAACGCGGTCCTGGGACGGGAGCGGGTGATCGTGAGCGCCGAGGCGGGGACGACCCGCGACGCAGTGGACACTCCGTTTCAGTACCAGGACCGCGCAATGGTGCTCGTGGATACGGCGGGCATCAGGCGCCCGGGCAAAGTGGAGCGCGGCGTGGAGAAGTACAGCGTGATGCGGGCGCGCGAAGCGATTGATCGCTGCGACATCGCGGTCGTGGTGCTGGACGCATCCGGGAAGGTGGCCGCACAGGACCTGCACATAGCCGGCTACGTGGCGGACGCCTTCAAGGGGATGATCGTCGCCGCAAACAAGTGGGACCTTGTCGAAGACACGGAGGAAAATCGGGAGTCGTTCGCAAGACGAGTGCTGGGCCGGCTGCGCTTCACGCCCTGGGCGCCGCTCGCCTTCGTTTCTGCGAAGACGGGGCTGAACGTTGAGGGCTTGCTCGAATTGACAACTGAGATCGGCGAGACGAGGTCGACCCGCATTACGACCTCGGAGGTAAATAGCCTAGTGCGAGAGGCAGTTGCGGCGCACCCGCCGCCTTCACCCGGTAGGCGGGTCGTGCGGATCAAATTCGCGACGCAGGCGGAAATCCGGCCGCCGACTTTTGTCTTCTTTACTAACGACGCGAGCCTGATACACTTCTCTTACCGTCGCTACCTGGAGAACGCGATCCGCCGGCGTTTTGGCTTCGAGGGAACAGCGATCAGACTGATATTCCGGAGCAGGAACGAATGAGCCCGCTCGAACTAGCCTTTGTCGTCATCGCCTCATACCTGATCGGCGCTATCCCGATGGGCTACCTGACGGCTCGGGTCCTCCGCGGCATCGATATCCGGCAATACGGAAGCGGTGTGATTGGCGCGACCAACGTGCTGCGCGTGCTCGGCCGCGGTCCATTCGTCGGCGTGATGGTGGCAGACGTGCTAAAGGGCTATATCCCGGTCCTCGTAGCCTGGTACCTCTTTCACACGCATGATCTTCAGGTCGCTTCGGGGATCGCCGCCGTTCTTGGACACGATTACCCGGTCTACATCGGGTTCCGGGGCGGGCGCGGCGTCGCCGTCTCTTTCGGCGTTTATGCGGCGCTCGGCATGCCTATCTTCGTCGGTCTCGTCGCAGTCGGTCTCTTTATAGTCCTGACGCTCCGCTACATGTCGGTAATGTCCATGGTGACGGTCCCGTTGGGGGCCGCTGTATTCCTGCTCCTCGCGGTATTCCACGTCGGCGGCGATTTCACCTACACAAAGGCGATTTTCGGCGCCTTTGCCACGTTGTTTGTACTAATGACGCATATCCCGAACATCGGGCGGCTCATTCGGGGGACGGAGCCCAAGATCGGGCAGCCGGAAGATCTCACTGAACCCGGGGCGGAAGCTGGAGGGCAGCAGGCGCCCGAGGCAGCAGCATCCGGCCACCGTCCGGTGCGTCCAAGGCTCACGCCGCGATGAGCGAATCGATCAGCCGCGAAGAGATCGCGCATTCGCTGAAGGGGCATATTGCCGACTATATGGAGCTGCGCCTGGACGACACCGAGACAAGCCGCCTGGTCTACCGGGGGCGAGAACTCGAGGAGATAGGGCGCAGCCGCAGCTTCGGGGGAAACGTGAGGGCGCTGGTCAAAGGCGGCTGGGGCTTCGTTAGCTTCAATGACCCTGCCGGGCTGCGCGACCGCGTGACCGAAGCGGTGGACGGGGCCCGGCACGTAGGCCAGGCCTCCAGCGAGTTGGCAGCGGTGGAGCCGGTTGCGGATATCGTGCCGCTTCACCTGCTGAAAGACCCGCGAGAGGTCCCGCTGGCCAGAAAGAAAGAACTCCTCGATCGCTACAACGATACGATGCTCTCCGTCGAGGGTGTGACAAGCACGAACATCACCTACTGGGACGGCCACAAGCGCACCGTCTTCGCGAGTAGTGAGGGCTCCTACATCGAACAGGAACGGATCGATGTCGTGTCGCGGCTTGCAGCAACGGCGCGTAGGAACGGCGACATGCAGCAGGCCAGCATGAGCCTCGGCTCGCTGGGCGACTTCTCGTACATCGAGCAGTTGGACGAAGCGGCGGAGGAGATCGGCAGGCGGGCAGTAGAGCTTCTGAACGCACCCTATGCGAAGGGCGGGACCTATCCGGTCGTGCTGGACCCGGTGCTCGCCGGCGTGTTCTGCCACGAGGCCTTCGGCCACCTGTCTGAGTCGGACCATATCTACGAGAACGACCGGCTCAAGGAGCTGATGGTGCTCGGCCGGCAGTTCGGACGGCCGCAACTCAATATCCTGGACGGCGCGGCGGTCCCTGGGCTGCGGGGCAGCTATAAGTACGACGATGAGGGCGTGCCGGCGAGAACGACCGACCTTATCCGCGAGGGCATCCTCGTCGGGCGGCTGCACTCTCGCGAGACGGCGGCAAAGATGGGCGAGCAGCCGACAGGAAACGCGCGGGCGCTGGACTTCCGCTTCCCGCCGATCGTGCGGATGACGAACACGTACATCGAGAACGGCGAAATGAGCTTCGACGAGATAATCGCTGACGTAAAAGAAGGCGTCTACGCCAAGAACTGGTACGGCGGGACGACAAGCATGGAGATGTTCACCTTCTCCGCCGGCGAGGCGTACATGATTCGCAACGGGAAGATCGCGGAGCTGGTGCGGCCGGTCAAACTAACGGGGAACCTTTTCACGACGCTGATGAACATCGACGCTCTGGGGAAAGACCTGGACTTCAACCAGGGCGGCGGCTGCGGCAAGATGGGCCAGATGCCGCTGCCGGTGAGCAACGGCAGCCCTCACATTCGTATCCAGGACTGCGTTGTGGGGGAGCGCTGAGCACGGCTGTGGACGTAAATGCCGTTCGCAGGAAGCTCCAGGGTGAGATCGATGGGCTTGAGCAAGAGGCCAAGGTCGTCTATGCGCAACTGGTGCTGCCCCACTGGGGCGACGAACAGCTACACGGGTTCCCTCGAACCCTCTACGGCTACATGATGCTTTCCTTCGCCTACGTTGATCTCCTGTCGACGTACTGGCGAGGCTCTTCCCAGGGTCAGACGAAGAGGATGATCGACTTCATGGAACTGTACGACATCGCGAAGCGCGAGGCCTGCAGTGCCGCTGTGCAAATCTGGAGGCACAAGCTTCTCCACACCGGAAGCCCACGCCCGCTTTTCGACGAATCCACGGGCAAGGTTTACCGGTGGCTTCTGCCAGAGATTTCTGGATGCGCTCAATGCCCTACCTGATACCGCGACGCTCGATGATATTCAGGATCGTCTCTGGCTTTTCATGAAAATAGACCGTGAGTTGGATGATGTAGAGGCCGGTCGCACAATCCCCACGAAGAAGTAATGAAGTATTTTCGGGAAAACGA
>Ga0066710_100007450_pt1 | contig 10452 bp, 10 predicted proteins | sample GraSoiAngelo_159_FD_79666 | JGI IMG/M metagenome (GOLD analysis project Ga0066710, IMG submission 79666) | Grasslands soil microbial communities from the Angelo Coastal Reserve, California, USA - 14_1009_16_40cm | ecosystem: Environmental > Terrestrial > Soil > Grasslands | place: USA...
AGTGCTGCGCAAAGACTCCCACGGCCTTACCGTCATCTCGCGCTATACGGCCCCACCGGGCAAGGCATGGAAGATCATCGGTAAAGCTTCCGAACTCGGAGAAGAGGTCTACATCATGGAGGGAGCCTACTACAACAATGCCGGCCGTATCGTCGCAGGGCCGGGGACGTTCATGTTCAATGCGCCTGATGCCATCCACGGCGGGATCTCCTGCGGTCTCACGCTCTATATCCACTGCTGCAGCGGTGAGCCGGACGAAATCGTCTCGATTGATCTGATTGATTTCGAACCAAAGGAGCGAGTTGCCTCGGTGGACGTCTGAAAACCGGCCAATCGTGGACACCTAAAAATCGGCCAGTGGGAGCGGCAGCCCAAGCACGAATGTTGTAGCGCTGGTGCGTGTATGGCGCAAGTCCTTCGCGTCGGCGTCCACGATAACGTGAAGAGGCTACCCGGATAAGCCGCCGGACGGCGCTCGACGGATGCGGAGCCAAGCGAGCGTCTCGACGACCCTACGCAGTGGCACCGTTCCGAGCGCTCCCGCGCCCACGGCTTGTTCTGCGAACGGCCGTTGGCGGCCGTCGATACACGGCGCGAAACGCGGCGTTGAATCGCCGGACGCTCGCAAACCCCGCAGCGAACGCGATCGAGGACATCGCCATCATGGTCTCGTCCACCAGTCGTTTGGCGCGCTGAACGCGCCGGGTCGTTGCGACCGCGGTCGGCGACGCTCCTGCGTGCCGCACGAACAGTCGGCGCAGATGTCGGGTTGTCATCCCAAGCGTATCGGCGAGATCCTCGACGCGCTTGCCATCGTCCAGGAATCCGCGCTCGATGAGCCGCAGTGCGCGTGTAACTGTCGCCGCAGCACCGTGCCACGCCGGCGTCCCCGGTGCGGTCTCGGGTCGACACCGCAAGCAGGGGCGGAATCCCGCGCGCTCGGCGGCAGCCGCGGTGGGGAAGAAGACGACGTTGCGCGACTTGGCGGGCTTCACCGGACACGTGGGGCGGCAATAGATCCGTGTGGTCAACACGCCAGTGAAGAACCACCCGTCGAATCGACGGTCTCGCGCGATTCGCGCGCGATCGCATGTCCTTGCATCTAGGGCGAGGGCTTTGCTCACGATAGTGCGAGCCTAGCACGCAAACCGTTGTCTACGGCGCCGTCGGGACGATGACGTCCGAAAACGGCGAGACCGAAGCGGGCCAGGCCCGCTAACGTCCAGGCATGGGCGCGCGATACTTCTACGGTTGGAACATCGTGGGCGCGACGTCCGTCATGGCGTTGTTCAGTTTTGGCCTCGGCTTCTATGGACTAAGTGTCTACATTGCGATGCTCCAGCGCCTGCATGGATGGTCGGCGTCCGCCGTGTCGGTGCCGGTCACGGTCTATTACGTTGCCGGCGCCCTTCTCACGGCGTCGGTCGGCGACCTGTACGAGCGCTTCGGGCCCCGCGCAGTTGTGGCAGGGGGCAGCGTCGCGATGGCCGCCGGCGTCGCCGCGCTCGGTCTCGTCACGCAGCCGTGGCAGCTCTACCCGGTGTTTTTAGTGATGTCGATGGGCTGGGGGTCGATGAGCGGTGCGGCGATCAACATCATCCTCGCACCTTGGTTCCAGCGTCGCCGCGGCCTCGTCGTCAGCATCGCCTTCAATGGGGCCACGCTGGGCGGTGTCATCGTCGCGCCCACGCTCATTCCGCTTATCGGTGTGGTCGGCTTCACGCTTGCGCTTGAGATCGCCGCCCTCGTTTTACTTGTGGTGCTGGTTGCTGTCGCGGCGGGTGTTATGCGGCGGGGTCCAGAGGAACTCGGCGTCGGGCCTGACGGCGATCCCGATCGCTCCACACGCGCCGAACCTTCGCGGAGCGGCGACGAAGGATGGCGAGGCGATGCGGTACGCACGTGGCGCTTCTGGAGCGTGTCCGCACCCTTCGCGCTCGGCCTCGCGGCTCAGGTCGGTGTGCTCACGCATCTGGTAACGCTTGTGACGCCGACGATCGGAACGGGCGGGGCCGCGCGGGCCGTGAGCGCAACGACGGCGGCGGCGCTGATCGGGCGTTCGGTGACGGGCTTCGTGGTCGATCGTCTGAACCGACGCCTCGTCTCAAGCGCGACGCTCGTCATCCAGACTATGGGTCTCGCTCTGCTCGCGTGGGCGCCGTCGCCCATGGTCGTCTACGCTGGTTGTGCGCTCTTCGGCCTGGGCGTCGGGAATCTGACGACACTGCCCGGCCTCATCCTCGCCGTCGAGTGGCCGCGCGAGCGGTTCAGCGCGCTCGTCAGCCTCGTGGTTGGGATTAATCAGTTCACGTTTGCCTTCGGGCCCTCACTCGTCGGCGTCGTGCGTGACTGGGCCGGCACCTACGGTCTGGCGCTTGGTGCGTGCATGGCGCTTCAGGCCACCGCTGCCGTCCTGATTATGCTAGGGCCAGGGCGCGCGCAGTTGACGCGGTGAGGCCGGCTCAGGACGAGTTCCGCTCGCTGTGGACGCGCGTTCGCCAGCTCCGCGGTCCACAGGTCAGGACGTGCGCGTGGTGGAACAGGCGATCGAGCATCGCTGTGACGGCCGCGGTGTCGCCGCGGAGCTTCCCCAATCCTCGACGGGACGGTTCGAGGCGAGCAGCGTCGACGCGCGCTCGTAGCGTCGCATCACTCGATCTCAAGAAGATCCTTGGCCGCCGTGGGCGGGAGTGCTCGCCGAGTCTGCCGTACAAGTCGGTGAGCGCCTCGCGATCGGCGAGCTCGAGAAGCCGGATCCCGACTTGCGGCCCATCCTTGAGGCGCACGCGGTCAAGACGAGACACCGGGGCGGCGTCCGCGACATCCTTCTGCCGGGATGCGAGGAGAGCCGTCCGGTCGTGAGCTGCCGCACGCCTGGCGTCGTCATCCGAGACGGTCCGCGAGCGCGCGCAGCAAGCCGCGGGCGTCACCCCGCCACGCGCTGCCGTCCATGCACGCAAGGGTCGTCGGCCGCACGTCGGTGATGCTTCCGCCTCACGAGCTCCTCCCGCGAGGCGTGGCCCACACGACGGGCCAAAGGTCGCTGTCGAGCGGGGCGCCCGGGGGGATGGTTGGTTGACGAATGAGCGGCTGGATTTTCGGCTTCGGCGCGTACCGGACGTCATCTCCAGTCCATCGGGTCACGACAGCGCGACGACGTTTCGTCGCCAGCGTGTTACCCGGCGCCGCGTGGACGAGCAGCGCGTGGTGCACCGTGCAGTCGCCCGGTTCTAGTTCGTACTGAATGAGTTGTAGCGAGTGTCGCATCGCCTCGATGTCGGGGATCTGGGGCATACCTTGCTCATAGCGATCATCGCCCGCAAAGGCCGTTGGATTGAATTGGATCCCCCACTTGTGCGACCCACGGACGTACTCGACTGCACCGCTCTCTTTCGTGACTGGATCGAGCGCCAGCCAAATCGTGCAAACCTGCCAACCGTTCAACGGCCAGTAAGGCATGTCGTGGTGCCACGGCGTGCGCTTCACCGTCCCCGGCTCTTTGATGAGGAGCTGATCGTAGAAGATGTTCACCTTGGTCGCGCGCATCATGCGGGCCGCGATTCTGGCGGCCGGCGACTCGAAGACAAACTGTTTGAAGGCGGCGTTGTACGTCCACATGAACGTATCGAAGAAGAAGCGGCCAGGCTGACCATCCTCTTCCAGTTCAGCGTGGAGCGGCCCCGGATTTGCGATGTCGACCTCGATTTGCTCGCTCAGGTGCTTGAGCCACGCCTGATCGAACATCCCCTTGAGAAGGACGACACCGTCTTCGTCGTACCGTCGGACCTCCCCCTCCGTGATCTCGCGGGGTGGATCGGCATTCATGCAGTGGCCTCCTTATATATCGGCGGGCTGGAGCATCGGGCGGAAGGCCTCGAGCACCAGCGCGCGCTCCTCCGGCGTGAGGTTCGGGCGGAGGAGCAGCACTGGGAAGTCGGCACCGGCCTCGTGCCAGCGCCTAAGTCGCCGCCGCGCCTCTGGCGGGGTGCCGTAGACGATCAGTTGCTCGAGTAATTCTTCTGCGTCGGCTGGGACGACGCCCGTGAACTTCGGCGCGTTGGCAGCGAGCACCGCCTCCACGGCCTTGCCATAGCCCTGTCGCATGAGCGAGTCGCGGTAGACCGTACTCGTCGTCACAAAGAAGGAGACGAACCACGCCGCGCCCTCACGCGCCTTCACGTCAGTGTCGGCCACCACGGCCGGCACGAAGGGATGAATCTCCGGGAGGCGATCCGGATGGCCACCCCGCGTCGCGCCCTCGCGGAGCCGTTCGACGCCGGTTGCGAGCTGCGACCACGGATAGAGGAAGGGTGCCCATGCGTCGGCCAGCTCGCCCGTGAGTCGCGTCATCGCATCGCCGAGCGCGGCGACGTGGATCGGAAGCGCGGGCGCCGGCGGCACGTTGAGCTTGAGCGCGCGGGCGGTCGTCGTCACCGCGAGCGGGATGCGCTCGCCGCGGAGCAGCGCGCGGATCTGCGTAACCATCCGGCGCATACGCGGCACCGGCGGCTCAAACGGCGTGTCGTGCAGGCCTTCCGCGAGCTGCGGGGTGCTGGCGCCGAGGCCGAGCACGAAACGTCCGCCCGAGATCGCGTGCAGTGTCGCCGCGGCCATCGCGACAGTCGCCGCGCTGCGGTTCCAGATGCCGAGGATGCCGGTCCCAAGCGTGATCCGCGTCGTGCGCGCCGCCGCCTCGGCGAGCAGCACAGTCATGTCGTACACCCACGCCTCCGGCATGAAGAAGCCGTCGTAGCCGAGGCGATCGCCCTCGGTGGCGAGCCCGATGATCGCCTCGCGCCGTGTCTCCAGCAGCATGACGGAAAGACCGATTCGTGGGCGCATGCGGTATCCTCCTGCTCGAAGCGGACGCTATCAGCCGGATTGTGGCACGGCCCACATGCGTGTTCCGGCCGTTTCCGGACCCGACTGGCGTCAGCTGAAAGACAAGCAGGACGAGGTGCGGACCCCGAAGTCAGTCGCCGCGTGCACGACGGCGCGTCCTTGCTGACGGAGACGACGCTCCCTCGTGCGCCAGCAGCCACCGCTTGCGCCAGATGGCGCCTGCGTACCCCGTGAGGTGACCGTCGCTCCCGATGATGCGGTGGCACGGAATAACCAAGCAGACGGGGTTACGCGCGTTCGCCAGACCAACCGCGCGAACCGCACGCGGGCGCCGTACGATCTCGGCGAGCTTTCGGTAGGTCATCGTCGTACCGGCCGGAATCGCTCGTAGCGCCTTCCAGACCTGCTCCTCGAAGGAAGTGCCACCGCAGTCGACAGTGATGCCGTTGAGCGCGTCAAAATCTCCAGAGAAATAGCCATGCACTCGTGTCGCGTACCCGTTGGGATCACGGCGTCGCTTCAAGACGACGCCGGGGAATCGAGAGCGGATCCGCGCGAGCATTCGCGACCGCGCGACTGGAAAGGCGAGCGCACAGAGCGCATCGTCAGCCTCGACAATGGTCAGCGTGCCGAGCGGCGACCGAACTTGATCGACCCAGAGCACGGTCACACCGGCAGCGCAACTCTCCCGGATCGTCGATGTGCGGTGTTGACGACGGCACCGTCGAGCCACAAGAGCATGGCTGCATAGGCACGCCATGGCCGCCATCGCTCTGCCCGACGCTGCAGCAGAGCAGGCGAAGGTCTCGCCAAGTGCCGTCGCATCGCGCGGAGAAGACCGAGATCGCTCACTGGGAATGCATCGGGCTCGCGCAGCGCGCGCATCGCGATGTACGCCGCGGTCCAATTGCCGATGCCGGGAAGGGTTAGCAGCTTGGCTACCGTGTGCTCCACAGAGTTGGTCGTCCGAAGCAACGCGGGATCTCTCATCACCGCAGCCGCCAGCGAAGAGATGGCCGCTGCCCGCGCTCGGGGGACTCCGACGCTCGATAGATCAGCGTGGGCAAGTGTCTTAGCTTCCGGAAATAGGACGCGGAGGTCATGACCAGAAGTCGGCGTGCTGAGTCGCTCGCCGAATGTCGCCGCCAGTCGTCCGGCCAGCGTCGATGCTGCCGAGACGCTCACCTGCTGGCCGATCATTGCCCTCACTGCGAGTTCGAACGGGTCCCACGCCCCAGGAACCCGCAGTCCCGGGTGTACGGCAAGGCGGCTCGCGAGCGCCGGATCACGCCCAAGGTGCGCGGCGATCGGTTGAGGATCGGCGTCGAGGTCGAAAAGGTGGCGCAACCGCGCGGAAATGGCGGCCAGGGCGGGCAGCCGATCGACGGTGATCGTCACGAGGAGAAAAGCCTCTGTGGTAGCGCGGATCTCCACGATCCCCTGCGTGCCTTCCAGGCTGATCGTCCGACGGTAGATCCCGTTCTCGACCGACTCCACACCCGGAATCGCACGCCGCGCGAGAAATGCAAGCACCCCGGACCAGTCGTACGGAGGCCGGTACGGTAGACGCAACGTGAGTCTGGAAGCCGTCGACCCTGCGGATCGCCGCAGGTCCCGCGGCGGGCGTCCGAATGTCCTCTGCATCACGGCGTTGAATCGGCGGACGCTGCCGAACCCCGCTCCTAGTGCGATCTGGGTCAGGGGCAGGCCGGAATCGGTAATCAATCCCTTGGCGAGAAAGACTCGCTGCACTTGCACGACCTCCACGGGGGAGGCTCCTACGTGCCGCCTGAAGAGACGCCGCAAGTGCCTGCTCCCGACACCGAGCCGCGACGCAAGCGCCTCGAGGTTTGTGGCCTCCGGCCCTTCCTCGGCGATGAGGCGGAGCGCACGGTTGACCGTCGCCACAGTCCCACTCCAGGCCGGAACTCCCGGGTTGATCTCGGGCCGACAACGGAGGCAGGATCTGAACCCCGCTGAGTATGCCGCTGCCGCCGTCGGAAAGAAGACGCAGTTTTCGAACCTGGGCGTCCGGGCAGGACAAATCGGCCGGCAGAAGATTCCTGTCGACAAGACCCCGGTAAGGAAGCGTCCGTCGAAGCGTCGATCCCGGGCTTTGACAGCACGGTAACAAGCCTCTCGGTCAAGATCCATGGCCAATGATCCGATGATAGACGCCGTAGAGGACCAGAAGTCTCGCCGTTTTCGGACCCGATTGGCGACTGCCCGATGCGCTCCTAATCTCTCCACCTGTCCCTCGCCAAAACCCCATCCCACTCGGTTGACGACGGCCGATGCTCTCGCGACAGGCCAAGGAAGGCCATGAGACTGTCGACAGCCGGTCGGAGGCGAGGGCAGTCAGCTGCTTGGGGCCCATCCGGCCCACTGCGCACAGATGTGGAGCTCCGGCGGGCGGTCTGACAGAGGGGGGGGCCAAGCGTAGCGAACGGGTTGGACTGGCTCAGGCCGCCCGCCGCACGTAGCGATGATGCAGGCCACCGACTGCGGGAATCGGGATGACCGTGCCGAGTTCCGGCCGCTTGATTGGGCGTCCGTCGGGTGCGTCCTTGGTCGAGCGAGAGGTGAGAACAGGAAGGGGAGGAGTCGAAGCAGGGGGAGCAGGAGAAGGATCATTCGCGCTGGGATTGTGTCCGGATCAGAGCCGACAGATCAACCACTTGCCGCCGGCCGAGGTTTTGGCGAAGGACAATCTCGCGTACTACAACGCCACCCGCCCGCATCAGGCCCTCCATAACAACAGCCCCCATCCGAGCGAAGTGCAAGCGCCAGAGGGCGGGCGCATCGTTGCGATCCCGCAGGTCGGCGGACTTCATCACCGTTATCAGCGCGCCGCCTGAGTGCATTCAATGGTTGCCCGCCACGACGGTCAAAGGATGACGGCTGTTCTGTTTCCCTTCGTCGCCCGTCGGTCTTCTTAAGGCAACCGTTGTCACGCGACCGCCCAGGCCCACCGGCTCAGTCCACGGGTTGACACCAGGAGCGCCCGCCTCGGGAGCGCGGATGAGGTTTGTGACCGGGACAGGAACGGCGCAGGGCTAAAATGGAGCGAGGATTGCCGGTGCTCCGAGTTTAGCGCGATCAGCGACTACCATAGCCTGAGTTGTGGAGGCACGAAGCCTGAGTGATGTCCTGGTCACCCTACACTGAGTTCACCCGAGATGAGTGGGCTCTTCTGCGCGCTGACACCTTCCTCACGCTTACGCCCGAGGACCTACTTCATCTTCAGGGGCTCAACGAGCAGGTGGCCATGGACGAGGTCATCGAGGTCTACCTGCCACTGGCCAGACTTCTTCACCTCTACGTCGAAGCCGAGCAGATACTCTACCGAGCGCGGGCCACGTTCCTCGGTGACGCGACAGCCAAGGTGCCCTACGTGATCGGCCTCGCTGGGAGCGTCGCGGTGGGGAAGAGCACGACCGCGCGGATCTTGCGCGAGCTCCTCGCGCGTTGGCCGGAGCACCCCAAGATCGAGCTGGTGACCACCGACGGCTTCCTGCATCCGCGACGCATCCTCGAAGAGCGCCGGCTGATGGGCCGAAAGGGATTCCCCGAGAGCTACGATCTCCCGCGGCTTATCCGTTTCCTTGCCGACATGAAGGCGGGCCGGTCGCCCGTGTCCTGCCCGGTCTATTCCCACCTGACCTACGACATCGTGCCGGGGGAAGCCACGGTCATTGACCAGCCCGACGTTGTGATCGTCGAGGGGTTGAATGTTCTCCAAACGGTGTCAGACGCGCGCCGTGACCCGCCGGTCTTCGTTTCTGACTTTTTCGACTCCAGCATTTACGTCGACGCTCCGGAACACGATGCCCGCCGTTGGTACATTGAGCGCTTTCTTTTGCTGCGGTCTACCGCGTTCAAGGAGCCAGCGTCCTACTTCCACCGATATGCGGCGTTGTCCGACGAGGCTGCGGAGCAGATAGCCGGCGAGATCTGGGATGCGATCAACGGCCCAAATCTCCGAGAGAACATCCTGCCGACGCGAGAGCGAGCCCACCTTATCTTAGTCAAGGGTCCGGACCACGCCGTCGCGAGTATTCGGATGCGCAAACTCTAGCGCCATCCTCGGAGTGGCACCGGGCCGTGGCACCCGGCGTTCAAGTTGGCGAAATCACTGCCCGTGGGCTCGCCCTCTCAAGACCGAGACGCGGGTTCGAATCCCGCTGGGGCCACCAACTTGACAACGGTTCGGGATAGAAAGCGAGGAAGAAGCCCCTTCGCTTCCTGCCATGGCATGCGGAGCTTCGGCTCGCGTCCGGCTGCCTAACGACTCCGGTGCTCAGAGCCGGGCGCAGCCGGGCCGCGACGGGGCTAAGCCGCTCGGGTCAACCTCTCTGCTACCTCGGCAACCGACAGAAGCGACACGCCCTTCGGACAGATGAGGTTCGACCACATCCACTCGTGATGCGCAATAATCTGTTTTGCCGCTAAGACGGGTCGGTCCTTCGTGGTATGCGCGCCCGCCACCACGATGACGTTGAACTCTCGGCTGGCCGCGCTGCGAACCGTTGTATCGACACAGAAATCCGTCGCATACCCCATGATGACGAGCGTCTCAATCGTCTTGTCTCTCAAGTAGGCCTCCAACGCCGTTTTATAGAACCCATCACACGCCGTCTTGCGCATCACACAATCATGGTCTTCGATGTGAAGGGACGGATCGAGCTTCCACTCGTCGGTAAAGGCTGTCAGCCACTGCGTTCCGGGATCTCCATCATGTTGGAGAAAGATGACGGGTGCCGCCACTGCTCGCGCGGCTGCGGTCACTTGGTTGATCCGCTCCAACACGTGTGCCTTGTCCAACGGTGCAGGATTTGCCTCGAAGACGCCGACCTGAACGTCAATAACGAGGACGGCTGTGCGTGCCGGATTGAGGTTACTCATCCTGTTCACCTGACACCTTCCAGCGTTCGCTACTTCCCGGTGCGAAACTGGCGGCGCTGGCCCATCTTTTCCGCGGGGGAGCTTCGTCCAGCCACCGACAGAACGCTCAATCCTGCTGGGCTGCGGCGCCCCGCCGGATACTAGCGCCCTCGGTGCTGATGTGCCGAACAGGTGGCTGGCGGGGCTGCGGGTATCAGCTCGATCGCGCTTCAGGACATCGAGGAGCTTCAGTCCGCAGACACCTCACTGAGCGCATTCGACTGAGCACGGCGCCGATATGACGGCCGCGTGCGCAGCCGCTATCGAAACCGCTGGACGCGTCCAGCGACGGCCCGCACCTCCCGTGGCGCGGCGAGCCAGATGGCCACGGCCGAGAGTCCAGTGCAGCCGATGGCGATCCAGAACGCCAGCGTGTAGCCACGGGTCGCGTCGTAGAGCAGGCCCGTCACCCAGGGTCCCGCTGCTCCGCCCACGATCGCGGCCAGCATTAGGGTACCGAAGATGGTGCCGTAGTGGCGGCCCTCGAAGATCTCGGCCGGAATGGCCCCGATGACGGAGGTCAGTGCATAGCCGAGTGCGCCTTGCGAGGCGACCATGAGGTGGAGCAGCGCCGGCGTCGGGGCGTGGCGCAGGACGAGCAGCGCCAGGTAGCAGAGCGCGAAACCCAGGCAGCCGGCGGTCCACGCCCACTCGCGGCCGATCCGG
>Ga0066710_100007451_pt1 | contig 10451 bp, 7 predicted proteins | sample GraSoiAngelo_159_FD_79666 | JGI IMG/M metagenome (GOLD analysis project Ga0066710, IMG submission 79666) | Grasslands soil microbial communities from the Angelo Coastal Reserve, California, USA - 14_1009_16_40cm | ecosystem: Environmental > Terrestrial > Soil > Grasslands | place: USA...
AAGCGCGTATATCCGGCGCTGCTCTTGCCGCGCCACCACGGCTGTGGGAGCTCCTTCGAGATGAATCTGCCGCGTTACCGAGAAGCTCGTCAAGTCCACGGCCGCGACTGAGCGCTCACCTCCATTGGCCACGAACGCGTAACCCGGAAAACCCGTGGCTCGGCGGCGCCAGCAGCCCACCGTAGCGGCTGAGCCCAGCAGAAACTGGCGGCGGTGAATCATGATCCCGGAAAATTCGCGTGGTGGGGCAGTGCGCGGCGCACCAAATTGCCACTGAATATCTGCATAATTTGCAAGGGCGCATCCTAAAAATGCGGTGCGCTTCTTCCAGATCATGCTAACATTCCCTATAGACTGAGACTGCACCGATCCTTCTTGCAGCGAACCCATTTTCATGAATCTTCGCTCTCTGTTTAGTCTTTTCTCGTCGGATCTGGCCATCGATCTGGGCACAGCAAATACGCTTGTATTTGCCAAGGGCAAGGGCATCGTCGTCAACGAACCTTCCATTGTGGCCATCAACAAGAACACGGGAGAAGTGGAGGCGGTGGGCAAAGAGGCCAAGGAGATGCTAGGCCGCACGCCGGGCAACATCGTGGCCATTAAGCCCATGAAGGACGGGGTGATCGCCGACTTTAAAGTAACCGAGCGCATGCTCAATTACTTCATCCAGAAGGCGCACAACCGCAAGATGCTGGTGCACCCGCGGATCGTAATTGGCGTGCCTTCGGAGATCACACAGGTGGAAAAGCGCGCGGTCATGGATTCGGCGTATCGCGCCAAAGCCAGCGAAGTCCACCTGGTGGAACAGGCCATGGTGGCGGCGATCGGCGCGGGGCTTCCCATCACCGAGCCTTCCGGCAACATGGTGGTGGATATCGGCGGCGGCACCACGGATGTCGCCGTGATCTCGCTCTCCGGCATCGTCTACTCGCGCTCGGTGCGCGTAGCGGGCAATGAGATGGACGACGCCATCATGCAGTACCTCAAACGTAAGTACAACCTGCTGATTGGCGAGCGTACCGCCGAAGCCATCAAGATCGAAATCGGCTCAGCATATCCACTGGATAAGCCGCTGACCATGGAAATCAAGGGCCGTAACCTCATCGAAGGGGTCCCCAAGACCATCACCATCGACGACAGCGAAATAAGGGAAGCGCTTTCCGAATGTGTAGCCACTATCTTGAATGCCGTGCGCGTGGCGCTCGAGCGCACCCCGCCCGAGCTTTCGGCCGACATCAGCGACCGCGGCATCGTGTTGACGGGCGGCGGCGCGCTGCTCAAGAATTTAGATAAGAGGATTCGCGAAGAGACCGGACTGCCTGTATCGATCGCCGACGACCCCTTGGCCTCCGTGGTTCTGGGAACAGGCAGGATGTTGAGCGACTTCAGACTGCTGCGCAAGATCTCGATCGATTAACGATCCTCACGCGGGCGCCGCCCGCCTCACGGCCATGGACACCCTGCTCAACCGCTACCGCAACATCACGGTTCTGCTGCTGGTGATCTTTGCCCAGTTGATCCTGCTGGCTTATCAGGTCAAGAACGATAAGGACGTGCGCTTGATCCGCCTCGCGGCCGTCACCGCCGTGACTCCGCTGGCGCGCGCCATTGAGACTGTCCGGGGCGGCACCGACGGGTTCTTGCAGAACTATGTCCTCCTGCGGGACGCGCGCTCGGAGAACGGGCGCCTGCGCTCCGAGCTGGGCAAGCTGAAACTCGAGAATCAATTTCTCCGGACCGAGCTGGGTACGGCGGACCGTGCCAAAGCCCTGGGCGTATTTGAGGCGCGCTCGCCCTCCAAAATGATCGCCGCGCGCGTAATCGCCACCGCCACTGGCGCTTCGGCCAGCGCCGTCTTTGTGGATCGCGGATCAACCTCGGGCGTGGAAAAGGGTATGGCGGTCGTGACGCCCGATGGCATCGTGGGCAAAGTGCTGGCGTCCTATCCCACAGCTTCACAGGTCCTGCTGGCCACCGACCCCGGCTTCGCGGCCGGCGTCGTCTCGCAGAAAAACCACGTGCGCGGCATTCTGAAAGGCCAGGGCCACGGAAACTGCCGCGTGGATTACGTGCAGAACGAAGAGAAAGTGGAAACAGGCGAGTGGTTCTACACTTCCGGTGACGACCGCATTTTTCCAAAAGGCATGCAGGTGGGCCGCGTGACTGTGGCGCGTGCCGGGAACCCGTTCCAGGAGATTACGCTCGATCCCATCGGCCTGGCCAACGGCGTGGAAGAAGTGCTGATTGTGCTCGAAGGGGTCCACCAGGAGATTCCAGAGTTCAAGACCGCCGCGCAGCCGATGTATATTGCGCCGCCAGTCCCGGGAGCCGCAAAGGAGGCGCAGCCGGTTTCGGCGAGCGGCCCAAATCGCGCGCCGGCGCTGACCACCGACGCCGACAAAATAACCACGCGCTACCGGGAAATCGGTGCAGAGCAAGGCCACAAGTTTGGTGAAAACCTACCGGGATCCAAACCGGCCGATTTCAACGTGGAGCCCAACGCGGAGCCCAAAGCCGGTGAGAAGGCCGGGGCTGAGGCAAAACCGAGAGCGGATGGGGAAACACCCGCCAACCAGAGACCCCCTAACGCCAAGCCTCCGGCCGGCGTCTCCCCGTCGCCCCGTTCTCCTGTCTCTCCGTCGCAACCCAAGGCTGCTTCGCCGGCTCAGCCGAAACCGCCGCAATGAGATATTCCGACGAGCATGTCATGCTGCACACCCAGCGAGACACCCGGATCTCGCGCTTCAAAGGGTGGGTTCTGGTCCTGGTGCCGCTGGCGGCAATCCTGTTTCAGGTCTATATTCCGCTGTTTTTTCAGTTCCTGGCTTATCTCGAGTTGCCCTTAATCGTCACGGTATATTTCGCGCTGATGCGCCGCAGCCCCATCGGCGGATTGCTGGTGGGCGCCATCGTCGGCCTGGCGCAGGATTCGCTTTCCAAGAACCCGCTCGGCATGTTCGGCATTACCAAGACGATCATCGGCTACGTCGCGGCCTCGGTGGGCCAGCGGCTGGACGTGGATCATCCGCTGATCCGCCTGATTCTGGGCTTCTTCTTCTTTGTTTTCCATCAGTTCATCTTTTGGGTTCTGTCGCGCGCGCTGCTCGGCCAGCAGATGAACTTCGAAACGCAGCGCACGCTGGTGCTCGGCCTTCTCAACGCCATTGTGGCGGTTTCGCTGTTTCACTTTCTGGACAAATTGAAGGAACGCACCTGAATTAAAGGGGATAATAGAAGAAACTAGGCGAACTTCGGGTTTTTCGATACACTGTAAGAAGAAGGTAATGTCTCAGGCCTGCCCGTGAAGCTTTTTCCGCTTGAGTCGGAAACCCGCCGGTCATCCTCGAAACCGGGACTGCGCGATGATCCCAAGTTCGCCGCGGCGCGAGTCGCCGTATTCCAGTACCTTACTGTCGCCATTTTCCTCTTCCTGATTGCAGGTTTCTGGGACCTGCAGGTCCGCAACCCCGAGCTGTACAACGAGCTGGCCGAACGCAACCGTATCAAGTCACTGCCGATCATCGCACCGCGCGGAAAGATTCTGGACCGCGACGGACGCGTGATCGTGGACAACCATCTCTCGTGGAGCGTGATCCTTTCGCGCGAAAGTATGAAGCCCGAGCATCTGAAGCCCATTGCCGACGGGCTGAACCTGGACTACGACGACCTGCTCCTCCAGCTCAAACGTTACCAGGGCCGGCCGAAATACGAACCGGCCATCATCAAGCAGGAGCTGACACCCGCCGACATCGCGTTCGTCGAATCGCACAAAGACGCCGAGTTCTTCCCGGAGCTGGAACTCATTCACGCGCAACGGCGCCTCTATCCGCAAAACGGGTTCGGGGCGCATGTCATCGGCTATACCGGTGAGATCAGCGAGGGTGAGTTGGATGCGCCCGAATTTGCGAAATACGAGCCTGGCTCCATTGTTGGAAAATTCGGCATCGAGAAACAGTACAACGACATACTGACCGGGATCGACGGCCAGCGCGAAGTGATGGTGGATAACCGCGGGCGGGAGCGGCAGGTACTGGGCATCAAAGAGGCTGTCGCGGGCAAAAACCTGCAGCTCACCATCGATCTTGATCTGCAGGCCGTCGCGGAACTGGTGCTCGAAGGCCGCAAAGGCGCCATTGTCGCGCTCGATCCACGCAACGGCGAAGTGCTCGCCATGGCCACGCGTCCCACGTTCGATCCCAACAAGTTTTCCGTGCGCATCAAGACTTCCGACTGGAAGGCCCTGCTTGAGAATCCCGATCACCCGCTGCTCAACCGTGCTATTCAGGCGCAGTTCGCGCCAGGCCCCACCTTCAAACCGTTGGTGGCGCTGGCCGGACTGGAAACCGGTACGATCGACGACCAGTTCTCGGTGCACTGCTCCGGCGGGGCGTCGTTCTATGGCCATTACCACAAGTGTTGGTGGAAGGGTGGCCACGGTACAGTCTCGCTGCACAGTGGAATCGTACATTCGTGCGACGTGTATTTCTACAACGTGGGAAACCGGCTCGGCGTCGACCAGATCGCCGCATATGCCACACAGGCAGGACTAGGGCATGAGACCGGCATCGATCTTCCGCATGAGGCATCCGGCATCGTGCCCTCCTCTGAGTGGAAAATCCGCAATTACCGTCAGAAGTGGTATCCGGGGGAGACCATCTCGGTGGCCATCGGGCAGGGTGCGACAACCGTCACTCCCATACAACTGGCGCGCGCCATCGGTGGCCTCGCCATGGGGGGCATCTGGTACAAGCCTCACCTGCTCAAGTCAATCAAACCGGAACCACCGCATCAGTTTGCCTTGAATCCGGAAAATGTCGCTAAAGTGATCCTTGGTATGTGTGGGGTGGTGAATGAAGGCGGCGGAACAGGCGGAAGAGCGAGACTTCCCGGCATCGAAGCCTGTGGTAAGACCGGTTCGGCGCAGTTGACTTCAAACGAATTCATCAAGAAAGGCGGCAAGGCGCCTAAGGATAATGCCTGGTTTGTGGGATTCCTGCCGCACGCGCATCCGGAGATTGTGGTGGTCGCGCTTTGGGAGGGCGGCGAGCACGGCCAGTTCGCCGCAGCGCTTGTGCGCGACGTCTTCAAGGCGTATGTCGATAAAAAGACGCGGCTGGGAAAAAGCTTGATGGCCAAAACCCCCGGCGCGGTCACTCGGGGAGCGAGCGACACGGCAAACCCGCCGGCGCCTTCGCCAACTGGTGTGCGCGATCCGGGCACCCAAGAGCGGCCCAATCGGCCACCGGCCACACCCACCACCGACATCGCGGCGTCCCCCCGTTCCCGCCTCCCTGCTTCGGGAGAGACTGCTGCGACCGGCGGATCGGAGAACCAGTGAGCGGGTACCTCGACACCCGTGACATCGACTGGGGCATGGTGGTTATCGCGCTCGTCATCTGCGCCCTGGGCGTCGTCCAGATTTTCAGCGCGGCGCACGGAACTGCCTGGCAGGACGCCTGGTGGAAGCAGATCGTGTGGGTTGGCGCCGGCCTGCTGCTGATGTGGCTCGCCACCACGATCGACTACCACGCGCTCATGCAGCATGTGACCCCGCTTTATGTGCTGTCCATCGGCTTGCTGATCACGGTGCTCCTAGTCGGCAAGCAGGCCTTCGGATCCACGCGTTGGATTCCGCTCGCGCCGGGCGTTCATTTGCAAGTGTCGGAATTCGTCAAGCTGGTGATAATATTGTTGGTGGCTCGCTTCATGACAGAGCTGCACGGCGACGCCCTGGAGTTCCGGGACTTGTGGAAGGTGCTGGCTCTGGTTGTGGTGCCGATGTTGCTGGTTGTCAAGGAACCGGACTTGGGAACGGCGCTGACCTACCTCCCAATTCTGGCGGTGGGCGCTTTTCTGGCGGGTTTGAACTGGCGATACCTGCTGGCAGTGGGATTCATCGTGGTCCTTGTGCTGCCGGTGGGAATCCATTTCCTTCAGCCCTATCAGAAGGCGCGCCTGGTGAGTTTCCTGGATCCGGAACGGGACCCTCGCGGTACCGGATACCAGGTGATCCAGTCCAAGATTGCGGTGGGCGCGGGGGGCATGTGGGGTAAAGGAGTCGCGCAGGGATCGCAAACGCAGCTCCGGTTTCTCCCGGTCCCGCACACGGATTTCATTTTCTCCGCGTTCGCCGAAGAGCACGGATTTGTAGGAGTGGTAGTGGTTCTGGCGCTGTACTTCATGTTGCTGATGCAGATTGTGAAGAACGCTCAAACGGCGCCAGACAGGGCCGGGATGTATATTTGCATGGGCGTGGCAGCCCTGGTGCTGTTCCATGTCCTGGTCAATGTGGGTATGGTGGTGGGCCGGATGCCCGTGACGGGAATCCCCCTGCCGTTGATGAGCGCCGGCGGCTCCAGCATGTTGTCGATTTTCCTCATGCTGGGCCTCGTAAACAACGTTCGTGTACGGCGCTTCGTGAATTGAAATTTGCCGGTTTCGCGGGCCCGAGAGGGCGCGCAACAATCGGCCGGACCTACTTTATTGAGGAAAGGAAGTTGGGCGGCTGAAGCCGCCCCAAAAAATTTGTTGGGGGCCTAACAGGACTCTCGGACCGGTGAGCGCTCAATGCAAGCGTGTGCATCCGAATGAGGAGCGGGTTCCCCGCCGGTGGCGGCTGTAGAGATTGAATCTCCACCACGCCGGTAAGCGTGAGCTTCTGTATCATCGCGGGCGGGTGGCGCGGCCAGTTAGCCGTCGCCGCGCACGTCGCGAAACCCACGCGGGGTGTCCACGTTCCTCCCGGTTCTCGACCGTACTATCGGGACCCAACGGAGGAATTTAATGTCGAAAGAGTTAGTGGTATCTTCGACACGCCACGAAACCAGAGTGGCGTTGCTCGAAGATGATCAGGTTGTCGAGCTTTATTATCAGCGCGAAAAAGAATACTCGCTCGCCGGCAGCATTCATAAAGGCCGCGTCACGCGCGTGCTGCCCGGAATGCAATCCGCTTTCGTGGATATTGGCCTGGAGCGCGACGCGTTCCTGTACGTATCCGATTTTTTTGAAGATAACGACGAGTATGACAAGGTCGTAACCGACGCGGAAGAGAAAGTGCTGCGCCTGGAAAAGGGCGCTGCGCCCGCGGTAATTGCGCCAGCCGCCGTGGCCACCACGGCGCCAGTTGCGCCGCCGGCTTCGGAAGAATCGCCCACGGTAAGCGCCCCGCAACCGCCCGGTAACGGCCAGCCGGCTGCTATTGGCGGGCCACGAACCGATGATCGGGACAGCCGCAACAACCGCGAGGGTCGCGGTCACCGCTCGCGCAGGCGCCGGCCAAGAGGTGGGCGCGGTGGAATTCCCGAATCCAAATATTTTTCGCCACGGCCCCGGACCGACGCCGCGCCCCCGGTCGAAGCAGGAGCAACACCCGCGCGCCAAAGCAATGAAGATTTTGCGGTCTTGCCGGGAGAATCACTGGCCAAGTATGGCGCTGCCGAGCATGCCGAGGACTTGCGGGAAGCGAGCGCTCCGGTGCGTGAAGACGAGACTCCAGCAGAGGCGATGGAAGCCGAGCGACCGAGCGCCGGGACGGGTTCTGGCCTCGCGGTTGTTTGGGCGGAAGAGCTCCCGGAGCCGGCCGCGCGGGAGGAAGAGGAGCCCGTAACCGAAGCTCGTTGGCCCGAAGCCGCGGCACCGGTGAACATCCCCGATGAGCCACCGGTCAGGGAGCCCGCGGAGTCGATGCTGAGAGACGACAGCAGGGAGTCCGATGTACCGTCGACCGCGGACCTGATGGCGGGCGAATCGGAGTCAATCACACCGGACGCAGACGACAATACCCCTGAGGCCGAAGCGCCGGAATCCATAGTTGCACAAGGGGTCACGCCAGGGGTTCCGCAAGAGGAAGGCGCCGAACCCGCGCGCATCCCAACCAGCCTGACAGCGACCTTGCGCGAACAGGGCCCGCGCTATCTGCAGCATCGCATGTCTCGGCGGATGCGCCGCAAGATGCGCTCCGGCGGCCCAGATGCCGCCGCCGAAGGGCAGCGGCCAGTGGACGCTGTGCGTGAAGTGCACGCGCCGGCAGCTCGCGGCGAATCCAGGTCGGAGCCCTCACGCGCACCGGCGCGCACTGAAAAATCCGGACCGCCGTCCATCAGCGACCTGCTGCGCGAGGGTCAGGAGATCATTGTTCAAATCGCCAAGGAACCGCTGGGGCAGAAGGGCGCGCGCATCACGTCGCACATTGCTCTGCCGGGCAGATTCCTGGTCTACATGCCGACCGTCGACCACATCGGCGTTTCCCGCAAGATCCCGAGTGATGAGGAACGCCTGCGGCTCAAGCGCATCCTGCAAGCCAACCGCACCGGCATTCCCGGCGGTTATATCGTTCGTACCGCCGGCGATGGGCATACCGAAGAGGAACTGCGCGCTGACATGATGTTCCTCTACAACATGTGGCTGGATATCCGGCAGAAGGCGGAGAAGAGATCCGCGCCCCTGCTGATCCATCACGATCTCGATGTCGTGCAGCGCATCTTGCGCGACCAGCTCACGTCCGCCTTCAAGACCATCTGGGTGGACAACGAGGAGGTCTATGAGAACGTGCTGGGCTTCGTACAGCGGTTCCAGCCCGCGCTGGTCAACCGCGTCAAGCTCTATACTCGCTCCGCGCCGATTTTCGACCAGTTCAACATCACGCAGGAGCTGGAGAAGGCGCTGCGGCCCAAGATCTGGCTGAAGTCCGGCGGATACATCGTGATCAACCAGACCGAGGCCCTGGTCGCCATCGACATCAATACCGGCAAGTACGTCGGCAAGTCCAACCGCCTGGAAGACACCATCGTTAAAACCAATACGGATGCCGTGAAGGAGATCGTGCGGCAGATCCGGCTGCGTGATCTGGGCGGCATTATCGTGGTGGACTTCATCGACATGGACGAGCGCAAGAATCGCCAGAAGGTGATGCAGGCGCTTGAAGACGCCATGCGCGCCGACCGCGCGCCAAACAAAATTCTGCAATTCAACGATTTCGGACTGGTAGCCATCACGCGCAAACGCGTGAAGCAGAGCCTGGAGCGCACTCTTTGCGCGCCGTGCCCGTATTGCGAAGGCGCGGGCTATGTGAAGAGTGTCCAAACCGTGGTCGGCGAGATCCTGCAGGAAGCGCAAAAGATAGCGGGCACGCTCGAGACGGGCGACGTCACCCTGCGCGTGCATCCCGAAGTCGCCAAGCTTTTCAAATCCAATAAGAACGATACCTTGCAGGAATTGGAGCAGATCCTGGGCCGCACGGTGCTGGTGAAGAGCGATCCGCTCATGCACCAGGAAAAGTTTGATTTAGCTTAGGCGTGCAGCAAACTTCCGTGCGGGCGACCATACGGTCACTGCGCGGCAATCGCGTTTCTCGCGCTGCGTCCAGATGGTCGCCACAACTGCCCGAACAGCACCGGCCAAAGCGTCTGGGCGCTGGGCGCAGCACCACCCTACTTCGGTTGAGGGACGATCCGGAGGTACGGCTTCGGCGACTTCCAGCCGCCCGGGTACTTCTGCTTCGCTTCTTCCTCCGTCACCGCTGGGAGGATGATCACGTCGTCGCCATTTTTCCAATTTACCGGCGTCGCGACCTTGTGCTTCGCCGTGAGCTGCATCGAATCCAGAACGCGCAGTACTTCGTCGAAGTTACGGCCCGTGCTCATGGGATAGCTCAGCATCAGCTTGATTTTTTTATCCGGACCGACGATAAACACCGTTCGTACAGTGGCGTTGTTCGCCGCGGTCCGACCTTCCGAAGTATTCCCGGAGTCTGCCGGGAGCATGTCGTAAAGCTTTGCGATCTTCAGCTCCGGGTCCCCGATCATCGGGTAGTTAACCTTATGTCCCTGGGTCTCCTCGATGTCCCCAGCCCATTTGCCGTGGCTGCTTACTGGGTCAACACTCAGGCCAATCACTTTGGTGTTGCGCTTGGCAAACTCGGGTTGAAGGCCGGCCATGTAACCGAGCTCGGTGGTGCATACGGGTGTAAAGTCCTTCGGGTGGGAGAACAGGATTGCCCAACCCTCGCCGATCCACTTGTGAAACTCAATGGTCCCTTGCGTGGTTTCGGCTGTGAAATTGGGCGCTTCTTCGTTAATCCGTAGCGACATGCCAATAGTTTACTCCAGGACAAAAACACATGGAACCGATGCCTGGCATGAGCTGGCATGAGCTTGCGGAGCGCACCGGAACGCGCACCCATCTCGGAGAAGGGCCCCGGCATACTGCGTGAAAGACGGCAATTCCATTCGCCCGGAGCACGTCTGTCTGGCTTGACAATGCCCTACTCGCGATATAGTTAAGATAGATTACTTTCCACAGGAGAATCCAACATGGCAAATTATGCTCACCCGGAGCCTTTAGTTTCTACCGATTGGGTCGCCCAGCATTCCTCCGATCCGAAAGTTCGTGTCGTTGAAGTTGTCGTCGATAAGAAACGATACTATGTAGGATCAGCCACCGGTTCGCTG
>Ga0066710_100007452_pt1 | contig 10450 bp, 7 predicted proteins | sample GraSoiAngelo_159_FD_79666 | JGI IMG/M metagenome (GOLD analysis project Ga0066710, IMG submission 79666) | Grasslands soil microbial communities from the Angelo Coastal Reserve, California, USA - 14_1009_16_40cm | ecosystem: Environmental > Terrestrial > Soil > Grasslands | place: USA...
GCAAGAGGGACGACCCGGGCTGCCATCGTGGCAGTCAATCAGTCGTGAGCCTGGGCACTCCGATCGTCTGCGCCCCACGTCCTGGACACCGAGCCGAGATACCTGAGGCGGCCCGTCCAGCTGAGTTCGCAATCACGCTCCCCACCGCGAACTTCTGTCGCGCATGGAACACTCAGTCCCTCTGCCGGACTCAACGAAGCTCGAGCGAGGCAGCCCCATCCTGCTAGATACGGTGAGCGACACGCTCGAGCGCCTACTGACTGCTCAAGCTCACGCCAGTCGATCGCCGAGCCGACTTCCAACGCGAGGGGATCCCGGCCAGTCGAGCGAATCGTCGGGTCGGCGACGAAGCCGTCGAGGTGTCGCCGTGCACCACTGAGTGAGGCTCACGACTCACTTCCTTCCTTGGTGGTGAGCTTGGCCACCGGGTGAAAGAGCAGCCGATCTGCCCGAGGTCGCGGTGAAATCTGCTCGTGAGGAGGGATACTTGCAATCCCTGCGGCAACACGTTCGACTATGGCGGCTCACCGGACACCACGAGCTCAGCGGAGCGACTGGAGCGATCGCGCAAGCAGCGTCGCCGACTGGTTGCGTTGCGTCGGCCTGCCGCACTACGCGGAGCTGTTCGAGCAGCAGAAGATCGACCTCGACATCGTCCCGCAGCTGACCGACGAGGATCTCAAGGAAATCGGTATCCCGCTCGGCGATCGCAAGCGGCTCCTGACCGCGATCTCCGACTTTGCTGACACGGACTCTGCCGACTTACAGACGACGCGAGCGGGCGCGGTCGCCGAGCGTCGGCAGATCACGGTGGTCTTCTGTGACCTCATCGGCTCGACCGAGCTTGCGAGTCGCTTGGACCCGGAGGATCTCGCTACGACGATGGCCTCGTATCACGACTGCTGTAAGGAGGTCATCGACGGATGGGGCGGTCACGTCGCCGAGTTCCTCGGCGACGGCGCGGTCATCTACTTCGGCTGGCCGAGAGCGCACGAAGACGACGCTGAAAGGGCCGTGCGAGCTGCGCTCGAGCTCGTGGCGTCCGTCGGCCGGCTTCCGCTCGGCTCCAGCACGGTGCTGGCGGGGCGCGCGGGAGTCGCGACGGGTCTCGTCATGGTCGGCGAGACGAAGAGTGACGCGCTCGATCATCGAGAGGGCGTCGTCGGGGAAACGCCGAACCTGGCGGCGCGTGCGCAGGCGCTGGCGGCTCCGGGCGCGGTCGTCATCACTCCCGGAACCCGTAGGCTCGTGGGCGATCGGTTCGAGCTCGAGGAACTCGGCACCCATGAGTTGAGAGGGATCGCGGATCCGGTCGACGTCTGGCGGGTCGTGGACGTTCGCGCACAGAGCCGCTTCCAGGCGAGAGTTGGCGCCCGTCTCTCGCCGCTCGTGGGGCGTCAGGCGGAGCTCGACGTCCTCCTCGAGTCGTGGCAGGCAGCGCTCGCCGGACGCTGGCGCTCCGTGCTCGTCGTCGGAGAGGCCGGGATCGGAAAGTCGAGGCTCCTGGAGGAGTTGATCGAGCAGACGACCTCCATCGATCGGGCAGTGCTTCGGCTCCAGTGCTCTTCCTACCACGTCGCAACCGCTCTGTTCCCGTTCGTCGAATGGATCCGGTCGAGCGCCGGGATCGAGCTCGGCACCGACGAACGCGCCGCACGCACCCGGTTGGAAGCTCTCGTGGACGGGCTCGGATTCGAGCGCCAGGCGACCATCCCGCTGCTCGCGCCGCTCCTCTCCGTCCCGCCCGGCGACGAGTACGAGACCTTGCGCCTCAGCCTCAAGCTGCAGCGCAAGCGCACGATCGAGCTCGTGATCGAGTTGATCAAGCGCACGGCCCAGTCGCGGCCGCTGCTGATCGCGGTCGAGGACGTTCATGCCGCGGACGCAACCTCGCTCGAGCTTCTCACCCACCTTCTCGAGCGGACACGAGGCGTCGCCGGGCTCCTCGTGATGACGGCAAGGCCGACGCTCGCGGCACGATTTCGGCGCCGAAGTTTCGACCGTATCGAGCTCGACCCGCTGGCAGCGTCGTCGACGTTGGCGCTCGTCGACGAGCTGGCAAGTGGGAAACGGCTTCCCGCAGCCGTCCGGAATACGATCGTCGACTCATCCGACGGCGTCCCGCTGTTCGTCGAGGAGCTGACTCGCCAGCTGCTCGAGTCACCAGCGCTGCGTGACGCCGGCGACCGCTACGAGCTCGAGGCGGACCTCGCGGTTACCGTTCCTGCAACGCTGCACGATCTGTTCGTGGCCCGACTCGACAAGCTGGGCTCGGCAAAGGTCACGGCCCAGATCGCGTCGGCGCTCGGGCGGTCGTTTTCGCTCGACCTCCTGACGGCGGTCGCTCCCGCCTCCCAACGGGAGGTCGCGGACGATGTCGATCAGCTCTGCGGTGCACGGATTCTCGAAGCGGTCGACGACGAGCAGGGCGCGACGACCTACGCGTTCCGGCACGCGCTGCTTCGCGAGGCCGCGTATCACGCCCAGCTCAAAGCCCGACGGCGAGAGGTGCATCTCGGTGTCGCGCGCGTCCTCGAGGGGGCCTACCCGGGCGTGGTCGAGAGCGAGCCGGAGACGCTCGCGCATCACTTCGCGGAGGGCGGCGAGCCCCAACCGGCCGCCGATTACCTCCTCAGGGCAGGCGGGAAGGCGCTCCGAGCGTCCGCGGTGCACGAGGCGATCACACATCTGTCCAACGGCGTCGACTTGATCGCGGGTCTCACCCACACCGTCTCGCGGGACCGGACGGAGCTGCGCCTGCAGGCGCTGCTCGGAACGGCGTACATGCACGCGAAGAGCTGGGCCGCGTCGGAGGTCGAAGCCGCGTACTCCGGAGCGGCACGCCTGAGCGCCGCAGCAGAGACGGCGGCCGAAGGGATCTGGATTCTCTGGGGGATCTGGGTCTACCACCACGTGCGCGGCCGCGTCGACGACGCCTACGAAGCGGCGGGTCGGATCCGGGATCTTGCAGACTCCACGCGCGATCCGGACGCAGCGCTGATCGCGGACATGGTCGCCTTGCAGAGCTGCTTCTACACCGGGCGGTTCTCCGAATCCCTCGAGTACTGCAAGTCGTTCCTGGACGGGTACAGAGAGAACCGCCACCGCGCGTTGGCGGATGCGTACTCGACCGATCTGGAGCTCGTATGTCTCGTCCACCAGGCGATCGCGACCTGGATCGTCGGTCGGGCCGATCGGGCCGCCGAGATTTCACGGCGCGTCGACGAGCTCGCGCACGCGGTGGACCATCCGTATTCGGCAGCGTGGGCGAGCACGTGGGGTGCCGTGCCCGATCTCCTGCGCGGTGACACGAGCCGAGCAACCGAACGAGTCCTCCGCGGCTATCGAATCGCCGAGGAGAACGACTACTCGTACGTGACCGCGATGGCGACGATGATCGGCGGTTGGCTCGGCGGGTGGGAGGGACGCGCTGATCCAGTGGACGAGATCGAGGTTGGGCTCAGCGCTTTCCGCGCGACCGGCGCCGAAATCGTCGTTCCATACTTCGAGACGCTGCGCGCCGAGCTGCTCATCGAGCGCCAACGTCCGGAGGAGGCGGTCGGAGTGCTCGAGGATGCACGCTCGCGCATCGCTCGCTGGGGCGAGCGCTGGCAGGAGGCGGAGGTATGGCGCGTCGAGGCCAAGGCGCTCGCCGCAAGGGATGACGCGCACTCCGTAGTCGAAGCCCGTTTCATGACGGCCCTGGACATAGCCGCGAAGCAGGGTGCGTTCGGGTGGCAACTCCGCGCGGCAACGGATTTTGCCTCCTATCTCTGCCACCAACGGCGCCCAGACGACGCGCGATCCATTCTCGAGCCGGCACGCGCGGCGGTCGAGGGCGGTGACAGCGAGGACGTCTCGAGGGCCGACCGCATCCTGTCTGCCGCCAAAGAGCAACTGCTGGTCGGTTGATCCCTCCGGCTTCGGGTCGGATAATCGTCTGACTGCGATTCCGTCTCGAAGGGCGGGTGACTACACCTGTACGACGCCATTGTCGTTGGTGCACGGTGCGCCGGAAGCTCGGTGGCGATGCTGCTTGCGCGCAAGGGCCACAAGGTTCTGATCCTCGACCGGAATCCGTTTCCGAGCGACCGGGCGGCTTCGACGCACATGGTCTGGCACAGCGGCGTCGAGTACCTCTCGCGCTGGGGCCTGCTCGATCGACTCGAGGGAACGGGTTGCCCACCGATGCGGAACTTCAACCTCGACCTGGGCGAATTGGTCCTGTCTGGGCATGCGCCGCCCGCCGGCGAGATCACCATGGCGTATGCACCCCGCAGGCTCATACTCGACGACCTCCTGCTGACCGCGGCACGCGAAGCCGGGGCGGATGTTCGAACCCGATGTGCGGTCCGTGACCTGATCATTGACGGCGACCGCGTCGCTGGTGTCCGCTTCGCGGACGAGCACCGGGCCATGCACGAGGTGCGGGCGCCGCTCACGATCGGCGCCGACGGTGAGAGATCGACTGTCGCGCGCCTCGTCGGAGCCACGTCCTACGACGTACAGGGCCGGATCGGCGGCACGATCTGGGCCTACTTCGCCGACCTGCCGATCGATGACATGGAGTTCTACGCGCGACCCGGACGCATGGTCTACGCGTGGCGTACCAACGACGCGCTCACGGTCGCCGGCATCTGCTTCCCCTACCGCGACTTTCGAGATGCCGTGAGCGACCGCGGCACGACGATGCCCGCCGAGTTCGACGCGCTCGCCCCCGGGTTCGGCGAACGTGTGCGCGGTGCGAGTCGCATGAGCCGCTGGCGCACCGGATGCGCCTCGAGCTTTTGCAGGACCCCCGTCGGCCGAGGGTGGTGCCTGCTCGGCGACGCGGGATTGACGATGGATCCGATCACGGCCGCGGGGATCACGAACGCGTTCCGCGATGCGGCACTGATCGCGGAGGCAGTCCACGAGGGGCTAGAGGGCGACCTGGACAGTGCGCTGGCGGGCTTCGAGGAGCGCCGGAACGCGGTGTCGGTGCCGCTGTACCAGTTCACGTCGGACATGGCACGGCTCGAGCCCCCCACACAAGAGGTGATCGACCTCCTCGTCGGGCTGAGCCAAAGCCAGGACGACAGCGACTCCTACTTCGGCGTCTTCGCGCAGACCGTGTCCGTGGTCGAGTTCTTCGCGCCGGACAACGTCCAGCGCATCAGCGCCGCCGCAGCACGCGCTTAGGCATCCGTGGCGTCGCTCTGGCTCTTCTGCGTCAGCTGGATCAGCACGTCCTCCGGCCCGATGAAGTAGACGGTCGTCACGTTGAACGGTGGTGGAACGACGACGGGCTCGCTCAGGAACTTCCATTTCGGACTGAGCTGCTCGTAGAGCTCCTGGATGTTCGGGACGTCGAGGCAGATGTGCCGGTACCCGAGGTGGTTCGGGGCCCAGAGCGGCTCCGCCGCTTTTGGAGACGGTGGGTTTTCGAAGGTGAGAACCTCGATGTGTGTCGAGCCGCCGGCCGGCGGAGCGAGAGGTACGTACGTCGCTTTCGCGTTCTTGTAACCGTTCAGCTCGTCGACCCACGCGCCCTCGAGCGTCATCGGCGTGCCCGAGGTGAAGCCGAAGGTGTCGACGAAGAAGGCCCGGGTCGCCTCGAGGTCGTCGACGACGATGTTGACGTGATCGAAGACGATGCTCATTGCGTCACGAGCTCCGCCGTCGCTCGCTCCGCAGCGGCCTCAGCTTCCTGCTTCCAGGGCGGCTTCTTCAGCCCGAAATGCCGTTCGAGCATCTCCTCGGCAGTCTCGAGGGCCCCTTCGACCCACCCCTGGCCGTGTGAGTAGGACTCGCCGCAGATGTAGACCGGGTGCGGCGGCTTCGGCTGGATGATGCGCTCCGCGACCTCGTAGCTGCGAACGCCGACGTGCCAGAAGTTCGCGCCGCCCCCGTAGGGATCCTCGCCCCAGTCGCGGTACGCACCCGCTATCGGCTTCTGAACTCCCGACGGATGACCGTGCATCTCGAGCAGCTGGCGGTGGATCTCCTCCACCATCCGTTTCGGCGCCGGATGCTTCGACCACTCGGAGGACTCGTCGACGGCGACCGCGCTCTCGAACGACGGCGCCTGTGAGTCGCGCAGGCCCGCCCAGTAGTCGAGATCTAGCCCGTCGTCGTAAACGAGCAGGACGGCGTACTTCGTCTTCGCGTCGACGTCCCAGTAGTAGCACTGCCGAATCGGCAGGTCGGTGACGGACCTGCCACTCGAGAGTCCCGCCTGCGGCTGCCGGGGCGTCGGCGGCTGGACCGGAGGAAGCTTCTCCCACCAGGCTTCGGAATACAGGATCGCAAGCTTGAAGAGCGGGATTGGCGTGACCGACCCGATCAGGTCGTGCACCCCCTTGTTCTCCGGGGCGAGGACCGCTCCCGTCTGCTCGAGCAGCTCGAGCGAACGTCGCGGGAGCGCGAGGATCAAACGCTTCGCGAAGACGGTCTGTGGCTTTCCCTCCTCGACGACGTCGAGCCTGACGTTGCCATCGTCCGTCACGTCGAAGCCCTCGAGCCGCGCGCTCAGGTGGATCTTGCCGCCTGCCTTGTAGAACTGCTCCGCGAGCGTCAGAGGAACCTCGTCGTAGCCCTCCTTGATGCGGACGTACGTCGTCGTCGGGGTGAAGTCACCGAGGTTCCACCCAAAACCGTCGGCGGCACTCCACGTGTAGAGGATGCTGTCGTAGCCCCCGGCGTCCTCGTCCAGATGCAGCGCTTCGTTGCTGATCGACCGCAGCATCAGGTAGCGCATAGGAAGCGAGGCCAGCGACGCACCCTCGTAGGTGCCGTCCGTCGCGAGGGTTTTCCATTGTGCGGCGGTGAGTTTCAGATCCTTCCAGCTCTTGACCTTGATCCCGAACAGCTTCTCGATCGTCGGCGCAAGCGACAGCGCGGCCGCCTGGGCGGTCAGGTTGTTCAGGATGTTGGGGTCGCGCTCGTCGGATGCGACGTTGTATGGGATCTTCGCCGCGTCCGTCAGCTCGAACATCCGAAGGAGCTTTCCTCGGAGGTACGCGATGTTCTGCGGCTCGTCCGCCGGCAGCGGCCGCGTCTCCAGCTTTAGGTACTTGACGAGCGCGTCGACCCAGGGGTGTTCCTCGACGATGTAGCGCATTCCGCCGAGCTCGACCCGCGCGCTCGGCATCTTCGGGGGGATGACAGTGAGTAGCCGTCCTCCGACGCGGTCGCTCGCCTCGAAGACCTTGATGTGCAAAGCGCTGTCCGACGCCTTCAGACGCCACGCGCTGTAGATGCCGGAGATCCCGCCTCCGACGATTGCGTAGTCGAGTACTTGCTCGCTCATCCCCTCGCCTCCGATTCGTCAGCTGTGGGAGCACACGGGGGCGCCGGCATCTGCGGCCAGCCGTACGGCGGCATCGGCTGGGTGTCGATCGAGACGACGATCACCTGTGGCTTCTTCTGTTGATCCGCGTTGCGGATCGCTCTCTTCAGCGCCTTCTCGACATGCGAGGGCCCCTGGTCCTTCGTGATCGCAACCGCGTCTGCCCCGAATCCCTCCGCGACCTTGACCAGGTCCGGAGCGCCGAGGGCGTAGTAGTCGGTCCAGTCCGATGCGGGCGGGAACAGCCCTCCCATGCCCTGGCTGACCATGGCCAGGTCGTTGTCGTAGAGCACGACCCAGATCGCGCCGGCGCCGTGCGCGGCGGCCGTGGACACTTCGGCCGCGTGCATCATGAACGCCCCGTCGCCGACGATCGCGAGGCAGTTCTCCTTGGGGGCGGCGATCTTGGCGCCGACGACGGCGCAAACGCCGAAGCCCATCGGCCCCATGTCGAGCGCCGAGTGGTACTCGAGCTGCGCGCCGACGACGAGGTTGTTGAGCGACCATCCGACGCAGTTGCCCGCGTCGATGAAGATGTGGCGGCTCCTCATCGTCTCGTTGATGACGCGCATGAGCGCGGCCGGATGTGTCGGGGCGTTCTCGGAATCGCGGCTTTTGGGATCGCAAAGGGCGAGGTCGTCGCCTTGATTCCCGCGATCAGCTGGAGCCGCGCCTTGGTCGGCGCCGGATCGGGGTTCTTGCCGGTGGCCGCCTCGAAGAGGGCTTCGATCGTGGCCCCGACGTCGCCGACGATCCCACGGGTGATGGGGAAATTCCTGCCGATCATGCCCTCGTCGAGATCCACGTGGATGAAGTGCTCCGTCGGGATCAGGCTCTGCGAGAACGGTTGGGCGTTGGAGACGGTCGTCGCGAGCTCACCGAGGCTCGACCCGAGCACCATCAGCGCGTCGAACTGGCTCGGCTTCCCGGGCGCGGCGCCCATGTAGACGTCCGGCCAGGCACAGGCTGTGATCCCGTAGTTGCGAAGCGACAGCGCGTGGTCCTCGGGGAAGATTCCCTTGGCGTCGGGCGTCGTCATGATGGGCAGCGCCCATTTAGCGACGAGCTTCTGGAAACGCGCCAGGCGATGCGTGTCGGAGAGGGCCGCGCGCGCCCCGTTTCCGAGAAAGATGAGTGGCCGCGTCGCGCTCGAGAGATCCCCGAACGCGAGCTTCACCGCTGCGTCGTCGGTGCTGCTCGGCACGGTCCGGTAGCGGCTCGGCGCGGAGGGGAACCAGATGGTGTACGGGTTGGTCGTGTCGCTCCCCGTGACGCAGGTCCCGGCGACGTCGTTCGGAATGCTGAGATGTGCGGCACGCGACGGCTGGGACTGCGCCACGCGCAACGCCTGCTCGATGAGCGTGGCTGCGTCCGACTGGCTCGCGATGACGGCGCTGTAGGCGACGGCGTTTCGGTAGATGGTGTCGATGTCCAGATCGACGTCGATCCCCTCCTGCAGGTAGCCCATCCCGAAGAACTTCTCCGCCACCTCGCCCGTTATCGCCAGGAGCGGACAACCCGCCGCGTTCGCGTTCACGGTCCTGGAGAGGGCATTCGCAGCCGCCGGCCCGGACGTCGTCAGTACGACGCCGAGGCCGCCACCCGCCCGCGCGAAGCCATGCGCCATGTAGGCGGCGCCGGTCTCCTGCCGGCAGACGACGAAGTCGAACGTCGTGTTCTGCTTCTTGAGCTCGTCGATGATCCACACGGCCGCACCGCCGGGAATCCCGAAGATGGTGGTCGCTTGCTCGAGCTTCAGGTACTCGAGGAGGAGCTGCGCGACCGTCAGGTTGTTGCGCTGTTCTCCACCGTCAGCCGGTGCGCCGATTGCCGCGACAGTGGCATCCGCATTCGTTATATCCATGGCCCGTCCTCCCTCGCGAATGTGCGTATTCAAACGCACTGCGCCCGAAAACTGAAGGGAACTCCATCGTGAGCTCCCGTATGAACGTCGGCGCGATCGTTCGCCCGCTCGATTCGTCCCGCTCCGGAGCCGAAGAAGAGATCGATCGCTCCAGAAATGCTCCAAGACGCTGATGTGAGACGACTGAGCGGCGCGGCGTCAGACCCTCGGTCTGTTTTCCGAAATCCAATGAGCAGAGGCGAGGTGAAGCTGCGGTCGCCGACGCGTTCGTCCTGCCAGGCTAAACACGGCCCACAGAGAGGAGGTCGTTCGGCGGTCTGGCTCCGCGTCGCGCCATGCGACCGTCGCCTGATCCCGCACCGGCAAACAAGAGACACGCCTCCCCCTGTCGCAGTTCAGCCAATCTGCGACCGCCGCGATGTTGGTCGGGCCGTCTGCACGACAATGGGGCGACGAAAGCGCTCTTCAGCTAAGCGCCACGTGCTGCAGAGCGAATCTTCTCGGCGAGGGCGTCGCTTCCGATAAGAAGCGTCAGCAGTCGCGCCCTGAGCGGCATTTGTTCGTACTGGTGCGCCACGACCTCGGGCAGCTTGGCAAGCACTTCGTCCGGCACTCCGACCGCCTCCAAGAACGGCTCAGCCGTGGCCGCGGGCATGCCTGCCGCAGCGAGCGCCGCCACCGGGTCCGTGTCGAGCTCGTCGCGGTACACATCGTCGCTTGTGATCCGCTCAGCAAGAGCGACGAGCTCGCGCAACTCTCGGTCTAGCGCCAACGCGCATTCGCGCATCCCTGCCGCCTCGGCCGCGGCGACGGGATCGGCGTCGAAACGCTTCCGGAACAGTGGGTCGATCTCGAGCTCCCGCGCGAGCTCCGCCAGATCGCGGTCTGTCATCCCCTCCACTGCCGCCTCGTGCTGCTCCCGGGTGCTCATGTCCAAGAGGGTTCGCTGCGCTTTGAGAACCCAACCCTGGGGAGCGAGAGGAAGCAGCCGCAACAGGTGCGCTAGTTGGTCATCGGCATGGGAGTTCGCCGGCACATAGAACAAGACGCCTAAAGGGCAGCAATTCTTCCTCGGGCGCTCGCGACTTCGCGATTCCCATACCCTCGATCTCCGCATCGCGCCGTCCGCCGAATTCGGCTCGGGCCGCCGAGTTCTCCTCGCTCTCACCTAGGAAGTGGGTGTCCATCCCGTCTGCGGGTTCGTCGAATCAGCCGGCCAATACCCGCTCGAGCTCGTCGAGGCACCCGTGCCATCC
>Ga0066710_100007453_pt1 | contig 10450 bp, 9 predicted proteins | sample GraSoiAngelo_159_FD_79666 | JGI IMG/M metagenome (GOLD analysis project Ga0066710, IMG submission 79666) | Grasslands soil microbial communities from the Angelo Coastal Reserve, California, USA - 14_1009_16_40cm | ecosystem: Environmental > Terrestrial > Soil > Grasslands | place: USA...
CATCTAGGCGCCGTGCGCGTCAGGCCCGGCCGAAATCGACCGCGGTCGAGTTGCCGCCGCTGACGACCACGCCGACCCGCTCGCCGGCGGCCGGCGTGTAGGCTCCGCTCAGAAGCGCCGCGAGCGCGGCGGCGCCGCCGGGCTCGGCCACGATTCTCACCGTGCTCCAGAGGGCGTTCTGCGCCCGGCGGATGGCGTCGTCGCTCACGAGCAGCACCCTGGCCACGTGGGCCCGCGCGATCGGGAACATCAGCTCTCCGACCTTGCGGGGCGCCAGTGAGTCGGCCGCAATGCCGCCCGCCGGTGCGTCGACGGGCCGGCCGGCCTTGAGCGCCTCCGTCAGAGTCGGCGCCGATTCGGGCTCGACGCCGACGACCTTGACCACGCCGGCGAACCACGCCGCCACGCCGCCGAGCAGGCCGCCGCCACCGACCGACACCAGCACGGTGTCGACGGTCGCCTGCTCCGCGAACTCCATGCCGAGCGTCCCCTGCCCGAGCAACGTCTCGAGTTGATCGTAGGCGTGCACCGGAAGCGCGGCCGTCCGCTCGACCCACGCTTCGCTGGCGGCGAGCGCGTCCGCGTAGCGGTCGCCGACGATGGCGAGATCCGCCCCGTACGCGCGGATGCGCGCGACCTTCGCCGGCGACGACACGGTCGGCACGAAGATCTTCGCCGGCACGCCGAGCCGCATCGCCGCGTACGCCACCGCGGCCCCGTGGTTGCCGCCCGACGCCGCGACCACCCCCGTCGGCGGGATCTTGCGCAGCAGCAAGTTCGTGAACGCGCCGCGCGCCTTGAACGACCCGGAATGCTGCAACAGCTCGAGCTTCAGCGCGATCGCAAAATCGCCAAGCCCAAAGTCCTTCCCGCTCACCTGAACCACGGGTGTAACCCGCACGTACGGCCGAATGACTTCCCGAACCGTCTCGATCTCCGCCCTGCCGATCTCGCTAAGCCCCGAGCCACCAGCCAACGCAAACCTCCGTGACAAGAAATTGCGGAACCGCGAGGGCGCGGCCGGGCCTTCCCGCCCAGCCGTGCCCCGCGCGCCGACGAGCAAGTATGTTGACATGGACTTGGCCAGTTGGGCCAAGCTCCGCGTCAGCCAGACGAGAAGCGCATCGCCCGCGTGAAGCGCGCGTTCCGTTCCGCGTGATAGCATCGCGTCGCCATGACGGCGCCGCGCAGCACCGACGGATTCCTCACCACGCACACCGGGAGCCTTCCGCGCCCGCCGGACCTGATCCGGATGATGTACGCGAAGGAGGAAGGCGTGCCGGTCGACGCGGCGGCCCTCGGCGCCCGCATCCGCGCGGCGGTCGCCGAGGCCGTGCAGAAGCAGGTGAAGGCGGGCGTGGCGATCGTGAACGACGGCGAGATGAGCAAGCCGAGCTACGCGACCTACGTCAAGGATCGGCTGAGCGGCTTCGGCGGCGCGAGCCATCCGCTCACGTATCGCGACCTCGTGGACTTTCCCGAGATGGCCAAGCGCGTCTTCGGGGATCCCGGGCGGTCGCGTCGCCGGACGCCGGCCTGCGACGGGCCGATCGGCGTCCGTGACCCGCGCGCCGCGGCGATCGACGCCGAGAACCTGCGCGCCGCGTGCGACGCCGCGAAGGCCGAGCACGGGTTCATCTCGGCCGCGTCGCCGGGCGTGATCTCGCTGTTCTTCCACAACGACCACTACCCGAGCCACGAGGCGTACCTGTTCGCGATCGCCGAGGCGATGCGGCCCGAGTACGAGGCGGTGGCGCGGGCGGGCTTCATCCTCCAGCTCGACTGCCCGGATCTTGGGATGGGGCGGCACATCCAGTTCGCCGACCTGAGTCTCGACGAGTTCCGCACGATGGCCCGGCTCCACATCGAGGCGATGAACCGGGCACTCGCGAACGTTCCGCCCGATCGCTCGCGCCTGCACGTGTGCTGGGGCAACTACGAGGGTCCGCATCACCACGACGTCGCGCTGGCCGACATCATCGACGTCGTCTTCGACGCCCGGCCCGCGGGTCTCTCGTTCGAGGCCGCCAATCCGCGGCACGCCCACGAATGGCGCGTGTTCGAGCGCGTCAAGCTGCCGGCTGGCAAGGTGCTCATCCCGGGCGTCCTCGATTCGACGACCAACTTCATCGAGCACCCGGACCTGGTGGCCGAGCGGATCGGACGCTACGCGCGCCTGGTCGGGCGCGAGAACGTCATCGCGGGAACCGATTGCGGATTCGGGACCTGGGTGGGGCAGGCGGCCGTCGATCCGGACATCGCGTGGGCGAAGCTCGCCAGCATGGCCGAGGGGGCCCGGCGAGCCACCCGGGAGTTCTGGTAGTCAGGCGCGCCCGGCCTCGGTGCGGGTGGCGGCGTTGCCGGCGGCGGAGCGGCCGACCCGCGCGAGCTTGAGCTTCTTCTCCTGATCGCTCTTCTGGAAGCTCGCCCGCTCCAGACCGCGAAGCTTCGTTCGCATCCCAACGGCCTGCAGGAAGTTGGCGACGGCGACGCGACCGCGAGCGGCACGAGCCAGCGCACAGCAAGCTCCGAGCCTCGTGCTACCATCGCGAAGTCGTCGAGCCGACGACCACAGTCACGATACTCCCGAACGAAAAAAGGAGCTGAGCATGAGGCTCTGTCTCGGACTTATCGGGGCGCTTCTGTCATTCGCCCTCATCGCGAGCCCGGCCGCCGCCCAGTCCAAGCCGGATCTCACGGTGGCGCTGTCGAGCTTCTCCACCGAAGTGCTCGACCCGGTCCTCGGCGGCCACGTCGTGAAGTATTACATGTCGCTCATCTTCGATTACCTCGTCGGCGTGACGCCCGACGGCCAGCTGTCGAAGGATTCCGGGCTCGCGACGCGCTGGGAGCCCTCGGCCGATCACAAGCGGTGGACGTTCTACCTGCGCAAGGGCGTCAAGTTCCACACCGGCGAGGAAGCGACGTCCGAGGACGTCAAGTGGAGCCTGCAGCGCGCGATCGGCAAGCGCTCGACCACGGGCTACGCTGGGCCGTTGCGCACGTTGATCGCCGACATCGAGACGCCGGCGCCAGACCGGGTCGTCATCGTCACCAAAGAGCCGACTCTGATCATCCCGACCTACCTGTCGCGCTCGCTCTCGACCGAGGGGATGATCCTCCCGAAGAAATACATCGAGGCGACCGGCGACGACGCGTTCGCGCAGAAGCCCGTGGGCAGCGGGCCCTACAAGTTCGTCGAGCAGGTGACCGGCTCGCACATCAAGCTGGCCGCCGTCGACAGCCACTGGCGCATCGGCGTCCCGCGCTTCAAGACCATCACCTTCAAGCTCGTGCCCGAGGAGACCACCCGGATCGCGCTCTTGCGCCGCGGCGAGGTCGACATCACCGACGTGGGCCGCGAGCGGGTGAAGGAGCTCGAGCGCGAGTCGTTCCCCATTCACTTCCGCCGGGAAGAGGCCATCCTGACGACCTGGTGGGTGCTGCCGCGCGACGGTCAGCCGACCAGGGACAAGCGGGTGCGCGAGGCGCTCAACCTCGCCGTCGACCGCAGCGAGATCGCGCAGTCGATCTTCGCCGGCTACGCCGATCCGGCCCACGTCCCCCTGGGCCTCTCGTGGGCGTACCGCGACATCGGCTTCAAGGTGACGCCCGACATGCAGTACCCGTACGATCCGGCGCGCGCCAAGAAGCTCCTCGCCGAGGCGGGGTTCGCGAGCGGCTTCCCGCTCACGATGCACGCCTATCAGCTCCCCGGGCTGCCGGAGGGCAAGGCGTTCGCCGAGGCGATGGCCGGCTACTGGCAGAAGATCGGCGTCCAGCCGAAGCTGGTGCCCGTCGACTACCCGGCATTCCGCAAGAACTGGTTCGATCGCGCCACGCCGGGCGCGTTCGGCTACTACAACGTCGCCAACCGCGACTGGATCGGCACCTACGCGTTCCTCGAGAAGCAGGCGTACACGAAGTCGAGGGCGAGCGACACCGTGAACGATCCCGAGATCGACGCCATGATCGAGCAGGTCATGCGGCAGACCGACAAGGACAAGATCGGCGCCCTGCTGCGCAACGTCTACACGCGCCTCAGGAGCGAGCACTACGGCGTGCCGGTGGTCTACCTGCATTCACCGTATGCGGCGTCGAAGACGCTCGGCAAGTGGAATCCGGGCACGGTGATGTACGACTTCTTCCTTGACGAGCTCGCCTCGTCGAAGCGCTGAGCGGGCGTGGCGCGGTTCGTTCTCACGCGCCTCCTCCAGTCGCTGGCGGCCCTGGCCATTCTCTCGGTCGTCGTGTTCGTGCTGGCCCGGGCCACCGGCGATCCGCTCCACCTGATCCTTCCGATGTCCGCGAGCGAGGAGGACTTCGCCAACGCGCGGAAGTATCTCGGCCTCGACCGGCCGTACGTCGAGCAGTACCTGTCGTTCGTCGGGCGCGCGCTCACCGGCGATTTCGGGATGTCGCTGCGCGCGCGGCGCCCGGTCGGCGAGCTGATCGCGCAGCGGCTGCCCAACTCGCTTCGGCTCGCCGCGTTCGCGATGACCGTCAGTCTCCTCCTGGCTTTTCCGCTCGGCGTGCTGGCGGCGGTGTGGAAGGGGACCGGCATCGATCGCGCCGCGCAGGTGATCGCCGTGCTCGGCCAGTCGCTGCCGACCTTCTGGGTGGCCATCGTGCTGATCGAGCTCGTGGCCGGGCGGCTCCAGTGGCTGCCCGCCGGCGGCATCGGCGGGCTCGCGAGCTACGTGTTGCCCGGCTTCACCCTCGGCTGGTTCGTGGTGGCCGGGATGATGCGCCTCCTGCGGTCGGGCATGCTCGAGGTGCTCGACTCCGAGTACGTGAAGCTCGCGCGCGTCAAGGGCGTGGTCGAGGCACGCGTGGTGTGGGTGCATGCGCTGAAGAACGCGCTCATTCCGGTCGTCACCTTCGCTGGTATCTATTTCTCGATTCTGGTCACGACCGCGATCGTGGTCGAGACCGTGTTCGCCTGGCCGGGTCTCGGCCGGCTCGCCTACGAGGCCATCTCGTCGCGCGACTTCCCGGTGATCCAGGCGGTGGTGCTCACCACGGCCGCGATCGTCGCCGTCGTGAACCTCTCGGTGGACTGCGTCTACGCGTTCATCGATCCGCGCATCCGCTATGTTCGATAAGTTTCACTCGGAGGATTTGCTTGCCCGCTGAGCCTGGTGGCGGAGTTGTTGCTGGTGCGATTGCAGCGGCGCCGGCGCGACGGCGGAGCAGCGCGCGCGGGCGGCGGCTGCCCAGGGTGCCGCTGGCGATCATCGGGGTCTTCGTCTTCGCGGCGCTGTTCGCCAACTTCCTGAGCCCCGCCGATCCCGAAGAACAGACGCTCCGGCAGCGCTTCACGCCGCCGGTGTGGGACGAGCGCGGCTCGTGGAAGCACGTCCTGGGCACCGATCGGCTCGGCCGCGATCTCCTGTCGCGGATCATCTGGGGCTCGAGAGTCTCGCTGACCGCCGGCGTCCTCACCGTGCTCCTGGCCAGCGCGGTCGGCGCCGGCGTGGGGCTGGTCGCCGGCTACTACGGCGGGCGCGTCGACACCGTGCTGATGCGGGTCACGGACGCCACGATGTCGTTCCCGGTGATCCTTCTGGCACTGATCCTCGCGGTCACCGTCGGGCCGAGCTTCGTCAACGTCGTGATCGCGATCGCCGTCATCCTCTGGGCGCGCTACGCGCGCGTGATCCGCGGACAGGTGCTCACGTTGATGGGGCTCGACTTCATCACGCAGGCGCGAATCGCCGGCGCGTCGGCGGCGCGGATCATCCTCCGCCATCTCTTGCCGAACACACTGAACACGCTCGTGGTGCTGACCACGCTGCAGGTCGGCTACGTCATCATCGTGGAAGCGTCGCTGTCGTTCCTCGGCGCCGGCATCCCGCCGCCCACGCCGGCGTGGGGTTCGATGATCTCCGAGGGGCGCGACTTCGTCACGAGCGCCTGGTGGGTCTCGTTCTTCCCCGGCCTCGCCATCCTCCTGGTCGTGCTCGCCTTCAACCTGCTCGGCGACTGGCTGCGCGACACGCTCGATCCGAAGCTTCGCCAGCTCTGAGCGCGCGAATGGAGTCAGGAGCGCGCGCGATCGTCGTCGTCGGCGGAGGCCTGATCGGGCTCAGCGCGGCGTTCCACGTGCGGCGCGCGGATCGTCGGACGCGCGTGACCGTGCTCGAGCGCGCGCAGGTCGGCGACGCCGCGTCGAGCGCCAGCGCGGCCGGGGTTCGGGTCATGGGCCGCGACCCGGCCGAGCGCGCGATGGCGCTCGAGAGTCTCGGTCGCTGGCCCGACCTCGACCGCGAGCTCGAGGCAAAGACCGGCTACCGCCGCAGCGGCGGTCTGCGGGTGGCGCTCGACGAAGCGGGCTGGGCCGAGGCGCGCGCGACGGTCGAGGCGCAGCGCGCCGACGGCGTCCCGGTGGAGCTGGTCGACGCGGCGGCCGCGCACCGCCTGGCGCCCGGCCTCTCGCCCGAGTGTCGCGGTGGCGTTCACTGTCCGATCGACGGACAGGCTGAGGCCGTCGCCACGGTCCGTGCGTGGGCGACGGCGGCTCGACGGCTCGGCGTACGCATCGAGGAAGGCCTGGGCGCCGAGGCGCTCGTCGTCGAGGGCGCGCGCGTGGTGGCCGTCGTCCGGAGCGCCGGCGCGCGCCTGCCGTGCGATATCGCGCTCGTGGCCGGGGGCGCGTGGAGCGCGCCGCTGCTGGCGAAGATCGGCGTCAAGCTTCCGCTTCGCGGTCGCGGGCTCCAGATGCTCCTGACCGATGCCGAGCCCGCGCGCCTGACGCCGGTCGTCGGCTGCTTCGGCCGCCCGCTCAGCCTCAAGCAGCTCGTCGACGGCGCCTATCTCATCGGCGGAGGCTGGCCCGCGCGCGTTCCGGACGAGGCGGTGAACCGCTGGGAGGTGCTGGACGACAGCGTCCGCGGAAGTCTCGAGGTCGCTCGCGCCGTCTATCCGCCGCTCGCCGCGCGCTCGGTCACGAGGAGCTGGGCGGGCATCGAAGCGTTCACGCCCGACGACCTCCCGGTGCTCGGTCCCGTGCTCGGCCTCGACGGTCTGCTGATCGCGGCCGGATTCTCGGGTCATGGGTTCGCGCTGGTCCCCACGGTCGGCGACGTGCTGGCGAGGCTGGCGCTCGGACTCGACCCGCACCTGCATCTCTGGCGCGGGCTCGGCGCCGCCCGGCTCCCATGAGCCCGCCGGTCATCGACGTCCGCGAGCTCAGCACGCACATCGTCACCCGCTGGGGCACGATCAAAGCGGTGGACGGCGTGTCCTTCACGGTCGCCGAGGGCGAGACGCTCGGTCTCGTCGGTGAGTCGGGCTCGGGCAAGAGCATGACGTGCCTCTCGATCCTGCGCCTCGTGCCGCGCCCGGCCGCGCGCATCGTCGGGGGCCAGGTGCTGCTCGACGGCGACGACCTCCTGACGCAGAGCGAGCGTCAGATGCAGCGGATCCGCGGCAAGCGCGTCGCGATGATCCTGCAGGACCCGATGAGCAGCCTGAACCCGGTCTTCTCCATCGGAATGCAGGTCCGCGAGCCGCTCGTCAGCTATCACGGTCTCTCGGGCAAAGCGCTCGCGCGCCGCGCGGTCGAGCTGCTGGCCGCCGTCGGGATCTCGTCGCCCGCGGCCCGGCTCCGCGCCTATCCGCACCAGCTTTCGGGGGGGATGCGCCAGCGCGTCGTCGGCGCCATGGCCATCTCGGCGCCGCCGCGTCTGTTGATCGCGGACGAGCCGACGACCAGCCTCGACCTCACGATCCAGGCCCAGTATCTCCGGCTGCTCAAAGACCTCCAGGAGCGCCACCGGCTCGCGATGATCTTCGTCACGCACAACCTGGGCATCGTCGCGAAGATGTGCGATCGCGTCGCGGTGATGTACGCGGGGCGCATCGTCGAAGCCGGACCGGTCGAGATGATCTTCGGCGCGCCACGGCACCCCTACACGCGGGCTCTCCTCGAGTCGGTGCCGCGCCTCGGCGCCCAGACCGAATGGCTCACCGCGATCGAAGGGCAGCCCCCCGATCTGGCCGCGCTGCCGCCGGGCTGCGCATTCGCCCCGCGCTGCGCTCACGCGATGGAGCGCTGCCGTGCCGAGGAGCCGTCCGAGTTCTCGCTCGGGGCCGGACACACGAGCCGGTGCTGGCTCGACCGGCCGGCATGAGCCCGGCGCTGCTCGAGGCCGAGGCGCTCACCAAGCACTTTCCGGTGCGCCGGGGCATCCTCGGGCGCCCGGCCGGGCTCGTGAGGGCCGTCGATTCCGTCTCGTTCACGATCGACGCGGGCAAGACGCTCGGCCTCGTCGGCGAGTCGGGCTGCGGCAAGACGACGACCTCCCGGATGATCCTCAACGTCGAGGCGCCGACGAGCGGCGCGATCCGCTTCGACGGGGCGCCGCTCTCCGGGCTGGACCGCGACGGGCGCCGCCGCTATCGGCGCGGCATGCAGGCCGTGTTCCAGGATCCGTACGCGTCGCTCGATCCCCGGATGCGAGTCGGGTCGATCGTCGGCGAGCCGCTGATCATCAACGAGCGGCCCTCCGCGTCCGCGCTGCGTCGCCGGGTGCTCGAGCTCCTCGACCTGGTCGGACTTCCCGAGCGCGCCGCCGAGCTCTTTCCCCACGAGTTCTCGGGCGGCCAGCGGCAGCGCATCGCGATCGCGCGAGCGCTCGCGCTCTCGCCGAAGCTCGTCGTGCTCGACGAGCCGGTCTCGGCGCTCGACGTGTCGATCCGCGCCCAGATCCTGAACCTCTTGCGCGACCTCCAGCGCCGGCTCGGCGTCGCCTACCTCTTCATCGCCCACGATCTGGCGGCGGTGGCGCACATGAGCCACACGATCGCCGTCATGTACCTGGGCAAGATCGTCGAGCTCGGCGCGGCCGCCGATGTGGCGCTGCACCCGAAGCATCCATACACGCAGGCGCTGTTCTCGGCGGCGCTCCCGCTCGAGCGGCAGCAGCGCCGCGAGGAGATCATCCTGAGCGGCGAGATTCCGAGCCCGCTCGATCCGCCGCCGGGCTGCCGCTTTCACACGCGCTGTCCCCAGGTGATGGAGCGATGCCGCCGAGACGAGCCGCCGCTGGCGCCGGAGAGCGGTCGCCTCGTCGCCTGCCACCTCTATCCGGCGCCGGCGCGGTAGCGTCGTTCGGCCGGTCCGGCTCCGGCGGCGACGCCCGGATTGACAACGCCGGTCGTCCGCGGATAATCGGCGCCACTGTCGGGTTCCGTTCGTCGAGGAGGATCCTCATGACCGAACGGGTGCCGCTCCGATCGCGTTCCCTCTTCGCCCTGGTCCTGGCCGTGCTGCTGCTCCTGGGGCTGATCGTCCCCACGAAGGCGCGTTCGGAGGCGCCGGCCGGACAGCTCACGTGGGCCGTGCACATCTCGCTCGCGCCCGGATGGTTCGACCCCGCTGAAACCACCGGGATCATCACCCCGTTCATGCTGCTCTACGCGCTCCACGATGCGCTCGTGAAGCCGATGCCGGGCAATCCGATGGCGCCGAGCCTGGCCGAGTCGTGGACGATGTCGCCGGACGGTCTCAGCTACGAGTTCGTCCTGCGGCGGGGCGTGAAATTCCACAACGGCGATCCGGTGTCCGCCGAGGACGTGAAGTTTTCCATGGAGCGCTACCGGGGCGCGGCCTCGGGGCCCTACAAGACGCGGATGGCCTCGATCGACGTGATCGATCCGCAGCGCGTCCGCTTCCGCTTCAAGCATCCGTGGCCCGACTTCATGACCTTCTACGGCACGATGGCCACGGGCGCGGGCTGGATCGTCCCCAAGAAGTACGTCGAGAAGGTCGGCGACGACGGGTTCAAGAAGGCGCCGGTCGGCGCGGGCCCATACAAGTTCGTCTCGTTCACGCCCGGGGTCGAGCTCGTGCTCGAGGCCCACGAGCACTACTGGCGCAAGACGCCGAACGTGAAGCGGCTCGTGTTCAAGTCGATTCCCGACGAGTCGACGCGCCTGGCCATGCTCAAGCGTGGCGAGGCCGACATCGCCTACTCGATCCGGGGCGCCCTCGCCGAGGAGCTCAAGCGGACGCCGGGGCTCACGCTCAAGCCGAACTATCCGCCCGGCACCTTCTGGCTGGTCTTCCCGGAACAGTGGACAGATCCCAAATCGCCCTGGACCGACAAGCGCGTACGCCTCGCCGCGAGCTACGCCATCGATCGGCCCGCGATCAACCGCGCCGAGACCCTCGGCTTCTCACGGATCACCGGCAGCATGATCCCCCACACGTTCGAGTTCTACTGGCCGGCGCCCACTCCCGCCTACGATCCCAAGAAGGCGCGGCAGCTCCTGACCGAAGCCGGCTATCCCAACGGCTTCGACGCGGGCGAGTACTTCTGCGACGCGTCCTACGCGAATCTCGGCGAGGGCGTCGTGAATTACTTGCAAACCGTCGGCATCCGAACGCAGCTGCGTCCGCTGGAGCGCGCCGCGTTCATCCAGCAGAACAGCCAGAAGAAGCTGA
>Ga0066710_100007454_pt1 | contig 10450 bp, 8 predicted proteins | sample GraSoiAngelo_159_FD_79666 | JGI IMG/M metagenome (GOLD analysis project Ga0066710, IMG submission 79666) | Grasslands soil microbial communities from the Angelo Coastal Reserve, California, USA - 14_1009_16_40cm | ecosystem: Environmental > Terrestrial > Soil > Grasslands | place: USA...
GACTGGATCCTCGAGCAGGTCGCGAAGGCGCCGCATCAGTTCGAGCTCCAGGCGCGCAATCCCGAGCGGAGCGTCACGATCGGCGGCGACAACATGGTCTTCTCGTCCGTGTACGGCTGCCCGTTCGTGCGCGAGGGGATCGAGCGCCGCAACGCGACCTACCAGGACTTCCAACAGTTCACGATGCTCGCGCAGTCGTTCCCTGAGATCGACTCGCCGGGCGGGACGATCGTCGAGCCGGACGACAAGCCGCTCGACTCGCGCCACCTGGACATGGTCTTCGCGCTCATGACGCTCTCGGACAAGATCTTCATGGGCTCGGTGACGTCCGGCCCGAACGCGCTCGACACGATCGCGATGACTCAGATGGTCTTCGGGCGCGACTCGATCGAGGAGACGCCGGCCGTCATCTCGCTGATCAACGTCAACTCGCCGCTGCGCTACGACGACCGGATGCTCTCCGCCCTGCTCGAGTACGCGCGGGCGAACCAGGCGCTGATCATCACGCCGTTCCTGCTGATGGGGGCGATGTCGCCGGTGTCGATCCCGTCGACGCTGACGCAGCAGGTGGCCGAGGCGCTGGCGGGGATCGCGCTCGTCCAGACGATCCGGCCCGGCTGTCCGGTCGTGTTCGGCTCGTTCCTGTCGAACACCGACATGCAGTCCGGCTCGCCGAGCTTCGGGACGCCCGAGTCGGCACTGGGGACACTCTCGACGGGCCAGATCGCGCGGCACTACGGGCTGCCGTTCCGCAGCGGCGGCGGGTTGACGTCGAGCCAGACCGTCGACGCGCAGGCCGCGTACGAAGCGGTCATGTCCATGTGGCCGACGATGCTCGCCGGCACGAACTTCGTCATGCACGCCGCGGGGTGGCTCGAGTCGGCGCTCGTCTCCTGCTACGAGAAGTACGTGATGGATGTCGAGGTGCTGCGGATGCTGCAGGAGGTGTTCCAGCCGCTCGTTGTCGACGAGGAGTCGCTCGCGTACTCGGCGCACCAGGAGGTTGGACAGGGCGGGCATTTCCTCGGCGCGGTGCACACGCTCGAGCGGTTCCGCGAGTGCTTCTACCGGCCACTGCTCTCCTCGACTGAGAACTACGAGCGCTGGAACCGGCTCGGCGGCCGGGACGCGGCGACCCGCGCGAGCGAGATCTGGAAGAAGACGCTCGAGGAGTACGAGAAGCCCTTCATGGAGCCGGATCTTGAGGCCGAGCTGAAGGCCTATGTCGACCGCCGCCGGACCGAGCTCGGCGACTGACACGTCCGAAACCGACACCACTGGGGCAGCCCCGGTCACGTCCGTTGAGGACATGGCTCGCGGCTGCGATGATCGCGGCGTGCAGGCGATTACGCCCTACCTCCTCTACGCGGACTCCGAGGCGGCTATCGACTTCCTCGTCGATGCATTCGGGTTCCGCGAGGTTCTGCGCCACACCGGCGACGACGGCCGCGTCAACCACGCCGAGCTCGCGCTCGGCGACGGCGAGGTCATGCTCGGCACGCCGCCCGGCGGCTTCGAGGCGCCCCGCGAGAGCGGCGTGATGGTCCACGTGTACGTCGACGACATCGACGCCCATTTCTCACGCGCCCAAGAGGCCGGCGCCGAGATCGAGAGCGAGCCGATGGATCAGCCGTACGGCGACCGCAGCTACCACGTCAAAGATCCCGAGGGCCACAGCTGGTACTTCTCGCAGCACGTCCGCGACGTCGCGCCCGGGGAGTGGGGCGCGCAGGTCAGCGCCTAGCCGCGAGGAGCTGCGCCCCGTCCGGCCGCGTCACCCCCGCCTCGGCGAACCCCGCCTCGCGGGCCAATCCCTCCAGCTCCGAGTCGGTGTAGAAATGCCCGCGCGTCGCCAGCGGATACGGCGCCGCCGGCGTCCCCTTCAGCTCGGGCGGCGTCGTGTAGACCGCCAGCCGGCCCCGCTCCCGGTCGAGCACGCGGCGGAACTCGCGCAGTGGCGCGACCGGCTCGGCGAAGAAGAAGAACGCGACGATGGACGAGACCGCGGTGAACGCGCCGTCCGCGAACGGGAGCGCCGTCGCCTCGCCGCGCACGATCTCGACGCCGCTGTTGCGACGCGCCAGCTTCACCATCTCGCGGCTGTGGTCGAGCCCCACGGCATAGCAGCCGGTCTCGAGCGCGCGGCGGAGGAAGATCCCGCCGCCGCAGCCGACGTCCAGCAGCCGGTCGTCCGGCCCGAGCGCGAGTGCGTCGAGGACGGGCTCCCACGCGAACGAGTGGACGTCAGGTGCCCCGTACGTCTCCCGCGCCGCGCGGCCGTGCGGGCGCCGCGCGACCCGGTCGGTCATCCGATCGATCCGCCACTCGCGGATCCGGCGGATCACAGCGAGAGGATCACCGTCTTCGGCTCGGTGAACGTCTCCATCGGATAGCGGCCTCCGACCCGGCCGACGCCCGACTGCGAGCCGGCGCGCCCGCCGAACGGCAGGTGGCTCTCCCAGTAATTCGTCGACTCGTTCACGTTCACCCAGCCGGCGCGCGTCTCCTCGGCGAAGCGCAGGCCGCGCCGCAGGTCGCGCGTCCACACGGCGACGAGCAGTCCATACGGCGACTCATTGACGAGGTGCAGCGCCTCGTCGTCGCTGCGGATGCTCGAGATCGGAACGACCGGGCCGAACGTCTCCTCGCGCGCGACCTCCATCTCGTCCGTGACCCTGTCGAGCACCGTCGGCTCCCAGTAGAGGTTCGTCGGAAAGCCTTGCGCCCGCGAGCCTCCGGCGACGGTCACGGCGCCGCGCTCGACCGCGTCCGCGACGTGCCGGTCCATCTTCGCCGCGTTCGGCTCGTTGTTGATCGGCCCCATCGTCGTCGCCTCGTCGAACGGATCGCCGAGCTTCACCTTCTCGGCGACGACGGCGCGCAGCCGCTCGACGAACTCGTCGTGGACGGCCTCGTGGACGAGGAAGCGCTCGCCGGCCGTGCAGCTCTGGCCGGCGCAGAGGAACGCGGCGGCGATGCTCGCGTCTGCGGCTGCGGCGACGTCGGCGTCGTCGAGCACGACCATCGGCCCGTTGCCGCCCATCTCGAGCAGGACCGCCTTCCCGGCGGCGCGCTGCGCGACCGTCGTCCCGGTCGCGATCGAGCCGATGAAGCCGATCGCGTGCGTCCCCGGGCTGCCCGCGACCTCATCGCCGACAACCGGGCCGGGCCCGGTGATCATGTTGAAGACGCCCGCAGGGAGCCCCGCGTCGACGATGCACTCGGCGAGCGCGACGGCGCACATCGACGTCGACGGCGCGGGCACCCAGACGACCGCATTACCGGACGCGAGCGCCGGCGCGAGCAGCTCCGCCGGCATCGTGTACGGCCAGTTCCACGGCGTGATCAGGCCGACGACGCCGCGCGGGACGCGGTAGGCGAGCACACGCTTCGACGCGTCGACCGACGGCGGCAGCGATCCCTCGAGCCGCGTCGCGTCCGCGGCGGCCATCCGCCAGTACTCGACGAGCTCGTCGACCTCGCCGTACGCCTCGGCGTGGAGCGGCTTGCCCTGGTCGAGCGTCAGCGTCCGCGCGAGCTCGTCGCGCCGCTCCTCGACCAGGTCGGCGACGCGGTTCATCGCCGCGGCGCGCTCAAAGGCGGACCGCGCGGCCCAGTCTCGCGCCGCCGCGTTCGCCGCTGCGATCGCGCGCCGCGCGTCCTCCCGTGTGCCCTCCGGAACGCTGCCGATCGACTCGCCCGTCGCGGGGCTCGTCGCCTCGGTGCGCACGCCCGACTCCGACTCGACCCACCGCCCGCCGATGTGCATCACTGCTGTCGCTCGCGGACGCGGTGCCGGTAAAACCCGGCGGTCGACGGAGCGAGCGGTGTCGCGCCGCGGATCAGGTCGGCCGCCTTCTCGGCGACCATCATCACCGGCGCGTAGATGTTCCCATTCGGAACGAAAGGAAAGACGGACGCGTCGACGACGCGCAGCCCGTCGAGCCCGTGCACGCGCAGCGTCGCCGGGTCGACGACGGCGAGCTCGTCGACCCCCATCCGGCACGTGCACGACGGATGGAGCGCCGTCTCGGCGTCGCGTGCGACCCAGTCCAGGATCTGCTCGTCGCTCTGCACGGACATGCCCGGCGAGAGCTCGCCCGCGTTGAACTCGACGAAGGCGGACTGCTCGAGGATGTGCCGCGCGACGCGGATCGCCTCCGTCCAGTCGCGGCGGTCCTGCTCCGTGGAGAGGTAGTTGAAGCGCAGCGCGGGGTGGACGCGCGGGTCGGTCGATGCGATCTTCACCGAGCCGCGCGCGTCGGAGGTCATCGGCCCGACGTGCACCTGGTAGCCGTGGTCGCTCGCGGGCGCCGAGCCGTCGTAGCGGATCGCGAGCGGCAGGAAGTGGAACATCAGGTTCGGGTACTCGACGCCATCGTTGCTGCGCACGAAGCCGCCGGCCTCGAAGTGATTCGTCGCGCCCGGGCCGCTCCGGAAGAAGAGCCAGCGCGCGCCGACGAGCGGCCGGTTCCGCCACTTCAGCGCGGGCGCGACCGAGACCGGCTGCTTCGACGCGTACTGCACGTAGACCTCGAGATGGTCCTGGAGGTTGTCGCCGACTCCGGGCAGGTCGTGGACGACGCCGACGCCGAGCGGCTCGAGCTCGCTCGCGTTGCCCACTCCGGACAGCTGCAGGAGCTGCGGCGAGTTGATCGCGCCGCCGCAGAGGATCACTTCGCCTGCGCGCACGAGGCTCCCGTCGACCTCGACGCCGGCGGCGCGCGTCCCGTCGAAGACCACGCGGGTCACGAGCGCGCGGGTCCGCACCTCGAGGTTCGGCCGCTTCATCGCCGGATGCAGGTAGGCGCGCGCCGCGCTGAGCCGGCGCCCGCGGTGGATGTTCCGGTCGAACTTCGCGAAGCCTTCCTGCCGGTAGCCGTTCACATCCTTCGTCAGTTCATGGCCTGCCTGCTGCACCGCCTCGAAGAACGCGCGGAACAACGGTGAGGTCGCCGGCCCGCGCTCGAGCACGAGCGGCCCATCGCCGCCGCGCCACTCGTCGGCGCCGGCGAGGCACGTCTCCATCTTCTTGAAGTACGGCAGGCAGTGCGCGTAGTCCCACGACTCGAGCCCGGGCTCGGCCGCCCACTTCTCGTAGTCGAGCGGGTTGCCGCGCTGGAAGATCATGCCGTTGATCGAGCTCGAGCCGCCGAGCACCTTGCCGCGCGCGTGGTAGATGCGGCGGCCGTTCATGTACGGCTCGGGCTCGGACTCGTACTTCCAGTCGTAGAAGCGGCTGCCGATCGGGAACGGCAGCGCGGCCGGCATGTGGATGAAGACGTCCCAGGGGTAGTCCGGGCGGCCGGCTTCGAGGACGAGGACGCGCGTCGACGAGTCCTCGGTGAGCCGCGCCGCGAGGGCGCTGCCCGCCGAGCCACCGCCGACGATCACGTAGTCGTACGTCCGCACCGGGAGAACGTATCGTCCTCGCATGGGCTACGCAGCGATCGCGCTCGACGAGCTGCTCGAGCTGCTCGGCGCCGCGACGCCGGCGCCGGCGAGCGGGACCGCGGCAGCGCTGACGGGCGCGCTCGCCGCGGCGCTCGCCGAGCTCGCCGCAGGCGTCTCCGGCAAGCCCGACGCCGCGGGGGAGGCGAGGGCGCTTCGCACGCGGCTCGCGGCGCTCGCCGACGACGACGCCGAGGCCTACACGGCGTGGATCGCCGAGCGGACGAAGGCGGCGCGGGACCGGATCGTCGATGTCCCGCTCGCGATCGCCGAGGTCGCGCTCGAGGTCGCGGAGCTCGGTGGCCGCCTCGCGCGGGAGGGCAAGCCGTCGGTTGCCGGCGACGCGCTCGCCGCCACCGATCTCGCCTCGGGTGCCGCGCGTGCGGCGATCCGGCTCGTCGAGCTGAACCTCGCCGCAACGGACGATCCGCGCCGCGATCGCGCCGCCGAGCTCGCGCGCCAGGCGGGCACCTGGATCGCGCGGTAGACCCGCGGCGTTTCACGTGGTGGAAAACGTCCGGACGGTTCGATGGTTCGAACTTGCTGCGGCCTGAACAGTCGTGAATGCTGCGCGGAATGAGCGATCTCCCCACCTCCGCGCGCGCCGTGATCATCGGCGCCGGCATCGTCGGCAACAGCCTCGCGTACCACCTTGCGAAACAGGGGTGGCGCGATCTCGTCCTCCTCGAGAAGGGTCCGCTGCCGAATCCCGGCGGCTCGACGGGCCATGCCTCGAACTTCATCTATCCGGTCGACCACTCGAAGGAGATGGCGGCGCTGACGATCGACAGCGCCCGCCAGTACGAGGAACTCGGGGTCTCGGTGAACCCCGGCGGGCTCGAGGTCGCGCGAACGAAGGAGCGGCTCGAGGAGCTGAGGCGCCGCATGTCGTCGGCGATCGCGTGGGGCGAGGAGGCGGAGCTGCTGACTCCCGACCAGGTCGTCGAGCACGTCCCCTTCGTCAACAAGGACATCCTGACCGGCGGCTGGTTCTCGAAGGGCGTGACGGTCGTCGACTCGCTGCGCGCGGGGACGCTGATGCGCGAGTACGCGCGGGACCAGGGCGCGCTGACGATCTCGGCGAGCACCGAGGTGACGGGGATCGACGTCGAGAACGGCGCGCTGAAGCGCGTCCACACGGACAAGGGCGACATCGACGCGGAGGTCGTGATCATCGCGTGCGGGGTTTGGAGCCCGCGGATCGCGCGCATGGCGGGCGCAAACATCCCGCTGACGCCGGCGGTGCACCAGATGATCAGCGTCGGCCCGATCCCACTGTTCGAGGGCACGCCCGGCGAGATCTTCTATCCCATCGTCCGCGACGTCGACACGAACATGTACGAGCGGCAGAACGGGAGCGACATGGAGGTCGGCTCGTACGCGCACCGGACGATCGTCGTCGAGCCGGACGACATCCCGTCGAACGAGGCCTCGGCGATGTCGCCGACGGAGCTGCCCTTCACGCAGGAGGACTTCGAGCTACAGATGGAGCAGGCGCTCGAGCTGATGCCCGAGATCCTGGCGGTCGAGGGCGCGGGGATCCGGCACGCGATCAACGGCCTCTTGTCGCTGACGCCGGACGGCTTGCCGATCCTCGGCGAGACGCCGGAGGTGAAGAATCTCTGGTCGGCCGCGGCGATCTGGATCAAGGAGGCGCCGGGGATCGCGCGCGCGGTCGCCGAGTGGATGACGCACGGCGCGTCGGACATCGACCTGCACTCGTCCGACATCGCGCGCTTCCACGAGAACCAGAAGACGCGGCGGCACGTCCTCGGCCGGGCGGACGAGGGGTACAACAAGACGTACGGGATCGTTCACCCGATGGAGCAGTGGGAGTCGAACCGCGGCGTGCGGCTGTCGCCGTTCAACGCGCGGGAGCGGGAGCTCGGCGCGCGGTTCTTCGAGACGGCCGGCTGGGAGCGGCCCTGGTGGTACGAGTCGAATGCGGGGCTCGTCGAGGAGTACGGCGACCGCGTGATGCCGCGCGAGGCGGAGTGGGAGTCGCGCTGGTGGTCGCCGATCATCAACGCGGAGCACCTGGCGATGCGCGACCGGGTGGCGATGATCGACGTGTCGGCGTTCTCGCTCTTCGACATCGTCGGGCCGGGCGCGCTGGAGGCCGTGCAGCGCGTCGCGCTGGCCGAGATGGACGTACCGGTCGGCCGTGTCGTCTACACGCCGATCCTCAACGTCGAGGGCGGCTTCAAGTCCGACCTGACGATCATGCGGCTCGGCGACCGGCACTTCCGCGTCGTCACCGGCGGCATGGATGGGCCGCGCGACTTCAAGTGGTTCCGCGACCATCTCCCGCACGACGCGGCGATCCTGGACACGACGTCGGCGTGGTGCACGGTCGGTGTCTGGGGGCCGCGGGCGCGCGATCTCGTCGCGTCCACGACCTCCACGGACATGTCCCACGAGGCGTTCCCGTTCGGGCGGTGGCAGTGGGCGGAGGTCGGGCCGGTGCGCTCGATCGTCTCGCGGATCTCGTACGTCGGCGAGCTCGGCTGGGAGATCTATGCGCCGATGGAGCAGGGGCAGGCGCTGTGGGACACGCTGTGGGAGGCGGGCCAGCCTCTGGGCGCCATCCCCGCCGGCATCGGCGTCTACGGGACGACCGGGCGGATCGAGAAGGGCTACCGGCTGTTCGGCGCGGAGCTCGAGTCCGAGTACAACGTCGTCGAGGCCGGGATGCAGCGGCCGTCGGTGAAGGAGGGCGACTTCGTCGGCAAGGAGGCGTACCTGCGGCACCGCGAGGAGGAGCCGGCGACGCAGATGTCGACGCTGACGGTCGACGACAACACGTCGTCCTCGGGCGTCAAGCGGTACATGCTCGGGCGTGAGCCGATCCTCGACGGCGACGGCGGGCGGATCGTCGACTCGAAGGGCCGGCCGTCGTACGTGACGAGCGCCGGCTCCGGGCCGTCGGTCGGCAAGCACGTCCTGATGGCATACCTGCCGCCGGAGCACGGCGTCGAGGGGAACAAGCTGCAGGTGCAGTACATGGGCGAGCGGTATCCGGTCACGGTCGAGGTCGTCGGCGCGCGGTCGCTGTTCGATCCCGAGAACACGCGGGTTCGCAGCTGATGGAGGTGCTCGTCTGCGTGAAGCGGGTGCCGGAGACGGGCGCGCGCATCACGCTGACTGCGGACGCGCAGGAGATCGACACCTCGTACCTCGGCTTCACGATCAGCCCGCACGAGGAGTGCGCGGTCGAGGAGGCGCTGCGGATCGCCGCGGCGCACGGTGCGGGGACGACGGTGCTGACGCTCGGGCCCGCGGCGGCGGCCGAGCAGTTGCGGAACGCGCTCGCGATGGGGATCCAGAAGGGGGTTCTGCTCGAGACGGACGGCGGCGAGTTCGATCCGCAGGCGACGGCGGAGGCGATCGTCGACCTCGTTCGTGGGCGCGGCTTCGACCTGCTGCTGTTCGGAAACGAGTCGGCGGACAGCGGCGGCTACCAGGTGGCGGTGCGGGTCGCGGCGGGGCTCGGGGTGCCGGTCGTCACGGGCATCAAGGGGATCGAGATCGCGGACGGTCGGCTGACGGCGCGTCGCGAGGCGGGCGGCGGGTGGGAGGTCTTCGAGGTGCCGCTGCCGGCGGTGGTGAGCGTGAAGGAGGGGATCAACCTGCCGCGGTATCCGTCATTGCCGGGGCAGATCCGCGCGAAGAAGGCGGAGCTCGAACGGCATGAGCCCGCTCGGCGGGAGGCGGCGCTCGAGAAGGTGCGGCTCCTCGTCCCGCAGGAGGAGCGTGCGACCGTGCAGGTGCTCGGCGAGGGCGCGGACGCGGCACCGCGCGTCGTCGAGGTGCTGAGGGAGCTGGGCGTCGCGTGAATCTCGTCCTGGTGGAGCACGACCGCGGCGTCCTGAGCGACCTGTCGCACGAGGCGCTGACGTTCGCGCGACGGCTGGACGGCGAGCTCGATGCGGTGCTCGTCGGCGAGGAGGCGCGCGGGCTCGTGGACGGACTCGGCGCGTCGCGTGTGCACCTCGCGGTCGATCCGCGGCTCGACGACTACGCGCCGGCCGCGTGGGCCGCCGCTCTGGCGACGCTCGTTGAGTCGCGTTCGCCCGAGGTCGTGCTCGCGGCAGGGAGCGACCGCGGGCAGGAGGTCATGGCGCACCTCGGCGCGCGGCTCGACGCTCCGGTCGCCGCGAACGTCGTCGCCGCTGCGGGCGGCGATCCGTTCGTCGTGACGCGGCAGCGGTGGGGCGGGAGCCTGCTGGAGGAGGCGCGAGTGCACGCGCCGGTGAAGCTGCTGACCGTGGCGGCGCACGCGCTGGCGGCGGAGCCGGCACCCGCGTCCTCGCCGGTTGTGGAGGAATTCGCACCGGCGCTGTCCGACGCGGACCTCGTGGTGAAGGTCGTCCGGCGGGACGAGCCGCAGGCCGGGAAGATCCAGCTCGGCGACGCGCGCGTCGTCGTCGGGGGAGGGCGCGGCGTCGGCAGTGCCGAGGGCTTCGCCGTGCTGGAGGAGCTCGCGGGTGTACTCGGCGGCGCCGTCGGCGGGTCGCGGGTGGTGACGAACCTGGGCTGGCGGCCTCATGCCGATCAGATCGGACAGACGGGCGCGCGGATCGCACCGGAGCTCTACATCGCGTGCGGCGTCAGCGGCGCGATCCAGCACATGGTCGGCTGCAAGGGTGCGAAGCGGATCCTCGCGATCAACAAGGATCCGAACGCGCCGATCGTCGCGCGCGCCGACTACGCCGTGATCGGCGACCTCGGCGAGATCGTGCCGGCGATCGTCGCGGCGCTTCGTAGCGGCGGCTGACCAGCGGTAGTCGTCGATGGTGGTGCAGATGCCGGCGCGGATGGGGTTGGTGAGGACGTAGGCGGTGGCGTTGGCGAGGTGTTCTTCGTCTTCGATCACCCAGGAGTGGAAGCGGCCGCCGAAGAGGTGGCCTTTGCGGCCGTGTTTCTGGTTGAAGGCGGCGGCGTGTTCGCCGTTGAGCAGTTCCATGCCGGCGGAGAGTTGCGGGACGGCCGTTTCGAC
>Ga0066710_100007455_pt1 | contig 10449 bp, 7 predicted proteins | sample GraSoiAngelo_159_FD_79666 | JGI IMG/M metagenome (GOLD analysis project Ga0066710, IMG submission 79666) | Grasslands soil microbial communities from the Angelo Coastal Reserve, California, USA - 14_1009_16_40cm | ecosystem: Environmental > Terrestrial > Soil > Grasslands | place: USA...
ATTCGATAATGTTCCAAATCGGCGTTGACCATCCGGCCGGTTTGCAAATCGAGGGTCCGCCGCTCGTGCAACGCGTAGCTGACGCCCTGGATGATGCCGCCGTTGATCTGCGACTCGATCGCCAGCCGGTTCACCGGCCGCCCGCAGTCGTGCACCGCCAGCGCGCGCAGCACGCGGACGATTCCGGTCTCGGTGTCGACCTCGACCTCGACGAACTGCGCGCCGCCGATGGTGGCGGTGAACTTGTCGCCGTCCTGCCAGCCCTCGTAATCGGGCGCCCGCGCCGCGTACCCGCGCACGGTGCGGCCCGTCTTCCGCGCCGCCGCGCGAACGTCGCTGGTCGCGTCGACGCCGAGCACTTCCCGCTTCGCGCGCTCGGCGGCGAGCCGCACCGCCGGTGTCAGCATCTGCGTGGTCATGCTTCCGCCCGAAGCCGGACCCGGCGGCAAAGCCGTATCGCCGATGTGCACATTCACGTCGCCGGGCGAAACGCCGAGCACTTCGGCGACCACTTGCGCGCAGGCGGTGCGGATGCCGCCGCCGATGTCGGCGACCCCGCTGCGGCACTCGATGCTGCCGTCGTCGTGGATCAAGACTTCAGCCTCCGACGGCGGACGGTCGAAGTTGTACCAGAGGCCCTGCGCAAACCCGACGCCGCGCCGAATGGGGACACGCCCGGAAGACTTCCGTCGCCGCGCCTCGGCCCAGCCGAACTTCTCGGCGCCGAGTCGACGCTCTTCGCGCCGCGCCGGGTGCTGGTCGTTGCGATCGCGCAGCGCGAGTGGATCGATGCCGAGCTTTCCCGCCAGCTCGTCCATCGCCTGCTCGAGCGCGAACGCGCCCTGCGGATGCCCCGGCGCGCGGAAAGCCGCCGCCGGACCGGTGTGGAGGAAGACGTCGTTCTCCTCGCTGCGCGCCGCTTTCGCCGGATAGAGGTTTTTCACCGGACCGGAGCAGCCCGCGCCGGCCGCGCAACCGGCGCTCCCGTACGCGAGCAGGTGCAGCGCGAGCAGCTCGCCGTCCTTCGCCGCGCCGATCCGCAACCGCTGGATCGAGCTGGGCCGGTTCCCGACCGCGAGGTGCTCGGCCTTTCGATCGAGGAAGAGCCGCACCGGCCGCTTGGCCTTGCGCGAAAGGTGCAGCGCGATCACACCGTGGTTGCCGGCGCCGAACTTGGCGCCGAATCCGCCGCCGGTGAATTCGCTGATCACCCGCACCTTGCTATTGGGCAGCTTGAAGAGCGTGGCGATCTCGTCCTGCATGGAATGTATACCTTGTGTACTCGCATACAACGTGACGCCGTCGCTGCGCCAGTCGGCGACCACGCCGTGGGTCTCGATCGCGGAATGCGTCTGCACCTCGGTGCGGTACTCCTGCTCCAGCCGCACCGCGCTCGACGCGAGCGCCGTTTCGATGTCGCCGCCCCGCTCGCTGATCACCGGACCGCGCACGTTGCCCTTCTGCGGAACGTCCTTCGCCGCGCCGCCGCCGCCGGCGGTCCCCGCCTGGTCGACCGGACCGGTAAAGACGAGCGGCGCGCCCTCCTTGCGCGCATCGTCGATGTCGGCGACGTGTGGAAGCACCTCGTACTCGACGCGCACCGCGCGCGCCGCGTCCTCGGCCTGCGCCGCCGTCTGGGCCGCCACCGCCGCGACCGGCTGTCCTTCGTAACGCACCAGCGGATGTTTCCCCGCCGCGGCCGGCGTCAGCTTCGGCTTGGCCGGCCCGAGAACGCGCTCGACGACGTACGTCGCCTGCACGCCGGGCATCTTCTCGGCGGCTTTGACGTCGACGCTCGTGATCCGCGCGTGCGCGTACGGGCTCCGCACCACCGCCGCGTACAACATCCCCGGCAGCTGGACGTCGAACGAATAGCGGGCGCGGCCGGTGACTTTTTCCGGACCGTCGATGCGCGGGGTCGGCTGGCCCACCACGCGCAACTTCGCGCTGCCGTCCCACGCCTGCGGCTCGTCCGGCGCGGCCTTTCGCGCCTTCGCGGCGAGCGCGCCCGGCAATCCCACCAGCAACGAACGTTCCTTCCCGCCTTCGCCAGCATCGTGCGCTTTTCCTGCCTCGGAACTGGTCGCGGCACCCGGGGTAGGCAGGTCGCCCTGCGCCGCGCCCAGTTTGACCGGCGCGGTCCGCGCCGCCGCCAGCGCCGCTTCGAAGACCTTCGGATATGTGCCGCAGCGGCAGGTGTTGCCAGCCACCGCGCGGCGCACGTCCTCTTCGGTCGGCGACGCGTTCTTCGTCAGCAGCGCGTGGCACGACATCACCATCCCCGGCGTGCAGAAACCGCACTGCAAGGCATCGTGGGCGACGAAGGCGGCCTGGATCGAGGCCAGCTGCTCGCCGCGCGCCAGGCCATCGATGGTGGTGCTCGGCCTTCCCACCGCATCGAGCGCAAACGTCATGCACGAGGGAACGGCCGTCTCGCCGAGCATCACCGTGCACGCGCCGCACGCTCCGCGATCGCAGCCGATCTTGGTGCCGGTGAGGTGCAGCTGATCGCGCAGCACCGACACCAGCGTCGCGCGCGGCTCGACCTGTACGCGCCGCTCCTCGCCGTTCACGTTGAGCGAAATCCCCACCGCACCGGGCCCGAAAGTCGCCGCACCGCCGGGCGGTTTCTCCTTCGTCGCGCCCTCGAGCAGCGCCGCAGCGGACGCCGCGATTCCCGCTCCCTTGACAAAACCGCGCCGGCTCAGCTTCGTCTGGTCTGACATGGCGAGCGCCATACACCTTGAACGAGCCGAAAAGGAAGGTCCATGCCGGGCACGATTCTGATTCTCGTCGGTCCCGAATATGAGGACCTGGAAGTCTGGTATCCGAAGCTGCGCCTCGAGGAAGCCGGCTACAGCGTGAAACTCGCCGGTCTCGGCGAATCGCACTACTCGGGCAAGCACGGCTATCCCTGCCCGGTCGACGGCCGCGTCGCCGATTTCCCCGCTTCACAGCTGGCGGGAATCCTCGCCCCCGGCGGTTGGGCGCCGGACAAGATCCGCCGCGATCCGGAAGCGCTGCGGCGCGTGCGCGAAGTGCACGAAGCCGGAAAGATGGTGGCGACGATCTGCCACGGTCCGTGGATCCTGATTTCGGCCGGGATCGTCCGCGGCCGCCGTCTGACCAGCACCGTCGGCATCCGCGACGACGTCATCAACGCGGGCGCCGAATGGGTCGACGCGCCCTCGGTGATCGACGGCAACATCGTCTCCTCGCGGGTGCCGAAGGACCTGCCCGCCTTCGGCAAGGCGATGCTCGAAGTGCTGTCGAAGCAGATCTAGCGCAGGGCGCGGACGACGCCGACCACGACGGCGAAGTGGCATACGGCCGCGGCGACGACGAGGACGTGGAAGATCTCGTGGTACCCGAACACCGCCGGCGAGGGGTCGGGGTGGCGCGCGGTGTAGATGATGGCGCCAATCGAGTAGAGCACGCCGCCCAGCACGAGGAAGAAGAGCCCGCCTGCGCCGAGCGCCGCGTGGAGCGGCGGCCAGAAGACGACGATCGCCCAGCCGAGCGCGATGTAGAGCGCGGCCATCAGCGCGCGCGGCGCGTAGACCCAGAACAGCGATTGCAGAATGCCCGCCGCCGCGCCGCCCCAGGCCAATGCGAGCATCGCCGCGCGGTGCGCCGGCAGCAGCAGCGTGAACGGCGTGTATGTGCCAGCGATGAGCAGGAAGATGGCGGCGTGGTCCGCGCGCCGCATCCAGCGCCGCGGCCCCGGCGACCAGTTCGGACGATGGTACAGCGCGCTCGTGCCCAGCATGATCGCGAGGCTGAGGGCATAGACCGCCGCGGCGACCGCTGTCCGGTGCGGCGCCAGCGCGACCAGCACTGCGCCGGCCCCGAGCGCCGCGAAGAACGCGAGCTCGTGCGAGACGCCCCGCAGCCGCGGCTTGGCCATCGTCACGTCCATGCCGCCGATTCTTACCGCACTGCGTCATGACCTTGTCACGATAGATTCCGCGGCCATGAAGGTGCTCGCACTGCTGCTCGTCGTGCTGGCAGGCGCCGCGCTTGTGTACGGGATGGTCCAGCCCTGGGCGGGCGCCGGACCACGCTGGGACGGGCCGCGCGCCGATTCCGGCCGCCTGCACGAAACCGTACGGGCGCTGGTGGCGCTCGGGCCCCGCCATGACCATGCCGGCATGGCCCGCGCCGCCGACTGGATCCGCGCCCAGCTTTCCGCGCTGGGCATCGCTTCGACAACGCAGGATTATCGATTCGCAAATGGCGATTATCGAAACGTGATCGCCCGTTTCGGTCCGCCGACGCCGCAGCGGATCGTGGTCGGCGCGCACTACGACGTCCACGGGCCGTACGAGGGCGCCGACGACAACGCGAGCGGAATCGCCGGGCTGCTCGAGCTGGCGCGGTTGCTGCGGGAAAAGCCGCCCCCGATGCGGACCGAGCTCGTCTTCTATCCGCGCGAGGAAGTCGATGGCATGGGCAGCGAGGTGCACGCGCGATCGCTTACGCGCGGCGAGGTGCGTGCGGTGATCGTGCTGGAGATGATCGGCACGTTTTCCGGCGAGCAGACGTTTCCCTTCGCCGCCTTGAAGCTGCTCTATCCGGCGGAGGGCGATTACATCGTCGTCGTCGGCCGGCCGCGCGATTTCCTCCTCACCCGCACCGTCAAGCGCGGGCTGGCTTCGACGGCAATCCCGGTCGAATCGATCAACGCCCCGGAATCGATCCCCGAGATCGGCAACTCCGATCACCGCAACTACTGGCTGCAGGGGATGAGCGCGGTGATGATCACCGACACGGCCTGGTACCGGAACCCGCGCTACCACACCGCGCAGGACACGCCGGAGACCCTCGACTACGCGCGCATGCTCCAGGTCGTCGAGGGCACCGCGGCGGCCGTCCATTCACTGGCGATCCCACGCTGAGCGCCAGGCGCCGATCGATTCCGCGTACTTGACGAAGCCGGCATAGAACGGATGGCGCGCGACCGTGGCGCTGTCGCCGATCACCACCAGCTTCTTCCGCGCCCGCGTGAGCGCGACGTTGATGCGGCGGATGTCGGCGACGAATCCGAGCTCACCGGCGGCGTTCGAGCGCACCAGCGAGACGATCACCGCCTCCTTCTCACGGCCCTGGAAGCCGTCGACGGTATCGATCTCCAGATCGGCGACGTCCTCGAGCAATTGCCGAATCTTCTGCACCTGCGCGTCGTACGGCGAGATCACTGCGACGTCCTGCGGCCGCATACCGGCCGCCAGCAGCCGGCGCACTTCGGAAACCGCCAGCCCGGCTTCGCCAGCGTTCAGCTTCGACTCGCTGTCCTCCGGCGTTTCCTCCTCGAATCCGCGGCCGGCGGTGTCGATCATCTCCAGCGGCGCGGCGTCGATGGAATGGTGCGCCACCGACGGGTGGGCGCGCAGCTTGCCGGCGTAGAGCGCGTCGCTCGGATAGCGCATGATCCGTTCGTTCATCCGGTGCTGCTCGGCGAGGGTCACCATCGCCTCCGGATGCGCCGCCGCCAGCCGCTCGAAGAGCGACAACGACAGCGCCGCCGCGTCCGGCGAGATCACCGTCGGCGGCAACTGCCGGTGGTCGCCGGCCAGCACGGCACGGCCGGCGCGCAGCAGCGCGAGATAGACCGCGGGCTCCACCGCCTGGGTGGCTTCGTCGATCACCGCCAGGTCGAACCGGCGCCCGGCCCGCGCGCGCGATTCGAGACCGGTCAACGTCGCCAGGATCACCTGCGCCCTCTCCAGCACGGCCAGCTCGGCTCGATCTTCGAGCTCGCGCGCTTCGGCGAGCAGCTTGCGCGCCTCGCGCTCGGCCTCGCGCGCTTCGCTGAATCGTCCGGGACCGCGGCGCTGCTTTCGCTTGCGGGCGTCGGCCCGGAGCCGCAGCGCCTCGGCGACGAGGTCGGCCGCGATCCGCGCCTGATCGTGGGTTGCCGTCTTCTGATCGAGGGTGTGCTCCACCACCGAGGGCAGCACGCGCGCCGGATGACCGATGCGCACCGCGTCGATGCCCGCCGCCACCAGCCGCTCGACGAGGTTGTCGACCGCCAGATTCGACGGCGCAGAAGCCAGCACGCTTTCGCCGCGCGCGACGGCCCGCCGGATGACTTCCACCAGCACCGTCGTCTTTCCCGTGCCGGGCGGGCCATGCACGAGCGCGACGTCCCGGGCGCGGTCGGCCAGCTCGAGAGCTGACAGCTGTTCCAAATTCAGAACGTGCGTTACATCGACCGTCTCGCGTCCTTCGAAGCGCGGCGCTTCCTCGCGCAGCACCGGATGCCAGCGGCGCGCCTCCCGCATCCGTCGCACCGCGCCCGAGAGCCGCTCGTACGTCGCCGACGACGGCTGCAGCTCGATCATCACCCGCCCCTCGGTCGCGAAGGAAGGCGGCGGTTCGTCGAACGCGATCGCCAGCCGCGCCCGCTGCCGGCGCGCGACGATGCCCGCAGGCGATTCGAACGCGTGTTCTTTTTTTGGAACGATCGTTACAATCGATCCGACACCGATCTCCGACCCGCCCAGCTCCCGCCCGTCCGGCCGCGCGTACGTCACCAGCGATCGGCCGGCCAGCCCGCCCTCCTCCACCGCCTCGACGTCGAGAAGCAGGATACCGCGCGCCGCGCGCTGCGCCGGCGAGAGCCGCGAACGGGCGGCCTCGAATCGTTCCTTCTCGGCGTCGCGCTCGATGTCGAGCAGCGCACCGAGCCGGGAGAGATGCTGTTCGAGGTCCACGCCGTTTCCTATACTCGTGGAAAGGGAGACGCGCATGGCCACCATCGAGAGGCACGTCACGAAGCAGGTCGTGGCGCTGGACGCGATCACGCCCTGCCGCGAGGCGGCCAGGGTGATGCGGGACAAGAAGATCGGCGCCATCGCGGTGCGCGAGGCCGGCCGCATCGTCGGTATCGTCACCGAGCGCGATCTGGTGGCGCGAGTGATGGCTTCGGGCGACAGCGGCGCGATGCCCATCGGCGAGGCCATGCGCACCGATCTGCCCAGGCTGCCGCTCACCTCCAGCGAGATCGAGACCAGCGAGATGATGCGCACCCAGTACACCCGGCATCTCCTCGTCGAGGTCGACGGCAACGTCGTCGGCATCATCTCGATGCGCGACGTGATCCAGCTGATGCTCGACGACAAGCAGTTCCTCATCGAGCAGCTGCAGACCTACATCGACGGCAGATAGCGCGCGGTTGGGGGGTCCAGGGGGGAGCGAGCTCCCCCTTGGTGGAGGCGCCGCAGGCGCCGGATCGAAACCCGGTCGCATTGGGAGAAGGGCGTGGGACATTAGATGAAATTCACAATGTACGGCAGCGGCTGGGTCGGGGGGCACTATGGCGCGCGACTGGCGCAGGCCGGGGAGGACGTCGTCTTCATCGCGCGCGGCGCTCACGCGCGTGCCATGCGCGAAAAGGGACTGACCATCAGGAGCGAGCTCGGCGACGCAGTGATCAAGCCGGTGAGCGTAAAAGAAGACCCGGCGCAGGCCGGCGTCGCCGACGTGATCGTCGTCGCCGTCAAGCTGTGGGACAGCGAAAGCGCGGCGCAGGCGATCAAACCGATGGTCGGACCTCGAACGACCGTCGTCTCGCTGCAGAACGGCGTCGACAAGGACGAGGTCCTCGCCAGAGCGGTCGGCCGCGAGCACGTCATCGGCGGCGTCACGCACATCGGCGCCGTCGTCGCCGAGCCGGGCGTGATCGCGCACACCGGCAAGTTGCAGCGGGTGACACTGGGCGAGCTTCCCCGGGGAAAACCTTCCCCGCGCGTGGAAGCCATCGTCTCGGCCCTGCAGCGCGCGAAAGTCGAAGCGATCGCCAGCGACGACCTCGCCAGAGTCACCTGGGAGAAGTTCGTCTTCCTCACTTCCCTGAGCGGCCTCACCGCGCTGACGCGCAAACCGGTCGGCCCCGTCCGCGAGCACCCGGCCACGCGCGCGATGCTGCTCGATGCGCTGCGCGAGGCCGCGGCGGTCGCGCGCGCCGAAGGCGTGCCGCTCGCGGAAGACCTGCCGGACAAGCAGCTGCAGATGATCGACGGCCTTGCTCCCTCGATGACTTCTTCGATGGCGCAGGACCTCGCCCGCCAGAGGCCGCTGGAGCTGGAGTGGCTGAGCGGCGCCGTCGTCCGGCGCGGCGAAGCGAAAAGAGTCCCCACGCCCGTCCACCGCGCGATCTACGCGGCGCTAGCGCTGCATGCGAAGGGCTGACTCCAGAAGCGACGGGTCGTCGAGCATCAGCCATTCGATCACCGACAACGGCAGGCTTCCGTAGCTCAACAGCTGGTCGTGAAACGCGCCCAGCCGGAACTGCGCGCCCTTCCCATCGCGATACCGTCCGAGCAGACCCATGATCTGCCACTTGCCGGTGATGTACGTGATCTTCTGCAACGGGCTCGCCGCCGCGCCGGCAGCTTCGCCCTCGGCGGCTTCGCGATCGAGCCCGCCCGCTTCCATGAAGTAGCGCACCGCCTCTTCGAAGCTCCACTTCCCGGTATGGAGATTGACGTCGGCGCCGACGCGCGCAGCGCGATACCGCGAGAGCCGCAGGACCTGGCCCTGCGCCGCCGACCCCTCCGGATAGAGTCCCTGCCGCGTGAGCATCTCCTCCCCGTAGAGCGCCCATCCCTCGACGAAGACGCCGTCGCCGTGCTGCCGGCGAATCTCGTCCTGCAGGTGGTTGGCGATCGAGATCTGCAGGAAATGGCCCGGGATTCCCTCGTGGCCGAGGATCGGCCGCGGGTCTTCGATGGCCGCGCGGATGTAGAAGTTGCCGCTCTTCGGATTGTAGCTGGGGATGAAATAGAAGCCTTCCGGATCGCGATCGTAGAGCCCCGGCGGGTTCATGAAACCGCCCGGCGAGGTCGGCTTGAAGGCCTCGGGAAGCTCGCGGATGGTGAACGGCCCGAGATAGGGCGGCAGCGTCACCAGCCGCCTTTGACGGAGAAACTCGATCATCTCCTTCTCGCGCGCCTGGTACGCGGCGAGGAACGCCTGCTGATCGGCGGGGACGTGAGCAGCCCGCGCCGGATCGGGCGAGGCCATCGCGGGATCGGCCAGCAGCGACTCGAGCCCGCGATAGCGGTTGAGCTCCGCGACGCCGAGCATCGCCAGCTGATCGGCGTCGATCGGCAGAAGGTATACCCGGTGTAAATACTCCTCATAGTGCGCGCGGCCCATCGGCGCCCAGGCCGCCATCTGCGGAATCCGCTCTTCCAGCCACGAGGCGAATCCGTGCAGCGCCGCCAGTGCGCCGTCGCGCGCTTGCACCAGCGCGTCCCGCTCGCCACCGGAGAGATCGCGCGCCAGCGTCATCAGGCTGTCGGTATAGAGCCTGTCGCCGCCGCGCGCCGACTCGACCGCCAGCCGCGCGTAGAGCGCCACCGGCCGCGTCAGGTTCTTCTTCGCCTGCTCGAGGAACGCCGGCATCTTCCGCAGCCGCTGCGTGGCCGAGAGCGCGCGCGTCCGCGCCGGCGCGTACTCCTTCTTGAGCAGCGAAAAGACGGCCGACGAGCATTCGTCCACGTACTTCCCCGGCTTGCTCTCTTCGGCCTGCAGCACGCGCCCGTCGAGCGCGTCGCCCTCGAGTTGCGCGCGCAAGAGGATCGCGTCGACCCGATCGTCCTTGTTCCAGCCCTGCGTCTGCAGCGCCTTCACCTCCGCCAGCACCGCCTCGACGTGCCGCCGGCGCTGGGGAAAACCGGCCGGATCGGAGAGCGCGTCGTCCCAGGTATGCAAGCCCTGGTCGCTGCTCGTCACCGGGTCGTTGCGGTTGCGCCAGTCGTAGTACTCGCGGGCGATCGCACGCATCGCGGCGGGATCCGAAGCGGCCAGCATCGCAAGAAGAAGAATCATGGATGCAAGCTAGCAGCATGCTTGCCCGTGCCGCGACTCCGTGCGATGCACGAACAGGGGTATTTCGATGGCCATCCTCGATCGCTACCTCGAAGCGATGTCGAAGCAGCGCGCCGAAGCGCTGGTCTTCCGCAGTGGCGCCCCGGTGGAGATGGTCACCGCGGGCAGCTCGCGCCCGGTCTCGAGCAAGCCCGCCACCGCCGACCAGATCCGCGGCCTCTTCGCCGAGGTGCTGGGAAATTCCGGCGACGGCTACCACACCTACAAAGGACCGTTCGGCGCGGTGGCCATCACGCTGCAGGCAGCGCCCGGGGGGACCCTGACCGCGCGGGTGGAGCCGGCGCCACCCGAGGAAGCGCCGCTGGAGCTGGCGACCACTCCATCTCCGAAAGCTTCCGAAGCGCGCGTGACGGGAGGCTCTTCCCGCGGCGCGCCCAGGACCATCGACGAGCTGTTCCACCAGATGCTCGACATGAAGGCGAGCGACCTGCACCTCAAGACGAACAAGATCCCCAATGTGCGCGTCGACGGCAGCATCACGCCGCTGCCCGATCGGCCGGTGCTCGACGGCGAGACGCTCAACCGCTTCGTCCACTCGATCATGCCGCAGCG
>Ga0066710_100007456_pt1 | contig 10449 bp, 7 predicted proteins | sample GraSoiAngelo_159_FD_79666 | JGI IMG/M metagenome (GOLD analysis project Ga0066710, IMG submission 79666) | Grasslands soil microbial communities from the Angelo Coastal Reserve, California, USA - 14_1009_16_40cm | ecosystem: Environmental > Terrestrial > Soil > Grasslands | place: USA...
GATGCGGCACCTGCTCACCGTGAGCTGGCTCCTTGCGATTGCCGCCTCCGCGGTGTGACTGCTGCGTGCCGTCTGGCTTGTGGCTCTCCTCGCGGCATGCCTCCCACCCATCGATATCCCCGGGGATTTCGGCTTGCCGCTTGACTGGCGTGTGTTGACATTCACCGCCGCCGCGGGCCTGCTCACCACGCTGTTGTGCGGCCTGGCGCCCGCGCTCCAGGCGGTTCGCGCGGAACTCGTTCCCGCGCTCAAGAATGCGTCATTCACCGAACGGCTCCGCCGCTGGCAGCCGCGCGAGCTGCTCGTCACCACACAGATCGCGCTCTCCGTGGTCCTGCTGGTGGGCACAGTGCTGGTCGTGCGCAGCCTGCAAAACGCGTTCACCATTAACATCGGCTTCAATCCCCGGAACGCGGTTGCCGTCGTGTTCGACCTGGCTCTCGAAGGCTATGACGAGGCTCACGGGAAAGATTTCCAGCGGCGCTTAATGGAGAAAGTCGCGGCGCTGCCCGGCATCCAGTCAGCGGGGTTCGCCAACTCGTTGCCACTCGGCCTCGACCAGTCGACGACCGGTATTTATGGCGAAGGCAATCCGCTGCCCAAGCCATCGGAATCGCAAGAAGCTAATTACTACATGGTGGACCCCGGTTATTTCCGCTCCATGCAGACGCGCCTGATGGCCGGCCGCGATTTCGACCAGCACGACACCCAGAACTCGAAACGCGTGGCGATTGTGAATCAGACGTTCGCCGCTCAGGTCTTCCCCCATGAGAATGCCGTTGGGAAGCGCTTCAGCCACGGCCCCGATGACCATAACTGGGTTGAAATCGTCGGTGTCGTGGAAGACGGCAAGTACGTTTCGCTCAACGACGACCCCAAACCGGTCGTATTCTGGCCGGCGCGTCAGGCGTACAATTCCGCCACCACCGTAGTCGCACGATCCCCTCTCTCCGCCGAACAAGTGGTTCGCATGATCGAGCGGACGGTCCACGATCTCGATCCCGACGTGCCGTTCATGCAGGCCGGCAGCCTCGACGATCACCTGCGCCTCCCCTTGTTCCCGGCTCGCTTAGCCGCGTCCATGCTGGGGGCTTTCGGATCCCTCGCCATCGTCCTCGCCGCCACCGGCGTCTATGGCGTGATGGCCTACGCCGTTTCGCGCCGCCGCCGGGAAATCGGTATCCGCATGGCCATCGGCGCAAGCCAGGGACAGGTGATGCGCCTGGTCTTGCGCCGCATCGCCGTGCTGCTACTGATCGGCACCGGTCTCGGCGCGCTGGCCGCCCTCGCCGCCGGCCATTTGTTCTCTCCGGTCCTCTACGGAGTCAGCCCCAGAGATCCCGCAACCTTTACTCTAGCCGCTCTACTGATGGCCTGCGTAGCCTTCGCCGCCGGATGGCTGCCCGCCCGCCGCGCCATGTCCATCGAGCCCGCCTCAGCCCTTCGCGAGGAGTGAACCGGCCGCCCGTCGCGCGCAGCCTGGAGGTTGCGCAGCAGATGGCCGCGCATGAGTCTTCCCTACACAGACGTCGCGCTCAGTCAGCAAACTGGCCAGATTCGGATGGTTTCACAGGAAAACGCAGGACTCGCAGAAGTCCTTCCTGTACATTACATAAACGAGACGATCACAGCGCTTCGCGCGGCCGAGGCTAAAAGAATTCCCGCACCGAAAGCTGGTATCAAGTAGAGCGGCAACATTCACTTTGGCCGCGCTACTGATGGCGTGCGGAGCCCTCGCCGCCGGATGGCTGCCGGCACGGCGCGCCCGGTCTATCGAACCGCTTCAGCCCTTCGCGAGGAGTGAACCGGCCCCGCGTTGCACGCCGCCCTTCACGATCCTTTAGTCCACACCTCCGGATTCAGCAGCGTCGGCGGCCGTCGCCCTTCGAGCGCGGCAACGGCGTTTTCCGCCGCCAGCATCGACATCTTCTTGCGCGTGTCCACCGAAGCGCTCGCAATGTGCGGCTCGAGCACCACGTTTTCAAGCTTCGGCAAACCCGGGTGCACTTGCGGCTCGTTTTCAAACACGTCAAGGCCCGCGCCCGCAATCACGCGTTTCTCGAGCGCCTCCACCAGCGCCGCCTCATCCACCACGGGACCGCGCGACGTGTTCACCAGAATCGCCGTCGGCTTCATCATGCGGAGCTGCGGGCCGCTGATCATGTGGCGTGTGTGCGGCAGCAGCGGAACATGCAGGCTCACGAAGTCGGACTCGCGCAACAGTGTCTCGGCGCTCACGAACTCGGCGCCCAGCTCGCGCTCGATCGCTTCCGGCGCGCGCACGGCATCGTGATACAGAATCCGCATCGAAAACCCGGTCCCGCGCCGCGCCACCGCCTGCCCGATGCGCCCCATGCCAAACAGGCCGAGCGTGCGGTGATGCACATCCTGCCCTACCAATAAATCGATGCGCCATTTGTTCCACTTGCCAGCCAGTAGAAATTGATGCCCCTCAACCACGCGCCGCGCCGCCGCCATCAACAGCGCGAATGCGAAATCCGCGGTGGTATCCGTCAGAACATCCGGCGTGTTAGTCACCAGAATTCCGCGCCGCGTGGCGGCCGTCACATCGATGTTGTCGAACCCCACCGCGACATTGGCAATGATGCGCACCTCTTCGAGCTGATCGATCACCGCCGCCGTGAACTGATCGGTAAGTTGGCTCACTACGCCCTGCTTCCCGCGTATCCGCTTCATCAATTCCTCGGCGGAAAGGCCGTCGTCGGAATCGGCGTAGTCCACCTCCACATGCTGCTTCAAGAATTCAATCGCCTCAGGATAAATGCGTTTCGTAACCAGAACCACGGGCTTCATCGGACGGCAATTGTCGCACACCGCCCCCGCATCGTACAATTGCGGTTCATTCCACGATTACTTCCAAGGAGAAAATGAATGGCGAAGCTGGGATTTCTAGGTCTGGGCATCATGGGCTATCCCATGGCCCGCAATCTGCTGCGCGCGGGGCACGAAGTGGCGTTGTGGTCGAACACCGCATCCAAAGCCAAAGAGCTTGCCGCCGCCGAGAAAGGCAAGTTCTGCAGTACACCCAAAGAGGTGGCACAGAACGCCGAGTGCATCTTCCTGTGCGTGGGCGACACCGCCATGTCCGAGCGCGTCAACCTCGGCCCGGACGGGGTAATCGAAGGAACGAGGCCAAATGCCATCGTCGCCGACGCCAGCACGATTTCCCCCAGCGGCAGCCGCCGGATCGGGGCCGCTTTCGCCAAAAAAAGTGTCCACTACCTGGACGTGCCTTGCACCGGTTCCACGCCGGGGGCTATCGCCGGCACCTTGACTTTCATGGTTGGCGGCGATCACGCCATTCTGGAAAAAATCCGGCCCTGGATGGAGCACATGGGCAAGCGAATCTTCTATTGCGGTGGCCCGGGCCTCGGTCTCCAAGCCAAATTGTCTCAGAACCTGATCCTTTCCAACATCCTGCAAGCCTTCAACGAAGGCATGGTGCTGGCCACCAAGGGCGGCGTGGACCCGAAGCTGATGCTGGAGATCCTGACCAACAGCGCTGCCAAATCCGGACTCATCGACTTCAAGGCTCCCTACGTCTTCAATCGGGATTTCAGCCCTCAGTTCTCCGTGAAATGGATGGATAAAGACATTGGCCTGATGCTGGAGTCTGGCCAGGAGCTCAAAGTTCCGCTCCCGCTGACCGGTTTGACCCGTCAGATGTTCCAGGCAGCCATCGCAGCCGGGCATGCAGAAGAGGATATCTGCTCTACTATCAAAGTCTTAGAGTCTATCGCTGGGGTCGAGGTCCGGCCGCGATAAGAATAATACAGATTTTGGTTGCATTTCGTTAACTCTTATCCTAATATTGGAATCAAGCCGGGGAGGCAACTCCCACCAAAGCGAGACTAACCTCTAAATAAAGACCCCTGAAGCAATCCTCCCCGGCGCCCGAAAGGGTTTGGGTCTTCAAGAAAGCGGATTCGAAGTAGGCCGAATTTTCGTTCCCGGAATCACGGTTTACACTCCCACTTGGTAGGCGCTTTTGGGTTCCATGCTAAAATCGTTCAAGCCACACCAGTTCTCCATGGCTCACCTCACCGTTCTTGGTTCCACCGGTTCGATCGGCACCAATACCCTTGACGTTGTCCGGCAAGATAGCCACCAGTACCAGGTGTATGCGCTGGCTGCCGGGCGCAACGTGGAACTCGTGGCGGCACAAGTTCTGGAATTCCGGCCGCGGGTCGTGGCCCTGCCGACAGAGGAAGGCCGGGAGCTGCTTGCGCTGAGGCTGGCAGAAAGCGTCCTTCCAAAATCTGAATGGCCGGATCTGGCCTGCGGGCCGCGCGCCCTGGTAGCCATTGCCACCGCCCCAGAAGTCGACGTCGTGATCTCGGCCATTGTGGGCGTCACCGGCCTGGAAGCCACGTATCACGCGGTAAACGCCCATAAGCGCGTCGGGCTGGCCAACAAAGAAGTGCTGGTTTCCGGCGGAAAGCTCGTCATGGACGCGGTCCGGGCGAGCGGATCCGAGCTAATCCCGATCGATAGCGAGCACAACGGCGCGCATCAGTGCCTTCGTGCCGGCAACCGTGCCGAAGTCACCAGGATGATCCTGACCGCCTCGGGGGGACCTTTCCGCACAACGCCAGTCGAGCAACTGATTTTTGTGACCCCCGAGGATGCTCTGCGGCATCCCACATGGAAGATGGGCAGCCGTATCACCATCGATTCCGCCACGCTCATGAACAAGGGCTTTGAGGTGATTGAGGCCTGCTGGCTGTTCGGCTTCGCACCTTCGGAAGTAGAGGTGGTGATTCATCCGCAATCGTCGGTGCACGCCATGATCGAGTACAGCGATGGCAGCGTGATTGCCCAGATATCGGCGACAGACATGCGAATGCCGATCCAATATGCGCTGACCTATCCGGATCGCTCGCAGGCGCCGGTTCCGAAGATCGACTGGACGCAGGCGCGGCGTTGGGAGTTCGGTCCGCCGGACTTCGAGAAATTTCCCCTGTTGAAGCTGGCCTACCGGTGCTACGAGGCTGGCGGCTCCGCCACTCTGACGCTCAACGCGGCCGACGAAGTTGCGGTAGAGGCATTTCTTCAGAGACGAATCTGCTTTCCGGCGATCTATAAGATTGTGGACGAGACCGTATCGAAACTGGCCAACCGGCAGCCCGCGACGATCGGTGATATTCTCGAACTTGATAAGGAGTCACGCTCTCTGGCTCGCGAGCTGATTGCGAGGGAGACCAAGGTGAGTGCAGGTGGAACGCCGTCTTCGTTCGAACTAGCGGCGTCGAAAACTGTTCCACCGGTGGCGAGAGCTTAATCATATGATTGTTTTCCAAAACGTTCTCTGGCTGCTGGTGCTGATTGGAGTGATGATCATCCTCCATGAGGCGGGACACTTTTGGGCGGCGCGCTGGTTCGGGGTTCGCGTGGAGACGTTCAGCATCGGTTTCGTCGCGCGTCTGTTCGGAATCCGCAGGGGCGACACCGATTACCGGCTGTCGGCAATCCTATTCGGCGGGTACGTCAAGATGACGGGCGAGCAGCCGGGCGACGAGAACGCCGACGATCCGCGAAGCTTCCTCTCGAAACCGCGGGCGCAACGGCTGGTGATTGTTCTGGCGGGTCCGGTGATGAACGTGGTCCTGGCGGTGGGACTGCTGACCGGCCTGTTCATGGTGAAGTACGAGAAGCTGGCCGACGCCGATCAAAGCGCCGTGGTGGCGCACGTGATGCATGATTCGGCTGCCGCCAAAGCGGGCATCCAAGACGGCGACCGCATCGTACGGTTTGACGGGAAGGTGAATCCCACCTGGGAAGACATTAGCTTGAAAGAAATCTCGAGCGCGGGAAGATCTCTCGACGTCGAAGTGGAGCGTAACGGCAAAATCATCCATACGAACGTGACTCCGGTGCTCGATGACCGCAGCGGTGTCGGGTTCGCCGGATGGGCGGCGCCGGCCCAGGTTGAAGTCGGCGACCTTACGCCAGGCATGCCGGCGCAAAAGGCGGGTTTGAAGAAGGGCGACATTCTACTGAGCGTAAACGGGCAGCCGGTCCAGTCCATGTACACCTTCAAGGAGCTCATTGAGAGTTCGCAAGGCAAGCCCGTGGCCCTGGAATTTGAGCGCGACGGAAAACGGCAAACCGTCACGGTCACGCCGGTTTACGGCAAGTTCGATTCCGGCCCGGCGCGGTGGGTGGTTGGCCTCAACGTCGGACGCCATCTGAATATCATCTCGACGCGGCTTTCGTTCCCGGCGGCGCTCCGCGAATCCGTTCAGCAGAACATGAAAGGCGCGTCGCTGATCTTCAAGTTCCTGGGCGGCATCATCGAACGGCGCATGTCGCCGAAGTCCCTTGAAGGGCCGATTCGCATTGCCCAGCTCTCCGGGGAAGCCGCGCGCGAAGGTCCCTCGGCGTTCTTCATGCTGATGTCGATGGTCAGCCTGAACCTGGCTATTTTCAACCTGCTGCCGATCCCCATCCTGGATGGCGGTGGCATCATGCTGCTGCTGGTCGAGATGCTCATACGCCGTGACTTGAGCCTGCAAGTCAAAGAGGCGGTATTCAAAGTCGGTTTCGTGTTCCTGATGCTGGTAGTGGTTTTCGTGATCTACAACGACATCTCGAAGATCCTGCCAACGGGATAAATCGCACAGTACATATCCGAATCCATTGATCGCCGTCTAACATCTGGTAATCTGAGCTTTGCATGGAGTGTACTTGTGTCCGACACACGGAGTTGCCGCACGCAACGAAGCTGTTCACGGACCTGACCTACCATTTTGACAGAGTACGGGCGTTCTACTCCTACTCTCCCCACGATCCTGAATCTTACGCCGCTGCCGCGCGGCAAGTGCATGTGAGCCCCGAGCGCAGGGCCGCGCTGGTGTCGGTCTTGCGGCAGCAGAACGGGCCTGGTGCTTCGCTCGACCTGCTGGCAAGACCCGGCACGGTGGCCGTTGTAACCGGGCAGCAGGTGGGTCTGTTTTCCGGCCCGGCCTACACGGTTTATAAGGCGCTGACCGCGGCGCGTCTGGCGCGCGAACTGACGGCCCGGGGCATTCCCGCCGTGCCCATATTCTGGCTCGCCACCGAGGATCACGATTTCGCCGAGGTCAATCATGCGTGGGTTTTCGATCGGGCGCACCGTCCGGTCAAGCTCGAGGTGAACAGCGCGGTGGCGTCGAATCAACCGGTAGGAGAGGTCCGGCTCACTTCGATTCCGATCGACGGCCTGCGCGAGAGTTTACGCGAATTTCCGTTCGGTGCCGAGGTGGCGGACCGGGTGGCGCTGGCGTACACGCCGGGGCGGACATTGGGCGAGGCATTCGGTGCATTGCTGCGCGACCTCCTGGGGGCCTTCGACATTCTGCAGATCGATCCGATGGCGCCCGGCGTGCGCGAACTAGCCGCTCCCACGATCCGAGCAGCCCTGGCCCAGGCACCGGAACTGAAACGGCTGGTGCTCGAGCGCAACCGCGAGTTGAATGCCGCCGGCTACCATGCGCAGGTTCACGTCGAGGACGAAACCTCGTTCTTTTTCCTGCTGGAGAACGGACGGCGCATCGCATTGCGCAAGCACAACGGAAACTATGTTTCGGGGGAGGCGCGATTCTCGCCCGAAGAGCTGATGGATCGCGCCGATCACATTTCGCCCAACGCATTGTTGCGCCCGGTGGTGCAGGATTCGATTTTGCCCACGGTGGCTTACATCGGCGGACCCGCGGAGCTGGCCTACCTGGCGCAATCCGAGGTGATGTATCGCGTGCTGCTGGGCCGCATGCCGGTGGCCTTGCACCGCGCGGGATTCACGCTGCTCGACGCGCGCAGCCGCAAGCTGATGGACCGTTATCACCTGTGCCTGAGCGATTTCTTTCATGGCGAAGGCGCCCTGCGCGAACGAATCGCAGCGGCGCTTGTGCCATCGGGGCTGGCAGGAGTTCTCGAGGAAACCCGCGGCACGGTCCACCAAGCAGTCCAGCGCCTCGAGGCGGAGCTGGCCGGGTTCGATCCGACGCTGAACGCCGCGGTGCGCAACAGTTATAGCAAGATCGCCTACCAGTTATCCAAAATCGAACGCAAGGTGGGACGTGAAATGCTGACGCGTGATGGGCGGGCGTCGGGCGAAGCCAGCTATCTGTCGAACCTCATCTATCCGCAGAAGCATTTGCAGGAGCGCTTGTATTCCATTATTCCGTTTCTCGCCAAACACGGTCCGGAACTGATCGGGCAGCTCGCCGAAAATGTTCATCTGGACTGTCCCGACCATCAGCTTCTCATAGCCTGATTCCGATGCGTACAAATCTGGTAAAGCAAAACCTGCGTGCAGGAAAACTGCAGCTCGGCACCGGCTTCGGCCAGTTCCGGTCACCCGAAATTCCGAAACTGCTGGCGGCAGCCGGCTTCCAGTGGGCCTTTCTCGATACAGAGCATGGCGGTTTCGATCTCGAAACCGTGCAGGACATCTGCCGCGTGTCCGTGATGGCCGGGCTGTGTCCTATCGTCCGGGTAGGCGACCTGCAATATTCGCTCGTCGCGCGGGCCCTCGATTGCGGCGCGCAGGGCATCATTTTCCCGCGCGTGGAATCTCCGGAGCTGCTGGAGCGCGCCGTGAGCTGGACCAAATTCCCTCCCGCGGGCATCCGTGGTTACGGGCTGACAGCCATGCAGGTGGATTACGAGCCGCTCACGTTCAAGCAGATCATCGAGCACATGAACGCCAATATCATGGTCGTTCTGCAGATTGAGACGCGGCGCGCGCTCGATGCCCGCGATGAACTGCTATCGGTGCCCGGGATCGACGCTGTGATGATCGGTCCGGCGGATCTCTCCATTTCGCTCGGTGTTCCCGGCGAATTTCAGCATCCCACGATGGTGGAGGCCATGGAGGCCGTGCGCGCAAGCTGCGTCAGTCACAGTATCGCGCCGGGCGTGCAGACACGATCCGTGGCGGTGGCGAAATTCTGGAAAGAGCGCGGCATGCTTTTCCTGGGATGCAGCAACGATGGCGGCATGCTCTACGAGCGGGCCACGGAAGTGGTGTCGCAGATTGGCACCGCATAGTGCGGAGTAGCGGGGCGTGCCCGGCGCCTACAACGGCGCCTACATGGCCTTGCGACCCAGCAGCACGCATCCGAGCAACGTGCCGCCGAATGCCGCAAGGGTCAACACAGCGCCGGCCGTGAGCCATCCTGGCGCGTAAGCCAGTGCCACATGGCTCTCGCCCGCATTGACCACGACTCCTCGGAGCGCGCCATCGACTTCGTAGATGCGCGCCGGACGGCCATTGACGCTGGCCCGCCAGCCCGGATAGAAGAGTTCACTCAACACAAGGATGCCGCGGCTCCGCGCACGGACGCCGATCTCCAGCTTGTTCGGCTGATAACGCTGGACGGTAACTTCCTCGGGAGCGCCATTCTGGAGCGGTTCGAGTCCGGCTTCCGGGCGCCGAACATCCAGCGGAGCAGCCAGCAACGCCACTCGACGCAGGTCCACTCCGGGCGCACCTAGGCGGCTCACCAATTTCTCTGGGGAAGGCTCGGTTTCACTGTCATGCACCACCCAGGCGCGCGGGTAGGCCTGCGCATTCTCGTAGATTTTCCAGGCCGAATCCTGATACAGAGGTCCGGGCTCCGGCGACGAAGCAGGCTTCAGAAAATAGCGCACGTTGAGCAGATCGACGAAGCGCGGAGCGTGATCGGTAAGTCGCTTGTAGTTTATGGGCAGCGTGACACCGCCGCCACCGAGCGTCTGGATGCCGAAAATGTCGCCAATGTTCGGCGCCGGGTCAGCCAGCACTTGCACGCGAAAGATTCCCGGCTGCGATTTGAGAAAAGCAACCGCTCCACTGCAGCTCAGCAGCCTCTCGAGTTGGTCCGTGCCCGTGCGCGCCGCTTCGATCTTGTTGCGAACCGTCCATTCGAAAGCGTGTAGATCGAACAGGATCAGGGCCACTGCAAGAAACCGGACGAAGCCTCCGGCATGTCCACGCACGATGTAGCGGAACAAGCCGTAAGAAGCAAAAATCATCAAAATACCGAATGAGCTCCACGGACTGATTTCTGGCCGTCCGAACACGGCTGGCACAGCCAAAGCCGCGGCGCACGCAATGAGCAGCCATTTGAGAATTCGATTCAGACCACTCCAGGAGGTAGCTGGAGCCGATTCGGAAAAGAGCGTCTCGGCGCCAAAAGCGGCGAGAATCGCCACGGCGAAGCTGATCAGGTAGCTGTAGCGGGCGGCCTCTCGCCCCATCCACAAGAAAGGAATCAGGGCATAAAGCAGGCCATGCAACAGCGAGTAAGAGCCGAGCGAGTAAAGAAACGCAGCCACCGCCAATCCCGTGAAATACCGAACCCACGGTTCACCCCACTTTTTCCAGACGCCGATCGCGGCCAGCAGAAGCGGGAAGTCTCCGGCATAGGGGTTCCAATACTCGCCAGCGGCAACGTTCCCGTTGAA